>Ga0182012_10001394_pt1 | contig 26572 bp, 18 predicted proteins | sample 612S2SmetaG_FD_120486 | JGI IMG/M metagenome (GOLD analysis project Ga0182012, IMG submission 120486) | Permafrost microbial communities from Stordalen Mire, Sweden - 612S2S metaG | ecosystem: Environmental > Terrestrial > Soil > Wetlands > Permafrost | place: Sweden: Stordalen | collected...
CCACCTTGATTCCAACCATCAGAAACAGCGCAAAGAACACGACGGACAAATAGATGATGCGTCTGGAAACAGCACTGGCCGGCACGACCGTCGCTTGCCCTGTCCCACCCTGGCGCATCGTTCGACACTCCCGTTAAGCCAACACAACGCACCCAACCCAATCAAGGAGTCCGCGCCGCCCGCCGGTCCCGCCCGTTCTGATGCAGCACCAATGCGGTCGCCTTGCCGTCCGCCCCAACCTCGAACGTCAGTTGCGCATCGACCTCGCGGTAGAAGAACCGGGTATCACTCTCCGCGAACACCTCCGTCTCGCCCTGACCAGGCTGAGCCACAAACAGTCCTCCGTCCTTCGGAAACACGGTCAGCGTCAGCGACGGCAGCACCGGATACCGCCCCGCCAACCCCGCCAGTATCGCCGGATCGACCGCAATCGGGTGATGCTCCGCCGGCGCCGGAAACGCCGGGTTCACCAGGTGCCGCCCCAGCGCCGTCGCGCTGAAGTAACTCCGGCTGTCCGACAGCAGCAGCGCCGCTACCCCGCTTCGCGCCGAGTAACCAACGAACGTCGCATAGCCGCCCGTCCCGCCGTCCTTCCACACCAGTTCGTCGCGGTGTTCGGTCGTCACGAACCACCCCGCCGCTGCGACCACATTCGCGCTGTCCGTCTGCCGTCGCACCTCCAGCAGCCGCCCGAACGCCGGCGCCAGCGACGTTTCCACCCGCCCCTGGGCCGCATCCAGAAACCGCACCAGATCATGCCCGCAGGACCGCAACGCCCCTGCGCCGGCCAGCGTCGGCAGGTCCCAGTTCGGCACACGTCGCAGCCCCGTGTCATGCCCCGGCACCAGGCGCGCCTGCATCTCCGGCGTCAGCGTGATCCGCGTGCTTGCCAGCCCCAACGGTTCGCAGATCCGCTCCACCACCAGGTCCTCGTAGCTGCGCCCCGCCCGCAGCGCCAGCGCATGACCCAGCAATCCGAACCCCAGATTTGCGTATTCGTAGTGCGAACCCGGATAATGCTGCGGCGCGAACGACGACACGAATTCATACAACTGGCTAACTGAGTAATCGGCATACGGATTCGCCTGATCCATCGGCCGGAAATTGTCCGGCATCCGCGGCAGCCCTGACGTATAGGTGACCAGGTCCAGCAAACTCATCGGCTTGCCGTCGAAGGCCCGCGGCCGCCCCTCCGGCGGCAGATACAGCGCCACCGGGTCCGTCAACGCCACCTCGCCGCGCTGAACCATGTCGAACAGCAGGACCGCGGTGAAAACCTTGGTGATCGAGCCGATCTCGAAAATGCTGTCCCCGTCAAGCGCCCGCCCGTCCGGCGCATCCGACACCCCGGCCGGCACCAGCCGAATGCCGCCGCCGTCGATAACAGCCGCGACATAGCCAGGGCTTTCGCGCCCGGGATCGATTTGCGGCATCAACAGATCGCGAACCGCTTCCGCGGACAGCCCAACCCCGGTCCCCCCACGCGCCACCCCGCCGACGCTAAACGCCGGCGCAGACAGCGCCGCCAGCAGCAGATCCCGACGGTTCAGCGCCATCGCACCCACCTCCCGTCCCGAAATCCTATCACACGCGCCGAAAAGCACACCGTTTCTTCGCTTCGCCCGCCCCGCCGATTTGGCTATGGTCAAGCCTGACCGAACCAGGCCGCCCCGCCGGCCGTCAAACGGGAGAAAGACGTTGGCGACCCAAATCAGCCCACACGCAGGCAAAACCCTCGACGCCTCGCTGCTGGTCAACATCCCGCGCCTGGTCACCGCCTATTTCACTGGCAAGCCCGACCCATCCATTCCGTCGCAGCGCGTCGCCTTCGGCACCTCCGGCCATCGCGGCTCCGCCTTCGACAACGCCTTCAACGAAAATCACATTCTGGCGATCAGCCAGGCCATATGCCAGCACCGCGCCCGCACCGGCATCAACGGCCCGCTGTTCATCGGCATCGACACCCATGCGCTGTCCGAACCGGCCCTCGCCAGTGCCCTCGAAGTCTTCGCCGCCAACGGCATCGAGACCATGATCGACGCCCATCTTGGCTACACCCCCACCCCGGTCATTTCTCATGCGATCCTGACCTACAACCACGGCCGCACCGAAGGCCTCGCCGACGGCGTTGTCATCACCCCGTCCCACAACCCGCCCGAGGACGGCGGTTTCAAATACAATCCCCCCAACGGCGGCCCCGCCGACACCGACATCACCACCTGGATCGAGCGCGCCGCCAACGCAATGCTGGAATCCAACCTTGCCGGCGTCCAGCGAATTCCTTACGACCGAGCACTGAAGACCGCCCATGTCCACCGCCACGACTACATCGGACCCTATGTCGAGGACCTCGACAGCGTCATCGATCTTGAATCGATCCGCTCCTCCGGCGTCAAGATCGGTATCGATCCGCTTGGCGGCGCCAGCACGCAATACTGGGACCCGATCATCGAACGTTACAAGCTCGCCGCGACCGTCGTGAGTTACGCGATCGATCCGACCTTCCGCTTCATGACCGCTGACTGGGACGGCAAGATCCGCATGGATTGCTCGTCGCCCTATGCCATGACCCGCATGATCGACATGCGCAACAAATTCGACGTCGCCTTCGCCAACGACACCGACGCCGACCGCCACGGCATCGTCACCCGCTCCAGCGGCCTGATGAACCCCAACCACTACCTCGCGACCGCAATCTCCTACCTGTTCGCCAACCGCCCGGACTGGGGCGATGGCCGCGGCGTCGGCAAAACCATCGTCAGCAGCGGCATCATCGACCGAGTCGCCTCCCGGCTCGGTGCCCGCCTCATGGAGGTCCCGGTCGGCTTCAAATGGTTCGTCGACGGCCTGCTCGACGGATCGCTCGGTTTCGGCGGCGAGGAAAGCGCCGGCGCGTCGTTCCTGCGCCGTGATGGATCCGTGTGGACCACCGACAAGGACGGCATCATCCCCGGCCTGCTCGCCGCCGAAATCACCGCCGTCACCGGCCGCGACCCCGGCGAAACCTACGGCCACCTCACCGACGCACTGGGCGTCCCGTTCTATGAGCGTATCGACGCGCCCGCGACCCGCGAGCAGAAGGATGTCCTGAAAAAGGTCACCGCGGACGAATTCGGCCTGAAGGAACTCGCCGGCGAGCCGGTCACTGCCATCCTCACCTCCGCCCCCGGCAACGGCGCCTCCTTCGGCGGCATCAAGGTGGTGACAAAGAACGGCTGGTTCGCCGCCCGCCCCTCGGGCACCGAGGATGTCTACAAGATCTACGCCGAGAGCTTCCGCGACGCAGCCCACCTGAAGCGCATCCAGCAGGACGCCCAGGACGCGATCGCCCGCATCTTCAAGGCGGCCCCGCCGGGGTGACATCCCCCTCAAGCGGTCATAGGCTGGCGCGCCTCGAACCAGCCCGATGGCGCCAGGTTGCGGCCTCGTGTATCGTCCGGCGCAGAAGCGGAAAAACAAGGGAGAGTGACATGCTGTTCGGTGGCGCGATGTTCTTCACGGATTATTCGATGTCGGCGATGGAGCTTGCACGCGCGTTGGAAGAGCGCGGATTCGAATCGGTCTGGGCGCCAGAGCACTCGCATATCCCGTTGTCGCGCAAGACGCCGTTTCCCGGCGGCGGCGATCTGCCCAAACAATACTACGATGCGATGGACCCGTTCGTGGTTCTCGCCGCGGCCAGCCAGGTCACCAAGACCATCAAGCTGGGCACTGGCGTTTTGCTGGTGCAGCAGCGCGACGCGATCCAGACCGCCAAGCTGGTCGCCTCGATCGACCAGGTCAGCCAAGGGCGTTTTCTGTTCGGCGTCGGCGGCGGCTGGAACCAGGATGAGATGGAAAACCACGGCACCGTCTACGCAACCCGCTTCAAGCGGATGCGCGAAGCGATCGAGGCAATGAAGGAAATCTGGACCAAGCCGGAGGCCGCCTATCATGGCGAGTTCGTCAATTTCGATCCGATGATTGCGAACCCGAAGCCGGTGCACAAACCATATCCGCCGATCCATGTCGGCGGCGCTTTCCCCCATGGCGCGCGCCGGGCGGTCCGTTACGGCGACGGCTGGATCCCGACCGCGCGTGGCGAACTCGCTGACGTGCTGCCAAAGTTTCACGAGATGGCGCGCGAGGCCGGACGCGATCCGGCTTCCATCGAGGTCAGCCTGTTCGGGCTTGGGGACAACCTCGATCGGCTGAAACGGCTCGCCGACATCGGCGTCACGCGCGTGGTACCGATGTTTCCACCCGAGAAGGCCGATACCGTGCTGCCGATCATCGACCGGTGGACGAAGATCATGCAGCAGGTCAACGGATAGGCTGCGATCCGGCCGCTGCGTTCATGGCAGCGGCCGGATCGGCATTACGCCGGCGCGGCCGAGATATAGCCGAGTTCGATCGCCTTGATCTGCAGCGCGACATATTTCGAGTAGATCCGGCTCTGCGTCAGTCCGCCGCCCATGAACCACAGCCCCGGTTGCGGCGTGCGTTTGAACATGTTTGCCATCTCCCCGACAGCGTCGATGCCCCAGACCTGACCGACGCGATCCGCGATCGCATCACCCAGCAGGCGCCGCACCATCGTCTGCTGATCGTAATAACCCGTCGCCAGCACCAGAAGATCGGCTTGTCTGATCGTGCCATCCTTCAGCAAGGCGCCCTCGGGCGCGAAGCGTCCGATCGTGTCGTATTGCAGCAGACCGATCTCACCGTCGATCATCAACTGGGCGCAGCCGGCATCCAGATAGTATCCGCCGCAACGACGGCGGTATTTCATCTGGTGGCCGGTTTCGTCCTCACCGATGTCCCATTTGAAACCGATCGAGATCAGACCTTCGATCATCTTCCTGTCGAAGTCCACCATCCGCTTCACGCCGGCCTGGTAGCCGCGGATCATCAGCGGATAGGTCGTTGCCGTGCCGATCAGGTCACAGTCCTCCAGCGGCGGCCCTTCCTCATACAGCGCGTAGTTCAGCTTGGCGCTCGGCTCGATGCTGACCACCGTGGTGGAGCCGCGCTGGATGATCGTGGTGTCGACTCCGTGGCTGTGCAGGTCCTGCGCCACGTCGTGCCCGCTGTTGCCGGTGCCCAGAACCAGGGCCTTTTTGCCGCGCCACGGTTCGCCACTTTTGAAGCCATGCGAGTGGAACATATCGCCGGCGAAATCCTTCAGCCCCGGCAGGTCGGGGATATGCGCGATGCCATTCGTTCCGTTCGACAGGATGATGTGCCGCGGATGCATCACCCGTTCGGTGCCGTCGGACAGACGCAGCCGCGCGCTCCATCGTTCCGTCGCCTCGTCATAGGTGCCACCGACGAACTCGGTGTTCGACCAGGTGTTGAGCTGCATGGCCTCGGCGTAGAGTTCCAGCCAGTTGCCCAGCATGTCCTTCGGGATGTATTTCGGCCAGGTCGGCGGGAACGGCATGTAGGGCAGGTGATTGACCTGGATCTGATTGTGCAGCGCCAGCGAGTGGTAGCGCACCCGCCAGTTATCGCCGATCCTTGGGTATTTATCGACGACGAGCGTATCGATATCGAGCTGACCCAGGCAGGCCGCCACCGCCAGACCATTTTGCCCGCCACCCACCACCAGCACCTGCGGGTCCCGGTCGGCGAAGGCGCGCGCGGTCTGGCGTTGATCCAGCCAGTTCTGGCCGCCGAAATTTCGCGAGTAGGCGTCGCCACTGGGGCGGCGGGCGCCGATGCGTTCCTCGTGGCCCTTCAGTTCGTCCAGGGAGGTCATCAGCACCCAGGCCCGCGTCGGCGTCTCGGTTGGCAGACGAACCACGCCGAAGCCGCGGCCGGTGGCCGTTTCAAAGCGGAAGATGGCTTCGAAGACTTCGACGCCAAGGCGGCGGACGACGCGCGGCGGCGTCCGCCCTGGCGCCAGTGCGAAGCTGTGCGCAGCGACCGTTTTCTGGGCGCCGGCCAGCAGGGCGGCAATGGACTCCGCGCCCGCGGCAGGGCGGATCGTCCAGGTGAAGGCCAGCATGTCGCGGTAGTGGCACTCCGGCGCGAACAGCGCGGCAAGCGCATCAGTGTGGCCCGCGGCCAAGGCTGATTCGAAGCGGGCCAGCCAGAATGTCGTGGCGTCACGGGCCCGCTCCGCTGGCGGTTTTTCAATGACGATGGTGGCGGCGTCGTTCATCGGGGGCCTTCGTGGGTCATGACACGGCGATTGGGCCGCGTTTTCCGGGCGGAGGCAAGAGCGCGGGCCGCCCCGCGGGGAAACCTGTGCCTACGTATCCACCAGCGCCGCCAGCATCGCATCGCGTCCAGCGGTATCTCCAACCGCATGCACGGGTTGGATCGCCACGTGTGTTGCCCCGGCCGTGAAGTGCGCGCGCAACTTGGTCTTTACCGCCTCCGCATCGCCCCACACCACCATCTGGTCGATGAATGCGTCCGATCCGCCGTTTGACAGATCAGCCTCAGTAAACCCCATGCCGAACCATGCGTTGCGATAATTGTCGAGCACCAGGTAACGCGACAGTTCCGTACGCCCCAGCGCCCGAGCCCTGGCGGGGTCAGTTTCAATCGTAACTTTCTGCTCGATCGCCAGCCACTTGTCCGGCCCCAAAATCTTCGCCGCCCCCGCCGTATGGCTCGGTATCGTATTGTACGGCACGGCGCCCCGCGTCAGCTGACCCGCCAGTTTCAGCATCAGCGGACCCAATGCGGCGATACAGATCGGGAAATCCGCCGCACCGGTCTGTCCCTTTGCGATCCCGTTCAGATACGCCCGCATCGCCGGCACCGGCTTTTCATACACGTGCCCGCGGACTCCCTCCACCATCGGCACGTGGCTGACGCCCAACCCCAGGATGAAACGATCCCCGTACAACTGGTTCAGCGTCAGCATCCCCTGCCGCGAGGTGAACGCATCCCGCGCATAGATCGAGGCGATCGAACTGCCCAGCTTCAACGTCGTCGTCTGAGACAGCATGAATCCGGCGACGGTGAACGATTCGAATCCACGCGATTCCGGATACCACAGCGTATCGTATCCCAGCTTCTCCACCGTCTTCACGAAAGCAGCAATCTCCGGCGCACCCGCGAGCTTGTCAGCGGCATACCAGACCCCCAGGCGTCCGAGTTTCATGGTCGATGTCCTGTCTCAGATGATGTTCGCCGAGCGGAAGCCGGCGATGTCGGACGCATTGTAGCCCAGTTCCGCCAGAACCTCATCATTGTGCTGGCCGAACATCGGCGGCGGCCGGTCCACGCGCGGTCCGTCATGCGCGAACTTGAAAGCCGCAACCGGCACGGTGAACGGCCCCTCGATGCCGGGTGCGCCGTCCGCCCGATGCAGCAACCCACGCGAGGCAATCTGCGGGTCCGCCAACGCCTCGCCCATGCTGCGCACGCGCGAAGCCGGGACATGCCGCGCCTGCAGATACTCTTCCCACTCCGCCGCCGTCCGGGTCAGCATGATCTCCCCCAACACCCGTTCCTCGCGGTCGTGATCGGCGTCGCGTTCATCGTTGGTGCGCTTGATCATCTCCGGCCGTTCCAGCACCGTCCAAAGCCGCTTCTGCTGCCGCAGGTTAGAGGCACCCAGCATCACGATGCCGTCGGCGGTCTTGTACGCCATCGACGTTGCGTGGCCGGTTCGGTTACCCGATGGTTTCGGATGCTTGCCGTTACGAAGATAGCCGGTGACATGGCTCGCCATCAGGATCATCGCCACATCCAGCATCGCCATATCGACCCGCTGGCCCTCGCCGGTCCGTTCGCGTTGGAATAGCGCAGCGGACAGCGCATACGCGCCCATCGTGCCGGTCGCGTAATCGATCGCCGGCGCGCCGATCTTGATCGGATTGGCCTCCGGCGTGCCGGTCATCGCCATGACGCCGGAGGTGGACTGAATCACATGGTCATAAGCCGTCCGCACCCGCTTCGGACCACCCTGGCCGAACGCCGAAAACGACGCATAGATCAGCTTCGGATTGATTTTTCGTAAATCCTCATAGCCGAGGCCAAGGGCTTCGAAGGCACCGGGCCGGTAGTTCTCCACCAGCACATCCGCCGTCTTCACCAGCTTCTTCAGTATCTCCCGTCCCTGCTCGGTCTTCAGGTTCAAAGTGATCGCGCGCTTGTTCGATCCCTGGGTGAGGAATCCAGTGCCCATCCCGGCGTGGTTCAGGTCATTGTCGCTACCGGAATCGCGGCTCTGGTCAGGATCGTTGGGGTCCTCGACCTTGATCACGTCGGCGCCCATCAGGCCAAGCTGATAGGCGGCGAACGGGCCGGCGAGGACGTGCGTGATGTCGATGATGCGGATGCCTTCGAACGGGCGGGCCATCGGTATCCTCCTGGGTTTTACCGACGGTGCAGCCTGGCCGAAAAAGCGTCAACAGCAGAAGGCTACTTTGCCCCGGCCGGCATCAGCACCCCGCGGCGGACCTGGTCTTCCTCGATGGACAGGAACAGGGCGCGGAAATTGCCGTGCCCGAAGCCTTCATCACCCTTGCGTTGAATGAACTCGAAGAAGATCGGGCCGATCGCGTTGGCAGAGAAGATCTGCAGCAGCACCTTGGTCATCCGGCCTTCGGTCGCACCGACGGCAACCGCGCCCTCGCCGTCCAGCAGAATCCCGGTGCGCTGCAGCCGGTCCAGCGATTCACCGTGGCCCGGAACCCGTTCGTCCACCCGTTCATAATACGTCGCTGGCGGCGACGGCATGAAGCGCAATCCATGCGAGCGTAACGACTCGACGGTGGAATAGATGTCGCGGCAACCGCAGGCGAGATGCTGGATGCCCTCGCCCTTGTAGGTGTGCAGGTATTCCTCGATCTGGCTGGTGTCATCGGCGGATTCGTTGATCGGAATGCGGATCTTGCCGTCGGGGCTGGTCAGCGCGCGGGAGAACAAGCCGGTGTATTCGCCCTTGATGTCGAAGTAGCGGATTTCCTTGAAGTTGAAGATGCGCTCGTAGAATCCGGACCACACGTTCATCCGGCCGCGCCCGACATTATGCGTCAGGTGATCGAGATAGAAAATTCCTTCGGCTTCCGGCTTCGGATCCCGCGCGCCGATCCAGTCGTACTCAGCATCGTAGGGTGAACCCTTCACCCCATATCGATCGACAAAATACAGCAGCGAACCGCCGATCCCTTTCACCGCCGGGACATCCAGCGCCAGCACGCCGTCCGCCGGTTCCGCACCATTCTCGATCGCCCGTCGATACGCGTGCCGCGCATCGACGACCCGGAACGCCATCGACGGTGCGCACGGTCCATGCACCTTGGCAAAATCCATCGCGTGACTGCCGGGTTCCTCATTCACCAGGTAATCCACGTCGCCCTGCCGATACAGCGTAATGGCCTTCAAGCGGTGTCTTGCGACAGGCGTGAAACCCATGGTTCGGAACAGCCTGTGCAGTTCGGCGGGGTTGGGATGAGCGAACTCGACGAAGCCGAACCCATCGGTGCCGGCGGGATTGTCCGCGGTGATTTGCGCCGCCGGTGCCTCGTGCGGAAATGGACCCATCCTGATGCTCTCCCGTTATCAGAGCAGCGTGCACCCGGATCGCCGCAATGTGTGTGCAAATCCGCCGGAGATTGGCTACAGATCGCACGATCTGTGCGGAGAACACCTATCGCATGCAAGGTTCCGTCCCCCTGGATGGCTTCGACCTGCGCCTTCTCGCCGCTCTGCAGGAGAACGGCCGCCTCACCAACCAGGAGGTCGGCGAGCGGATCGGATTGTCGCCCTCGCAATGCTCCCGCCGGCGGACGGCGCTGGAGGCAGCGGGACTGATCCGCGGCTATCGCGCCGAACTCGCCGCCGAGGCACTGGGATTCCGTCTGCTGGTGTTCATCAACGTGACGCTCGCCACCCATAGCCGCGACAATGCGAGCAGCTTTCGCGATCTTGTTGCAAATGTGGACGAAGTGCAGGAGGCTTATGCGTTAACCGGGGATGCCGACTACCTGCTGAAAGTCGTCGTGCCCGACCTCAAGGATCTTTCCCTGCTGGTCAACGACGTTCTCCTTCCGCACCAAACAGTTGCTCGGGTTCGGTCATCGATCGTGCTCGACCGCCTGAAGGAAACCGCCCGCTTGCCGCTGCGCGCGCTCGGGCGATCAGGTGCGGCGCACGACCGGTGACGGAACGCTCTCGATCATCACGTTCACCACGGCCGGTTCGCCGCTGGCCAGGGATCGTTCGATCGCCGGAGCCAGTTCGTCCGCCGCCGTCACGAGTTCGCCATGCCCGCCCAGCGCGGTCGCCACGAGATCGTAACGTGTGGCATTGAGTTCGCAGCCATGCGTGCGGTTGGGACCGTAATCACGGACCTGCAAATTATACTCGGCGTTCCACCGGCAATCGGTGCCGACCACGGCCACGTACGGCAATCCGAGCCGCACCGCCGTTTCGATCTCCGACATATGGAAGCCGAACGTCCCGTCGCCCAGCACGGCAATCACCGGCGCGTTGCGCTCGACGACGCGTGCACCCGACGCCATCGGCAGCGACGAGCCGATCGATCCGGTCACGCCGTTGATCATCCGCCGGTCGTTGCGCAACATAGCCTGACCCCATTGCGCGAACTCGCCGCCGTCGCAGATCAAAACGCTGTCCTTGTCACGCTCCAGAAACGGTTGCAGCGCCCGGAATACCTGTGCCGGATGCACCATCCCCTGAGTCCGGGACACAAGATCGCCCCACGCCGCCGGACGGTCATCAAACAATGCTCTGGCATCCGCCAGCCACGTCCGATCGTCACGAGGACGGCCGCGCGCAATCAACGCCTCCGCGGCGGGAAAGGTGTCAGCGACGCAGCCGAACGCCAGCCCCCGCGCCCGCACGGCTCGGCCCAAAATGGCCCCATCCGGATCGATGGCAATGAAACGGCAATCCGGCGCGAACGGAGCGCCACCGAACTTCAGGGTGAAATCCAGCGCTTTTCCCAGCAGCAGCACCATGTCGGTGCGCTTCGCCACCTCGGCATAGGCACCCAAACTGGCATCGTTGAAGCCGCGCGGCCCCTCGCTCAGGCAGGCGGGGATCGTCAGCGCGGCTTCCAGCCGACGCAGCAGATCGCGGCCCGACCGCGTGGCCAGGACCGGGGCACCGATGATCAGCGGACGTTGGGCGGTTGCCAGCAGCGCCAGCACCGTATCGGCGGCCGCATCGCCCAACGGCAGCGGCGGCGCGGTAAAATCCGCCGCCCCAGGCCAGACCACCGCATCCTCGTGCACGGTCGCATCCAGCACGTCGGAGGGCAGACTCAGATGCACCGGACCTGGACGCCCGGAGGTCGCCAGCCGCAACGCCTTGGCCACATCCATCCCGACCGTCGCCGTGTCGGTCGCCATCCAGGCCGCTTTGCAGACCGGCGCCGCCATCTCCACCTGCCGCAGTTCCTGAAATCCGCCGCGGCCAAGCTGGTCGGTCTCGGTATGGCCGGAGAACAGCACCATCGGCGTTTCCTGACCGAGCGCGGTGAACAGCGCGCCGACGGCGTTGGCGTGGCCGGGGCCGCCGGTGACCCAGGCAATGCCGGGACGCCCCGTCAAACGTCCATACGCGTCCGCCATATGCACGGTCGCGGCTTCATGCCGGACATGCATCAGCGAGAGCTTCGTTTCGATAGCGGCATCGAACAGCGACATGATATGGTTGCCGGACAGCGTAAAGATGTCCGTATGGCCAGCCCGTTCGAGCGTGCGCACAACGATGTCGGCGCCGCGGAGTGTCGATGGCATCAGGCGATGGTCCTTGTTGCTTCAGACCGCGACGGGCAGAATCGTGGATGGCCGGGTTTGATCCCGGCCACGACACGACAGTCGACGATCAGACCGGATCCCACGGATAGACGTCGCGGGTGCGTTCCAACGGTGTAAAACTGTTCTTCACCGCCGGCAGCCAGGTTTCCGCCAGCTTCTCCGGCGTCCAGCCGTCCGGACGCGCCATGATCCGGATCGGACGCGGCTGGTTGTACAGGTAGATTTCGTTGCCGCGCACTCCGAAGATCTGCCCCGACACGCCCGAAGCCGCATCCGTCCCCAGGAACGCGATCAGTTGCGCGATGTGGTCGGGACGCGTCCGCGCCGCACGCGCCTGAAGCTGCTCCTCGGTCTGGCCCGGCACCGTTTCGATCATGCGGCTGAACGCATGCGGCCCGATGCAGTTGGAACGGATATGGTAGCGCTGCATGTCCATCGCGATACAGCGCGACAACCCGGCAATGCCCAGCTTGGCGGCACCATAGTTGGTCTGGCCAACGCTGCCGATCAGGCCGGAGGTCGAGGTGATGTGGGTGTAGCTGCCGCTCTCCTGCTTGCGGAAATGCGGAACGGCGGCGCGGGAGACGTAGAAGGCGCCATACAGGTGGACCTTGATCACCGCATCCCATTCCTCGATCGACATGTAGTGGAACATGCGGTCGCGCAGGATGCCGGCATTGTTCACCACGATGTCGATGCGGCCGAAATTATCGATCGCGTCCTGCACCATTCGCTGGGCATCTTCCCAGCTTGCCACGCTACCGGCGTTGGCAACGGCGCGGCCCTTGCCATGCGCCTGCTCGATCTCAGCCACCACACGCTGCGCCGGACCTGCATCGCGGCCCTCGCCCGTCACCGTGCCGCCGATGTCGTTGACCACGACCTGGCCGCCGTTCGCGGCAATTGCAAGCGCGGTCGCCCGTCCGATCCCACCGCCGGCCCCGGTGACCACGGCGACCTTACCATCAAGCATTCCCATTTGTTTCCTCCTTCAATGCGGAACGACCCATTGTGCGGCAGGCCGTGATCCATGTCACGCTCCGGGCCGGTCGGGCGGAGGCGGAAGCGGGTTTTGCGACGGGCCGATCAGCGGCGGGTGGCGGGGGGCGGGACCGGTGGGGGCGTGTTGCCGCCCTGCCAGAGTTGCAGCACCTGAGTTGGGTGGACACAACTGATCGAGCCGATCTGGTTGGGACCATACTGCATGTAGCCCTCGGCCGGCTGCGGCAGCAGCGGTGTTGAGATCGGAATGAAGAGGAAGCACACCGAACCATCGATCGGGTCGCGCCAGCGTTGGATGATGGTGTCTCGCAGCGGCCCGCGATAGACCTTCTCCAGCAGCATGGTTGGAAAACTGCCCCACACTGGCGATGTCGCCGCGGACGGGGATGGGTCGGCAGGGGGCGTGGCAGTGGGGGCGGCGGCCGGCGGTTTGGGCTGGGCCGTGGCCGGGCTGATCGCGGACATGGCAAGCAGCAAGCCGGAGAGGACGGGTCGTCGGCAACGGGCTGTGGGCAAAAGGCGCGCTCCGGTCAGAATTCCACGCCGACACCGACGCGCCCGCCCCAGTTACCATCCTCGGCCACGGAAACGCCAGCCGTCAGATAGACCGGTGTGGCGGTATTGAAACGATGCACAACGTTGAGCGCGGTGCCGACCTCACCCGCGTAGGTGCCGACACCGAAACCGATCGAGGTCCGGCCGGGCGCCGATGGGGTGAGCTGCGAGGCCATGGCCATCGTCATGGCGATGCCCCGGTTGGCCTGCCGGACGAGACTTTGGACCTGACCCCAGTTTGGCGCGTCGGTCCCATACAGGGCCGGTGACACGTTGGTGATCCGTCGTGTGCCGTTGGGGGAGCCGACCGACACGGTGTTTGGATCGGTCGCAACCGATCCGGCGCCGATCGCGACGCTGTTATAGGCTGTTGAACGCACCTGCGCGTTATTTCCGAAGGCCGAACCGCTGACTGCGGCGACCGAGGAATTGACGCCGACGGTGGTTGCGTTCGGCGCGCCGGCGGTTGATCCGGTGCCGACTGCGGCGCTGTTGGCGTAGACCGCGGTCGCGCCGTTTCCGAACGCGGCGGATGACTGCGCGGCAGGAACTCCCGACCCGGTGAACGCGCTGGCGCCGTCGCCGACGGCGGTTCCGCCGTTGCTGGCGGCAGCGGCGGCGCCGATCGCGACTGATCCGGTGGCCAGTGCGCCGTTGCCGATTGCGGTGGCATTGACCCCGGTCGCCATGGCGCCAAGGCCGACGGCGATCGCAGCGGTCTGCGTCGCCTGGGCGCCATTGCCGATGGCCACCGAACTGGCGCCACTGCCAATCGCCGCAGTGCCGAATGCGGCGGAATTCGCGGCCGAAGCGCTGGCTCCGGTGCCCATCGCGATTCCATTAAACGCGGCCGCAGTGGTGGTGGCGCCGGTGCCGATCGCGACCGAACTGGTTCCAACAGCGTTTGATCCGTTGCCGAGAGCGGCGGCGTTGGTCGAAATGGCGGTGGAGTTGGCGCCGATTGCGGTGCCGTTTGCGATGCTGGCATTGGCGTTGAAGCCGACGGCGGTGCTGCTGTTCGCGCTCGCCACGGCACCGAAGCCGACCGCGGTGCTGCTGTTCGCGGTAGCTGCCGCGCCATAGCCAACGGCGGTGGTGTTGGTGTTGTTGGCGACGGCGCCCTGGCCGATGGCGGAGCTGTTGGCTCCCGTCGCTGTTGCGTTCGCGCCGAGGGCGGCATTGCCGGTCTGTGTCGCGAGGGCGCCGCTGCCGACCGCCACAGTGTTGACCGCCGAGGCGGTTGCGGAGGCGCCGAACGCGGAGGCGCCGATCCCGCTGGCGGTGGCGCCCTGGCCGACCGCGGTGGCCGAGGTTGCACTGGCGTTGGCTGCCTCACCGAAGGCGCTGGCGTTGACGGCGCTCGCGGTGGCGCCCCGACCAACCGCCGTGGCATTGTCGCCAGTGGCACCTGCTCCGTTACCCAGAGCGGTGGTGTTCGCGGCGCTCGCGGTCGCACCGCCGCCGAGGGCGGTGGTGAGGGCAGCGGTGGCGCCCGCGTTTTGGCCGATGGCGACGGCGCCGAGTGTGCTAGCCACCGATGAATCGCCTATGGCGACGGAACTGCTGCCCGAGGCTGTGCTGGCATTGCCGAACGCAGCGCTGTTGACGCCGCTGCCGGTCGCGGCATTGCCGACCGCGGTGGCGTTGGCGGCGGTGGACGACAGGGCGGCGTTAGTGCCAATGGCGATGTTGTTGGCGGTGGCGTTGGTGCTGGTGATCGCTGCGTTAGTACCGATGGCGATGCCGTTGACTCCGCCGACACCAGAGACCGCAGTGTTGGTGCCGATCGCAATACCGCCGATGGACTCCGCGGCGACGCTGGCGTCTAATGTGCCGCCGCCGATCGCAACCGAATTGTTTGCGGCAGCGTTAGAATTGGCCCCCACCGCGATGGCGGTGTTTCCGGCCGCCGAGGTGCCCGCTCCGATCGCGGTCGCGGAATCGCCGGCCGCGCTGGCGTTCTGGCCAAAGGCCGAGGCGCCGGCTCCGGCGCTGCTTGCGTTGGTGCCCGCGGCGACCGAAGCTCCGCCCGACGCGTTGGCGTTGTTGCCGATTGCGGAGGCGTTGGCCCCGCTGCTGGTCGCACCATCGCCAACCGCCGTCGAACTGACGCCCAGTGCCGTCGTGCCATTGCCCACCGCGGTGGCGTTGACGGCGTGACTGCCGGCGCCGTTGCCAAGCGCGAGCGTGTTGGCACTGGTGGCGCTGGCGCCATTGCCAAGCGCACTCGATGCGGCGCCGACGGCGAGGGCGGTATTGCCGACCGCGGTCGAACTGCCGCCTGTTGCCTGCGTTCCGCTGCCAAACGCCGAGTCGTTTGCGCTGGAGGCCAGCGCGCTGGCGCCGACTGCCGTGGCGGACGTTCCGTCGGCATGGGCGGTATCGCCAACCGCGGTCGCGCCGGTTGCATTGGCTGCCGTATGATCGCCGAGCGCGGTTGCATTGTCGGCGGAGGCCGCGGCGGAGAACCCAACGGCGGAGGAAGCCGATCCAACACCGAAGGTGTTGGTGCCCACCGCCACCGCATTGGTACCCGATGCGCTGGCCGTGTTGCCGAATGCGGCTGCCGACGTGCCGCCGCTGCTCGCGTTGACGCCGGCCGCTATCGAGGTGTCGCCCGCGGCGCTGGCGCTGGTGCCAAAGGCGGATGCGTTCAGGCCGGCGGCGCCCGATTGAAAGCCGACCGCCGCCGCGTTCGCGCCGGACGCGTTGGCGTTGACGCCAAGCGCCGAGGCGTCCGCGCCGCCGGCACCCGCGCCGGCGCCGATTGCCGTCGCGCTGACGCCCGCGGCGCCGGAGTTGAGGCCAAAGGTGGAGGAATTGACGCCGCTGGCACTACTGTTGGCACCGACCGCCGTCGCACCGCTGGCTGTCGCGTTGGCGGATTGACCAATTGCCGACGATTCGAATCCCGTGGCGTTCGGATTGTTGCCCACCGCGAGCGAGTTTTGTGCCGTGGCATTGTTGTCGATGCCGACGGCCACCGCGTTCGTCCCACTCGCGCCGGCATTGCCGCCACCCGTAGTGGGGCCTACGTCGAGACCAAATGCCGCTGGCGCGGCAGACAGTGCGATCACGGAAATCCCGGCGCGGAGCATGGCGCGAAAACCCACGGCGCCGGGGATTGTTTTGGGCATGTTTCATGGTCCCCCGGATACTGGTTGTTCAAGCGAAAAAATCGCGCCTGATTGACGTCCCGCACTGCAGGTTGTGTCATGTTTCAGAATTCTATCGTAACCGGGTAAAAGGCCCGATCAAGCTACCTATGGATGCCGGAACGACATAACCTGTGCGTGTGATAAAAACACAACATTCCCGTGATAGGACGTATCGTGAAATATTACAGGCAGTGTAGTCGGCTTCGATCGCCGAACGCCAGGCGACCGAAGGCCGCCGCTCAGCGTGGCTGGCCCGACTTATACGACGGGTCGGCGCGCTGATAAGAGGATGGGGGGCCTGGCGTTCAGCGCGCCCTTGTCGAAGCCGGCGATCGATTTGTAGGCGGCGGCGGTACCCTCCAGTTCCTCGGGCGACAGTACGTCCTCGATGCGGGAGAAGCCATCCGGGGCGCGCTGTTCGACCAGTTGCATCACCTGCTCCGGACCATTGGCTCGATTCGCCAGCACGATCCGCGCGGTTGCCGGACGCCGTTCGGCTTCGTATGCCAGCAGAGCCTCGGTCGTCGGGCCGGCTCGCCTGATCTCGCGCGCCAGGACCCGCGCATCCAGGATACCTTGCGAGGCGCCGTTCGATCCGATCGGATACATCGGATGCGCCGCGTCGCCCAGCAGCGTGACCCGGCCAAAGGTCCAGCGATCCAGCGGATCGCGATCCACCATCGGATACTCGAAGCACTCGTCGGCCGCCTCGATCAGCGCCGGCACGTCCAGCCAGTCGAACTGCCAGTCGGAAAACTGCGGCAGGAAATCGACCAGATGGCCGGCGCGGTTCCAATCCTCCCGCCGCCAGGAATGGTCCGCGTGAAACTTGCGTTCGGCGATCCAGTTGATCACCGCCTCGCCCCGGTCGCTCGCGCTGCGGGAGATCGGGTAGGCGACGAATTTCAGGAACTCGTGGCCGGCCATGATCATTGACCGCCCGGTCAGGAACGGCTGCCCGCGCGTGGTGCCGCGCCACAGGATCGCGCCGTTCCAGATCGGCGGCCCCTCGTGCGGATACAGCGTTTGCCGGACCGTCGAGTGAATCCCATCCGCCGCGATCAGCAGATCGCCCTCGGCGTCTGCCAGCCGGACATTGGTTCGCCGGTCGATGAATCGGGCGCGGACACCGGTGGCGGATTCGTCCCATCCTGCCAGGTGATGCCCGGTGCGGATACGATCCGGCCCCAGCCGCGCCCGCGCTGCCTCCAGCAGGATCAGTTGCAGTTCGCCGCGATGGATGGAGAATTGCGGCCAGTTGTAACCGGCTTCCAGCCCGCGCGTTTCCGACCAGATGCGCTGGCCGTGCTTGTTGTAATAGGCCAGTTCCGCCGTCGGAATCGCGGTTTCGGCCAGCGCCGGTTGCAGGCCAAGTTCGGTGAGTTCGCGCACCGCATGCGGCAGCAGATTGATGCCAACGCCCAGCGGCTGCGGCGACGAGACGGTCTCGAACACGCAGCAATCGACGCCGATCTGGTGCAGGCTGAGCGCGGCTGTCAGCCCGGCAATCCCGCCGCCGGCAATGAGGATGGTCATGTCGGTCCGTCCTTTCGTTACGCCGTCTCGGTCCTATCGTGACAAACTGATTGCCGGTCGCACGCGCCCATTGCTACGACTGCTACCGCAACCCTATCGAACTGCCGTAAATCCTTGAACGGGCAACCAATCGATCCGATCGCTGTGTCCAATAGCATTGGGACCGGAACGTGAAAACCGCTGTTCGGAGTGCAAGTACGACAAGGCAGAACAGGCGGCGACTTCGCTGCCTTCGTGACGGCCATATCGCAATCTGGGTTCGCTGCCAGCCGGGCGGCGATGCGATCGAGCCTGCTCTTGTCCTGCGTGGTTTTTTCCGGTGGCCAATGGCTCGCGGGCGGTTCCGGGCCGATATCTTACCCGTGAGCGCGACCGATGGTCGGTGAGCCGAGGTTCTCAGGCGGGCTGCTTCCAGCCTTGCAGTTCCGCCGCTTCCTCTCGACACCGTTCCGGTCCACCCAGCATCTGCCGGTTGAAGCTGATGCGTTTGAACCAATAGTGCAGGCCAAGCAAGTCGGTGAATCCGATGCCGCCGTGCACTTCCGTCGCCAGTCGCGCAATATCCCGCCCAACATCGCCCAGATGCGCCTTTGTCTGGCAAGCGCTCAGACGCGCCTCGTTCGGCAACGCATCCTGTGCATAGGCCGCGTACCACACCATCGCTCGGCAGGGCGCCAGCGCTGTGACGCACTCGGCCAAGGTGTATTTAAGGCCCTGGAAGCTGCCGATGACGCGGCCAAACTGCACGCGATCCTTGGCGAAGGCGACGGCAGAATCGAACATGCGCTGCGCGGCACCGAGCGTATCGGCCGCGAGAACGATTCGGCCTGCGTCGAGGACGCGGTGCGCTGCTGCGACCGGTGCGTTGGCGGCATCCAGACGTTCTGCTGCTGCAGCATCGAAAGTGACGTCCGCCACCGGGCGGGTTCGGTCGATCGATCGTTGCATCCGTTCCGATACGCCAGATGCGTCAGCCGGAACGATTGCGGCATGGCCGTCTGGCAGATAGATCATGAAATGTGTGGCTGCGCCGGCATCCGCCACGCCGGTAACGCGGCCTGACAGGCGGCCATTGTCATAACGGACCGATGATCCGCCGGTCTGCCCGGCGAGACTGGGCAACGCGACGGCGAAGCGGATTTCTCCCCCGGTGATTGACGGAAGATATTCGTTCTGCTGCGCCTCGGTGGCGCTGTTGATGAAGCCCAGCGTCGCCATGACGATGCTGCCGACGAACGGGACCGGCGCCGCAGCATGTCCCAGCGCTTCGGCGGCGATGACGGCATCGAGCACGCCCAGACCTGCGCCGCCAAATCGTTCTGGTACCAGAAGTCCGTGCAGGCCGAGTTCGACCAGGCGTGTCCACAGGTCATCGTCGAAGCCAATACCGGGTTCGGCGGCAGCCCGCAGGCGTTGCATCGGCAGGTGATCGGACAGGAATCCGCGCAACGAATCGTCGAACTGGCGTTGCTCCAGCGTCAGGTCGAATTCCATGGTCAGGTCCTCCCTGCCACGGCCGGAGTTTGAGCCTTTGGCTCGCGCGGCAGATCAAGCCCGCGTTCGGCAATGATGTTCTTCTGGATGTTGGTGGAGCCGCCGCCGATCATCAGGCCGACATCATACATGTAATCGATGTTCCAGGTGGTGGCGTCATCATCCTCGGCAGCCTCGCCGAGGGATTCGTAAGGCAGACCTGCCACACCCAGCGCATCGACGGCCAGCGCCGAAAGCCGGAAGCCCAGCATGGTCCCACCGTATTTGACGATCATTCGGTTCACACCTGAATCGACGCCCTGCGCGGCGTCAGTGAGAAGGCGGAGGTTGTGGGCTTTCCAGGCCAGCACCTCGCCCTGCAGCCGCAACAGGCGGTCGCGGTATTCGGCAATCTCGATCAGCTTGAGCCCATCGATGTCCAATGTCTGCAACAGCGTGATCAGTTGTTCGAGACGACCGACCAGCTTGCCGGCATCGCCGATCATCAGGCGTTCGTGCTTCAGCGTCACATTAGCAACGAACCAGCCCTTGCCGCGTCCCAGCACGATCTGGGTTTCGGGCACCTTCACGTCGGTGAAGAACACCTCGTTGAATTCGCTACGGCCGGTCATGGTCTTCAGCGGCCTGGCTTCCAGACCGGGGGATTTCATTGAAAGCAACAGGTAGGACAGGCCGTCATGCTTGGACTTGTCGGGTTCGGTGCGGCACAGCAGGAACATCATGTCCGCATAATGGGCGGAACTGGTCCAGATTTTCTGTCCGTTGACGATCCAGTTTCCGTCGCGCAGTTCCGCTTTGGTCTGCGCGTTCGCCAGGTCGCTGCCGTTGCCGGGTTCGGAGTAGCCCTGGCACCAGATGATGTCGCCGCGAATCGTCGGTCCGATATAGTCTCGCTTCTGCACATCGGTGCCGAGTTGCAGCAGCGTCGGCACCAACATGGAGATGCCCTGGTTCGTCAGCCCGGCATAGACGTTGGCGCGGGCGAACTCGCCGGCGATGACCGACGCCGCCATCACGTCCGGCTTTGCACCGAACCCGCCATACTCGACAGGGATCGTGCGGCCCGCGTAACCATGCTCTACCAGCCGTTTTTGCCAGTCCAGCGTTTTCTGGTCGGGCCGCTTACGGCCGCCGCCGACCTTTGGCGATTTGTCGCCGTGCTGGCGGATAAAGTTCCGCACCTCGGATTGCAAGACCTGATATGGTTCGGACAGTGTGAGGTCCATGCTGTTTCCCCTTTCTATGCGGCTGCGGCAAACCCCGCCACGGGTGCGCCGACCGGGCGGCGGGTCATTGTCAGGGTCAGCACGGCGCCGATGATCAGCAATGCGCCGGCCAGCAGAAAGGCACTGGTGAAACTGCCGGTTTCCGCAACGATATAACCGGTTGCAATCGGCGCCGCCAGACCGAAGATATTGCCGCCAAGCTGGATCCAGCCGACCGCGGTGCCGATACTTTTGCCGGCGTGCAGCAGATCGTTGGTTAGCGAGTAGGTATTGACGAACACGCTCTGCACGCAGGCCAATGAGAACGTGATTTCGGCCAGCAGCCACACTTCGGAAACGGTGAACGGCGCCAGCACCATCACGGACGCACCGAACGCCAGGATCACGACGGCGTAACGGCGCTTGCCGGCGCGGACAGCCTCGGGCGTCAGCATGTGGTCGCACAGGCGGCCCATAATGATTGTCAGCACCATTGCGCCGAAGTAGCAGATGCCGGTCTGAAGGCCGGAGTGCAGGATGTTCAGGCCCCGGCTTTGCACCAGATACGTCGGCAGCCAGGTCAGGAACAGGTACTGGGTGTAGTTCACGCAGCCTTGCACCAGGAACAGACCCCACATCGTCTGGTAACTGAGCAGTTCCTTCAGCGACATCCCGTGCGCGTCGGTCGTGCCGCCGGGAGAACGGTTGCGCAGGATCATGCGACGTTCGGCGTCGCCCAGCCACGAGGCGTCTTCGGGATCGCGATAAACCACCAGCCACACCACGACCCAGATGAATCCAAGTGCACCGGAAAACACGAAGGCCAGACGCCAGCCGATGGTCGCCACCAGCCAGCCGATGGTGATCGCGGACACGGCGGTGCCGAATGCGGGGCCGGAGCCGGAAATCGAAAAAGCCAAGGCGCGTTCGCGCACCGGCGCCCATTCGCGGATCGAACGTGCCGCGAGCGGGAACGTGGGGGATTCGCCGATGCCCAGCAGCAACCGGGTGAAGAACACGAAGGTGAAACTGGTTGCCGCCCCGGTCAGGGCGGTCGCCGCGGACCAGAACGCAATGCACCGTGAAGCGGTGGCGCGGGTGCCCCAACGGTCCAGGATCATGCCGGCGGGCAACTGGCATGGCGCATAAGACCAGATGAAGGCGGACAACAGGTAGCCCACGGCGACGGGTGTCAGGGTGAATTCATGGATCAGCACTGGCATCGCGATCGACAGCACTGTGCGATCAAAGTAGTTGATCAAAGTCATCGTGAATAACAGTCCATATATGATGAACCGCTTGCGCCCTGGCCGTGTCCTGTCGATATCGGACATCTGTTTCCTCCGCGATATCGCGCAGCATGAAGCGGGCGATCCAACGGGTCAAATCGGCGGCCCAGATTTGTCTGCCGGCGGCGACCGCGCCATGATGGCAGCCGAACGCCAAATTCCGGGGAAGCTGTGCGATGAAAGCATACGAAGCGATCGGCCAATCATTGAAAGCCGAAGGTATGACCGATTTCTTCGGCCTGATGGGCGATGGCAATATGTGGCTATGGGGCGCGCTGTGCCGCGATCCGGTGATCAAGGCGTACAACGCACGGCACGAATCGATGGCCGTATCGATGGCGGACGGTTACGCCCGCACGACGGGGAAGGTTGGCGTGGCGATGGTCACCTGCGGGCCGGGCCTGACTCAATGCGGAACCTCTCTGATCGCGGCGTATCGCGGGCGCACACCAGTCGTTTTGATCGCCGGCGAGATTCAACAAGGCGCAAAGAACAGGACCCAGTCGATGGATCAGCGCCGTTTCGTCGAGGCGAGCTATGCGCGCTTCCACACCATCACCAGCACCGACAACATGGCAGAGGAAATCGCCGAAGCGTTCTATGCCGCCCGGGTCCACCGCGTCCCGGTTGTACTCAATCTGCCGATGGACCTGCAGGAAGAAACCATCGACTGGGACTACGAATATCAGCCATCAACCAGGTTCCTGCCGCCGCGGATCAAAACGCCGAGCCCGGATCTGCTGGCGCCGGTTATCGAGAAACTGGTTGCTGCGGAACGTCCGGTTATCATTGCCGGGCGAGGCGCGATCGCATCGGGTGCCAAGGACGCAATCATCGAACTGGCGGACCGTGTCGGTGCGTTGCTCGCAACATCGTTGCAGGGCAAGGGGTATTTTGCCGGCCATCCCTGGGACATCGGCATCGCCGGCGCGTTTGCATCCGCGCCGTCGGAGCAACTGCTGGCGGAAGCCGACTTCGTCCTGGGTGTCGGTGCCGAACTTGGATACTACACGACCGAGGGCGGGCTTCTGTTCCCATCGGCAGAAGTGGCCCGTATCGATATCAAGCCGATGCCGGAGGAGATCGGGGTGATTCCCGGTCTCTATGTGCAGGGCGACGGGCGCAAGTCGGTGACGGCGCTGAATGAAGCACTCGCGTCCCGGCAGGTGCGGAAAACCGGGTTGCGAACCGCGGCGACGAAGGCTGTTCTGGATGCTCCGCCGCATCGTTTCGATACGCCGGCCGATGGGCTCGATCCCCGTGTGCTCGCCCGCAATCTCGGCGCGGCGCTGCCGAAGGGGCTGCTTTTCACACTGGGCGCCGGCCACTTCATGTCCTGGGTGGCGATGTACATGCCGTTGCCCGAACGGGCTGAGATTCAATATTCCTACAATTTCGGCGCGGTGGGACAGGGCATCGGCGTCGCGATCGGCACCGGCGCGGGCAATCCCGGACGCCCTCACGTAGCGGTCGAAGGCGACGGCAGCCTGCTGTTCAACCTCCAGGAACTTGAAACGATCGTCCGCCACAAGATGCAGATGGTTCTGGTGGTGTGGAACGATGCCGGCTACGGCGCCGAGGTGCACAAACTGGTGGCGAAAGGCTTCGACGAAAAGCTCGCGCAGTGGGAATCGCCGGATTTCGTTGCGCTCGCCAAGGCCTTCGGCGGCGACGGGGTAAAGCTCGGCGCACCGTCGGAAATCGGTGAGGCCATTGCCACCGGACTGCACAAGGGCGGCCTCTTCCTGATCGACGCCCGCGTGTCGCCATCAACAGCCACGGATCCGTACGCAAAGGTGCATTTCGGTATCGAAAGCCACGCGCCCCTGCTGCGCGCCTGACGTCGATGCATTTCGAAGGCGAGTTCAGCGTTCCAGGCAAGCCGCTGGACGTCATCCGTCGCTTTGCCGATGTGCCGCGCATGGCGGGGTGCGTGCCCGGCGCGGTGCTGGAACCCCAAGCCGAGGACGGATCGTGGCCGGGCGCGATGATCGTTGCGTTCGGTCCGAAAAAGATCAACTTCAAGGGCCGGGTCACCACGGCATTTGACTTCGATGCCCTCACCGGCAGCCTGCACGGCCGCGGCGCCGCCGACATGCGCGCCGCTCGGATTGGGGTAAAGGTCGCCTTCACATTAAGCAACGACGCAGCCGCCGCAGCACCGACGACACGGGTGAAAATTGCTTCCGATGCCGAACTCGGCGGTGTGCTGGCCGATTTCGCCCGCACCGGCGGGGTGGCCGTGGCGAATGTGATCATGGCCGACTTCGCGCAACGGGCGGCAGCGGAATTCGCCAAGGATGACCCGCCGGCCAAACCACCGCTTGCGCCCGCACCCTTGGCCGCTCACACGCTGCTTTGGGCGGTGATCAAGGCACAGTTCATGCAGCTCGGCCAATGGCTACGACTGATCAGTAGACACCACCAAGGGACGAAACGATGAGTCTGAAAAAGCTGCTGGTCGCGAACCGGGGGGAGATCGCGATCCGCATCATCCGCGCCGCCGCCGAAATGGGAATCGCATCCGTCGCCGTTTATTCCGATGACGATGCGAAGTCATTGCACACTCGAAAGGCCGACGAAGCGCATGGGCTGCTTGGTGCCGGGGTTGCACCCTATCTCGACATCGCACAGATCATCGCCGCCGCGGTGCAGCGTGGTTGTGATTCAGTGCACCCAGGCTACGGGTTCCTGAGCGAGAACGCCGCCTTCGCGCGGGCCTGCGCCGAGGCCGACCTGGTCTTCGTCGGACCGTCACCGGACACGCTGGATCTGTTCGGCGACAAGGCCGCAGCCCGAGCGCTTGCGCAGCGCTGCGGCGTGCCGGTGCTGGCAGGCACCGACGGGCCAACCAGCCTGGACGGCGCGCGGTCGTTTCTTTCGGGTCTGGGGCCGGACGGGGCGATCATGATCAAGGCGGTGGCCGGCGGCGGCGGGCGCGGAATGCGGCCGGTGCACCATCATGACGATCTTGCAGCGGCCTATGAGCGGTGCCGATCGGAGGCTCAGGCCGCATTCGGCAACGGCGATGTCTATATCGAGCGGCTGTTTCCACGCGCGCGCCATATCGAAGTGCAGGTGGTCGGCGACGGCACGGGCGCGGTCTCGCATTTGTGGGAACGTGAGTGCAGCGTGCAGCGGCAGCGACAAAAGCTGATTGAAATCGCCCCCGCCCCGGGTCTCGGCCCGACCACCCGCGCGCACTTGCTGGAGGCAGCGAAACGGCTGGCGGAGTCGGTGCGTTACCGCAATATCGGCACCTTCGAATTCCTGGTCGAGGCCACGGGCGAGGATGCTTCGTTTGCCTTCATCGAGGCGAATGCGCGCTTGCAGGTCGAGCACACCGTTACGGAGGAAATCACCGGCATCGACCTGGTGAAAGTGCAACTGGAAATTGCCGGCGGCGCTTCGCTGCTCGACCTCGACCTCCTCCAGGCGTCGATTCCGGCGCCGCGCGGCATAGCGCTGCAAGTGCGGGTCAACATGGAAACGATGGCACCGGACGGCACCGCTCGGCCGGGCGGCGGCACGCTGACGGCGTTCGAGCCACCGACCGGCCCCGGTATCCGGATCGATGCGTTCGGCTACGCCGGCTATCGCACCAGCCCGCGCTTCGACAGTCTGCTGGCCAAACTGATCGTCCACGTGCGCAACGGCGGATTGGCTGCCGCCGCCGACAAGGCATATCGGGCATTGTCTGAATTTCGCATCATCGGGGTGCCAACCAACATTGCGTTTCTGCAAACGATCCTGCGGCATCCGGAATTTCGCGGCGGTCACGCACACACGCGGTTTGTCGAGGAGCGGATCGCCGATCTTCTGGATGCTCCGGGGCATCGCCGGCTGTTCTTCGAGTCCGCCGGACCGGTTGCTGAACCGAAACGGGCTGGCGCCAGGGTCGATGCCTCCGATCCGCTGGCGGTGCTGGTGCATGGCCGAGAGGCTGGCTCCACCGAGACGCTCACGCCCGAGGCGGAGGATATCGACACACCGGCCGGCAGCGTCGCCCTTGCTGCTCCGATGCAGGGAACCATCGTCAGCATCGCCGTCGCCGAAGGCGAGCCGGTGCGCGCCGGCCAGCCGGTGCTGATCATGGAAGCAATGAAAATGGAGCACGAGGTGCGTTCCCCGGCCTCGGGCATCCTGCTAGCGCTGACGGTGGCCGAAGGCGACACGGTGTTCGAAGGCCACAAGCTGGGGTTTATCCAGGAAGCCGACATCGCGGCAGACGTCATCGACACGCACACGACCTTCAGCCCGGATCATATCCGGCCTGACCTGGCACAGGTGCTGGATCGGCGCGCACGAACCCTCGATGCGGCGCGGCCGGATGCGGTGGCGCGACGGCGCAAAACCGGACAGCGCACCGTGCGCGAGAACGTGGCCGATCTGTGCGACCCCGGTTCGTTCGTGGAATATGGCGGGCTGGTCATTGCCGCCCGCAGGTTGCGGGCATCGGTTGAGGAACTGATCCGCACCACGCCGGCCGATGGCCTGGTCGCCGGGCTCGGCCGGGTCAACGGCGCGCTGTTTCCCGACAAGGATGCGCGCTGCATCGTCATATCCTACGACTACACCGTGCTGGCTGGGACACAGGGAAA
>Ga0182012_10001395_pt1 | contig 26562 bp, 29 predicted proteins | sample 612S2SmetaG_FD_120486 | JGI IMG/M metagenome (GOLD analysis project Ga0182012, IMG submission 120486) | Permafrost microbial communities from Stordalen Mire, Sweden - 612S2S metaG | ecosystem: Environmental > Terrestrial > Soil > Wetlands > Permafrost | place: Sweden: Stordalen | collected...
AGCGTCGACGGGCCACGGACGGTGTCGGCATCGAGTCGTCAGTGCACGCGGTGGGTGCCGTGGCGTCATTTGGTACCGACTACGTCCACGACGTCGACTTCGAAACCGGTGCTCCCGCGATCAGCGTCCACGCCTACTCCCCTCCCCTGCACGGTCTGACCTTTTACGACCACACGCCATACGGATTCGTCTCGCGAGAGATAGTGCTCGAAGAACGGCGCACTGACTTCTCCTCTGCCGCGCCGACGTCGACGACGAAGCTCTAGTAGCGAATTGCTTCATCGGCTGGGAAGCGACTGCGAAGACGTCGAACGTGGCACGGGCCGATCGCACCGGCGATCGGCCCGTGCCACGTTCGACGTCCGTTGATATCGGGAGCCGTGGCGTAACGGATTCGCTTCGTCACACACCAAGTAGGTAACCGAGCACGGTCGGTATGTCGTCGCGGACCACGACGTCGGCGTCGTCGTCGAACGCGGTGGGTTCCGCATTCACGATGATGAGCCGCGCGCCTCGAAAGAGCGCCTTGGGAACGAGCCCCGAGAGTGGTCGCACCATCAACGTTGAGCCGACACAGATCAAGAGGTCGCAGGTTTTCGCCAGATACTCGGCCCGGGCGAACTCCTCCATCGGGAGTGGTTGACCGAAACTCACGACCGCGGTCTTGAGGATGCCGCCGCACTCTTGTCCGGACACCAGGGCGTGACAGTGGGGATCGCGCTCGCCGGCGGCCACCCGATCAAGAACGACGTTCGTCGGCGTTTCGTCACCGCAGCGCAAGCATCTCGTCACTCGCGTGTTGCCGTGCACCTCGATGACGAGTGCCGGATTGGAACCAGCCGCCAGGTGCAGTCCGTCGACGTTTTGGGTGACGAGTGCGGTCAGCTTGCCGCTTCGCTCGAACGCGACGAGGGCCAAGTGGGCGGGGTTAGGTCGTGCGGGAGAGTCCTGACTCGAGAGGCGTCGCTGCCAGGCCGCCACCCGCACCTCCGACGATTCGACGTAGGCATCGATGTTGGCGAGTCGCTCGGCGGCCGGATCCTTGGTCCAGATGCCCTCGGGACCTCGAAAATCCGGGATCCCCGAGCCCGTCGAGACTCCAGCTCCCGTGATCACGACCACCGACGAGGCCGCCGCCACGAGCGCGCGAGCGTCGTCAAGGGTACTTGGGGCCACGAGAGCGAATAGTAGGGCCTATCGCCAGTTCCGCACCGCTCGACCGAGGGTCTCGCTCACCTCGGTTTCTAACAAGGCAGCGAGCGACGCCGCGGTCACCTCGTCGGCGGCGGAACGATCACGGAGGTGAAAGCAGTCCCAAAATCGCCGAAGCGCGCCCGCACCATCGGCGTCGAAGACCTGCGCCGCGAGTCGCTGCCATCGGTACTGGTACCAGACGTAGTTGAGAGGACCCATCGGATCGTCACCACCCGTGTAGTGGGCTTCGAGATCCTCCAACGTGCTGTACCCCTCAGCGCGCATCCGAGCAGCGAGACGCGTGCTCGATGCCCCAACGCGAGAGAGCACCTCAAGGGTGTTCAGACGCTCCGGTTGCTTCGTGGCGACGAACGCGTGCAGGGCCAGGTTGGCGAAGATCTCGCCCAACCAGAACGTCGGCAACTGGAGGCCCCCCAGTACTTCGAACGCGTGGCCGAGTTCGTGGATGGTGACGAGGTCGAAGAATGGCTGTAGGTCCACCCCACCAGCGCCGTCGGGATACGTCGCACACAACCTCGCGTAGCCGCGGGGCGTGGCTTCTCGAAGGTCCTCCACCATCCCTGTCCAGAAATCGCCACGTCCGGCGGGCATCACGAGGATGCCGGGACGGATCTGATCATCGTCATCGTTGAAGTACGGCAGTCCGTATGGTTGGCCACTTTTCCAGTCCGTCTTATCGGCCACGATGAGGGCGACGTCGGGCTCGAGTCCCGAGAACAAACGACTCAAGTAAAGGTAGGCGTCCGCGGCGACATCAGCCGACGCGCGAGCGCGCTCGAGTGAACCATGACTGAAGCGGACCTCAAAGGGATAACCGTCGAGGTGCGCCAGCCCAGATCCCATCGCCATTAGATGAAACCTACCGTCGTGAAGCAGCGCAACGATTCCCCGTCACTTCCCTCGTTGACCAGAGACCGTGCATTGGCGCGTTGAGGTCTAAATAGGATTACTGAATGGAATCAAGGGTCGCTATCGCGATTTACGTAGTAGCGATGGTGGCGGTTATCGTCGGCGTGGACATTCTGTTCTTAAGTCACCACACTTTTGAGCGGCTGTTAGTGAATGTCGGAATTGTTCTCGTGTTCGTGGTCTTCTACCTGGTGTTCTTCAAACGCCACTGAAGCGACGTACGCGGTCTACGCATCGAACTTGCGTAGTCACATGCGGGCACATCGGGTGAGTGATGCGACGACGCACCGTCGAGATTCGAGGTTGAGCCTTCGAGGGGGTCCCGCGGCGGACTTCCTACCCGACGTTGCGCCGTCGCGATGGCAAACCCGAGGCGATGAGGAGGACCCCGACGACGCCGACGCCAAGCACGCCGAGGAGCAGGCCGAATAGTGAGACGAGTAAAACGATCGCACCGGCGAAGATGACGGCGGCACCGACCCGGTCGCTTCGGCGTTTCGAACGCACGATGAGGTCAATCAAGCCGACCAGCAGACCCGCGCCCAATGTCACCGCGATTGTCACGAATGACACGGGGTCTCGCTGAAAGAGCGTAAGTGCCGGAGGATTACCGACGTAGGTGTGGCCATTGGTCGTGATCGACGTCATCCCGAGTGGCTCAGGGACGTGATAGCCGAGCAGCACCCCGACCGCGACCCCTGACCACAACAGTGCCAATCCCATCAGAAACCACGAACGTCTAGGCACCAGTCGCCGAGGGACGATGGCCATCGTCACGGCGTGGCCTCATTGAAGTGAGTCAATCGGGCCTGGGAAAAAACGACCTCCTCGAAATCGTCAGTGTCGGTGAACCTCGCCGACATACGGGCGACGAGAGGCACACCCGTACGAGAATCAGACAGAGAGGACCAGCCGTTCAAGTTTCTCCACCTTTGACTGTTCCAGGGGGCCGCGCATCTCCGCGAAGTACCCCGTAGTCCCCTTGAACGCGTCCGCGCCACCGTAGGGAATTCCCTCGATCACCCCCTTCCAGTAGAACGCCGTCGAGCCGAGCGCGTCGAGTGGCAAAAAACTGATCGTCGTTCCCTTTGGGAGGGGCTTGGGTTGGCTGGCATAAAACAGTTGCTTGTGTCCGGCCTCGGCCTCTTTTCGAGTGGCGATCCCCGACGCCGCCATGCCGGTCTCCTTCTCGAGGGTGACGGTCGCGGAGGAGCCGTCATAGAGGCAGACGAGAGTCGTGCCTTGAACGACCGCCTCACCGAGCGTCAGTGTTGAACCCACTATGGAGGAGACCTTCGATGCGGGCATCTTCGCGCAGAACGCCGACGCTGTCGAGTCAGATAAGTGGGCCTTTAATTGCGCGGCCCCAACAGAGGGGAGGAGGGCGACCCCCGAGAAGGCGACGGCGCACGCGCTGGCGGTGAGAAGAGAGAGTGCGCCACCTCGCCACGACCTCGCTCGCTGGTGTCGAGCACCAATCATTGAGGTACTCCCGCCCGAACACCCGTCATGCCACTCACCCTCTCTCACGGCCCGAGAGTTGCGTTGCCCTTGCTCGCGATCTCACCTCAAAGACGCTGCCACACTCGCAGTTCCCGAAAATAACATGGATGCGCCCCCACCTAGTTCCGTCCACTCCCCGAAACGCCATTCGAGGCCGTCACGAGATCTGGAGCTCACACGGTAGCGATGGCGGCAGAACTCGACTCGTTCGTCGTTGATTGACGGGTCCGTGAGAGTTGCGCCAATTCAGGAGCTGGAGTAACTTTCGCGTCTATCACCGAATACGCCAGTTGACGATTCGGCGACTGGAGGACGAGACACGATGCCACAGTTCATGGACTTTCACGATGACCTGCAACTACCCGAAGAAGCCGTTGAGCAAATCACGCAGGACACCAAGGCTCACAAGACTGACGAATTCGGGGTTCGCCAGGTAGAACTCTTTCACAACGCTGACGGCAAGGTGTACTGCCTCCTAGAGGCGCCTGACGCGGACGCCGTCCGCAGCCACCACGCCGCGCTCGGTGTTCCGTGCGGGGACGTCCACGAAGTGTCTGGGATTCTCTAGCGCAACAATAAGAGGTCTATCTGGGTAACGAAGGGGCGACGCCGAGCGACGTTTCATCGCGAATTGAAGAGTGAGGGGCGGCGGCCCAACGTAGATCTACGCGCGTTCAGTGACGGACGGTGGGTGCTGCAACGGGCGTGGCATCACTCAGTGCTTCGCGAGCGTGGTAACTCGATCGAGTCAGCGGGGAAGACTGAACGTGTCGCAGTCCGAGTCGTTGTCCCCGCTCCGCCAAGTCGAAGAACTCCGAAGGTTCCCAGAACCGTGCAACCGGCAAGTGCCGCGCGGTGGGTCGTAGGTACTGACCAATGGTCGCAATCTGCACGCCGACCGCGGCGAGGTCCGCCAAGGTCTCTTCCACCTCGTCGGCCGTCTCGCCGAGCCCGACCATGAGGCCGGACTTGGTGGTGAGACCTGAGCTCGCGCTCCGCGCCAAAACGGTGAGCGAGCGAAGGTAACCCGCACTCGGCCGCACGGCTCGCTGCAGACGCGCCACCGTCTCGATGTTGTGATTCAAAACGTCGGGCCGTTCGTCAATGATCAACTGCAACGCGTCAGGGTCTCCCTTGAGGTCGCTCGTGAGGACTTCGACGTTGGTGCCCGGCGAACGTTCTCGAATCGCGCGCACGCACGCGGCGATAGCGCCAGCACCACCATCAGCGAGATCGTCGCGCGCCACACACGTAATCACCGCGTGGGCCAATTTCAGTCGAACGACGGCTTCGGCCACTCGTTCGGGTTCGCTCGGATCAAGGGGCATCGGTTTACGCGTGTCGACGAGACAGAATCCGCAGGCCCTCGTGCACCGTTCGCCATTCACCATGAACGTCGCGGTACCCGCCGACCAGCACTCGAAGATATTCGGACAACCAGCCTCTTCACACACCGTCACCAAACGGAGGTCTTCGGTCAACTTTCGCAACGATTGATACTCCGCCCCCATGTGCGCCTCGATGCGGAGCCACTCTGGTTTACGAGTGTTGATCGAAAGTCCCGCGTCGGGATCGACGCCGGCCTTTCGAAGTCGTCGAATGAGCGGCCGTTCGTCCGAGGTAGTCGCGGCGCTGCGATCGACGCGCGCCACTCGCGCGTGGCCACCGAGCACGCGGTCGAGCTCTTCTCCCAGAATGCTCTCTACTTCGAGCGTCGTGATCGAGAGGCCGAGGGAGTGCAGCGAGGCGACGGGCTTGTCAGGAATTCCGCAGGGCACGATGAAGGTGAAACCCGCAAGGTCGATCTCGACGTTGAGCGCGACGCCGTGCAACGTGCGACGTTGACCGGCGTCGTTGCGTTCGGTGCGCACCCCAATGGCCGCGATCTTCTTCGGCACGCCTCCGATATCGGCCCAGACGCCGGGATAACCCTCGAGACGTCCGACTTCGCCGAGCCGACCGCCGGGGTCGGCGCGTCGAACGGTAGCGATGACCGCGTCCTCGAGCCGTCGGACGTGGGCCTTGCCCGCAGCGGGATCGTCGTCCACGTTCACGATCGCCCAGGCAACCACCTGTCCGGGGGCGTGGTAGGTGACGTCGCCACCACGGTCCGCGTCGACCACGACTGCTTGAAGGGTAGAAGGCGGAACGAGGAAGTGTTCCTCTAAGGTCCGAACCCCTCGGGTGTAGGTCGCCGGGTGTTCAAAGAGCAGCAGGTAGTCGTCGCTGGCCTGGAGCAGCGCGCGCTGTAGGTCATTCGCCTCGAGGAAGCTGACGCGACCGAGGTGGCGACGACGGAGCATCTAGCGCTCGCTCTCTAAGTCCATCCCGGCGAGCAGCTCGGCGACGCGCTCGAGGTAACTCGCCGCACCCACCGGCTCACAGACCCGATGATCGAACGAGAGCCCCAACACCAATCGGCGACCTACCTCGATCTTGGGCGTTTTGCCAGTGGTCTTGACCACCGGGACCGTACGCACCGCGCCCATCGAGAGAATTGCCACCTCGGGCTGAATGATGATCGGCGTCGTCCACAGCGTGTGCTCACTCGGCGCGCCCGCGATCGTGAAGGTCCCGCCCATGAGGTCGTCCGTTGTGAGCTGGCGAGACGCGAGACGCTCATCGAGCTCGTTCACTCGTCGCGCCAGTGCGCGCAACGTAAGACCGGCCGCGGCGTGGACGACCGGCACCAACATTCCGTCATCGGCGATCGAACGAAGCACGCCGAGATTGACGGTGCGGTGCAGTACGAACTCGTCGCCGACGTAGGTGGCGTTGAGTGATTCGAACTCCGCCAGCGCACGCACGGCTGCCAGACTCACGACCATCTCATCGGATATCGCCTCGCCGTCACGCGTGACGCGGCCCAATTTGTCGAGCTGAGCGAAGATGCTGCCGTCGACTTCAATGGCGACAAAACCGTGCGGCGTACTCTGGCTCGAGACCGACATGTGTTGGCCCATGCGTCGCTTCCCGTTGGACAGGGGTACCACAACCTCTTCGGTGGGCCCCTGGGCCACGGCTCGCTCGGCGTCGCGCCGCGTTATCGATCCGCCAGGACCGGTGCCCTGGACGGTCGTCGCTTCAACGCCGCCGTCGCTGAGGATGCGGCGCACGACGGGTGAAACGACGACGCCGGTGTTGGAACTCGCTTCGGGCGTCACGGCAACGGGTGCCACTGTGATGGGTGGCGCACTCGGGGGAGCTTCGGTGACGGGCGCACTCACAAAGGGGTGCTCTGACGCTGCTGACGCTGCGGGCGCTGCGGGCGCTGCCGGCGTTGCCGGTGTTGCGGGCGCGGCGGCTGTTGCCGAGGGTGCACCCGAGTCATCGATGACCGCGACGCGCGATCCGGTCTGCACCGTGTCACCTTCGCCAGCGATGATCTCAGTCAGGACCCCGGCCGCCGGCGAGGGCATCTCGGAGTCGACCTTGTCGGTCGAGACCTCGAAGAGCGGTTCGTCACGGGCGACGACGTCACCCACCTTCTTGAACCATTGGGTAATGGTCCCTTCGGTGACCGACTCACCCAGCGACGGCAGCGTGACGTCAGCCAACGTGCAGTCCTCGACCCGCCAGTGCGAGGAGCGTCTCGCCGAAGGTCTCCGAGAGCGACGGGTGGGGTTGAATCAGCGCGGCCGCTTCTTCGGCGGTCGCTTCCCAATTCACCGCGAAATATCCCGCACCGAGTTGCTCGGTGACCCAGGGTCCCGCCATGTGGACGCCGAGGATCTGACCGCCCGAACCGTCGGCCCGCTTCTCGGCGATGATCTTCACGACGCCCTCGGTGTCACCGATGATCTGAGCACGAGAGTTTCCGCCGAAGGGATCCTTCTTCACGACAACGTCGTACCCCTTCTCCTTGGCGGCGGCTTCGGTGAGACCGCAGAAAGCGACCTCGGGGTTGGAGTAGATCGCCCAGGGCACGCGGTCGTAGTCGACGGGAACGGCGGGTTCGCCGAGGATGGTTTTGATCGCGACAATCGCTTCCGCGAAGCCGACGTGGGCGAGCTGCGGGGTCCCCGCGACGACGTCCCCGACGGCGAAGACGTTCGCCGCCGCAGTGCGCATGTAGGAATCGGTCACCACGAACCCACCAGGGTTGATCTCGACCCCGGTGCCCTCGCCGAGCAGTCCTTCGGTGCGCGCGCGTCGCCCGACCGACATCACGACCATGTCGGTCTCGACGCCGTCCTCGCCCTCGATGGCGATGGTGGTCACGCCCTTCTTCGGGGTGTGACCCGTGATTTTCACGCCCACGCGAATATCGATGCCGCGCTTCTTGAACGAACGCTGCACGACGGTGGCGACTTCGCTGTCACAACCCGCCAAGATCGAAGGCAGTCCTTCGAGGATCGTGACCTTGGTGCCCATGTCAGAGAGCAGCGACGCGAACTCACAGCCAATCGCTCCCCCACCGATGACCGTCGCGCGCTCGGGCAACGCGCTCAAGTCCAAGAACTCATCCGAGGTGAGCACCAGTTTGCCGTCGATGTCAAAGCCGGGAATGGTCCGCGGGACCGATCCCGCCGCCAAGATGACGTTGGTGCCCTTGGCGACGACCCCAGCGTCGGCGCCGTCGACGACGGTGACCGTCAGGTCCTTGTCTAGTCGACCGGTGCCCGAAAAAATGGTGACCTTACGACCCTTGAGGAGACCGGAAAGCCCCTTGAAGAGGCGATCGACGATCTCGTTCTTGCGATTTTGGCTCACCGCGAAATCAACGGTCACGCCGGTCGTCTCGATCCCGAAGTTCGAGGCGTGCTCCACGGTGCGACGAACGTGGGCGGTCTCTAAGAACTCCTTCGCGGGGACGCAGCCGCGGTGCAGGCAGGTCCCACCGACCTTGTCGAGCTCGACGATGGCGACATTGAGTCCGGCGGCGGCGCCGTAGAGAGCGGCGGCGTAGCCTCCGGGTCCTCCACCGATCACGACCACATCGAACTGTTGGACCTCGTTTGCCACGGCATTTCCCTTCAGTAGTACGGCGACCTCCCCCGGAGGAAGCCTAATGTTTTGGCGCCCCGGCCAGGACCAAGATGAGGACCTGGATGGGGACCGGGCCGAGCGCGGGGACTAGGAGTGTCGACCGATCTGCGCGTCAGCCGCGGTCGTCGCGAGTTCGTCGACGAAGTCGTTCATCCGGTCCCCCGAATGACCCTTCACCCACGTGAACCTCACGTCCCGCCCACCTTCGAGCACGAGGGGTATCAACGTCTCCCAGAGGTCTCGGTTGGCGACCGGGTCACCCTTGGAGTTCTTCCAACCCCGCCGCTTCCACCCCGCGTACCACTTGTCGTGAAAGCACTTGACGACGTAGTTGGAGTCGCTGACGATCTCGACGGGCCCACTGGAATGTTCGAGCAGCGCTTCGATGACCGCGCGCACTTCCATGCGCTGGTTCGTGGTGTGGGCCTCGGCGCCACTGGCGTAGTCGCTCGCGTCACTGGCCCACGCCCAACCACCCGGGCCCGGGTTACCGCGGCAGGCGCCGTCGGTATAGATGCGGATCATATGACTCGAGTAATCCAGGCGTCCGGATCGCTGGTGAACCTCGTCACGGCGACGGGGAGCTCCCCGCGCAGTACTTGTCCCAATGTCACGTGTTCGAGGACTTCGCGCAGCGTACCGCGCACCGCGACCCACACGTCGCGCAGGTGCTTGGCCTCACCCTCGTAGATCAGGGTCTCCGGCCGCATGCCCCGCACCCCCGCCATGGGTCCGCTCACTACACGCAAGATGTCGGCGATCATGATGGTGTCGGGATCACGCGCCAATTTGAAGCCACCCTCGGGCCCGCGCTGGCTGGTCACGAGTCCTCCGCGGCGAAGATCGGAAAGTATCGCCCCGAGGAACTTGGCCGGGAGGTCTTGTTCGTGAGCCAAATGGTCCGCGCTCACCGACACGTCACTCGCCGCCAAGGTCAACAACGCGCGGATCGCGTACTCAGCCTTGGCGGGAATCTGCATCCCCCTATTCTGCCGCAGGTCCCTTCACAACGTGACCAGGTACCACCACTTCTAGGGTGGGAGGGTGTTCGACCTCTCAACTCGCCGTCTCTACCTCTGCGTGGGGCTGCGCGACGACCTAGGAGCGTTCCTCCCCGCGGTGCTGCGGGGCGGGGTCGATATCGTGCAACTGCGTGAAAAGGTCGTGCCGACCGAAGGACAACTCGACGCGGCTCGCCTCATGGCGTCTTTGTGCCGCGACGCGGGCGTGCCCTTCTTGGTGAACGACTCGCCGGAGTTAGCGCTCACCTCGGGGGCCGACGGCGTCCACGTCGGCCAAGAGGACGTCAGCGTCGCGCGCTGCCGCGAACTCCTCGGGGCCGAGTCGATCGTGGGGCTCTCGACGCACTCGAGCGAGGAGTTCGACCGCGCGCTCGAAGGCGACGCCACGTACTTCAGCGCCGGGCCCATCGTGCCTACGCCCACGAAACTCGGGCGCTCGGGCACCGGGGTGGACTACGCCGCGAAGAGCCAAGCGCGCAGTACTCGACCGGTCTTCGTCACCGGCGGGGTCAACGCCGACAACGTCGACGCACTCGTCGAAGCGGGGCTGCGCCACTTCGTGGTCGTGCGGGCCCTCACCGAATCGAACGACCCCGAAGGAGCGGCCCGCGCGATCCGCCGAGCCATCGACGAGGCGCTCCTAACGGTGACGGTCCAGCCAACCTAGAAGCGTCGCGACCATGCGGGGGTCAGCGCGAAGTTGGTGACCCGCCCCTTGGATCAGGCGCAGTTCCGCCCTTCCCTCGGCGGCGGCCACCAGGTCGCGTGCGTCCGAGACCGGTACTTCGAGGTCGTCGGTCCCGTGGCCGATCAACAGTCGCCGCGGCGGAATCTTCGCGATCGCGCCCATCGGGTCGACCGCCAACAGGTCCTTGTGCAAGGCGGTCGGGTCGAGGAGGTCCTTCTCATCCCCCACCACCCCCGCAACCTGGACGGCGCGATGAAGCTCCTCGGGTGATCCGCTCCAGGCGGCCAGGTGGGCGGGCGCGGCGAAGGTCGCCACGCCGCGTACTCGTTCGTCCTTCGCCGCCACCGCCAGCGCCAGTGACCCCCCGAAACCGAAACCGGCGAGTGAGACGCGCTGCTCCTCGTCGGCGACTCGTTCGATAATCACCCCCAGGTCGTCGAGCCACTTCGACGCGGAGAACGTGCCGGTGCTGCCCCCGACGCCCGACAGCGTGCCCGAGGCGACGAGCCATCCCGATTCGGTGGCGACGTGTTCCGCCAGCTCGGGCAAGAGCCCCGCGGCCTGGCGACCCATGCCCACCAATCGCGGCAACCCGTGCACCAGCACGAGGACGTGACCGGGCAGTGAACGCGCGCTCGAGTTGGAGAGACGAAGGTCGAGGACCGTCCGTCCGCTCTTGATCTGCTCGTGGACGAGCACGAGCGACTAGATGCCCAGTCGCTGCGCCAGCAGTTCGCGGTGGTACGCCGGGTCGCCGAGGAACAGCTCCGAACTCTTGGCGCGTTTGAAGTAGAGATGTGCGGGGTGCTCCCAGGTGAAGCCGATGCCCCCGTGGATCTGAATGTTCTCCGCCGCGCAGTGGAAGTAGGCCTCCGAGCAGAAGGACTTCGCGAGGGAGGCGGCGATGGGGAGTTCCTCGTTGCGCTCCTGCGCGGCCCAGGCAGCGTAGTAGGCGGCCGACTTCGCGGACTCGACGTCGAGCAACATGTCGGCGCACTTGTGCTTGATCGCTTGGAACGAGCCGATCGGCCTTCCGAACTGGACGCGGTTCTTCGCGTACTCCACCGAAGCGTCGAGTACCCGCTGGGCGCCGCCCACCTGCTCCGCGGCCAGTGCGGCAGCGGCGACCTGCGCGGTCGTCTCGAGACCGGCCAGGGCGCCGCCCTCTTCGCCGATGAGTACGGCGGGCGCGTTGGTGAACTCGATGCGGCTCTGTTTGCGGGTCTGGTCCATCGTCGCGAGCGACTCACGCGCGACGCCCTCGGCGTCTCCCGCTACGGCGAAGAGCGAGAGACCCTTCTCGGTCATCGCGGGCACGAGCAGCAACGTGGCGGTCGAGCCGTCGGTCACGTAACTGCGCACGCCGTTGAGCTCGAAGTGATCGCCCACGCGCGTCGCGCTCGTCGAGGTCGAGCCCAGGTCCCACATTCCGGCGTCATCGGTCAGAGCCACCGTCGCGATCGTCTCGCCCGAGGCGATGCCCGGCAGGTACGCGGCCTGGTCCTTCTCGTTGCCGACGAAGAGCAGCGCGTTCGCGGCCAGCGCGACGGTCGAAAAGTAGGGCGCACAGAGCAAGGCGGCGCCCATCTCTTCAAAGACCACGTAGAGCTCGACGGGCCCGTAACCCTGGCCGCCGAACTCCTCGGGAATCCCGAGACCCTGGAGGGCGAGTTCGTTCGCCATCTGCGACCACACCGCGGGGTCGTAGCCCTCCTCGGTCGCCATGAGTCGTCGAACCTCGGTCTCGGGCGACTTCTCTTCTAAGAAGCGCCGCACCATTTTGCGAAGTTCGTCCTGCTCTTCGCTGAAGCCAAAATTCATCGCACCCTCGTTCTCCGTACGTACCGCCACGTTCGAGAATACTCACTCTCCACCGGGGGGATTTCGTGCCAGTCTGGGGTCGTGGACAACGTGGAACTGGTCTGGTCCGACGCGAGCGCCGAGGTCTACCGCTTCGTCGTGGGGCCCATCGCCAACAACGTGTACGTCGTGCGCTGTCGTCGCAGCGGCGAAGCGGCGCTGCTCGACGCGGCCAATGAACACGAACGGCTCCTTCGCGTGGCGACCGGGCTCGGGGTCACCTCGGTCTTAGAGACCCACGGTCACTGGGACCACATCGGCGCGGTCGAAGAGGTGCGCGCGGCGGGGATCGACGTCTGGGTCCGCGCGGAGGACGCCGCGATGCTGCCGAGCTACGACCACGTCATCGAAGACGACACGATGCACGCGGTGGGTCACCTACGACTGCGCACCGTGCACACTCCGGGCCACACGCCCGGCAGCATCTGCTTCGCGTTGGAGAACACCCCGATGCTCTTCACCGGAGACACCCTCTTCCCCGGGGGACCGGGCAACACCGCCTCCGAGGGTGGGAGTTTCTCCACGATCATCACCTCGATCGAAGAACGACTCTTTCGCGTCTACGACGCCGCCACGACGATCTGGCCCGGTCACGGCGCGCCCTCGACGATTGGCACCGAGCGCCCGCACCTCGATGAGTGGGTCGATCGCGGCTGGTGAGAATCGGTCGTCACCCCGCAGTGCGCCAGTAGGCTCGCTGCGTGCCAATTCCAGTTCTCGAGTTGCGTAACCTCCACGCGGAGGCCGACGGCGCCACGATTCTGCGTGGCGTGGACCTCGCGGTCTACGAGGGTGAAGTCCACGCGCTCATGGGCCCCAACGGCGCGGGTAAGTCGACGCTCGCGAGCGTGATCATGGGACATCCGGGCTACCACGTCACGAGCGGCGAGATACTCCTCAACGGCGAGGACGTCGCGGCCTGGACGCCCGACGTGCGAGCGCGCGCGGGCATCTTCCTCGCCTTCCAGTACCCCGAAGCCATCAGCGGCGTCTCGGTCATCCAATTCCTACGCCAGGCGATCGCCGCGCGCAAGGGACTCGACGAGCTGAGCGTCTTAGAGGTTCGACTCGACCTCGCCGAGTGGATGGACCGACTCGGCATCGACTCAGCCTTCGCCGAACGACACCTCAACGACGGCTTTTCCGGTGGGGAGCGCAAGCGCAACGAGGTCCTCCAGATGGCCCTCTTAGAGCCGGTGATCGCGCTGCTCGACGAGACGGACTCGGGCCTTGACATCGACGCCTTGCGCGTGGTCGCGAAGGGCGTCACGACCGTGCGCGAACAGCACCCCACGATGGGCGCGGTGGTGGTGACCCACTACGTGAAGTTGCTCGACGAGATTCAGCCGAACTACGTCCACGTGCTCGTCGACGGCCAGATCGTCCACACCGGCGGAGCCGAACTCGCGCGCGAGATCGACCGCGACGGCTACGACGCGTGGCGACCGGTGCGCGCGTGACCAGTTTCAACGCCCGACGCGTGCGAGCCGACGTGCCGCTGCTGCGAAGGATGGTCAACGGTCGACGTATCACGTACCTCGACTCGGGCGCGAGTTCGCTCCAGCCCCGCGCCGTCATCGAGGCGATGAGCCGCTACTACGAACTTCGCCACGCCAACGTGCACCGCGGCGTCTACCAGACGGCCAACGAGGCAACCGAGGAGTACGAGGGCGCTCGCGCGGCGGTGGCGTCGTTCATCAACGCGCCCGGCGGCCCCGACGAGGTCGTCTTCACCAAGAACACCACGGAGTCGTTCAACCTGCTCGCCCACTCGTGGGGGGCGAGCACCCTCACCCCCGGTGACGTCGTTCTGGTCTCTGAGATGGAGCACCACGCGAACATCGTGCCGTGGTTCCAACTTCGTGACGCCACCGGCATCGAGGTCCGCTTCATTCCGGTCTCGGACGACTACCGACTCGACCTCACCAAGCTCGACGAACTCCTCGAGGGCGTCAAGTTGGTGTCGGTGACCGCGATGTCCAACGTTCTCGGCACCAAGAACCCCATCGGCGAACTCGCGCAGGCCGCTCACGGGGCGGGGGCGCTCATCGCCGTGGACGCGGCCCAGTCCATCGTTCACGGTCCGACCGACGTGCGTGAACTCGACGTGGACTTCCTCGCCTTTTCCGGTCACAAGATGCTCGGTCCGACGGGCATCGGCGTCTTGTGGACGCGCGCCAGCGTGCTGGAGTCGATGCCGCCGTTCTTAGGCGGCGGTGGCATGATCGCCGACGTGCGCCTCGACGGCTTCACCCCCGCCAAGGGCGTCGCGCGCTTCGAAGCCGGCACGCCACCCATCGCCGAGACGGTCGGCCTGCACGCGGCGGTGCGCTACTTAGAGGGTCTCGGCATGGACAACGTCGCCGACCACGACCACGAACTCACCGTCGACGCGCTCTCTCGGCTCGAATCGAACTTCGCGGGTCGCGTGCGCATCGTTGGTCCCCACGACACGAAGGACCGCGGGGGCGTGATCAGCCTCGACGTGGAGGGCGTGCACCCCCACGACGTGGCCCAAGTGCTCGACGAGTTCGGTGTGTGCGTGCGCCCGGGCCACCACTGTGCGAAACCGCTCATGCGACGCTTCGGGCTCGCCGCGACCGCCCGGGCGTCTTTCGGCCCCTATTCGTTAAAGTCGGACACCGACGTCCTCCTCGAGGCCCTCGAGGCCGCGATCTCCATGTTTGGCTAACGCGTGTCGAACCTCGAAAACCTCTACCGCGAGATAATCCTCGACCACTACCGTTCGCCACGCAACCGCGGCGAACTCGCGACTCCCCCGGCGCACAAGGTCGAGGGATTCAACCCTCTCTGCGGCGATGAAGTCACGCTCTACCTCGACGTGCACGACGGCGTCCTCGCGGACATCAAGATGACGGGGCACGGCTGCTCGATCTCCCAGTCCTCCTCGTCCCTCATGAGCGCGGCCGTCAAGGGCAAGGCGTTAGAGGATGTCCACGCGACGATCGACACCTTCAAGGAGCTCATGACCGGTCACGAAGTCGCGCTCGAAGAACACCACGACGTCGAGGTCGACCTGCGACGACTGGGCGAACTCGCCGCGTTACAGGGCGTGGTCAAGTTCCCGGTCCGTATCAAGTGCGCGACACTCGCGTGGAACACCCTGCGCCAGGGCCTCGAAGAGGTCGCTGCGTCCTAGCTCGGCTCACAGGGTCGAGGATCGAATTTCGGCTGGGTCAGCGTCGGATTCGTCGTCGTGGTGGTCGTGGTCGTCGTGCCCGTCGAATGCTTCTTCTTATGGGTCGAGGGGACGGTCGTCGTCGTCGAGGTCGTCGTCGTCACCGCGACGTAGGGCGGCGCGACGGACTGCAGGGCCGTGTTCGGTGGTGGGTTCGTCGGTGACTCGAGTTCGTTGCCAAAGATACTGACGAGTTGTTCTTGGGCGTAGGGCTGGTCGACGAAGAGCACGTCCCCGAGGGCCGTATTGTTCGCGGCGACTGTCGGCAGGGTGTAGGTGAGGATCGAGTTCGGGTTGATGCTGTGGAACCGCACGGCGAGGCCGATGAGTTCATTCAACGAGAAACTCTGGTCGAGGGTGATCCCCTGGGGCAACTTCGAGAGGAACGAGTTGATGGTGAAGGGGTTGTAGAGCTTCTTCGCCTGGTCGACCATCGCGCGCAGGAAGTCTGCCTGGCGGTCGATTCGACCGAAGTCACTGGTGCCGTCGTAGATCCAGCCGAGGTTGTACAACTCGTCGTAGGAGTCGGTCAGGTGCGGGAAGACCTTCGCGTGGTCGACGTTGTAGTAAAAGTGCCGGCTGCGCGTGACCGCGAGGGCCTGGAAGCCCTGGATCAACTGACAGCCCGGGTGCAGGATCCTTAGTCCGGCGTCGGGGTCCCACGAGGGGTAGGGGAAGTCCAGGTAGACACCACCGAGGGCGTCGGCGGCGTTGATGAGTCCAGCGAAACTCACGACGATGGTCTGGTGGATGGGGATACCGAAGTTCGCCGTGATCGTCTGGGCGAGTAGCGAGGGACCGTTGCCGAAGTTGACGTTGATTCGGTTGAACTTCCCGTACAGCGACTGGTTCGCCAGCAGTGTGACCATGGTGTCGCGGGGAATCGAGACCATGGAGATCGTCCCGGCGTCGGGGTCGACGTGGATGATCTTGACGACGTCACTGCGTTGACCGGCGGCTTGCCCCGTCGTGGCGCCGGTCTGCGCAGCGGTGAGGCCGGAGAGGCCCGCGCGCGAGTCCGAACCGATCATCAAGATGTTGAAGGGCTGACCCGAGATGGGCAGCGGCGCCTCGCCCTTGACGGTGATCTTGGGGATCTTGTGGAAGCGGTACTGGGCGTAGAGGTAGCCGCCGCCCACGACGCCAGCGATAAGGACGACGATGACGACCGCCGAGATCGCGAACCACCGACCTACGGGGTGTTTGCGCACCTTACGGCGGCGATGTTTGACACCACTTTGCTGGTCAACCGCGTCGCCGAGGGCCAGCAGGCGCTGCTGGTTCGCGAGTTCCTTACGGGCCTTTCTGCCGGGCGTGGACGCGCCGGGAGAGTCATCACGTCCACTGGGCATTAGAAAAGAGTACCGCCTTCGCTCGATCTGGCTAGTTCAGCGCCGCGCCGCGAAAGACCTCGTAGCCGTCTCGTTCCAGGGTGATCGCCAGTTCGGGCCCTCCGGTGGCGACCACGCGACCGTCGCTGACCACGTGAATCATCGTCGGCGTCAACTCGAGCAACAAGCGACGGAAGTGGGTAATGGCGAGCACGCCGCAGTTCCACTCGCCCGTCGCGGCCGCGAGTCGATGCGCCACCGCGTCGAGGGCGTCGACGTCGAGCCCGGAGTCGATCTCGTCGAGCATCGCGAACTTGGGACGCAGTACCCCGAGTTGCACCATCTCGGCGCGCTTGCGCTCGCCGCCGGAGAGATCGACGTTCACGAAGCGCTCGAGGAGCTCCGGGGCTAGGTCAATGCGTTCGGCCTCTTCGAGCATCCGAGCGCGCAGCGTCACCGGATCGGCACCCGCGGCTTCTAAGAGGTCGAAGGAACGCACCCCGGGAATCTCGAAGGGTTGCTGCAGCACGAGCATCAGACCGGCCCGCGCCCGATCGGTTGGCGACAGCGTCAAGAGCTCGGTGCCGTCGATGGTCACCGAGCCGTCGAGGACCCGGTAACCCGGGTGACCGGTGAGGGCGTGCGCCAGCGTCGACTTGCCCGATCCGTTGGGCCCCATGATGGCGTGCACCTCGCCCGAGTGCATCGTCAGGTCGAATCCCTTGAGGACCTCTCGGCCCCCGACCTCGACGCGAAGTCCGGAGATGACCAGCGTCGAACTCACGGAAGCACCACCTGGAGTCGGCCAGCCTCTTCGCGCACGTCGTAGTGCGCGACGGGCCTCGTCGCCGGGAGCGACACCGGTACGCCGTCGCTGAGACGGAACATCGCCCCGTGACGGGCGCACTCGATCTCTTGGGTCTCGACGTCGACTTCACCGTCGGAGAGACTGAACTCCTCGTGGCTGCAACGGTCATCGAGCACGAAGAGTGCCGCGTCGATGCGCACGGCGACGAGCGTTCGTCCCTCGACGTGCAACTGACGCGGCACGCCCTCTTCGAAGTCGCTCAAGGTTCCGATGTCGACCGTACTCACGTGGCGACCACCGCCACGCTCGCGAGCACCGAAGCCACGTCGCCGCCGACGAGCTCGGCGAGTTCGCTCGGCAGGTCCGCCAGCATCTCGTAGAAGAATCCTTGGATCAAGAGGCGTTGAGCGTCCTCGCGACTCACCCCGCGCGACTCTAAGTACCAGCGCTGGAGCTCGTCGAGTGGTCCCACGCTCGAGGCGTGGGCGCACATCACGTCGTTCTCACGGATGTCGAGGTTGGGCACACTGTCGGCGTGCGCGTGCGCGGAGAGCAGGAGGTTGTGGTTCGTCTGACGGGCGTCGGTGCGTTTGGCACCCTTTTCGATCTCGATGAGTCCGGTGTAGACACAGCGCGACTCGTCGGCCACGGCCCCCTTGGAAAGCAGCGTCGAGGTCGTGCGTGGCGCCACGTGGTACTGGCGGGTGCGAAAGTCGTGGACCTGCGTGCCGCTGCCGAGGAACGTGGTGCGCAGTTCGTTCGAGCTGCCCGCCCCCAGCAACTCGGCGTCGTTGCGAGAGCGGTCGTAGTGCGCGCCGAGGCCCACCACCGCCTGGTGCAGACGGGCGTCGCGGCCTAAGAACCCCGTCGTTCGTGCCACGTGCCACGCGGTGGCGTCGAGGCGCTGGTAGGTGATGAGTTGCAGCGACGCGTTGTCCTCCAGCCGGTACTCACTCACCGGCACCACCAGCGCATTGGCGCCGCCTTCGAAGTACTCCACCACCGTCACGCTCGCGCCGCGCCCGAGGACGATCTGGGTCCGCGGAAACGACGAACCGGCGCTCGACTCATTGAGCACGACGATGGGTTCGGCGACGTTCACCCCGGCCGCGACACGAATGACGGTCGCCCCCGGGGCGAGGGCGGCGTTTAACAGCGCGAAGGTGTCACTCTCGTAGCGTTGGAGCAGCGACTCGCCGGCCAACGAGTCATTGGTCTCATCGACCTCGACGCTGACGCCCTCGAGCGGCGCACCGGTGTCCACGCAGAATCCGTCCACGACCCGAATGACGCGACCCGCGCGTCGAGAGAGTTCGCTCGCGAAGAGGGAGTCGGGGACGATGGTGGGGGCACTGGGCACGTTGAACCGCTCGAGTCCGAGGTCGCCCAACGGGGCGTAGCGCCACACCTCGTCACTCGGCGTCGGCAGGCCCGTCGTCTCAAAGACCGACCACGCGAGACGTCTCGTGGCCGCGTCGGGCCGGTCGTTAATGAAGAGGGTGGCTGAATCAGCGAAGGTGGTCATAGCAAAGAAGGACTCAGGCAGTGTACCGGGAGGCGTTGGCGCCCCGGCGCTGGATACGCGCGGTGCGCTGTTAGAACTGTGGCTATGGAGTTCTTCTCGGACGTAGTGACCCTCGAGGTCAACGACCACGTCGCGACGCTCTGGCTCGATCGCCCCGAAGCGCGCAACGCCCTCGGCAGTGCCTTTTGGCGCGACCTGCCGCTGGCGGCGGCGGCGTTGGCGAGCGATGCGTCGATACGCGTGGTGGTGGTCGCGGCGAAGGGTCCGCACTTCACCGTCGGGCTCGACCTCAAAGAGTTTGGCGGTGGGTTCCTCGCCGGCGGCGGCGAAGGTTCCAAGGCGACGACGAACGCTCGCACCTACCAGGCAGTGCGCACGATGCAACAAGCGGTCACCTCACTCGCGCAGTTGGAGGTGCCCGTGATCGCTGCGGTGCACGGTTACTGCATCGGCGGGGGCGTCGACCTCATCACCGCCTGCGACATCCGACTCGCGTCCGCGGACGCCGTCTTTTCCGTTCGCGAGACCAAGGTGGCGATCGTCGCGGACCTCGGCACGCTCGAGCGTCTGCCGCGAATCGTGAGCGCCGGCCACGTGGCCGAATTGGCCTTTACGGGCAAGGACATCGACGCCGCGCGCGCCCAGTCGATCGGGCTGGTGAACTCCCTCCACGGCGAGAGCGCCGAGGAGGTGCGGGCGGCCGCCCACCTGCTCGCCGAAGAGATCGCCGCCAACTCACCCCTCGCGGTACGCGGCACGAAGGCCGTGCTCGCGGCGAACGACGGCCGCACCGTCGACGAGGGGCTCGACTTCGTGGCGCGTTGGAACACCATGTACTTGCAGAGCAACGACCTGCGTGAAGCGATGACGGCCTTCGTCGAACGACGAGCGCCGAAGTTCACCGGCGACTAACTACCCTTTTTCTTCTTCTTGCCCCCGCGTCGGCGCCCCTTTTGACCCGACTCGACCTGGCGACGTCGCTCCTCAATCAACTCTGGCGCCACGGCGTTGACAATCTCGCTCGCCGCGTCGAGCAACTCCCGGCGTTCTTCGAGGGGCACGTCCGGCGGTGCCGGTTCCACGGGCCGATCGACGAGCGATCCGTGCGACCACCCGATGTCCACGAGGCGTCGCTCGTAGGTCAAACAGTTCTCGGGGCACGACCAGGGTTGGTCGGGCGCGTTTCCGAGCACGCAGAACCGCGCGACCTCACCGGACTTGTAGGTCCGGCTCTGAAAGTGCTTGCATTCTTCGCGCATACCCATGAACTCATTGTCGCACGTACGTCGCGTGCCTAGGCTTCGCCATGTGGCCAACGACTTTCGCTTCGACGACGCTCCCCTGACCGGGACCCAGCTCGACGAGGGTGCCAGGGTCGCGATGCGGGCCTTCTTCGACGATCGTTACTTTCGCTTCCTCATGCCCAGCGACCGAGCTCGCGCCCGCAGCGCCACGATCCTCTTTCACGAACAGTTGAAGCATCTCGGCAAGGGCGGTCGCGTGACCACCGTACGCGACGCCAACGACGCCATCGTCGCCGTCGCGGGCTGGCTGAAGACCGACCAGTTCCCGCCGCCTCTCCTCTCGCAGTTAGCCCAGCTCCCCGGTTCGCTGCGAGCCTTCTATCGCCAGCCACGCTCGTTACGAATCGGTGCTCGCTACCTCTCGACGTTGCTGAAGGTCCACCCGAAGGAGAAACACTGGTACCTGATGCTCCTGGCGACCGATCCCGCGCGACAGCGCGTCGGCGCGGGCACGTTGCTCATGGAAGACGGCCTCTCGCACGTCGACGCCGAGGGCGTCGGGGGGTACTTAGAGACCCAGAAGGAAGAGAACCTCGCCTACTACCGACGTTTCGGCTTCGACCTCAAAGAGACGCTGAACCCGATGGAGGGCGGCCCGCCGTACTACACGATGTGGCGGCCGCCTCGTTAGCCGATGGAGCCTTCCATCTGCAGCTCGATCAACCTCGACCACTCGACCGCGTACTCCATGGGCAGCGTGCGGGTGACGGGCTCAATGAAGCCGTTCACGATCATGCCCATGGCCTGGCTCTCGGTGAGTCCGCGGCTCATGAGATAGAACAGCTGGTCGTCGCCGATCTTCGACACCGTCGCCTCGTGGCCGATCGAAGCGTCCTGCTCGCCGACTTCCATGTAGGGCCGCGTCTCCGAGACCGACTTCTCGTCCAGCAACAGCGCGTCACAGCGCACGAAGCTCTTCGCGCCCGTCGCGCCTTCTTCGACCTTGACGAGACCGCGGTACGCCGTCGTCCCACCGTCTTTGGAGATGGACTTCGAGATGATCGTCGAGGTCGTCTCGGGGGCGCAGTGCACCATCTTCGCGCCGGCGTCTTGTACCTGGCCGGGACCGGCGTAGGCGACCGAGAGAACTTCGCCCGACGCCTTCGGACCCATCAGGTAGACCGAGGGGTACTTCATGGTGAGTCGAGATCCGATGTTGCCGTCGATCCACTCGACGTGGGCCTCGGCCTCGGCACGGGCGCGCTTGGTCACGAGGTTGTAGACGTTGTTCGACCAGTTCTGGATCGTGGTGTAGGTGATGCGCGAGCCCGGTAGAGCGACGAGTTCGACGACGGCCGAGTGCAGTGAGTCGGTCGAATAGACCGGCGCGGAGCAGCCCTCGACGTAGTGCACTTGGCTTCCCTCGTCCGCGATGATCAAGGTGCGTTCGAACTGACCCATGTTCTCGGTGTTGATACGGAAGTAGGCCTGGAGGGGCTGGTCGACCTTGACGCCCGGCGGGACGTAGATGAAGGAGCCACCGCTCCACACCGCCGAGTTCAGCGCCGCGAACTTGTTGTCGTTGGGCGGGATGATCGTGCCGAAGTACTTGCGAACCAATTCGGGGTACTCACGCACGGCGGTGTCCATGTCGCAAAACAGGACGCCGAGTCGCTCGAGGTCCTCACGGTTGCGATGGAAGACGACCTCTGATTCGTACTGGGCGGTGACGCCGGCCAAGTACTTCCGCTCGGCCTCGGGGATGCCCAACTTCTCGTAGGTGTTCTTGATGGCGTCAGGGAGGTCTTCCCAGCTGTTCACCTGGTGATCGGTGGGCTTGATGTAGTAGTAGATGTCGTTGAAGTCGAGGTCGGGCATGCGGTCCGCGAACCAGGGCAGCATGGGCTTCTTTTCGAAGCGCTTCAGGGCGTCCAAGCGGAACTTGAGCATCCAGGGCTCTTCGCTCTTCATCGCCGACATCTCTCGCACGATGGCCTCGTTGATACCCTTCTTCGGCTTAAAGACCGGCAACTGATCGTCCGACCAGCCCAACTGGTATCGGCTGAAGTCCAAGTTGTCAATCGCCATTGCGCTCCTTTGGGATAATCCCTACGTCCATAGTACTAAATGCCGCCCGTGCTTTGCCCCTTAAATTGCTGCCAAAGTGGGGAGATGCCTACTCCCCCAACCGCTCCCCAACGCCCCCACACCATCACCCGTCACGGCGACACCCGTGTTGACCCCTACTACTGGCTCATGGACCGTGAGAGTGAAGAGGTGCTCGAGCACCTGCGCGCGGAGAACGCGTACCTCGAGGCGCAGCTCGCGTCACAGAAGGACCTCGAAGAAGAACTCTTCAACGAGATCAAAGACCGCGTCGAGGAGACCGACATCTCGGTACCGGTGCGCAAGGGCAACTGGTGGTACTTCGTGCGCACCCGAGAGGGACTGAGTTATCCGATCAGCGTTCGCGTGCCCGTGACGAGCGAGGACCTGACCCCGCCCGACATCGACCCCCCCACGACACTGCCCGGCGAGCAGGTGATCCTCGATGAGAACCTAGAAGCCGGCGACCACGAGTTCCTCTCGGTCGGCGTGCTGGCCCTCAGCCCCGACGAGACTTGGGTCGCCGTCGGCACGGACTTTGAGGGCAACGAGCGACACCACGTGACGATCCGCCCCCTGGCGGGACAGACGCCGATCGACGACGAGCTCTTTGACGTCGCGTACGGCTTCGCGTGGGCGAACGACAGCCGCCACTTCTTCTACACCCGCGTCGACGACGCGATGCGACCGTGGCAACTCTGGCGGCACGAGCTCGAGACGCCCTCCAGCCAGGACGTGCTCGTCTATCAAGAAGACGACGCGCAGTACACCGTCTCGGTCGGACGCAGCCGCGACGACCGGGTAATCGTCGTGATGTTGAACTCCTCGATGACGAGTGAGGTGCGCTACCTCCTCGCCGATGACCCGACCGGGACGTTCCTCGTCTTCGAGGAACGTCGACACGGCATCGAATACGGCGTCGAGCACTTCGTCGACTCGAAGCACCGACGCTGGTGGCTGAAGATGACCAACGAAGGCGCCACCGACTTTCGACTCCTCGCGCGACTCGCCGAGGGCGGCGAGTGGCGCGAGATCGTGCCCGAGCGCAGTGGCTGTCGCCTCGACGGCGTCGACGCCTTTTCGGACTTTCTCGCGCTGAGTGACCGCGAGAACGGCTGCGCCGCGTTACGCCTCGTGCCGTTGCTCGAGGGTGAGGACCCCTTCGGCAGCGACCTCGTCGAGCGCTCCCGCTTGGTCGACGGGGGTGCCTTCCCGAACACGGTGGTGCTCACCTCCAATCCGAACTTCGCCACGACGCAAGTGCGCGTAATGGTCACCTCACTCGTGACCCCGCGCCTCGTCGCCGACGTGGTCGTCGACACTGGCGAGGTCATCGTTCGAAAGCAACAACAGGTCCTCGGCGGCTACGACGAGTCGCACTACGTCACCGGAAGGCTCTGGGTAGAAGCCAGCGACCACGTGCGCGTGCCCGTCTCGGTGGTCGCCCGCGCCGACCTGGTCACGCTCGCCCCGGACGGGACCCTCTCGCCGAAGGGACCCGCACCATTCCTCCTCTACGGCTACGGCAGCTACGAGATATCGATCGATCCGGCCTTCTCGTCGCTGCGCCTGTCGTTGCTCGACCGCGGGGTCATCTTCGCGATCGCGCATATCCGCGGCGGGGGTGAGATGGGACGTTCGTGGTACGAGATGGGCCGTCTCGCCCAAAAGCCCACCACCTTCAGTGACTTCGTCGCGGTCGCTCGCTGGCTCGTGGCCGAGGGGTGGACCACGCCGCCCCAGCTGGCCGCGCGCGGTGGATCGGCCGGAGGGCTCTTGATGGGCGCGGTGATGAACGACGCACCGGAACTCTTTCGAGCGGTGGTCGCGGAGGTGCCCTTCGTCGACGTGGTGACCACGATGCTCGACGCCTCGTTGCCCCTCACCGTCGGGGAGTGGGAGGAGTGGGGTAATCCCGAGGCGAGTGCGACGAGCTATCGCACCATGAAGGGCTACTCCCCCTACGACAACGTCCGCTCGGTGGAGCAGGACGGTCGTCCAGTGCGCTACCCCGACGTCTTCGCCACCGGCGGGCTCAACGACTCGCGGGTGGGTTTCTGGGAGCCGGCCAAGTGGGTGCTGCGCCTACGTGACGCCAACCCCGAAAACGAGGTGCTCTTGAAGATGGAACTGGGCACCGGCCACAGCGGGGTCTCGGGTCGCTACGACGCCTGGCGCGACGAGGCCCAGGTTCTCGCCTGGTTGCTGAACGAGATCACCACTAACTCCTAGATTTCACCGAGGATCGAACGACCACCGCCAGCGTCGGCGGCAGGGGCGAGGGGAAGTGGACGCTTCGCCCGGCCACCGCGACGCTCGCGTTCGACGGCGAACCGAGCGTGATGCGAGAGTCGCCGCTCACCACGAGGGACTCGTCGTGTCCCTCTTCGATGGTGCCCCGCCACACGAGGGTGTTGGTCGGGCCCACGTCGTAGACCGCCGAGGTCGACCCGCCGGTGGCGGTGACCGTCACGCGGTACCTGGCGAGCGAGACGTCGTAGATCGCCTCGTCGCCACTGGCCGACGTCACCAGCAGCGGGGGCGCGGTCGTGGTCGTGACGCTCGTGGTGGGAGTCGTCGAGTTGTGGTGCGTGGGTTTGGTGTCGTGATGATTGACGTAGTACGTCGCGAGCACGACCACGACGAGGGCGATCACAACGAGCACGACGAGGCGGCGCAGGACGATCGACAGCGTCGAACGATTAGACGACCTCGAGAGGAACCAGTCGTCGTTGTGGCGGAGGCTGGAGTTGACGACCTCGTCGTTCGGAGTGCTCAACTCACTAAAGACGTAGTGCCGAGCCGGGTCGAGCCGGGGACGTTCCACCGGCGGTCGGATCAGTGGCGCCCCCTCGGCGTCCAGCAGACGAAATCCCTTGGAGGGTGCGTAGGGCGACGGCGGCGGCGCCATCAGACGTCGCTCCACGGGCTTTGACAGCGCCCGAATCTCGTCTCGGCGTAGTTTGCGAATCCGCAGGGCCACCATCGCGAGGACGACGAGCACGACGAGCGCGCCCACGACTTCGAGGGCCACGATCACCTTCGCCGTCCCTCGTACGGGCCGGTGGGCCCTAGCCTGCTCACCACTCGAAGCGTACTGACCCTCACCTACTCAGGCGAGTCGTCGATACCCACCGCGGTAGTAGACCAGTGGATCACCCGGTTCGGTCGCGGCGTAGTCCATCTCGGCCACGACGATGTCGTGATCGCCGTGATTGGTCACCTCACGGATCGTCCCTTCGACGTACGCGTGGGCTCCCTCTAAGAACGGTGAGCCGTTGGGCGCCTTGAACCAACCGACGTTGAGGAACTTGTCCGTCCCGCTGCGCGCGAACTGTCGAGCGAGGGCTTCTTGATCGTCTTTCAAGATGTTGACCGCGAGGACGCCGGTGTCGCGAACTCGCTGCCACGATGGTGAGGCACTGGTCGCGGCGAAAAACACCAGCGCTGAGTCCACCGAGAGCGAGCCGAAGGTCTGACAGGTGAAACCGGCCGGACCGTCCTTCGCCGTGGCGGTGATGACCACGACCCCGGTGACGTAGTGACCCAGCACCTCTTTGCAGTGCTCGTTGTCAAAGGCGCTCACCGCGCCACCCTACCGGTCACTCTTCCTCGCCATCAGGCTCGTCACGACGCGGTACGGGCATCGACCGAAGGCGCCTCGCTCGAGCCCGCCAGGAGAAACACTCCGCCACGCTGCGCGACGAGGCCGTCGCGCAAAAGGCTCGCGAGCACCTCCTCGCGACGGGCCAACGCCACGTCGGCGAATGCGACGTCGAGCTGTCGCGTCGAGCGGGGTCCCTCGCCCAGCGCGCGAAGCACGCGTCCCCTCAGTTGACGGTTCGAGCCCTCGTAGCGAGTCTGCGGTCGCGAGACGCCCGCGCTGCGGGGCGCGGGGTCCTCCCCACCCTCTCGCCGCCAGCGACATCGTGGCGCGACGGGACAGGTGGCGCACCGGGGCGTCGAGCGACAGAACTGCGCGCCGAGATCGAGCATGGCCTGATTAAAGTGCGCCACGTCGCGGCGCGGGAGCAGCGCCTCGGCCAACTGCCTCGCCTCGCGGTCGGCGAGACGTCGATTCTCTATCGCGCGCGCCAGGACGCGACCGACGTTGGTGTCGAGCACCGCGACGCGCTCGCCGAAGGCGAAGGACGCCACCGCGG
>Ga0182012_10001397_pt1 | contig 26547 bp, 19 predicted proteins | sample 612S2SmetaG_FD_120486 | JGI IMG/M metagenome (GOLD analysis project Ga0182012, IMG submission 120486) | Permafrost microbial communities from Stordalen Mire, Sweden - 612S2S metaG | ecosystem: Environmental > Terrestrial > Soil > Wetlands > Permafrost | place: Sweden: Stordalen | collected...
GTATTCGAATGAGATTGACATTGAAGGCCTGGTTGCTTCTACATCAACGTGGCAGAAGACGGCGGTACATCCGGAGACGATGCGCGCTTTGATTCAAGCGTACGGACAGGTGCGAGGCCATCTGCTGCTGCATGCGCAAGGTTGGCCGACGTCGGCGGATCTAGACGCGAAAGTTTTCACCGGACAGACGGCGTACGGGATGGCAGCGACCGGGCCTGAGCATATGTCGGAAGGAGCGGCCGCCATCATTCGCGCGGCTGATCGTAAAGACGAACGGCCTCTGTGGGTCAGCGTTTGGGGCGGCGTCAATACGCTGGCTCAGGCACTGACGCATGTGCGGGAAACACGGAGTCCGGCAGAGGTGGACGCATTCATTGACAAACTCCGCGTGTATTCGATTTCGGATCAGGATGATGCGGGCCCTTGGATTCGACGCGAGTTTCCGAACTTGTTCTACATTGTTGAACCATCGACTGCTACAGGAGGTGAATATTATTACGCGACGTGGACAGGGATCAGTGGAGACAAATACTACCGCAACGGAGCAGGAGCAAACTTCGATAGTGTGACGAATGAGTGGTTGGATACGAATATTCGGAGCAAGGGACCGTTGGGGAAAGTGTATCCGCGGTTCGCTTTCATTATGGAGGGCGACACGCCTTCGTATTTAAGTCTGATCGATAACGGGCTGAACGCATATAGGAGACCGGATTGGGGAGGATGGGGAGGCCGCTATGTCTTTCGGCAACCTTATGGAGAAACGCATTCTATCTGGACGCAGGGTGGGGATCTGTTTTCGCGAGTCACCTCGCAAGACAGTGTGCGTGGAGCGGACGGTAAGATCTATGTCTCAGATCAATCAACCATCTGGCGGTGGCGTGATGCGTTTCAGAACGACTTCGCGGCGCGGATGACTTGGACGATCAGCGATTACGCGCATGCGAATCACAATCCGATTGTGGAGGTGAATGGCATGAAGGGAACGGCACCTATCTTCTTAGAGACGGAGGTCGGCCAGCCGTTAACTCTTGATGCTAGTGGCTCGCATGATCCTGATGGGCAGATGCTTCACTATCATTGGTTTCATTACGCGGAAGCCGGTGGTACGGGAACGGCCCTGGCAGAGGTCACTCTGAGCGGGGCCGATACAGCGAAAGCAACCGTCACGGCCACAGCGACGTGCCGTCCGCAGTGGCTTCCCATTACAGGGCCATGCCGGCAACGGGAACGGCGCACATCGTCCTGGAGGTAACGGATGATGGCTCGCCGCAACTTACTTCTTATCGGCGGGTCATATTGAACGTGCGCGGTAAAACGAAATGATTTACGCTATTTTGCATTTCTCAGCTCTTTAATGCGCGGCACGCGGCTCTTCGGACTATCAAGACTGAACGTACGCACATCCCCAAGCTGCGTGCGCACATATTCTTCCGTTGAGACAATCGCTTTCTTCAGCAGCGTGCGTTTTTTTGGACGAACACACCATAGGCGATGGACTCGCTCGCAGGATCATACTCCCAGAGCCCGATAATGCGGCCACGGTCCACGATGGCTGGACTGGAGAGTCCGGTGAGCCGACCGCTCTTTAGCGATAACAGAGGATTTAGCAAATCAGTGGCATCGACAAGTGAAGTTATGTCGCTTCGGAGAAGGAATAGTGAGTCGAGGCCAGTTAGGAATTGGTAACTCGGATCTTTGGGAGGTTTGTATGACTCGAATTCCTCACGCAGGCTGGGCAACGTGAGAAGATCGTCGTCACCGGAGAGTCGTTCAAGTTTGAGATGCGCTACCGCGGCCTTGGCAGCCTTCGTGCCGACTCCGGCGAATACCTGAAAATCGGAGAGAGACGAAGGCGCAATCCAGGTGAAGTAGCGACGGGCTAGTTCGGCAATGGATGATTCGGCGGTGAATTCAGATAACTTCACAGGATTCGGGCGCCAAAGCGAGTATTGATAACGCTGCTGATCAAGGCGTCCGTTGACTGGGATGCGGCGAATATCACCGGCACGTTGCAACTCGCCCAACGCAAGGGGCAGCGTGGAGGATAGACCCTTCTTCTGACCTTCCGGACCTAAGCTGCGCCAAGCTTTTCCGGTTGCTTGTCGAATATCGTCGGGATCGAGCGGGCCCTTTTCGAGAGAAGTAAGGACGGCTTGGCACAACTTATCTATTTCCTTTCGAGTGACGCCTAGCTTTTCAGCGACGCGCATTTCGGCGTTGCCGGCATTTTGCGCGAGACACAGGGCGAGGGCGTAGTCTGCAGCCGGGACGACGTAGGTGCATGCCCGGGCGCTAGGGAGTTCATGAATTTCGAGATTCGCAACAGCTTGATCGGCCGCTTCCCTTGAGATACCTGCCCGCGAATACAAAGTGAGATAGGGCCCGCAGCCACCTACGGACCGCGCCCAACCAGTTTTCTGAAAGACAGCTGCTGCGGAGGAAAACGTAGTGGCGGAATCAAGGCCTTGGCGATGCCACCACCAGGCGCGGAGTTTCTCGGAGTGTTTCAGTAATGCAGACACAATTCCCGTTATTCTATCGGAAAATCTATTTCAGCGATGGAACCTGGAAAGCGGGACACGCGTCACTGATTCGAGTTGAGGGCGTTGTGAATGTTTGAACAACAGCTAGCCGGCGACGCGCGCACACCGAAGCTGCGCGGGATCGCCATGGGATCGGTGTCGCTGACGTTGCACATGGGTGCGCTGGCGGCGCTGTGGTTGCTGTGGCTTATGGGTCGCGGAGACATTCAGCCGAAGCCGCGGATGCCGGGCATGATGATTGATTTGCCACAACTGGTAGTGCCGAAGATCGCAGTTCGCGCTGAAGAGACTGGCGGCGGAGACGAGAGCAAGCTGCCGGTTTCGCGCGGAGATGTGGCGCCGCCACGCGCGATGAAAGTGTTCATTTTGCCGGTGACCAATCCGCAAGCTCAGTTAAAAATGCAGGTATCGATGCCAGCTATGGATGCGCCGGTGCTAGACAGCGGGCAGTATGGAGATCCGAATGCTGACCCAGGAGCATTTTCGTTAGGCCCGGGAGGACCGGACGGCATGGGTCGCTATGGTACGGGCGGTTTAGGCAACGGCGGCGGGCACAACGTGTTTCGCGCGGGCATGCATGGAGTGACAATGCCGATTCTGGTTCTGAAAACGGAGCCTGAGTATTCAGACGAAGCGCGGCGGGTGAAGCGCAGCGGCACGGTGACGCTGAAGATTGTAGTAGATGCGAAGGGCTTGCCTAGCAGCATTTTGGTGATGCAGCCGCTAGGGTTTGGTTTAGACGAAAGTGCTGTTGACGCAGTGAGGCACTGGCGCTTCAAGCCCGGCCTAAAAGATGGGCGGCCCGTGCCAGTAGAAGCGGTAGTGGAAGTGAGCTTCCGGCTTCTGTGAAGATTTGGCTTATGATGAAGCCATTGCGAAATGGCAAATGAATCGCTAAGGGAATTAACAGAACTTTCAGCGCGCATCGGTTCCAACTTGGATTTAGTGCAGGCGGGTGGTGGCAATACGTCCATCAAAGAAGCCGACACACTGTGGGTGAAAGCATCCGGCAAGTGGCTTGCGCGTGCGGCCCAGGAAGACATGTTTCTGCCGGTGCCGACGGCGGACATCGATCGGCAGTTGAAGGCGGAAGACGAAAAGTTTCCTGACTATCGAACGCGCGAGGGAGTGGCGCTGCGGCCTTCGGTGGAAACAGCGGTTCATGCCGTTCTGCCGCAGAGAGTGATAATTCATGTGCACTCGGTGCGCACCATTGCATGGGCGGCGCAGGCAAACGGTAAGGAGGGACTCACCCCGTTGTTGGCTGGATTGAATTGGAGTTGGATTCCTTACACGCACCCTGGCATTCCGTTGGCGATCCGAATTCAAGAGGAAGCGCAAAAACGCCCGGACGTATTGATTCTGCAGAATCATGGTTTAGTGGTGGCAGGTGACGATTGCGCGGCGGCCGAAACATTGCTGGGAGAAGTAGAGCGGCGTCTCACTGGTTCGTCGCGTTCGGCTTCGACGCCGGACACTGAACGCCTTCGACGATTGGTGGATGGGAGCGAATGGGAGATTGCACACGCAGCCGAGGCTCACGACTTGGCGACCGACATTGTTTCCTGTGCGATCGCCCAGGGCGGCACCATTTTTCCGGACCAATGCGTTTATCTAGGGCCTGCCGCCGCCGTAGTGGAGGCATACGAAACGCTTGCGGAAGCTGCGCAGCGCTACCAGGCGCGCTACAACTTTGCACCCCTTTTCCTGCTGGTTGCCGGCGCGGGAGTTGTGACAAAGCGTGAAATGAATAGAGCGGCTTATGAATTGCTTCTTTGCTTGAAGCGAGTGATTGAACGGATTCCGACGAATGAACCGGTTACGTATTTGCCTGCGGATCAAGTGGCGCGACTCATGAATTGGGACGCTGAGAAATACCGTATCGCGATGGCCAAAGCGAAGAACTAAAACGGCAGTGGTGCAATAGAGGAAGATGAAGTACTTGCTTTTCCTATTCGCATTAGCGGCCGGAACGCTTTTCGCTCAGGCGCAGACCCAAGGACAATCTCCTTCGGGCAAGCCTTTGAACGAACGAGTCATGGTGGTTTACAACGCTGCGGGTGACGATTCGCACAACGTAGCTAAGTACTACATGGAAAAGCGGAACATTCCCAGAGAGAATATCTGCAGGATTGATACAGACCAAGACGTGATGGAAGACGGCAGCCATTTTGAGCCCCAAATCAAGAAGCCGATTCGTGCGTGTCTGGAGAAAATCGGGAAGCAACAGATTCTTTACATCGTTTTCGCTTATCAATCGCCGTACGCCGTGAGCTTTGATGGACACTTGCAATCGATAGATCAAATCGTGGCTGACATCTGGGATGAGTACGCGGGAGCACGCGCGGTGGGCAGAGAAATGGGAGATCAACCATACTTCGGCCACGCGGAAAGCCAAGGCAATGTTTATGAGCCGTTCGTACCGTTTGCCAAGTACCGCGAACAACCTGGCGCGAAGACAATTTATTGCGTTTGGCGAATGGATGGAACGAATGCCGACGTAGCGAAAGGTTTGGTGGATAAAGCGCTGTACGCGGAGAGCCATGGTCTAAAAGGGAAAACGTATTTCGATATCCGAGGACCGATACAAGACTCTGTAGACAACAGCTACGGCGCAGGCGAGTGGGACATTTATCGAGCGAGCCAGATGACGAAGGTGGCCGGGTTTGATGTGACGCTTGATGATAAACCGAGCGAGTTTGGAACGGCGCCATCGCAGCTCCGGTGTGAGAACACCGCATTATATGCGGGCTGGTATTCGCTGAGTTATAACGATGCATTCAGTTGGGCACCAGGTGCGATCGGCTTTCATCTGGATAGCTTGTCGGCGATCAATCCGCGCAGGCCTCCGAGTTGGGCCGCGGGCGCGTTGCGTACGGGAATAACGGTAACGAGCGGCGCAGTCACGGAACCGTTCTTAGAAGGGCTCGTTCATCCGGATCAAATTTTCTATTACCTGTTTCAAGGAGCGAACGTGGGAGACGCCGTGGTACACGCCACGCGCTGGCTGAAGTGGATGATCATCAATATCGGAGATCCTCTCTACAAACCATTTCCGAGTGGCGTGAGTCCCTATAACTCGCCCACTCATCAAGAAGACTGGTTTGGTATTTCGCCACAGGTTATTGTGGGCGGCGGTATTGTTCACGCTCAATTCCAGATGATGGAGAAACGGGACAAGACTCTGCCGGTGGTGTTCAAGAGTACCTATCCGGAACTTATCACGCTTCCGGTGTCGGCTATGATTCCGCCCACGGCCACCGGCGCGCAGTTTCAAATTGCGGTGAAATCGCCGGGGCTGCCGGTAAGCCTTAACATTTCGGTGACGGTTGGTACTGAAATGGTTTCGAACACGTTGAACCTAATTCCGATTCTGGGGGATCTGACGCTGAGCAAACCTACTGTCAAGAACGATGGAACTGTTACCGGGACAGTGACCATCGTGATTCCGGCCAGAGAACCTGGCATTACAGTAAAGTTGAGCAGCAGTCAGCCAAGTGCAGTTGTTCCGGATGAAGTGAAAATACCTGTGGGCGCGAGACAGGCAACTTTTCCCATAACCGGCAGGGGCGTCAAGGTGGAGCAAAGCGCCACCATCACCGCGAGGATTGATGAATCATCGAGAGCGGCGCCACTGAAAATTACACCTTGAGATTTGAGAAGCGGATGGGCGTCCAGTGTTCAGGCTGGTGAGTATCATAGACTCCATGCTTGGTCCAGACCCAGGCAGGATGAGGAATCACCTCGGCGCCGTTCACCATCAACTTTTCAAAACGGCCAAAGAACATTTTCCAAACATCGTCTTCTTTGGGAGGCAGCGAGCGGCCGTTCGCTAAGGCCTTCATGCCTGACCAGGGAAAGGCAAGCTCAACGGTCCAGCCTTTATCCACCGAAGAACGATCGTTGATCTTGCCATCGACACGGACGGCCGAGCGCATGCCCGGAAAATCCCAATCGAGAAAGGCCCAACGCAGACCGCGCGGATGGGTACCACGCCAGAACGTTTTTGCCTGACGATCGTAGTCGCCGCCAAAGGTAAGGGCTTGGCGCGCGCGAACATCGAACTCAGGAGATTGGAATAGCGGGTTATGCGCCATGGCGTCCTGCCAGGCAAAGAACACTTCATAGACAGTGCCTAGCGCGTTGATCTCGAATTCGTAATAACCATCGCCGCCATCAATAAAGAGTTCCACGTCGTTCTCGTTAAAGATGAGCGAGTCGCGCTTGGTGAAAGCTGCCTCGACAAAAGGCTCTTCGATCGAAAAGGCGACATAGAAATTCTGATCATCCCAAAGAGCTGCAGCGCGGGTGTCGAAATAGCCGGGGTCGCCGGTGACCATGTCGCCAAAACGTGGCGACCAAGTGGCGCGGGTCCATGGTTCTTTAGTCAAATCGCCATCAATCAAGATGGGCGAAGTGCGGAGGCAGGCGTATTCGGAAGAAGACACATCCAGCAAGTTATCATCCGCGTGCGGGAATTGGTGATAAGCTGTCGGCCATGTCAGAAAAGATAGCCTCGCGCCGGACCTTCCTCACAGCCGCCAGCACATCACCTGCAGCCGCAGCCGTTATGCGAAATGCGGTGGTGCAGCCGCCGGTTCTGGTGAGCGGTGTAAAAGCGGAGACCGCACCTTTGCGAATCGTCACGCGGTATCCGTTCGAACCGTTCGAGGTAGAAAAGATTAAAGCAGTGGCACCGCGGGCGCAAGTGGAGATGGTGATTTGCAAATCGCGCGAAGAGTTCCTGAGCGCGTTGCCGGACGCGGAAGTGGTATACGGTGACATTCGCGCAGATGGTTTGGCAAAAGCGCCGAAGTTGAGGTGGTTAATGTCGGGCGGCGCGGGTATGGAGGGAATGGATCAGGCGCTGAAAGACAGCGCGGTGGTTGTGACTAACTACCAACGAACGTTCGCGCACGGCATTACCGAAACAGGTATGGGCATGCTACTGTGCCTGACGCGCGGCATAACCACTCTTTACATGCCGCAATTCGCCAAGCGGCAGATGATACCGGTAGGCACACCAAAATCGGCCGACCATACGGAGTTAGTGGGGCGCACGATGGGCATTGTGGGTATGGGCGGCATTGGTACGCTGCTGGCCAAGAGAGCGCATTACGGCTTCGATATGAAGATTATTGCTACGGATGCGAAGCCAGTACCGAAGCCCGAGTACGTTGCCGAGTTGCATGACCCCAGCTTTTTTCCCGAAATGGCGGCCAAAGTAGATGTGCTGGTGGCGGCAGCGCCACACACGCCGATTACGGAGCGCATGTTCAATGAAGAGATTTTTCGCAGCATGAAACCCAACGCCTACTTCCTAGCGCTTTCACGCGGCATGCTGTACGACGACATGGCGCTGGTGAAAGCGCTCAAGCAAGGCTGGATCAAAGGCGCAGGACTGGATGTGTTTCCGATTGAACCGCCACCCGCGGACCACCCGATTTTCGATTGCAGGAACGTGGTGATGACAGCCCATACCTCAGGCTGGAGCCCCGACCGGCAGATCCGCTTGATTGACTTATTTGCCGACAACGTGCGCCGCTACACGGAAGGTCTGCCACTGGTGGGCGTCGTCGACAAGCAGCGCGGCTATTGAGAAGCCGCGAGAGCTTTGGCAAAGGGATTCAGCGTAAGGCCGAACATGTCTTCCAAATCATAGAAGATGCCATGCACGGTGCCTATGCCATGCGCGACGGCCAGTTTGCGAATACGCACATCATCTACAAACTTCGGGTTTGAGGCAGCAGCGCGCCGGTTGGCCACAATGCACATTTTGGCCACTTCGTCGTTCGCACAGGCGGCGGGCAGTTGGGCGAAATCGGCCATAATCTGCGCACGAATGATGTTAGGAATGGAACCGCCTTGCGTAGCAATGTCGAACATCAAGGCCGCTGCGCGTTCAGACACCAGGCCGTAGTCGCCACACATTTGCACGGCTTGCTGAAAGATCTTTCCTGCGTGATCGCATTGGATGGCCTGGAACTCGGCAGTGCGGCCTAGCGCAATCAACATGCCTTGCCACGGTTCCTGCAGGAGCCCGCGCGTTTGGACCGAGCGCGTGAAGGCGAGTTGATCCGGCAGCGGAGCAGTACGCAACGCAGTGACGGTATCAAAATGTTCGTGGAAAATGTTGCGCGCGACATCGGCATGTTGGTCGAACATCTGCATCAGCAGCGGCTGCAGAGTTCCCTGCCCTACGTTCCATTGCAAGGCGCCGAAGCTGAGCCCCATCTGATCAAAATCTCCTGTCAAGCCGCAGAAGCAATCAGGTGGATACTTGCCAGTCTCAAACGAGCCGGTCAGCGCCAAGCAGCGTTCCGCGAGCGTGCAACACGCTACAGCGGAAACCGGCGGCGGGTCACTGGGAAACATACGCGCCCAAGTGGGCGGATCGACAGTTCCCGAAGGCGCCAGGCCCTGTTGATTCTGATAGGTCTTCACGGCGGCTTCGACACCGCCGCCAAATGAGCCATCAATCGGCCCTCGATACAGTTTCAAATTTGCCAGGAATTGCTCAATCTTGCAGACGGCATCACCAGACATACCGGACCGGACAGTCATTGCTCCACTCTCTTTCGAAGGAATAATACTTATGTTGTATGATATGACAACAATGCACTAGTCGTTGCGTGAGGTATCTTACGCCACGCTAGTGACTATTTCAAGGTTTCGCTATTTAAAGGAGTAGCAAAGTAGATGAGGAAATACCTCCAAGTGAACGCGTTATGCACACGTCTGCATAAAAGTTTAGAGCAGGCCGCGATTCTGGCGTTGATGTTGGCAGTTTTTCTAACTTCAGCAGTGAAATTGCACGCCCAAGCATCAACAGGAATCACGGGCACCGTCACAGATGCGTCGGGCGCGGTTGTTCCCAATGCAAAGGTGACCATCACGAATAACGCCACGCAAGTGGTGAATCACTCGGAATCGAATTCCGCCGGCACTTACAACGTGCCCGACCTTCTGCCGGGCACGTATACAGTACAAGTGGAATCGCCGGGATTTCAAACATCGATTCACAACGGTGTGTTGTTGGAAGTGGGACGTAATTCAACGGTAGACGTAGCGCTGGCCACAGGAAACGTTTCAACAAGCGTGGAAGTGCAGGAAAGCGCGATCACGCTCAACACAACGCAGCCGGAATTAGGCACCACCATTGAAAACAAAGTGGTGGAAGAATTGCCGAACATCATCAGCGGCGGCCGTGGACGCCAAATTGACGCATTCGTCTTTCTAGCGCCTGGTGTCACCGGTGGAACGTTCAGCAAGAGAATTAACGGTGGAACGGATTTCCAAAACGAAGTGGTCTTCAACGGAATTCCGATGGCGCAATCGGAAACGCAAGGCTTCCAAACCATTTGGAATCCTCCGTTCGAGCAGGTGAGCGAGTTCAACGTGCTGCGGTCATCGTTTTCGGCGCAGTATGGTTTGGCGCAAGGCGTGATCACGTATCAAACCAAGTCTGGAACGAATCTGTTCCATGGCGATGGGTTTGAAATTCTGCGTAACGAAGCGTTTGATGCGCGCGGAGCTTATAACGCAACGAAGCCAGTGGACAAAGAGAACAATTACGGCTTCGCGATTGGCGGACCGGTATTGATTCCGCATCTCTACAACGGCAAGAACAAGACCTTCTTCTTCTTGACAATGGAGTGGTATCGGCTCAACCAAACGGACACCACGCTGACATCGGTGCCAACGGCTGCCGAAAAGGCTGGGAATTTCAACGGCGTTAATCAAATTTACGATCCGTTGACACCTGGCGTATTGTTTCCGAACGACACGATTCCGCTAAGCCGGTTTAGTGCTTTAACGAATACGCTGCTTCCTTCCATTCCCACCCCGACAGGAGCTGGATTAGTAAACAACTACCCGTCGCCTTTGGGAGTTCTTCCGCAGCGGCAGAATCCGTGGGGCTTCAATATTGATCACACGATTAACGAAAAGCAAAGCATCCATTGGAGCGAGTGGCGCGACAAGCAAACGTCGTTCGGACGTGAAGGTAGTGGAACCGAGAAACTCGGCAATCCTCTTTCCAGCTTCAGTTCCACGCCCGATTTGGGCACCGTGTTCATTCTGAACTATGTGAACAACATCTCGCCGCACTTGGTGGCTACCGCTGGCGCCAGTTGGTTGGGGGAGTTGAATGATCAGATCAGCTTGACCAAGAATGTAAGCTTCGCTGCCGCACCGGGCGCACAGCAACTTCCGGGTATCAACTTCAGCGGCCCCAATGCTCCCACGGGCTACGGATCGGCTTGGATTGAATCTGTAAACCGCAAACTGGGTTGGGTGCTTGAGAACAATTATCTTTGGATTAAAGGTAAGCACACCTTCAACATCGGCATTGAAGCGCGTCGAACTTATCAGGACGACAACGAATGCCAGCGCTGCGCCGGCAACTTCAACTTCAGCAACAACCAAACCGCCAACCCGAATCTCTCCGACCTTTCTACTACTGGCAATGCCTTCGCCAGCTTTTTATTGGGAACGGCGGACAGCGCGAACCGTTACGGAACATACGAATTGCGTCTGCGTAACTTCGATGTGTCTCCGTACATTCAGGACGACATCAAGCTTCGACCGAACTTGACGGTTAACTTGGGTGTGCGGTGGGATATTATGCAGCCGTTTACCGAAATGAACAACCTGATTGTGTTCTTCGATTCTCTGACAGCGAACCCTGCAGCCGGTGGGCTTCCTGGTGCGGCGTTGAAATTCGGTAATTGCACAGGCTGCGCCGGCTTCACACGAGCCGATACAAAGTACAACCACTTCAGCCCCAGAATCGGCATGTCGTATTCGCCGAACAATAAGACCGTGATTCAGGGTGGATTCTCATGGAACTACCTGGATGGCGGCGCTTATGAATATGGCACCGCGAAAGTTGCCGTGAACTACGCAAACTTGCTAGACGGTTCCTTCCAACGCAACTCCACAGGTACCACCCAGGCGGCATTTGGATCTTGGGATAGCAACATTTTGCCTGCACCGGCGCCGATTCCGTTCAGCCAAGGTTTAGGCGTAGGCGGACAGATTGATGCGTTTTCGAAGAAGGATGGCATTGCACCGTATGACATGGTGTGGAGCATCAACCTTCAACGAGAGCTTCCTTACAACATGTTGCTGAACGTTACCTACACAGGCAACCGCGCAAATTTCCTGCCTGGTCAATTGAACCCCATCAACCAACTCCCGAATCAATACTTGTCGTTAGGAGCAACGTTATTGGGTTCCTTAGTTACCAGCCCAGCGGCCATTGCTGCCGGCATCAAGAGTCCCTACCCGAATTTTGTAAACGATTTCGGTAGCGGCGCCACTGTTTTGCAGGCTCTGCGGCCGTATCCGCAATACGCCGGCATCTTTAACAACTTCGACGACAGTGCTTCGTCGCTGTACAACGCGGCGCAAGTGCAGTTGGAAAAGCGTTACACCAACGGATTGAGCTTCCTCGTTTCGTATACGCTTTCCCACGCTTTATCAAACACTGCTTCGGGCTTTACATCGTTCTCAAATCCGTCGCTCGATAAGAACAATCAGAAGGCGGAATGGACGGTGGACGGCAGTGACTCGCCGCAAGCGCTCAACATTGCTGGAACTTACGAACTGCCCATCGGGCCGGGAAGAAAGTTCCTGAACAAACCTACGCTGGTGAACAAGATGTTGGGCGGCTGGCAGTTCAGTCCGCTTCTCACCTATGCCAGCGGCAATCCGCAGAGCCTCTCCGTTGACAACGGCAATGCGCTCGGAAACGGCTTCAACCGTCCGAACATGACGACGGGAGCCCAGATGGACGTGAACTACAACAACGTCTACAAAGGACTGCCCGTCTTCAACATCGGGGCTTTCAGCAATCCGGGCGTCTTCACTCCCGGCAACACGCCTCGCAATCTCGCCAGCCTGCGCAGTCCGGCCGGTTTGAACGAGAACATGGCGCTGGCCAAGAGCTTCCCGATCGGCGAACATGTGAAGGCGAAATTCGAAATTGAATACTTCAACGTATTTAATCGCTTAATTTTCGGAGGCCCGGATACTAGTCTAGGCGACGCAAATTTTGGCTTGGTCATCAATAGCCAGGCGAATACGCGACGCGAAGGACAAGCGCACTTCACCATACGGTTCTAACGAACCTGTTAAGACTTCGCGAGATGGCGGTATGCCGCTGTCTCGCGAAGTTAAACTTGATATTTCATGTTGTTGCTTTTTTTTGCCTCCGCTCTATTTCTTCAGTCCCCCGTTGTTCCTGCCAAGCTTCTCGAAATCCAATCCCTTATTGATCGCAATCAACTGCCCGAGGCCGAAGTCGGCGCGCGCGCTTTTGTGGCTGGCGAACCGATTTCAGCCGACGGTCATTTTCTTTTGGGCTATATCCTTTTTCGGCTTGCGAAGCCACAAGACTCGCTTTCTGAATATCGGGAAGGAGCAAAGTACCGGGAACCGCAGGCGCTTGATCTGGCGGTTATGGGTAGCGATGCCTTCCTACTTGAAGATTACGCAGCGGCGGATCAATGGTTCACAAAGGCGACGGAAAAAGATGGCGCGGATGCGAATGTCTGGTATCAGCTGGGGCGCACGAAATATAACGAGAAGCATTTTGAAGAGGCGGCCAGTGCGCTCTCACGTTGTTTGGAGCTAGAAGCTTCGAATGCGAAGGCGGAAGACTATCTTGGTCTTTCCTACGAGCATTTGGGCAAAACGGAGGAGGCGCTGGCGGCTTATCGGAAGGCGGTTACGCTGGGTACGGGGTATCTGGATCTGGGAACGTTGTTGGCGGAGAGTGGCCGGGCAGAGGAGGCTGTGTCGCCCTTGATGCGCGCGGTGGAAGTTGCGCCCGGTGATGCGGAGGCGCATCGTGAGTTGGGGAAAGCGTATCTGGCGTTGAACCGTTTGGAACTGGCGCAGGGTGAGGTGGAGAAGGCTGAGGCATTGGCACCTAATACCGCCCCCATTCATTTTTTGCTGGCGCAGGTTTATCGGAAGCGCGGCATGAAGGCAAAGGCGGAGGCGGAGACGGCGCGTTATGCGGCGCTCACAGGAACGCATTCGGCTCCGGAGACTCCGCTGACAGAAGCGAGATCTTTGCTCGATCTGGGCAAGTTGCCGGACGCGGAGAAAGCTGTGCGCGAGTATCTCAAAGATCATGCGCAATCAGGTGAAGGACATTTTCTGCTGGGCTACGTTTTGTTCAAAGAACAAAGCGCAGTCGCGTCGCTGGCTGAATATACAGAAGGAGCGAAATATCGAAAGCCGAATGCCGCCGATTTGGAAGTGGTGGCCAGCGATTATGTGTTGTTAAAGGATTATCCGGACGCGGATAAATGGTACACGCTGGCGGTGGAATGGAATCCGCGGGATGCGCTGGGTTGGTATTACCTGGGGCGAACGAAATACAACGAGAATCGGTTTGATGAAGCGGTGAGTGTTTTTAAGAAGTGCCTTGCGTTGAATGCGAAAGATGTGAAGGCAGAGGATAATCTTGGATTGTCTTATGAAGGATTGAATCAGACGGAAGAGGCGCTGGCGGCTTATCGCACGGCGATCGCGTGGCAAAAGGATGCTGCGGTAAAAGAGGCAGGGCCGTATTTGAATCTGGGCAGTTTGTTGGTAGACAATGGGCAAGCCGAAGAGGGGTTACCGAATTTGCTGGAGGCAACGAAACTTACGCCTGGTGATTTTCGGATGCATCGGGCCTTGGGGAAGGCGTATGCCCATTTGAATCAGCAGGCGAAAGCGCGCGCGGAATTGGAGAAAGCAGTGGCCCTCGCGCCGGGCGATGCGCCGGTGCATTTTATGCTGGCGCAGGTGTATCGAAAATTAGGCTTGGCTGAAAAGGCGAAGACCGAGAGTGAAACTTATACGAAGCTTACTGGTGCTGGGTCGGCACCGGAGAAGTGAATGCAGTTTTTCAGACGCGCAGGAACCAGCGACGCCAATGCAGGAACCAAGCGATGAGGAAAAGTAGCGTGACGAATGCCAGAGCATAGAGTAGCGATGCGTTCGGCTGACTGGCCAGCGGCGCGAAGAAGCGGGCATACAAGAACGAGCCCAAACTTTGCGGTTTGCCAGAGGCGTTGAGCACTTTGATGAGGCCGAGCAAACGTCCGAACAAGCCGGAGAGCACGAAGACCACGATGGCGTTGCTGCCGAAGATCAAGAAAGGCGTGGACCATTTGCGCCACAGCTTGACGTCGACAATCCAATAAAGCAGCAGAAACTCCGCCGTGGCAAGTCCGGCCATCAGGAGAGCGTAGGGCACAGTCCAGAGGCTTTTGTTGAACGGCATCCAAATGCTGAGCAGTTCACCCAAGGCGATCAATGAGACACCGGAAATGGCGAGCCACTTGATGCGCTCATTCTTCAGGCGCAGCATTTGGCCGACCATCGCGCCCAGCAGCGTTGTGCCGATGGCGGGCAGCGTGCTGACGATTCCTTCTGGGTCCCATGTCTTCGTTTGGCCCCACATGTGGCCGTGCAGGAACATCTGGTCAATATAGGCCGCAAAGTTACTGCCCTTCTCCATGTGTCCCGCGCCGAGTCCGGGAACTGGGTAGAGCGCCATGAGCAGCCAGTATGCAGAGAATAGACCGATGATCGTCGCTAGTTGCACGCGCCATTTGCTGAAGAGAAAAATGACGGATGCAATCAGATAACAGACGGCAATGCGAGGCAGCACGCCGACCACGCGGATGCGGTCTAAGTGGAAATAGGGAAAGCCCGCAAGCAGGAGACCAAGCAAGTAGATAATAGCCGAACGGCGTATGACGTGGATAAGCAACTTGCCGCGATCATCACCGCGTTCGATACGTTTGGCGAAAGAGAGCGTCATGGCCACGCCGACAATCCAGAGGAAGAAAGGAAAGATGGTGTCTGTGAAGGTCCAGCCATTCCAGGCGGCGTGGTCCAGTTGCGAGTACGCGGGTTCGCTGCCGGGATTATTGACAAGCAGCATGGCGGCAACGGTGATGCCGCGGAAGGCATCGAGCGAAATGAGCCGGCTGCCGGAACTGACGGCTGCGTTGCTGCGCGATTCGATTTCAGGCGTGGCTTCGGTCTGCATGATTAGTGTGCAGTCTCCTTGTTCTTGATCACTTCTTGCGCGCGTTCGGCAGTAGCGGCACGGGCCGCTTCCTCGAGCTTGGCGAAGGTTTGCATTTCTGTTTGCGCATCGTTGGCGCGGCCGATAGCGCGGTAGGCCTTGGCGAGAAGAAAGTGATTGCGAGGCTCAACGGGGTCGGCTTTGATGGCAGCTTGAAGATCGGGCACGGCGTCGGCGTTGCGGCCAAGCGTAACAAGGGAACGGGCGCGGTCGGCATGTGCTTCGGCGAGATTTGGGCAGAGGGTGAGCGATTGATCGAGTTCATGCAAGGCTTGCTGCGGGTCGCCGCCTTTTTGATTCAGCACGCTGCCGAGCCGCCAATGCGCGCGGCAATTTCCGGAATCGACCGCGAGTTCAGATTGATATTCGGTAGCGGCGGAATCCCATTGCGAGAGGCCCCAATACGCTTCGCCGAGTTTGTAGTGCGAGCCCGGTTTCTGCGGAGCCATGTCCACCGCTTTCTTGAGTTGCACCACCGCGCCTTCGTAGTTGTTCATGGCTTCCATCATTTCGCCGGAAAGTTGGAGAGCGAGAACGGAGTTGGGGTCAATCGCGTTAATCTTCGCCATGGCGTTTTCAGAAAGCTTCATGTAGACCTTGGAGAGCATGTACCAGACTTCCTGATTGTCGGGCTGGCGTTTGGCGAGTTGCTGCAGTTCGTTAGCAGCGGCGTCGGCATCACCGAGTTGGGTGAGATCTTTCACTAGAAACAAACGCGCGTTGTTGTCGTTCGGGTTGGCGCGCACAGCGGCTTCCAGGCGCGGCCGGGCCTTCACATAGTCGCCCGATTCGTACAGCGCGAGGCCAAGCAGCGCCGAGGCGGACTGCATGGAAGGATCAACTTTCAGACCTTGTTCCAAAATTTCCGCCGCCTTACCGAATTCGCGCTGGCGGAAATAGAGCATGCCCAAGTTGTTATAGGCGGGGGCGAGACTCGGGGCAACGCGCAAGATCTGTTGATATTTTGCGATTGCGCTATTGAGATCATTGCGTGCTTGTGCCGCTTTTGCTTCTGCATAGAGATCTTCAACAGATTGTGCTACGGCGAACGGAACGCATAGCAAAAACAGCAGAAAGAGGCGAAGAATCACCCTACTATTATCTTGCATTACACTGAAACGGTATCGAATGAGATATCTCTTGTTGGCACTTTTCGCGGCTACCGCTACGCCCGATCTCATTCAATTCACCGATGTGGCCACGAGCGCGGGTATTCGTGCGGAGATGCGCTGCGGTGGACCGGAGAAAAAGTGGATTACCGAGGCGAATGGCAGCGGGGCGGCTTGGCTTGATTACGATAACGATGGGCTGATGGATCTGTTGATCGTGAACGGGTCGAGCATGGATCAATTGCGCAAAGTGGTGGCGGGCGGCGTGCCTGAACCTTCGCGCACGGGCGTTTATCTTTTTCACAATCTGGGGCATGGCAAGTTCGAAGACGTGACTCAGCGTGCGGGACTGACTAACCCCTATTGGGGCACGGGCGCGAATGCGGTGGATTATAACAACGATGGCTTCACTGATATCTTGATCACCAATATCGGCGTGGATTTGCTCTATAAGAACAATGGCGATGGGACATTCACTGACGTTTCAGCGGCGGCTGGGCTGAGTCGCAACGTGGAATGGCATACCGGGAGCGCCTTCGGCGATTTTGATGGAGACGGTTTTTTGGATCTATACATCGCCAGCTATATGGATTTGCGGGCGCTCTCCTTGAAAGAGCCGGCCCCGGTTTGTCCCTACATGGGCTTTGATGCCTTCTGCGGGCCGATCGGTTTGAAGGGCGGGCGCGGAGTGCTGTATCGCAATAACGGCAATGGCACGTTTACCGACGTGACGAAAAAGGTGGGATTGGGAGATGTTCGAACAGCTCACAGTTTTACGCCGGTGTTTGATGATTTCAATCACGATGGAAAGATCGATCTCTTCGTCGCGAACGATTCCGATCCAAATTTCTTGTTCATCAACCAGGGCGATGGCACGTTCAAAGAAGTGGGCTTGGAACGAGGCGTGGCGATGAATGCGGATGGGCGCGCACAATCGAACATGGGTGTGGCAATTGGAGATTTTGACCATCGCGGGCGCATCGGCGTGCTCACGACCACGTTTTTCCACGATTATTTTCCGTTGTTCCAGCAAGACGCTGGCGGTTTCTATGATGAGGTAGCAGCGTCTTCGGGTGTGGCGTCAGCGACGAAAGACTATTTGGGTTGGGCGTGCGGCTTTGCGGATTTTGATAACGATGGACAGAAAGATCTCTGGTTGGCGAACGGCCATGTCTATCCACTTTCCAAGAATTTCAATCAGCCCTTTACTGTGTTGCGAAATCAAGGTGGGCAATTCAAGTCGGTCCTGCAGTATCCGAGTACGCCGAATAATTCGTATCGCGGTGGATGCGCGGGCGATTTTGATAATGACGGCCGCATTGATGTGGCGGTGATACCCATAGCAGGCAATCCATTGTTGCTGCACAACGAGACGGTGAACACGAATTCGTGGGTCGGTCTGCAACTGCGCGGAACAAAAAGCAACCGCGACGCCATCGGAGCAAGCGTGCAGATTTCAGCGTGCAGTGTCACCCAGTTCGACACGGTTCGCAACGGCGGCAGCTACTTGTCACGCAACGATCCGCGATTGCATTTTGGACTCGGCGCCTGCAAGAAGATTGACCGGGTAACGGTGAAGTGGCCGCGCGGCGGAACGCAAGTTGTCACCGATGTTCCGGTGAATGCGTATCGGGTGATTGAAGAGACGGGACGATAAACGATGCGGATTGGCATTCTTCTGCTTGCGAGTTGCGCGTATGCCGCGGCCGACGATTTCGTGGACATCACAGCGTCCAGCGGCGTCCACTTTCAACACGCGGCATCACACACTTCGAAAAAGTATTTGCTCGAAAGCATGGGGTCGGGCGTGGCGCTGTTTGATTATGACAACGACGGGCGGCTTGACATTTTCCTGGTGAACGGAACTACGCTGAGCGATCCAACTGCAAAGGGCGCGATTCCGCAGAAGACATCGCCCGCACATTGGAACCGGCTTTTTCATCAGAAGGCTGACGGCACGTTCGAAGACACAACGGAAAAAGCGGGGCTGGCGGGCATCGGGTATGGAATGGGTGTCGCGGTCGGCGATTTTGATAACGATGGCTTTGATGATTTGTACGTCACCGCGTATGGCGGCAACCGGCTTTATCGCAACAACGGTAATGGCACGTTCACGGATGTGACAGAGAAATCGGGAACGGCTGGGAGCGGATGGTCAACCAGTGCGGCGTGGGTGGACTTGGATAACGACGGACTGCTTGACCTGGTAGTGCTGCGTTATGTGCAATGGGATTTCGATGACATCTGGTGCGGCGAACACAAAGAAGGTTTGCGTGCCTATTGCCACCCCGACACGTTCAAAGCAATTGCTCCGCTGGTTTATCACAACGATGGCAACGGCAAGTTCACGGAAGTGGGCGCCAAGCTTGGACTGAATTTGCCGGGCAAAGGGCTGGGCATCGCGCTGGCCGATTACGATCACGATGGCCACATTGATCTCTTCGTCGCGAACGATTCCATGCCAGAGTTTTTGTATCACAACAAGGGCAATGGAACGTTCGAAGAGAGGGGGCTTTTCTCACAAGTCGCGGTAGATGAAGACGGCCGCACCTTCGCCGGCATGGGCACCGACTTTGCCGACTTCTCAAACACTGGTTGGCCCGACATTGTGGTGGACGATTTGGCGAACCAGATGTACGCGATTTTCAAGAACAACGGCGATGGGAGTTTCACCTACGCGACGAAAAGTTCGGGCATCGGACGCATGACGATGTTGCACTCTGGCTGGGGCTTGCACGCCATCGATTACGACAACGATGGTTGGAAAGATTTGCTGGTAGCGCAAGGGCACGACCTGGATACGATTGAGTTGACGAACCCGCAACTGCGGTACAAAGAACCGCTGCTGCTGGCACGAAATACCGGGCATGGATTTGTGGATGTGTCGGCCACCTCGGGCGCAGTATTTCGTGAGGCATGGGCCGGGCGCGGTCTGGCGATTGGCGACCTGAACAACGATGGGCGAATGGACGCGGTGGTCACGACGAACGATGGAACGGCGCACGTTCTGCGAAACGAAACGAGCAACGGCAACCACTGGATCATCTTAAAATTGACCGGCCACAAGAGCAATCGTGATGGCATTGGCGCGCTGGTGAAAGTGGTGACGGCGCAGGGTGCGCAGAGCGGAACGGTGTCTACGGCGAGCAGCTATTTGTCTTCGAGCGACAAGCGGCTGCACTTCGGTTTGGGCAAAGATATGGCCATTTCGCTAATTGAAATCCGCTGGCCCAGTGGGATTTTGCAGCAAATTAAGGGTGTGAAGGCCGACCAAATTCTCGTTTTAGACGAACCGTTAAAATAGCACGTATCTCTTTGGTTTTCAAACAGATATAGGCTATATCAAAAGCGAATGATCAGCTTCAACCGTATCGAAGCTTTACTTTAACTTTTGCCGGGTGGCGATAAGGCGGAGACGAATTCGCGCCCTAAATGCAACAGCTTAGGGCGCGAACCTCAAGTAGCAGACGAGCCAACGATGCGGCCAAACTTCAAGCAAGGCATTATGCCACTGCTTCCAGCTGTTTCTCAGTATCTGCCGAGATAGTGACGCCTTCCCAGCGCGCCACAACCGCGGTAGCCACACAGTTCCCTAGCAGGTTGACGGACGTGCGGCACATGTCCATGAGTGCGTCCACGCCGAGGATCAGCGAGATGCCTTCGATGGGCAAATGGAAAGTCCCGAGCGTTCCCGCCAGGATCACAAGCGAAGCGCGCGGCACGGCGGCGACACCTTTGCTGGTGAGCATCAACGTGAGCATCATCGTGATCTGAGTGCCGATCGGCATGTTCACACCAGCGGCTTGCGCAACAAACATTGACGCCAGCGAAAGGTACAAAGTGGAACCGTCAAGGTTGAAGCTGTAACCGGTGGGCAACACGAATCCAACGATGTGTTTCGGGATGCCGAGGCGTTCCATATTTTCCAGCGCGAGCGGCAGAGCGGCTTCGCTGGATGCAGTAGAAAACGCCAGGACGAATGGTTGCCGCGCCGCCTTCACAAACGCACCGATGGGAACCCGAGCGATGAGCAGCGCCGAGCCAAGAACCAAGACCACGAACAACCCCTGCGCGAGGTAAAGAGTGCCGACCAACTTGCCAAGACTGAAAAGTACCTTGGGACCGTTCTTGCCGATGGTAACCGCGATGGCCGCACCCACACCGAACGGCGCAACGTACATGACGTACTTTGTGTAACGGAACATGATGGTGGACACGGAACCCGCGAACTCAACAACGGGTTCAGCCTTCTTGCCGATGGCGGAGCAAGCTGCACCGAACAGAAAGAAGAAGACCACCATCTGCAAAACGTCGCCGTTGCCGAGCGACTCGAAGATGTTTGCCGGAATTGCGTGCTCCAGAACCGACGTCAGCGAAACGGGCTTGGCGAGGGTTGGCATGGCCGCGGCATTCTCGGGCAAGATCTTGATGCCGAGACCCGGCTGGAAGAGGTTCACCATGACGAGGCCGATGACCAACGCCAGCGTCGTCGCGATTTCAAAATAGGTGACGGCCTTGAGCGCGATACGGCCCATGGTCTTCAATTCACCGGCTGAGGCAATGCCATAAATCAGCGTTCCAAAAAGCAACGGCGCCACAATCGAGCGAATCAATCGAAGAAAAATGTTGCTGATGGGCGCGAGTTGAACGGCAAAGTTCGGAAAGAAAATACCGATCAGAATGCCAATGACAAGCGCGATAAAAATCCAGGAGGTGAGGCTCAGCTTCTTGAGTAGTTGCATGTCATCCTTTAGCGTTCTCCCCATTTGAGCTTTTCGCGCAACACATCGAAGAAAAGCATTTTGGGAGGACGAATCAATTGAATGGTCTTCGGGGACGAACGGCAAACGACTCGGTCGCCTTTGGATAGAGGTTCTCCTACTTGGCCATCAATCGTCAAGTACGTACCGTCCTCGCCGTGATTCAGAATGTTGATCACGCTGGAATCGGGGACGATGACGGGACGATTGGTGAGCATGTGCGGGCAGATCGGTGTGATGCAGAAGCAATTGACCGACGGAAAGATGACCGGACCGCCTGCGGAGAGTGAATAGGCAGTTGAGCCAGTGGGAGTAGAAATGATGAGGCCGTCGGCTTTGTAGGCGGCGACGAAGTGGTTGTCGACGTGGGTGTCGAGATCAATCATGCGGGCGAGTTCAGATTTGGCGATGACCACATCGTTCAGTGCGGAATAAGCACCGATGGTTTTGCCGTCGCGAATCAATTCGCAATCCACCATGCGCCGGCGGCCGATGCGATGTTCACCGCGCAAAGCTCGCTCCAACTCGGGATAGAGTTCTTCGACGCGAATCGATGTCAGGAACCCCAAATGCCCCAGGTTGACCGCGAAGATAGGGACGTCATAACCGGCCACCGCACGCGCAGCGGAGAGCAGCGTACCGTCGCCGCCCAGCACGATCAGAAGGTCTATGCCCTCGTGCAAGTCTTCCCGACTCACGAATTCTGAGTTCCCAGCGTACTCGGCGGTCAACTGGTCGCATCGGTAGCGCACACCGCGCTTGTCCAGCCAGGCAAGCAACCCGCAGACAATTTCGCGTGCTTGCGCGATCTTCGGCTTGGAAATGATTCCAACAGTGCTAATGTTTTGCATCCGGCTTACGCATACAGCAAGAATACAGAATACAAGGAGACAGAATGGACGGATGGGAGTTGGGTTGGTAAACGCAACAATTATTCTGGTCATGCTCAGTCTCTCGGCCTCTTGGGCGACAGCGGCTGGTCGTCGCTATACTGTGCTTCACTACGGCGTTCGTCTTACACTTGATTTTGAAAAACGCAGCGTGGAGGGAGTCGAAACGATTCGATTGCGGTCGCACTCAGGGTCTTTGACCGATGTCGAATTGGACGCGGATGAGATTGCGGTAAATTCGGTTCAGTTAGGCGTAAGCCCACAAGCGTTTTCGCAGGGGGATGGACACCTAACGATCCACCTTGCACTGCCGCTGAAGCCTAGCAAGAGTCTGAACGTGACCATGAGATATAGCGGGTCACCCACCAAGGGGCTGCGGTTTTCCCGGGATGAAGCGTTTACCGTTTACGCTACGAGTCATTGGATGGTGGTGAACCGAGATCCCGGAGACCTCGCAACTTTGCGTTTGGCTCTCACGGTTCCAGCCGGAATGGTTGTGGTGGCGAATGGTGAAAACACTTCGCGGAAAACAGTTGGTTCCCAACTGATCTCCCAATGGGAGGAGAAGCGAGCGATTCCCGATTTCGTTTTCGGCTTTGCCGTTGGGCGGTTTCACCAAAACGCGATGGCCGCGGGCCAAGCGGAGGTTCGTTGTTTCAGTGCCAAGTACAGCGCACAACAGATGAATCAAATGTTCCGCACAACTCCAGATGCGCTTGCATTCTTTTCAGAACGGGCAGGCGTGCCATATCCGGCGAAAACATATTCGCAGGTTATGGTGGGAGGAAAGCCGGAACAAGAACTCGGCGAATTTACGCTGCTGCCGGAAAGTTATGGTGAGACGCTGCGGGCACGACCCGAAGATGAATGGCTCATGGCGCACGAACTGGCGCATCAATGGTGGGGGATTGGATTGGCGTGCGGTACGTGGGGTGATTTCTGGTTGAACGAAGGAATTGCGACGTTCATGGCGGATGTGTGGTTAGGCGAACGCTATGGAGCGGCGCGTTATGAAAAGGAGATTGAAAGTGCGCACAAGATTTATGAAGGTTTGAAAGAAACCGGAAAAGATCACGCGCTTTGCTATGCGGGAAAAGCAGAGAACGAAGTAAGCGGACGCCTGCCTTACGACAAGGGTGCATGGGTGTTGCATTTATTACGGCAGGACGTGGGGGAAGAAGTATTTTGGCACGGTTTCAAAATCTACACGCGAACGCATATGGGCCAGACGGTGAGTAGTAAAGATTTTCAAAATGCTATGGAAAAGGCGGCCGGGAGATCGTTGGGTAAGTTTTTTGAGGAATGGGTTTATTGACGGGCACTGGCATGTAACAGAAATTCGCGGTTGCCTTCGGTGCCGAGGATGGGGCTGTCGGTAAGCGCGGTTGTGAAGCCCGCAGCGCCAAGAGCAGCAGCCACTTTGTTGCAGGCAAATTGATGTGACGCAGGATCGCGCACGATGCCTCCCTTCCCTACTAGTTCCCTGCCCACTTCGAACTGCGGTTTGACGAGGATGATCCAGTCACCGCCGGGAGCGAGTAGCGGCAGTAGTGCGGGGACTAGCAGTGTGACTGAGATGAAACTCACATCGCAAACAATTAATTGTGCAAGTTCGCCGATGTCGGTTGCTTTGATATAGCGCGCATTGCACTTCTCGTGCAACACAACTCGTGGGTCGGTACGCAGTTTCCAATCAATTTGGCCAGATCCCGTGTCAACGGCATGCACGCGGAGTGCTCCGCATTGGAGAAGGCAATCGGTGAAGCCTCCAGTGGAAGTGCCCACATCGAGACATACTTTATCGGTGGGATCAAGTTGAAAATGTGCCAGAGCCGCTTCCAGTTTGAGGCCACCGCGGCTTACGTACTTAAGTGGCTCAGCAACTTCGATGCGCGCGCTTTCGTCCACCGAGTGACCGGGCTTCTCTGCTTTTTGGCCGTCAACGGTGACTTTGCCGGAGAGGATGAGGGCTTGCGCTTTTTCGCGGGAATCAACAAGTTGGCGAGACAGCATCGCGACGTCGAGACGCTGTTTCATGTCTTGCGTTGAACAATAAAGTCGGCGATTTGGCGGAGGCGATCGGCGCGATCGTCAAACGAGTGCAAAGCGGCATGGGCAGCGAGACGTTCTTCTTCGGCCATCTCTCGCGAGCGTTCTAAACCGTAAACGGCCGGAAACGTAATTTTTTGTTGTGCCGCATCTTTACCGGCAGTCTTGCCGAGTTTTTCAGAAGACTCTTCCACGTCCAACACGTCATCAATGATCTGGAACGCGAGTCCAACGCGCTCGCCAAATTCGGAAAGAGCCGCGAGTTCTTCAGGCGTCGCCCCTGCGTAGATCGCCCCCATGCGGAGACTCGCTCGCAGCAGCGCACCTGTTTTCGCGCGGTGAATGGATTCGAGCAGAAAGGCGGTCGGCGGTTTTTTCTCGCCTTCAATATCGTTGACCTGACCTCCAATCATTCCGCCTACGGTTCCCGAAGCACGCGCTAGTTCTTCCACCAGACGAATCTTTCGCTCGGCATCGACGTGCGGTAAACGGCTGAGCACTTCGAAAGCGAGCGTCAATAGAGAATCTCCCGCCAGGATCGCCATCGCTTCGCCGAAGACCTTGTGGCAGGTAGGACGCCCGCGGCGCAAATCATCGTTATCGAGCGCGGGCAGATCATCATGGATTAGCGAATAGGTGTGAATCAGTTCGAGTGTAGCCGCAGCATTCTCAACACCATTCGGCGCATCTGACACGGCCCGCGCAGAGGCGATGGCCAGAATCGGACGAATGCGTTTGCCGCCGGCGAACAAGCTATACCGCATCGCTTTGTGGATGGAGGTGGGATCGGTGGATTCGGCAGGAACCCATTGATCGAGCACCTGATCGATCGCTTGCACCTGTTCGCTTAGATAAACGGATAGTTCGGTTTGTGACCGTTGAGCTTGCGTCTTCGTCATTTAGCAGGTTTATCCGGATTGTAAGGAACGGCAATCATATCGCTGCCGCGTTTCGTCAGGACTTCTACACGCGATTCAGCTTCTTCCAGAAGCTTCTTGCACTCGGCACTCAAGCGCATGCCGCTCTCGAAAAGTGCAAGGCTCCGTTCCAACGGCAGATCGCCTTTTTCCAGCTCCTTAACGGTCTTTTCCAACTCCTCCAAGCTCTTTTCGAAGCTCAGCGGCGAATTTTTCTCCTCTGCCATTCGACCCATTGTATAGCGCGCGCCGTTGTCCCTCGTGGAATGTCCGTCATTGACGGTGATTTGATCAATAGCTTTTAATTTCACCACCGCAGGATTTCGCGCGATGTTTTCCTTTGGGTCAATTATGAGTAGCTTGAAATGGAGATGGAGAGGAAATTGGCGATATTTGCGTCGTGACTGAGCCCATCTACCCGATCGTCAAGTTGAACGGAACGAAATACGAACTACAGGCCGAATACTCGAACAAGTATCACGGTTGTTCATTCTTGCCTTAGTTGCTTTACTCGGGCGAGCCAAAAGCATCGCGCCAATGCACGAGCCAGCTTTTGGCATCGCCCAATCCGAGTTTTTTCCACCAGGCATCCATGGCCAACGGATTGGTGCCGGCCACCACCTGTTCCCGCGTCAAGCCTGCAGGAGGGGACAAAAGTTCGGTCATTTTATCGAATACCATTCCGCGGGAACTCGCGTCCACTCTGGACAACAAGCTCAGAAGGCTGATGGCATCCTTGGGACCGGCGGCGGCCAGCACTGCGGCCAACGCTTGGGTATTCTGGTAACGCGTTGGGCCAAAATCAAGCTGCTCCAGAGCCGTGCGGAAGTCGCTACGAGCGTCTTCAAAAAACGGAGTGCCTGGTCCTAGATTGGGGCGGGTGAGAGCCACCGCACCGGCAGGAACAATGGCTTGGCTCTCAGCAAATTGAAACTGCACCCATCCTGAGGTCACTCGTACCCTGCCCTCGCCCCGTTCATCGACCTGAAGAACAAATGCACAACCCAGATCGATCGCCTCTGAAGATGGCGTATCAACCGAGAGAGTCCGCGGTGGTGCCCAAAGTTGGGCTGATATTTCGCCGCGCTCAAGGGCAACGCGGTGACGGCCGCTTTGAGTGGCCACCAGACGAAGGCGAGTGTTGGGTTCGATTCGAATGGCGCCCATGAGTCCGAGGCGA
>Ga0182012_10001399_pt1 | contig 26542 bp, 23 predicted proteins | sample 612S2SmetaG_FD_120486 | JGI IMG/M metagenome (GOLD analysis project Ga0182012, IMG submission 120486) | Permafrost microbial communities from Stordalen Mire, Sweden - 612S2S metaG | ecosystem: Environmental > Terrestrial > Soil > Wetlands > Permafrost | place: Sweden: Stordalen | collected...
CAGGTGCTGGTGCGGCTGGTGGGCGATTCGGCCCCGGTGCGCCAGGCCTTGAAGGATGCGTGCGAGGGGCTGGCGGAGGTGGATTTCACGCTGGAGATTCCCTTCGTCCGGCTGCGCGCGGTGCCGGGATTGCCGACCATGATCGCCAAGTTCACCACCGACATTCCCCAGTTGAGCAACTGGGGCGAGCCGCTTTTGCTGGGGCCGGGCTCGATTCACGTTGCGCACACGCCCTTTGAAAAGCTGGCGAAGAAGGAGCTGCTGGAAGCCGTGGAACTTTATATCAAGGTTGCGCGGCAGCTGCTGGCATAACGAGCATCAAAACTGATCAGGAGAAATGAATCAACGATGAACGCAATCATTTACGACATTCCGGTACAGAAGATTTCAGGTGAAGCAACGACGCTTGGCGAATTCAAGGGCAAGGTGCTGCTGGTGGTGAATGTGGCGTCGAAATGCGGACTGACGCCGCAGTACGAGGGACTGGAAAAGCTCTACGAGCGATTCAAGGGCCAGGGGCTGGTGATTGCCGGCTTTCCGGCCAATGACTTCAAAGAGCAGGAGCCGGGGACCGAGTCGGAGATCGCTCAGTTCTGCTCCCTCAACTACGGCGTGGACTTCCCCATGTTCAGCAAGATCACGGTGGTGGGTGCGGACAAGCATCCGCTGTATGCGGCGCTGATCAAGGCGCAACCCGCCGCGGTGAGCGTGAACAACCCGAGCTGGCGGGAGAAGCTTACGGGGTGGGGCGTGCCGACGCTCGAAGAGCCGGAGCTTTTGTGGAACTTTGAGAAGTTCCTTGTCAGCAGGTCGGGCGAAGTGGTGAAGCGGTTCGCTCCGGACACGGCGCCGGACGCGCCGGAGCTGGTGGCGGCGATCGAGGCCCAGCTTAAAAGCAGGGAATAGGAAACAGGGATTAGAAAGGCTCGAGGGGAAGTTGGTTCTTTCCCACCCATGCGACAGAGACAACCGCGTCGCATGGATGGGGCACCCCAACTGATGGGTCTATTGTGTGTCTCTGATCCCAGCCAAGCCGCTGGCACAAGACCGGGGACACCCGCGGCGTATATCCTCACGGCATGAATGACGACGCATCCAGCGCGCACCAACAAACCAATCTGCTGGCGACGGCGGCTTCGTCCTACCTGCGCTCGGCCATGCACCAGCCGGTCCAGTGGCATCCGTGGGGCGAGGCGGCTTTTGCCCGCGCCCAGGCTGAGGACAAGCCCATCCTGCTGGATATTGGCGCGGTGTGGTGCCATTGGTGCCACGTAATGGACCGCGAGTCGTATGAGGACGGCGCGGTGGCCGCGATCATCAATGAGCACTACGTCGCGGTGAAGGTGGATCGCGACGAGCGGCCGGATGTGGATGCGCGCTACCAGGCCGCAGTGTCGGCTATCACGGGGCAGGGAGGCTGGCCGCTGACGGCGTTTCTGACGCCGGATGGAAGACCGTATTTCGGCGGAACGTATATTCCGCGCGACGATCGCTACGGGCGGCCGGGCATTGAGAAAGTTTTGCTGACCATGGCGCAGGTGTGGCGCGGCCGGCGCGATGAGGCTCTGGAGACAGCCGGCAGCGTGATGGCGGCTATCGAGCAGAACGAGAGTTTTACCGGCGGTGAAGGGGAGCTGACTGCGGCCCTGGTGGAGCGCATTGCGGCGTCGGCGCTGGCCAAATTCGATGCGCGCAACGGCGGATTCGGCGCGCAGCCCAAGTTTCCTCACCCGGCGGCGCTTGACCTGCTGCTGGAGATAGCGATGAGCCGCGACAGCGAGGAGGCGCGGCAGGCCTTCACCGTGACGCTTGAAAAAATGGCGCGCGGTGGCGTCTACGATCAGCTCGCCGGAGGATTCCATCGCTACAGCGTGGATGAGACATGGACGGTTCCCCACTTTGAAAAGATGCTCTATGACAACACCGAGCTGCTGCGCAATTACGTGCACGGATTCCAGAGCTTTGTGAGCGAGGAGTTTCTTGAAACGGCCACGCAGATTGTGGGCTGGCTGGACGGGACGATGACCGACCGCGTGCGCGGAGGGTTTTATGCGTCGCAGGACGCGGACGTGGGGCTGGACGACGACGGCGACTACTTTACGTGGACGCTCGACGAAGCAAGGGCCGTGCTCGACGAGCGAGAGCTCGAGTTCGCGGCTAGCTTTTGGGACATTGGCGAACTGGGCGAGATGCACCACAACCCGGCCAAGAACGTGCTGCATGTCAAGCAGACGATTCTGGAGCGCGCGACAAGTGCCGACGAAGCACTGAGGATGCGCGCACTTCTTGAGTCGTCCAAACGGAAGATGCTGGCGGCGCGCGCGCTGCGCAAAGCGCCCTTCATCGACAGGACGCTCTATACGGGTTGGAACGCGATGGCGGTTTCGGCTTACCTTGAGACGGCACGCGTGCTGCGCATGGACGGAGCGCGGGAGTTTGCGCTGCTGACGCTGAATCGGCTTTTGAACGAGGCATGGGACGGAGGCGCGACGCTGAACCACGTAATCGCGTATCCAGATGATTCGGCAGGCGGCGCGCCGGCAGAGAAGGCTCCAGGTACGCTGGACGATTACGCGTTTACGGTGCATGCCTGCGTGGATGCATGGCTTGCCAGCGGCAACATGAACTTCTATCGCGCGGCCATGCGGTTTGCCGACGCCATGATTGCCCGGTTCTACGACGAGACTGGCGGCGCGTTCTGGGACGCAGCCATCTCTCAAGAAAAGGCTCCGCTGGGCGCACTGGGCGCGCGTCGCAAGCCGTTGCAGGACTCGCCCACGCCGGCGGGCAATCCCGTGGCCGCTTCGGCGCTGCTGCGGCTTGAGGCGCTCAGCGGTAAACAGACCTACCGCGACGTTGCCGAGGACACGCTGGGCTGCTTTGCAGGGATTGTGGAGCACTTCGGGTTGTACGCGGGCAGTTACGGGCTGGCGCTGGAACGGCTGCTGCTTGATCCGGTTCAGGTGGTGGTGGTGGGCTCAGGCGCTGAGGCTACGCGGCTTGAAGCCACGGCGGTGGCGCGTTTCGCGGTCAACAAGACGGTGATGCGCATTGCTCCATTTCGCCTGGTGAAGGGCGGCATTCCCGAGGTGCTCGAGGAGACGCTGCTTCAAGTTCCCGCACCAGAGGGGGCCCAGGCCTGGGCGCTGGTGTGCCGCGGGCGCACGTGCCTGCCGCCGATTACCGATGCCGAGGCGCTGGTGGAGGCGCTGGAGAAATCCACCTAGCGCCCGAGATTCAATTCCCGCTGAAGGGATTGTTGTCCTGGGGCTTGAGCGTGGTCGGATCGCGCTCAGCTTCCTTTTCCGCTTCAGGCAGATCGGGATTGCTCGCGCTCTCGCCGGCAAAAGTATTCAGCACGCGATAAGGATTGCCGGGCAACATGTATTGTTCCTCCAGCGCAAGGCGGACGCGGCGGCGGAACTCGCGGATGGGCGCGTATTGCTTGGTGGCCACCGTCTTGAAGACGACGGGAAAGATGAGTTCGGAGCCCTTGATTGCGTCTACGCCAAGAATCTGCGGATCGGCCACGAACACCCCGCGGAATTCGTCGCTGTTGCGCACGTCTGCCGCAATGGTGGTGAGGAGCTTGAGCACTTCGTCGGGGTTGGCCGAGAAATCAACGCTCACGTTCACGGTGGCCACCGAGTAGCCGATGCTCAGGTTGGCAACAGTGGTGATCTGCGAGTTGGGAATCACATAGAGCGTGCCGTCGTCGTCGCGCACGGTGGTCTTGCGCAGGGTCATGGCCTCAACTGTGCCCGCGAGTCCGGCGATGCGCACCTTGTCGCCCACATTGAACTGGTCTTCGATGATGATGAGGATGCCGTTGAGCATATCTTTGACGATGTTCTGTGCGGCCAGGCCGATTGCGACTCCGGCAATGCCGGCAGAGGCAAGCAAGGGCCCCAGATTGAGGCCAACGGCGTCAAGAAACTGCAGGCCGGTGATGACGGCGATGATCGACAGTCCGGTAGCCCGAATTACGGTGGAAAGTGTCTTCACCTGGGCCAGACGTATGCCGCCCGCAGCATGCGTCTCAGCCACGTGGACCATCCGTGAAGTGAGGATCGAAAGTAAGCGAATGAGAATAAAGGCGATAACGAGCACAACGACGAGGTGCGGTAGCTTGGAGTGAATAAACTCCTGGGTGTCGTCGCCCCATTCGTCCAGAACCTTACCCAGGAAGCGGCCTTCCTGGAAGATTCCCCATCTAAGTGCAAGAAGGAAAGGAATCATGCCAAAACTCCTGTCACTAGACTAGACTGAGCGGAGGAACGGGGCGAAGGTCCCGTTCTTGAAGACAAGGGCACCGGCAGACTCCTGGCGCGATGTGGAGGTCGTCCATGAGCAACCATCGGTTTGGCGAACTGGGAAGCATGCTTGCGCAGAGGTCGCGCGCTGTGTGGATTTGCTCGCTTGCCGGCTTGTTTCTGGTTGCGCTTTCGGCCGGCGCTGGAGCGCGCGCCCGCCAGGCCCAGACTGAAGAGCCGGTCACGACCGAAGAGCCAGCAGGGGCTGTTCCCTCGCAGGAGCCCGCGACCGCTGTTCCCTCACCGCCCTCAGCCATGTCGAAGCCGAAGCCAGCGCCCAAGCCTGAAGCGCAGCAGCCGGAATCGGCGACTGCAGTGCGGCCGGAAGCAGCCCCGTTGGCGCCCCTCGACGACAGTCAGAAAGCGGTTGCCGATGCCAGCGCCAATCTTCTGGAACTCGCGAATTCGCTGAAGAGAGAAGTGGACAAGACATCCGCGGATACGCTCTCGGTGGCCGTGGTCCGCAAGGCGGCCGAGATTGAGCAACTGGCCCGCAAAATGAGGACACGATGAACGGCGCTCGGTGTAAATCCGCTTTCCCGCGCAAATTTTTCCTGGGCACAATGCCGGGGTTGGCGCTGGGCCTGGGTCTGGGCCTGGGACTGCCGGGCCTGGCCCAGAAACCGAACCCCGGCACAGGCGGCATGACGCCCGGCGTGGAAAGCACTCCCTCCAATCTTTCCGACTCGCTCGGCCGACCCATGAGCCCGGACGATCCGGTGTACCAGGAGCGGCGGATGCGCCACCTTGCCCTCGAGACGCACAAATCCATGGTGTCTGACACCGACAAGCTGCTCCAACTGGTGACGGAGCTGAACAGCGAGATCAGCGCGAGGAATTCCGGAGCTTTCACGGCCGATCAGTTGCGCAAGATTGCGCAGATTGAGAAGCTGGCGCATAGCGTAAGGCAAAAGATGGGCGACACGTTACAGGGAACGCAGGACACGATGCTGCCGATGCACGATGGGCCCACTTTTCACCACTGACGTACGATGCGACGCAGGCCCGCAAGAGAGATGCAGCCCGGCAGGTGGGATGCAGGCCGGGGTTCGCGTCGCCAGCCAAGATGATTGCGCGGCGGGTTGTTACAATCAGGCGAGGATTTCGCAAGGAACGTTTCTTGGGAGGGTCAGGGATGGAAGTGGCAGTTTCCGGTGTACGCGCGCCCAAGACGGCTGCCGCCCCACAGGTTCTTGGTCCCAGGCAGCTCATTGAAATCTACCGGCTGATGTACCTTTCGCGGCGGCTGGACGACCGCGAGATCATGCTGAAGCGGCAGCAGAAGATCTTTTTCCAGATCTCGGCCGCGGGTCATGAGGCGCTGCAGGTGGCGGCGGCGCTGGTGCTCAAGCCGGGCTACGACTGGTTTTTCCCCTATTACCGGGATCGTGCACTTTGCCTGACGCTGGGTCTGACGCCGGACGAGATGATGCTTCAGGCCGTGGGCGCGGCTACTGACCCCTCGAGCGGCGGCCGCCAGATGCCGACCCACTACAGCAGCCCTTCCCTGCACATTGTGAGCACGTCGTCCTCCACCACGACGCAACTGCTGCATGCGGTGGGTTGCGCGGAGGCCGGTCGCTACTTCAGCCGGCACCCCGAGGCAGCGGCGCAGGCCGATGGCGACTACCGCGCATTCCACGAGGTGAGCTTTAAGAACGACGAGGTGGTGCTCACCAGCCTGGGCGAGGGTTCCACCTCGCAGGGCGAGTTCTGGGAGGCGATGAACACGGCCTCAAACCAGAAGCTGCCCGTCATCTTTTTGGTGGAAGACAACGGCTACGCGATCAGCGTTCCGGTGGAAGTGAATACGCCGGGCGGCAATATTTCAAACCTGGTGAAGAATTTTCCGAACTTCCACTTTGTGGAGGTGGACGGTACGGATGCGGAGGCAAGCCTGCACGCGTTTGAGGCGGCGGCCGCGCATTGCCGCGCGGGCCTTGGGCCCGCCTTTGTCCACGGACACTGCATGCGGGCCTACTCCCATTCGCTCTCTGACGACGACAAGCTTTATCGTTCGGCTGCCGAGCGCGATGCCGATGTGCTGCGCGACCCGATTGCGAAGATGCAGATGCGCCTGCTGCGCGAAGGTATTCTGACCGAAGCGGAGATCAACGAGCTGGAACATGCGCAGGACGCGCTGGCCGCCGCAGCAGCCGAGCGCGCTTTGCAGGCGCCGCTGCCCACCGTGGAAAGCATTCCGCTGCACGTTTACTCTGAAGACCTTGATCCGACCGGCGCGAACTTCGATCACGAACATGCGCAGGCTCCCGGAGCGGCGGGCGGCGGCAAGGCGGGCAAGGAGAAGGGCCGCGATCCGCGCACCATGGCCGACCTGATCAATGCCTGCCTGCACGACGAGATGCGGCGCGACGAGCGCATTGTGGTTTACGGCGAGGATGTGGCCGACGCGAGCCGCGCAGAGGCGCTGGGCGAGGTGAAGGGCAAGGGCGGCGTCTTCAAGCTGACCGCGGGGCTGCAGACCGAGTTCGGATCGGAGCGCGTGTTCAACTCACCGCTGGCCGAAGCAAATATTGTGGGCAGGGCGGTGGGCTATGCGGTGCGCGGCATGAAGCCGGTGGTCGAGATCCAGTTCTTCGACTACATCTGGCCGGCCATGCACCAGATTCACAATGAGCTGGCGCTCATGCGCTGGCGCTCGCATGGCGGGTTCTCGTGCCCGGTAGTGATTCGCGTGCCCATCGGCGGCTACCTGACCGGCGGATCGATCTACCACTCGCAGAGCGGAGAAAGCATCTTCACGCACATTCCAGGGCTCCGCGTGGTCATGCCGTCCAATGCGCTGGACGCGAACGGGCTGTTGCGGACAGCCATTCGCTGCGACGATCCGGTGCTGTTTCTGGAGCACAAGCGGCTCTATCGCGAGCCATACGGGCGCGCCCCGTATCCCGGCAAGGATTTTGAGATTCCTTTTGGGAAGGCGAAGACGGTTCGCGCCGGCACGCATATGACGCTGGTGACCTACGGCGCGGTGGTGCCGCGCGCACTGCAGGCGGCGGAGAAGGCACAGCGCGAACACGGCATCGAGGTGGAAGTGATCGACCTTCGCACCCTGAGCCCCTACGACTGGGAGGCGATTGCCACTTCAGTCCGCAAGACCAACCGCGTGATTGTGGCCCACGAAGACATGATCAGCTGGGGATACGGCGCAGAGATTGCGGCGCGCATTGCCGACGAGCTGTTTGAGGATCTTGACGCGCCGGTGAAGCGGATTGGATCGATGGATACGTTTGTCGCCTACCAGCCACTGCTGGAGGATGCGATTCTTCCCCAGCCGGAGACCATTCTGAAGACAATCGTTCAGCTCAAGGCGTTCTAGAACGCGCTGCATGAATCGGGCTTTGAGGGAACACGGCTTTAAAGCCTGACCTCAGCAGAGTCGAAGGGTGCGGCAGAGGCGGATAAAACTTGGGGTTTTACAACTTGCGGAAAAACTCCGACGGCTGAGTAGTTTGTATCAGGGCACGAGTTCACTCGTGCCGCAAAAGCCGCAAAATAACGTCGGGCTTTAGCCCCTGCGAACTTTTGTTCCTTCAATTTGACTTTTTCAACAAGCTGTTTAGCCATGCTCAGCTTGCCGAAAAACCCTGCTGCGGCATTGTCTTGAAGGGGCGCGGCTTTAGCCGCGCCATAAAGGTCGCAATAGGAAAGTGGGCTTTAGCCCCTGAGGGATGTTCTGCAGTCGTTGGGACGACAATGCGCAATCACATCTAGCGCCCATCCAACAAAGCATCCACCGCTTCAGCCAGCGACGGGAATCGGAAGTCGGCGGTCTCTCTCGCGATCTTCGCCGTGGCCCCGGGCTGTTCGGTCCCCCCTTCAATCAGGATCGAAGTGATGCCCAGGCGGCGTCCGAATTCCATGTCCACAAGCGAGTCGCCCATCATCACGCTGGTGGCCGCTGTAATGGCCGGGAAAGCCTCCACAGCCTGTTCAAACAGCCCGGGCAGCGGCTTGCGGCAGTTGCACTGGCCCACCAGGTGCGGACAATAAAAAAATCCGTCAACGTGGGCGCCATGCTGGACAAGCAGGCTCTGAAACGCGGCGTGGATCGCGTCCACATCGGCCGCCGTGTAGAGGCCAAGGGCAATGCCGCGCTGGTTTGAGACCACAATCACGCGCAGCCCCGCCTGGTTCAGCCGGGCAATCGCTTCGGGCACTCCGGGCAGGACGTGAAAATCCTCCCAGCGCTCCACGTAGCGGCCTTCGGGCATCTTCTGGTTCAGCACACCGTCGCGGTCGAGCAGAACGGTCGTCAAATCGCGAGGAAGCCGAATTGGGTTCTGGCTGGTCACGCCGTAATGATAGCAATGCCACGGCTCTCGCCTGCCCCCGATCAGCCAAAAGCCCAAAGCAAGCCCCGCAGGGCGCCCCAGATACAATACTGGGATGGAGTTTTCCACCTACCCGGGACAGAATCAGGAATTGTGGGCAAGGCAGGCGGGCCAGCCCTTATGAAGAACTTTCTTCGCCTGGTGCGGTACGGGATCCCTTACACGCTGCAATGGGTGCCGGGTGTACTTCTGCTCGCAATTACCGGCGTGCTCGATACGTTCCGCGTCCTCCTCCTGCAGCCCATCTTCGACAAGGTTCTGCGGCCCGATGCGCCCGAGGGGCCCATCACGCTTGGCTTGGCAAAACCGTTCCCCGTAAGCTTTGCCGGCCATCAATGGAACTTCCTCCTCCAGGTCGATCTGCGCTCCCTCCTTCCCCACTTCCTGCACCTGCACAACGCATGGAATGTGGTGGCGCTCACGCTGGTGGTTGCCACGGTGGCCAAGGGGTTGTGCGACTACCTCGGAACCTACCTGGTGAACTACGCGGGCTTCGGCCTCATCACGGATCTGCGCAACGATCTCTACGAAGCAACCATGCGCCGCTCCTCGAGCTTCTTCCACAAGCACCCCACTGGCACCATCCTTTCCACGCTCATCAACGACGTGGACAAGGTGCAGACGGCGCTGAGTTCGGTGATCGGCGATTTTCTTTCGCAGTTTTTTACGTTCGTAGTCGGCCTCGCCTGCGTCATCTTTATGGGCGGAAAATTAAGCTGGGCGCTGCTGCTGTTTATCCCGGTGGTGATTACTTCGGCGCGCAAAATCGGCCGTGAAGTGCGCACCCGCACCCGCACCGGGCAGGACAAGCTCGCGGAAATCCAGAACATTTTGCACGAAACCGTCACCGGCAATCGCATTGTGAAGGCCTTCAACACTGAAGTGTGGGAAATCCTGCGCTTCAAGAACGCGGCGCGCAGGCTCTTCAAGGCCAACCTGCGCAATGTGCGCATCCAGTCCATCAGCTCGCCGCTTATGGATGGCATCGGCGCCATTGCCATCGCCCTGTTCCTCAAAATTGGCCGCGACGAGATTCTTGCCGGCAACATGACGATGGGCATGTTCGGCGCGTTCATCATCCTGCTCTTCAAGCTGTACGACCCGGTCCGCAAGTTCGCTTATTTCTACAACAGCTTCCAGCAGGCGATGGGCGCTTCGTCGTCGATGTTCGTATTTTTCGACGAGGAAGACGACGTGCAGGAACGGCCGCACGCGGTCACGCTCAAGCGCTTCCAGACGGCGATTCAATTCAACGATGTTGGCTTCTCCTACTCCACCGAGGAAGGCGAGCACCAGATTCTGCACAACATCAATCTGCAGGTGCGGGCCGGTGAAGTGCTGGCCTTGGTAGGGCCGAGCGGTGCGGGCAAGTCCACTCTGGTCAACCTGATTCCGCGATTCTTCGACGTCAGCACCGGGGCCATCCTGATTGACGGGCACGATCTGCGCTCGCTCACGCTGGCGTCGCTGCGCAGGCAGGTGGCGCAAGTGACGCAGGAGACCATCCTGTTCAACGACATGGTGCACAATAACATTGCCTATGGGCAGCCTGATGTCAAGAGGTCGGTGGTGGAGGAGGCGGCTAAAAATGCCCTGGCCCACGACTTTATCGTGAAGATGCCGCAAGGCTACGACACGGTCATCGGCGAAAAAGGAGTCCGCTTGTCGGGCGGCGAAAAGCAGAGGCTGGCCATTGCGCGCGCCATCCTCAAGGACGCTCCCATTCTCATTCTCGACGAAGCCACTTCGGCGCTGGACGCGGAGAGCGAATCGCTGGTGCAGATTGCACTGGCCAACCTGATGCAGGGGCGCACCGTGATGGTGATCGCGCACCGGCTCTCCACCATCCGCCGCGCCAACCGCATCGCGGTGCTTGAAGACGGGCGCATCACCGCCATCGGATCGCACGAGGAGTTGCTGAGCGGCTCGCCCACCTATCAGCGCCTTTACCAGCTGCAGTTCATGGATCAGCCTGAGACGGAAACGCCGCCGGCCGAGCCGCTAATGCACTATCTGCCCGGTTGTGAGCCGGCGTTTGCAAGCAGGACGCAGGAGTAAGAATGCCGATCTATTCGATGACCGGGTTTGCGCGAGTCCAGGTGCGGGTGCCCGCTGGCGATGATGACCAGTTGAGCTACACGCTCACCGTCAAGAGCGTGAATCACCGCTTTCTCGACCTGCAACTGCGCTTGCCCTCCGGCCTTGACGCGCTGGAGATGGCACTGCGCAAGGTGATGAAAGACAACCTGGTGCGCGGGCACGTGGAGTTGACGTTGCAGGTGGATCGCGCCAGCCAGCAGAAGGCCGGCTACAATCGCGAACTGGTAGCAGGTTATGTTGACGCGTTCAACGCGGCGCGCAAGGAGTTTGGCGTAGGGGGCGAGCCGGATTTGAATGTGGCCCTGCGCATGCCGGGCGCTCTGCAGACCGAGAGCCGGGCAGACGGCGATCTGACGGCGATTGCCGAAAGCGTGCAGCAGCAGATTGGCCCCCTACTTGAAGAGTTGAAGACGATGCGCGCCCGCGAAGGCGAGTCGCTGGCGGCGATTCTGGATGGAACGCTGGACCGGCTTGCTGAGGCAACCCGCAGCGTGGCCCAGGTGCGGCCGGAGATTGAGCAGCGTTACCAGGAGCGGCTGACGCAACGGTTGCTGGCTGCCACGGGCCCGGAGTTCAATCGCCAGCGGGTGCTTGAGGAAGTTGCGGTGATGGTTGAGCGCATCGATATCGCCGAAGAGATCGAGCGTATGACGACGCACATCGGGCACTTCCGCGAGTTGCTGGAGGGCGGCGGAGAAGCAGGCAAGAAGCTGGATTTCCTGTTGCAGGAGATGAACCGCGAAGCCAACACGCTCCTATCGAAGACCGGCGGCGTAGGCGGCAAGGGAACGCGCATTACCGAACTGGGGCTGGCGATGAAGGCGGAGATCGAGAAGGCGCGGGAACAGATTCAGAATGTGGAGTGAGATGAACAGGGATTAGGAATTTAGGTTGCTAGGTTGTTAGGTTGTTAGATTTCCAGGTCCCAAAAACCTAACAACCTAAAAACCTAAATACCTAATGGAGCTCTTCAGACGAAAGGGATTAACGACACGTGGCAGGAATCTTATTTCTTATTTCGGCGCCCTCGGGCTCAGGCAAGAGCACGCTGGTAAGCGAGCTGCGCAAGCAGTTGAGCGGCGTGGATTTTGCAATTTCGTGGACCACGCGCGCTCCTCGCGGCTCAGAGGAAAACGGGCGCGAGTACTACTTCACCACCCGCGATGAGTTCGAGCAGATGGTGAAGCAGGACAAGTTCCTTGAACACGCCGAGGTCTTCGGAAACCTCTATGGCACAGCTCGCCAGTCACTTGAGGAGGCGCGGAGCGCGGGGCACGACCTGCTGCTCGACATCGACGTCCAGGGCGCGGCGCAGGTGCGCGCCAAGATGCCTGAGGCGGTGAGCATTTTTGTATTGCCGCCGAATCCGAAGGTGCTGCGCACCCGGCTGCGCAACCGGAGCCGCGCTGAAGGCGTGGTGAATGAGTCGGAACTCTATCGCCGGCTGAGCGAAGCCAGCAAGGAGATTGAGAATTTTCGCCAGTACGGTTATATTCTGGTCAACGACATTCTTGACCGGGCGGTGGCGCAACTGGAGGCCATTGTGCTGGCCGAGCGATTCTATCGCAACGGCGAAGCCATTGCGTACAGGTCGCGCAGAGTGTTGGAGGTTGCCGCGGCCTGCATGCAGAGCAACACGCAGGAGCGGCTGAAGCCCGTGCTTGAGGCGTTCGGCATTCTTGGCGACTCGTCCCAGCAAGAGCTGAATTTTGAAGACGAAACCGATGAACCCGAGGAGGAATCCGATGACGATTGAGACCAGCTTCGATTCGAACTACCGCAAAGTTCTGGTCGCGGCACGTCGCGCTCGCCAGTTGCAGAGCGGCTCCCACGCTCTGGTCTCCACCCAGTCCACCAAGGCCTGCAGGATTGCGCAGGAAGAGATTGACGCCGGCAAGATTTCCTATGTCAAGACCGAAGTCGAGGTAGTCAAGCCGCTGGTCGAAGGCCCGGCGATTCCGATTCTGCTCAGCTAGAAAAGCAGGGTGCAGTGAACAGTGGTCAGTAGGACACCCCTGCGTTTTCGGCTGTGTCGAAACTCAAAACTCAAAGCTGAGAGCTGAGAGCTGAAGCCAGGAGTCAGAAGCTAGAAGCTAGAAGCTAGAAGCTAGAAGCTAGAAGCTGATCACTGTCCACTGTTCTACAATCGAAGCATGAGAGTGACGGTTGGCGTCTCGGGCGGAATTGCCGCGTACAAGGCGGCGGAACTGGTGCGCGCGCTGCAGCGCCAGGCCCTTGAAGTGCATGTGGTCATGACCGAGGCGGCCTGCCGGTTTGTGCAGCCTCTCACATTTGCTTCGCTCACCGGCCACAAGGTGATTACGAGCCTTTGGGACGAAGCTGCCGGTGGCGCGGGCGAAACCGCCGCCGAGCAGAACGGCATCGAACACATCGGCGAAGCGCAATGGTCTGAGGCCCTGGTGGTGGCTCCGGCCACGGCCAACATTCTGGCCAAGTTTGCCCATGGAATTGCCGACGACTTCTTAACCACAATGTACCTTGCCACCACGGCGCCGGTGCTCGTGGCTCCCGCGATGAACGTGAACATGTGGAACCACGCAGCCACGCAGGCCAATCTTGAGCTACTGCGGCAACGTGGCGTGCGCGTGGTAGAGCCGGGCACGGGCGAACTGGCCTGCGGCATGGTGGGCGTGGGACGCATGGCCGAGCCCGATGCCATTGCCGATGCCGTTCTGAATGCGCTGGGCCGCCGCCACGACCTGGCTGGTGAAGTTGTGCTGGTCACGGCAGGCGGCACGCAGGAAGCGCTGGACCCGGTGCGCTATCTCGGCAATCGTTCCAGCGGCAAAATGGGCTACGCCGTGGCTGAAGCCGCGCAGAGCCGCGGGGCCAAAGTCATCCTGGTCACCGGTCCCACGGCGCTGCATCCGCCCGCGCACTGCGAAGTCGAAAAGGTGGTCACGGCGGGCGAGATGCGTGAAGCCGTGCTCAAGCACATGGTCGCAGCAACCATGGTGATCAAGGCCGCGGCCGTGGCCGATTACCGGCCGATTCAAGTGAGCGCCGAGAAGCTGAAGCGCACAGGGCCTTTGACGCTGGAGTTGGCGCCGACTGAAGACATTCTTGCCGAGGTGGTGCGGCGGCGGCGGCCGGGGCAATTGATCGTAGGTTTTGCCGCCGAGACCAACGACCGCATGGCCAACGGGCGCGCCAAGCTTGCAGCCAAGGGCGCTGATGCGATTGTGGTGAACCAGGTGGGCGATGGAGTGGGCATTGAAGCGGATACCAACGCGGCCACGTTCCTCACGGCGACCACATCGATTGAGTTGCCCGAGATGCCCAAGCGGCAACTCGCCGATCGCATTCTCGACGAGATTGTTGCGCTCCGCCGTCCGCGCTCACTGGTCGTGGAGATGGACGAAGATCCGCAGACTCGCCAGGCGCGCGTGCTCAGCGAGGCCATCGCCCCGGCGCGGCGGCAACTGATTGTGGAGTAGCAACCTTGGCCAGACAGCTCGATTCGGCAACCCGCGACGCACTGGTTGAGCGCGTGCGTTTCTATCGCGACCTGGGACTGACGGAGTTTTATCGCCGACCCGTCAATGCAGCGATAGACGCGGCAGTAGAAGCGTCGGAGCCTGCAACTGCCGCAGCCGAACAATCCACTTTTGCAAGCAGCCCAGAAGAAACCGCATACCTTCCGGAGGAACAAGCCATCGCACCGCGCAAGCCGATCAGTGCACCACCGCTCGTGACTACGTCAGTCCTCGCTTCGGGCGACAAGGCAGCAGCCCTCCAGTTGATTCGCGACGACCTCGGCGACTGCACGCGCTGCGCGCTGCACAAGGGCCGCAACAAGATCGTGTTTGCCGATGGCGATCCGAACGCGCGACTGATGTTTGTGGGCGAAGGACCGGGCGCGGATGAAGACGCACAAGGATTACCCTTTGTCGGGCGCGCCGGTCAGCTCTTGAACAACATGATTGCGGCGATGGGGCTCAAGCGCGAACAGGTCTACATCGCCAACGTGGTCAAATGCCGTCCGCCGGGCAATCGCACGCCCGAGCCCGAAGAGGCAAACACCTGTTCGCCGTTCTTGTTCAGGCAAATCGACGTCGTGCGGCCGCAGGTGCTGGTGGCGCTGGGCGCGACGGCCGCCACGTATCTGCTGGGGCACAGGCAGCCGCTGGCCGGGTTGCGCGGACGCGTGCATGCCTTTCGCGGCATGCAGTTGATCGTCACCTACCATCCGGCGTTTCTGCTGCGCGATCCGCGGCAAAAGAAGGAAGCGTGGGCGGACCTGCAGATTGCCATGAAAGAGCTGGGGCTGAAACCTCCCAAACCAGCTTCGGGCTCTTAGCTTTCCGGTTGGAGTTCCGCGTGTGGAGTTCATGCGATCCCACCCTTCAAGAAATTTCGATCACAGGAGTTCCAATGTCGAATCAGTCTTCCTTTGCTTTCGCGATTGCTTTGATCAGTTGCACCTTAAGCCTTGCCGCACAAGCGCCTGCGCCGCAGCCCTTGAAGGCTATGCCGTACTCGCCATCGCTCGACGTGACCAGCCTCGATCGGACTGTGGATCCCTGCCAGGATTTCTACAAGTTCAGCTGCGGCGGTTGGGAGAAGAACAATCCCATCCCCGCTGATCAGGCGGCGTGGAGCGTTTACGCCAAGCTAGCGAACGACAACCAGCAGTTTCTTTGGGGTGTTCTGGAAGAAGACGCCAAGGCGGCGAATCGGATGCCAGTGCAGCAAAAGGTTGGAGACTACTTTGCCGCCTGCATGAATACGACGGCCATCGATGCACTGGGCGATCAACCTGTGTTGTCGGAGTTGGGAAAAATTGATGCTCTGAAGACGCGGGCCGAGGTGTTTGCCGTGCTTCCCAGTCTGCACCACGAATTTCCCGGTAACTTCTTCTTTGGATCGGGGACGGGGCAGGATTCAATCGATTCCTCAACAGTAATTGTGGAGCTGGTTGCGGGAGGTCTGGGGCTGCCGGACCGTGACTACTACACCAAGACAGACGAGAAGAGCGTCAAGATCCGCGAGCAGTACGCAGCATACATTCAACAGGTGCTCTCGCTCACCGGTGAGAACGCCGAACAGGCCAAGGCCGACTCCGATGCGACTCTCAGAATTGAAACTGCACTCGCCCAGGCATCGCTGACGCGCGTGGAGCGCCGCGATCCACACAACACCTATCACATGGAAACTGTGCAGGAGCTTTCAAAACTCACACCATCGATTGACTGGGCTCATTACTTCGAGGTGCAAGGCGCGCCGGGTGTGACCAGGCTCAACGTCACGCAGCCGGAGTTCATGAAGGCGCTTGGCACCGAGCTGGCGACGGAAGACGTGGCGGCCTTGCGCGGCTATCTCCGCTTTCACCTGGTGACGGCTGCGGCGCCCTACCTTGCGCATCCGTTCGAACAGGCCAATTTCGACTTTTTCGCCAAGACGCTGCGCGGCGTGCAGTCCATGCCTCCGCGCTGGAAGACGTGTACGCGGGCTGTGGACCGCAACCTGGGCGAGGCCCTGGGACAGGAGTTTGTACGGCGCACGTTTACAGCCGACACCAAGGCGAAGACACAGCTGATGACCGAACAGATTGAGACGGCCATGCAACACGAGATTGAGAACCTGGACTGGATGAGCCCGGCGACCAAGGCGGAAGCCTTGCGCAAGCTGCATGCGATTCGAAACAAGATTGGCTATCCCGCAACGTGGCGGGACTACTCGGCGCTGGATGTGAAACCCGACGACTACTTCGGCGATGTGTTGCGTGCGGCTCGCTTTGAAGATGCTCGCGAGTGGCACAAGCTTGGCAAGCCTGTTGACCTGAACGAGTGGGGCATGACACCTCCAACTGTGAATGCATACTTCAATCCGCAGATGAACGACATCAACTTTCCGGCCGGAGTACTGCAGCCGCCGCTTTACGATCCCAAGGAAGATGACGCACCCAATTACGGGAATACCGGCGCGACGATCGGACACGAACTGACGCATGCTTTCGACGACGAGGGCCGGAAGTTTGACGCCAAAGGAAATTTGCGCGACTGGTGGACGCCGGAGGATGCGAAGGGCTTTGAAGATCGCATCAGTTGCGTGCGCTCGCAGTATGCGAACTACGTGATTGTCGACGACATCCACATCAACTCCAAGCTGACCAGCGGAGAGGATGTGGCGGATATTGGTGGGACGCTGCTGGCCTATATTGCATGGAAGAAGCAGACCGAGGGCCAGACACTTGCCTCAGCCGACGGGTTTACGCCGGATCAGCGCTTCTTTGTGGGGATGGCGCAATGGGCTTGCGAGAACCAGCGGCCGGAAAATGAACGGGTGAGCGCGATTACAAATCCGCACTCACCGGGGTTTGCGCGCATCAACGGTGTGGTGTCGAATATGCTGGAATTTCAGAAGGCCTTCGGGTGCAAGGCGGGGCAGGCAATGGTGCATACGCCTACGTGCCGGGTTTGGTAGAAGGAAGCCCACGGCCTTGCCTGGAACTGAGCTTGATTCATTCCCATTTCTTCAGTCGCAGCGGACGAGACATGGGTGGTGAACAGCTACGGCTTCGACGCCATGTCAGCCTTGCCCGTAGCCATGTCGACCGGAACCGAGACCGACTCGACCGTCACCAGCCACTTGCCATCCACCTTGCGATAGCAGTCGGTGACGCGCGCATTGAATTCCCACCGCGAGCCATCGGCGTTGGTGCCGTACAAATGCTGCATGCTGTGGCTGTAGCCGAGCATGCCACCCGTGGTGATGCTGAGGTCGCTGATCTCGGCATGAACAGGGCCTTTCGCCATGTCGAGGAAGGCCTTCCAATCTTTCCTGTAGGCATCGAAGCCCACGTACTGGCGCGGCGGCGAGATGTCGAACACGAATAGCTCGTTGCCGGGGACGTACATCTTCATGATCGCGTCGAGGTCCTTCGCGTTGACCGCAGCGATGAACTTGTCTTCGAGCGCGCGAATCTGCTGCTCGTCCTTCGACTCAGCCCGCGCAGCAGGCGTCCACAGCAGATTACCGACAGCCAGCAGACCTGCGGCAAAGGTAAATGCGAATCTCTTCACAGAGTCTCTCCTGTTTTGAATGGGCAATGTTTTGGGGATTAGGGCAGCCGGCTTTTTCGCTGCCGGTTGGGTGATTTTACCCTACTGCGTTGCGCGAATACATCCGCACAATTGACGCCGCGGCTTCTCGGTGGAGGGAAGTGGACGGGTGAAAGTGGATTTCTGTTTGAAATCTCGGCCACTGCCCAGAAGAGCGAATGAGAAATACAACTTCCGCCTCTATGGTTTCAATTTCTGATGTTGAATTGTCTGCAGGCGCATCCTCATGGCTCCAAATATCCAGATATGCTTCGGACAGAGCGTGCCGCCAAGCGTAGCCGTAGTATCCGCCTCTTCCATTAGCCGCCCACCCAAAACGAAGCCGATTACGAATCGGCTGCTTTGTTACTCCAACGTATATTGGAACTTCGTCGACGCTGGCGATATAAAGTTTTGGTTTCTTAGAGATTGCGATTCCGGAAAACTTCGATGTCCCTTTTGCACATGTTACCTGGAAGTCAGTTGAGTCGAACTGAAGTCGATATCGCTCGGGGCCGTTAATTCGCATCATCGGACCTATTCAAATTTCGCCCGACCCGGGGGATTCGAATCCTTTCAAAGCCAATTAGTTTGAGGATTCCTCGGACTCAAGAGCTATGACACTCAAGGTCAAACAGTTCTTTGAGACTACTTCCACTCACGCCAGAGGGCTACGCCGCCCGTTATGCCGAACTCGTTGGAGACGATGGTGACATCCGGGCCCGGGTCGAAGGTGATTTTCTTGGTGTTGCCCCCGCCAATGTAAAGGTGGTCCCAGTTGAAGGTGGCGGAGGTTTGCGCGATGGCCTGCTTGATGAACTTGTTCCAGGCCTTCTTGCCAAATTTGTTAAGGCCGCGCCGACCGAGGTAGTCCTCGTAGGTTTTCGTTTTCCAGGGATGGTGGCCGAGTTCGAGGCCGGGACAGAGGCGGCCATCGGTGAAGAGAGCTGAGCCCATTCCGGTGCCGAGGGTAAGCGTGAGCTCGACGCCTTTGCCGCGGACGACGCCATAGCCCTGGATGGAGGCGTCGTTGGCCACGCGCACAGGTTTCTTCCAGCGCTTTTCAAGCTCTTTCTGCAAAGGAAAGTTCATCCACTTGGGGTGAAGATTGACGGCCGTGTAGGTGATGCCATGCTTGATGACGCCGGGAAAGCCGGCGGAGACACGGTCAAAACCCGGGAGAAGCAGGCGCAGCTTGTCGAGGCCTTTCAACACGGCCAGGGGCGTGGGCACGGCGGGTGTGGGCACGCGCTGGCGTTCGCTCACAGGCTTGCCGTTGGCGTCGAGCAGCATGGCCTTCAGGCCGGAGCCTCCGATGTCGATGGCGAGCGTGATGGGGCCTTTGGCAGGCGTGGCTTTCTTCGGCGTGGAAGCGGGTTTGAGGGCGCGGGTTTTCACTTTGGGAGTCATCAGGAGTGAATTGTAATGGAAAACAGGGAATACGGAACAGGGAATAGGGAATAGAAAAGCATTCTCAGAGAACTTTGTCCTTTCCCACCCATGCGATCGGAAAAAATCGCAGGGATGGGGCCCTGCGATCCACCGGTGCCGTCTTGCCGCGTCGCCTACACTGAAGGTTGCTCTCCCATGCCCGCTTATTGCGAAGTCGCGCTCCCGGTTCCGCTGGACCACACGTTCACCTACGCGGTGCGCATGGGGCAGCATGTGGCGCGGGGTATGCGGGTGATTGTGCCCTTCCGCAACGAGAAGCTGATCGGCGTCGTGACCAGGGTTGCTGCGAAGGCCCCTGCGGATGTGGAGATTCGGCCGCTTGAAGCCGTGCTCGATGAAGAGCCGCTGCTGAGCGAGCAGTTGCTGGAACTGGCGGAGTGGATGGCGCAGTACTATCTTGCGCCGCTGGGCGAGGTGCTGCGGGGCATGTTGCCGCTGACGGCCGAAGTGCGCCGCACGGTCTATTACCGGATCACCGATCTGGGCCGCGATGTGTTGGCGAACCGGCTGGAGGGTGAGGCTTCTTCTCAATCCCACCCTTCCCGCAAAGAACGCGGGAAGGATGGGACACCCGGCATTCCACTTCAGAAAGGAAAGCGTCGAGGAAAGCTTTCGCCCGAAGAGATGGATCTTGAGGTGCGCGTATTGACGCGTCTGGCCGATGGCGAGCCCGTGAAGGTGTCCACGCTGCGCACGGCCACGGCGGCGAGTTTGCTGGTGCTGGCGGGCATGCTGCGCAAGAAGTGGATTGCGCGCGAGACCACGGCCGTGGAACGGGACGCGCGGCGCACGGAGCGGTTCGCGGTGTTGATTCCCGAGGCGCGCCTGCCCTCGTTGACTGAGAAGCAGCAGGCAATCCTTGCGGAACTGGCCGCCTGCGACGGAGAGCTGCCGCTTGCGGAGTTGCGCAAGAAAGATCTGCCGTCATCCACGCTGCAAACGCTGGTACGGCGCGGGCTGGTGCGCATTGAGGAGCGGGCAGCGGCCTTCCGCATGGGCGGGCTACGGCCGGCGCACGAGCCCTTCAAGTTGAACGAGCCGCAGATGGAAGCGCTGGCGGGCCTGGCCACTTCGCTCGGGGGATTCCATCCCTTTTTACTCTTTGGAGTCACTGGTTCTGGGAAGACGGCAGTGTACCTGGCGGCCATGCAGCGCGCGCTCGACAAGGGCATGTCGTCGATCCTGCTGGTTCCTGAAATCGGGCTCACGCCGCAAACCGTGGGGCTGCTCGACCAGGCGTTCGGTGATCGCGTGGCGCTGCTGCACTCCGCACTTACGCCCGAGGAGCGCAGCGAGCAGTGGCGGCGCATCCGGCGCGGCGATGCTCCAATTGTTGTGGGCACTCGCTCGGCGATCTTTGCACCGGCGCCCAATCTCGGCCTCATCCTGGTGGACGAAGAGCACGACCAGAGCTATAAGCAGGAAGAAACGCCGCGCTACAACGCGCGCGATGTGGCCGTGATGCGCGCCAAGCTGGCCGGAGCGGTGGTGGTGCTGGGCTCGGCAACGCCATCGCTCGAGAGTTGGCAAAACTCAGTACAGGGCAAGTACGCGCGCATTGAGATCAAGGACCGCGTAATGAACCGCCCTTTGCCCGGCGTTGAGCTCATCGACATGCGCCGTGAATTCCAGGAGACCGGCAAGGAGCAGCTTTTTTCTCGATCGCTCATTGAGCAGACCAGCGCGGCTCTGGAGCGCGGCGAGCAGGCGCTCATTCTGCTCAATCGGCGCGGTTACTCTTTCGCCGTCATTTGCCGCGCGTGCGGAGAGAAGCTGGAGTGCGAGAACTGCGCGATCGCGCTCACCCACCACAAGCCGAACGGCGAGGAGGAGATCGTCCGCGCCGGCCAGCGGCTGGAGTGCCACTATTGCGGCTTCAAGCGCGTGGTGCCTTCGCGCTGCCCCAAGTGCGAGAGCGAGCACTTGTACTACCTGGGCGCGGGCTCGCAACAGGGCGAGGAGCGGCTCGCGGAGATTTTTCCCATGGCGCGCATCGGCCGCATGGATCGCGACACCGTGCGCGGACGCTACGACATGGAACGCCTGCTGGCGCGCCTGCACTCGGGCGAGATCAATCTGCTGGTGGGCACGCAGATGATCGCCAAGGGACACGACATTCACGGTGTCACGCTGGTGGGCGTGGTGGGTTGCGATCACTCGCTCACCATGCCGGATTTTCGCGCCGCGGAGCGCGTCTTCCAGTTGATGACGCAGGTGAGCGGCCGCGCGGGACGCGGCGATCTGCCCGGGCGCGTGGTGGTGCAGACCTATTATCCCGACCACTACGCAATTGTGGCGGCCACCACGCACGACTACGCGAGCTTTGCGGAGCGCGAGCTGAAGTATCGCAGATGGATGCACTATCCGCCGTTCGGCGTGCTGGCCAATGTGCTGGTGCAGTCGCCCAAACTTGAAGAAGCGGTGGCGTGGTCCTCTGAACTTGGCCGCTGGTTTCAAGGCGCGTCGCCGGAGGGAGTTCGCGTGCTCGGCCCCTGCACCGCGCCCATTGCGCGCATCAAGGGCGTGTATCGCTTTCACCTGATTTTGAAAGCCGCAACGCGCAAGGCGCTGAACGCAGCACTGGTGGGCATGCTGGCGCACGCGGACCAGGCAGGAGTTCCGCGTCGCGGTCTGGTGGTGGATGTGGATGCGCTGCGGCTCATGTGAGAGGGCAGATGCCTTCGGCGCGGTTCGCGTTCAAAGCCTCTCGCTTGACAAGTGAGAAGTGGAGCGCGACACTATACACATGATCAAGAGCTTCCGGCATAGTGGGATCGAGAAGTTTTTCACCACCGGGAGCAAAGCTGGGATTCAACCTTCTCATACCGCCAAACTGTCGGTCCAGCTCTTTCAGTTGAGCCGGGCAAAGACTGCGACCGACATGAACGCTCCGGGATGGAAGCTGCACCCTTTGCACGGCGATCTTAAGGGCCATTGGTCAGTGAAAGTGAACGGCAACTGGCGATTGACCTTCACCTTTGAAAACGAAAATACCATCCTCGTCGACTATAAGGATTACCACTAGGAGAAACGATATGCGCATGCACAATCCGCCCCACCCAGGCAAAGTGCTACGGGAGTTTCTTGGCGACGTGGATGTGACCACCGCCGCCAGGCATTTGAAGGTTTCCCGCGCCACGCTTTCCCGCATCCTCAATGGCAAGGCCGGTATCTCAGCCGAAATGTCGCTGCGTCTTTCCGCCGCGTTTGGCACCCACGCGGGAATCTGGTATGAGTTGCAGACCGATTACGATCTGTGGCGAGCATCGCGAAAGAAGCAGCCGAAGATCGAGCCCTTCCATCGGGCCGCGTGAGAACGAAAGCGGGCGGGCGGTTCTGGATCTCACCCGTCGGCCGCGGCGGCGACCATGCGAAAGTTGGGGCGCACGCCGACCGGGCAGGAGTGCCGCGCCGCGGACTTGTTGTGGATGTGGATGCGCTGCGGCTGATGTAGCGCGAGCAACCCCGCATTCACCGCTTCGGCTTGCTGCCGTTCTTGCTCGCCCCGTTGCTGTGGGCTTTCTTCTGCAATGCCTTGCGCCGCCGGATTTCTTCACGCGAATACATCGTCCCGCGGCACTTGCCCGCGCCGCAGTTGCAGATGGCCTCGTCGTCACCGCCGTCGTAAAGGCAGTAGTCGTAGGTAATTTCCTCGGCCGGCGCAATGTTGCGAATGGCCTTGATCCAGACGCGGCCGTTCTTCTCTTCGGTCTCGCAGTTGGGGGCGCAGCTGTGATTGATGAACATGGCCATGGAGTGCCCGTCAATGACGATTTCGCCTTTTCCCAGTCCAAACAGGTAGGTAATGGGCGAGTCCTCATAGCTGAGATCGGCCTGCCGTTTGCTGAGCCGATGGCCGGTGTACTCGGCAACGCGCGTGCCCTTGCGGATGGCAGTTGTGGTATAGCAGCCGGCGGCGTGGATGGCGGACGAGCGAATGATGAGTCCCATATAAATTTGAGCGCTTTCCTCGGGTCGCGCCGTTTGCACAAGCGCGACGAAAATCTGAGAATACGGTATGGCCGCATCGTAACATTGAAGGGGATGCGGATGGGATAAGGAATCGGGCAATGAGAAGGGGAATCGCAGTTGCGCTGGTGCTTGCCGGCTGCCTTGGGGCGGTCCAGGCGCGGGGCCAGTCAGATAGTTCGGGCCAGGCGAAGGCAAAAAAGAACGCCGCGACACAGGGGCAGGCTCCCGCTCAAACCCAGCCGCCGGCCGACGCCAACCCGTTCCCCGGCGATACAACGAATGTGCCCGTGATGCCCACCACCATCACGCCCGATGTGCCGGCCGCTTCTCCCGACGAGGCTGTCGACAAGATGGCTGCACCGTTCGAAGACCTTGATCCCGTAAAGAGCCCCGATACAGCCGATGGGGGCACAGACATCGTGGAGGGCAGGGAATCCAGCTCCGACATCAAGAGCATGGACAGCTTGCTGCCAACGCCGGGCGACGACGAGCCCACCGGCAAAGGCAAGCATAAGAACGATGCGCTCGCCGGGCCACCCAAGGAGACTTCGAAGGAAGACATCAGCGTCGGCCAGTACTACCTCGACAACAAGAATTGGAAGGCTGCGCTATCGCGTTTCCAGTCAGCGATGGTGCTGGCGCCCGACGAGCCCGAGGTCTACTGGGGTCTGGCGGAGGCGAATCGGCATCTCGGCAACTTTGCCGAGGCCAAAGCGAATTACCAGAAAGTGATTGATTACGACCCCGACAGCAAGCACGCAAAGGATGCGAAGAAGGCTCTCAAGGAGCCGGAGCTTGCCAACGCGGCGGCGGCGAAGTAGCGCGAGCTACAGTCCAATCAAGCGCAGATACGCGTTGATGATCGTCACGCCCCACAGGCTCGAGACAATTCCACCAACACAGAGAAATGTGCCGAACGGCAGCCGCGTCGTGGCCCAGTCCTTCGGATCCTCTCGCTTCGAGGGGAAGAGGATGACAGCGATGCCCGCAACCGCGCCCAGAAACGTGCCGATCAGGAAGGCGAGCAGGGTGGCAGGCAGGCCAAGCCAGGCACCAAGCAGCGCCATGAGCTTCACGTCGCCCAACCCCATGCCCTCGCGGTGCCGAATCACCCCGTAGAGCCAGCGAAGCAGCAGAACCATTCCGGATGCTGCGAGGATGGCCACCAGGCGGTGCCACGTAATTTGAAAGAGAAACCGCGTTATGAGCGGCAGCGCACCATAATGAGCAAAAACGTCTTGCGCCCTTAGCCAGGACGCGGTCAGAAATGCGACAAATCCCAACGCCGTTCCGGGAAGTGTAAGCAGGTTTGGCAGCCAGAGGTGCTCGGCGTCCAGGAATGCCAGCGCAACCATAAGCCAGAAGAACAGGCACTGCGAGAGTAGGGTGACTACCGAGTAGGAAGTGTGAAATGCCGTCCAAGGCCCCGGCTCTGCAAAGTTCGTGAAGAACTCCCAAGCGGCCGCGGCCCACAGAACTCCGACAGCGGCCTCGACTAGCGGATACCGCCAGCTGATCGGCGCCGCGCATCCCCGGCATCGTCCCCTCAGCACGATCCAACTCAGCAGTGGAACATTCTCCCACCAGGCAAGCGTGCGCGCGCAGGCTCGGCAATGCGAACGCGGCGTCACCACACTCTCGCCTGCAGGCCAGCGGCTCACGCAAACGTTCAAAAAGCTGCCGAACGCAAGCCCCAGAAGCCCGGCAAATCCTGTTGCAAGAATACGAATCATGCGCGACTTGAGTATACGGGGTCCGGTTTGCACGTATCCCACTCAAGCAATCGCATCGGCATCTTTGTTGTGCCGATCGGTTCCTTTTGCTTTGTCAAAATTTACTGCGCCTTCTCCTCCCGGAGGGAGGAGTCGAGAATAGCCCAGGGTGGAGTCCGCCGCGGCGGACGAAACCCTGGGATGACGTTTCGATAGGCGTTTTGCGCCCTGGAGGGGCGCTACGAGAGCGCTCTCAGCAGAACAAATCGCGCACTGAGACAGCCATATGCCGAACAAGCTGTCGCAAGCCAAGCGTTAAACTGAAGGAGAATGGAACTCCCTCCCGACAATCCAAAAGCTGAAAAACCCGCGCCCACCGTCACCGATCCAGCGCGCGCAGGCGCGATGTTCGCAGAGTCGGCGGCCATCATGGCGCGTCTGCGCGCCCCAGACGGCTGCCCGTGGGATCGCGAGCAGTCCTTCGACGCCATTCGCAAGTACACCCTCGAAGAAACCTACGAGGTCTTCGACGCCATTGAGCGGCGCGACTTTCCTCACCTGGCAGAAGAGCTGGGCGATCTGCTGCTCCAGGTGCTGTTCTATGCGGAGATGGCGGCCAACGAGGGCCACTTCACCATTTCCGATGTACTCGATCATCTGAACCGCAAGCTCATCCGTCGCCATCCGCATGTCTTCGGCGACGAAGCATCCAAAGCCGCCGGCAATCGCGCCATAGTGGACGCGGCTGTCGAAGGCTCATCGGCTGCCGTCCTGCGCAACTGGGAAGAAATCAAGCAAGCGGAGAAAAAGCCTGGCAGCGCGCAGAGCGGACCCGCATCCCGCCTCGACACCGTGCAGCGCGCCATGCCCGCGCTGGCTGAGGCGGCGAAGCTGGGCGCGAAGGCGCAGAAGGCCGGTTTCGATTGGCCGAGCTGGCGCGATCTGTTGCCAAAGCTCGAAGAAGAAACCCGCGAGCTCGAAGCCGAAGTCCAGGCCGCGGAGGCGTCGTCCAACGATCCCGCGCGCAAGACCGCCGTTGAAGCTGAGCTTGGCGATCTGCTCTTCACCGTGGTCAACCTGGGCCGTCACCTCGGCGTGGATGCGGAGATGGCGTTGCGCGGCTGCAATCTGCGCTTCAGGCAACGCTTCCGCGAGATGGAGCTGGCCTCCGCACGGCCTCTCGAAGAGCTCGCCCCTCAAGAACTCGAAGCGCTATGGGCCGGGGCCAAGCAAAAGCTCGCCGGCAGGCAGCAGCCATGATCGAGATCCGGTCGTGCGATGGCATGGATGAGCTGCAGGCCTGCGTCGAGCTGCAGATTGAAACCTGGGGCTACGACGAAAGCGACGTCATTCCCCGCAAGACCTTCCTGGTAGCGCAGGAGATCGGCGGGCAAGTGATCGGCGCCTTCGACACCGAAATCGCCCCAAGCCCCAGCTTAATTTCGGCCCAATCCCCAACCCCCGCCCCAGGTTTGGTCGGCTTCGTCTTTTCTTTGCCCGGCATCAAGGCCGGTCCCGCCGCCCCGCAACCTTACCTCCACTCGCACATGCTGGCCGTGAAGGCGGCGTATCGC
>Ga0182012_10001400_pt1 | contig 26526 bp, 26 predicted proteins | sample 612S2SmetaG_FD_120486 | JGI IMG/M metagenome (GOLD analysis project Ga0182012, IMG submission 120486) | Permafrost microbial communities from Stordalen Mire, Sweden - 612S2S metaG | ecosystem: Environmental > Terrestrial > Soil > Wetlands > Permafrost | place: Sweden: Stordalen | collected...
AGGCGCGCTATCGACACGTTCGGCCTCGACGGGGCGTCGATAGGTCTGGAAATCACCGAAAACGTGCTTATCGGAGACCTGCCGGACATCAGGGACATCCTCGTCGATCTCGCGGAAATGGGTGTCGACATCGCGATCGACCACTTCGGCACCGGTTATGGGAGTTTGGCTTTGCTGAGGACATTGCCGTTGGGCACCTTGAAGATCGATCGCGGATTCGTCTCGGATCTCGACACATGCGCTGACGACTTGGCAATCGTGCGGGCGATTATCGGATTGGCCGAGGCACTTGATCTCGACGTGGTCGCCGAAGGTGTCGAAACCGAAGGTGCAGCCCAAACCCTGGTCAATGAAGGGTGCTCTCAAGCGCAAGGGTTCCTGTTCAGCCCTCCCATTACCGCTGCAGCCACTCAGCGGTTACTGGCCGAGGGTCCCATCTTCCTGAGCTTTACCGTTGCGGCGCAAACGAAGCCGAGAAAAGCCGAGCGCGCCACGCCCCCAAGAAGGTGGATGGCAACCGAAGATCCGCCTCGCGACAACTAACCGCCCGCTGATCTGACGTCCGCGGCAGGATCGTCGCAGGCGCTCAGGGATGGTTCTGGTGCGCCGGCTCCGCGCTCACCGATCTCAGTGATCGCGTGTACCGGGCAGTCCAGCAACGCCCGCATGACCGCGTCGCGGTCCGACTCCGCCACGGTACCGTCGCCGACGACCGACGCGTATCCCCAATCGTCCAGAGAGAAGTGACTGGGCGCATGCCTGGCGCACATGCCGAAGCCATCGCACATGGTGCGGTCCAAACGTATTTTCATGGTGAGCTCAGCGCTTCCGCCTGGTACGGACGGTCGGCGCGGAACGGGTCGGTAGGGCAGACTTGACAACTGGCATCGAGATGGGTCGCCACTTCGCGGGGAAACTGGTCCAGCAGGCTTGCCGCGACATTGGTCGCGGCATCCAGCGTCGCGCAGGCACCGCGTCCGCGCAGCACCACCGACCAGCGGCGCAACCGGTCGACATCGTCTGTGGTCGCCGCGCCGTCGCGCAGCGCGCCGGCGACGGCAGCCATCGCGGCGGTGCCGTTGAAGCACGAGCCGCACTGCCCCGCATTTTCGCGGTCGAAGTAAGCCAGCACGGATGCGGCCACCGCAACCGGACAGTCGTCAGTGATCAACCCGATCGCACCACAACCCAGACCGCTACCCAGACCGCGCAGTGTCTCGTGGTCGAGCGTGACATCCAGCACTGCACGATTGAGCAGTCCGGCGAAATAGCCGCCCAGCAGCGCACCTTGCACCTTCTCTGGGGAAACCCCATGCAAGGCAAGCAGTTCGGTGAACGGCAAACCGTGGGGGATTTCGTAGAGACCCGGCGGACGGGAGGCTCCGGTGACGGTCACCAGGAACGTACCCGGTGACAGCGACGTGCCCTGCGAGCGAAACTCGGCCGAGCCGTGCTGCTGCAGGTACGCCAGATTGGCCAGGGTCTCGACATTGCTCACCAGCGTGGGTCGCCCGCCGACGCCGGCCTGGAAGGGGCGTGGCGGCTTGTCCGTCGGCTTGACCGGACCCCCGTTGATCGCGCGGGTGACGGCGGTCTCCTCGCCGGCTATGTATCCCGGATCGACCCGCCACAGCTCGACCGGCACGTCGGCGAACACGCCGGGTTCAAGCTCTGTCAATGCGGTTTCGACACTGCGCGCCGATTCCTCGTCGGAGACATAAACGTAGGCGCGGTCGGCGTCCACGATCGCCGCGGCCAATCGCAGTCCGTCGAGAACCAGATGCGGACGGTGCCGTAGTAACCATCGGTCCTTGATCGACGCCGGTTCTCCCTCTTCGCCGTTCGCGACGACGACGGTGCCGCCGGCCCCTCCTGTCAGGCGCCCGTTGTCGCGCACGGTGCGCAACTTCACGCCGAGTGGAAATGCCGCACCCCCACGGCCCTGGAGCCCGCTTCGTTCGACTTCGTCGAGCAGTTCGTCGGGGACCGCGAGGGGGCGGTAGCCGCCGAGCGCGCGATAAGCCGGGTAGTCCTGCCGCATATGGCCGGCCAGATCGCCCAGCAGCCGCGACACACAGCCAGGCAAGGTGGCGACGGTGATGGCCGGCGCGGCGCTGGTTTCCATCAGCTAGCTCCCCGTCGTCGCAGTTAGGCTTGCGCGCATGCGAACTGCGGTGGTACGCGTCAACGTCGACCCGTCCAGTCTGCTCACACCCGCACAGCTAAGCCAGGGCATGGCGCTGCTCCGTGAACTTGGCGACGAGCTCGGCGCGGACGTGGTCGAAACCAATCTCGCTGCCATGCCGGCCGGCCGCCGCGAGGTGGAGCTGCTCATATCCGGTGAAGACGTCGAGGCCGCCAAGCAAGACGGAACCGACCTGTGCACCAGAGCCTTCGGCGTTGGCCCGGTTGCGGGCGTGGTCACGTTCATCAGCAGGGGAACCGACGACGACGCCCGCGGGGTGTTGTCGGCATTCGGCCTCGCCGGCGAGATCTCCCGCGCGCCCGGCGATGACGGCTTCGACGTCGTCTACGTGACGCTGCGCGAGGACGACCTCGAGCGTGTGCCGGAGAGCCGGATCCACACGGCCCTGGAGGCATCGCTCAACTGCGAGGTCCGCATTCGCACAAAGTGAACGTGAACGCATCAGCGGCCCAAGAATTCGAGGATGGCGGGTGCCGCCTGCACCCAGGTGTCGAACAGGTTGAAATGCTTCACACGGCCAGCCGCGCGGTCTTCGGACGCCCGCTCCCACGCATCCTCCGGCCATGGCGGGTCGATCAGCTCGGATCCCTTGATCAAGCAACTCACTTCCAGCGATGTCCGCTTGGGATGATCCCAGTCGTTCTCGCCGCCGCGGATGATCAAGGTGGGAATCTTGATGCGGTCGAACATTTCGTCGTCGACACCGGGAATGGTCTGTCCGGGTTTGGATACGAACGCGTTGAGCCAGCGCAGCATCACCTTGAGGAACTCGTCCTTGTCGAGGTCGAGGAAGCGCTGCTTGTTGGCCGGGTTCTCTTCGATACGCTCGCGCCATTCCTCAACCGCCAGCAGTCCCTCGACTCCGCTTCCCCGAGCCGCGAGAATGCTCGGGACGATGTAGTAGGAACCCAGCACGAAGGTGCCGTAAATCCCCCCGACGATGTTCCACACCACGAGTTTGGTGAACAGTTCGGGGTACAGCATCGTCGTCAGCATGGAGTCCCTTGCCCCGCCCGAGCCCCCGGCGATGATGCACCGCTTGACGCCGAGCGCGCCCAACAGGCCGCGCAGGGTCTCGGCGCGCATGTGGGACTCGCTTTGGCCGTAGAACTGCACATCCGAAGCGCCGCAATTGGGCCGGTCCCACAGCAGCACCCGATAGCCGCCGGCGACCAACGCCGCGGCCAGCGGACGCAGACCGGGGATTTCCTTGCTGAACCGACCGCCCGGTGTCAGGACAATGAGATCGCCTGATTCACCGAGGATTTCGTAGACAACGTTCCCACCGTTCACCTCGATAGAAGACACGCGATTCTCCTGTAGTTAAGTATTAAGCCATCACCAGAACGTCGTTGCCGACGACACGCACCGGATAGGTGCGGATACTCCACTCGGGCTTGACCGCGGTTGTACCGGTCGCCAGCTCGAAACCCCATTGATGCCAAGGGCAGTAGATGTACTCCAGGTCCCGGACCATGGCGGCGTCACCGGCGGCGCTTTCGTCGACGACGGTGCGGCCGCGGGCTCGTCCGGAGCACAGTGGTCCGCCCTGGTGCGGACAGTAGTTGGCGATGGCATAGAAGGTGCCATTGACGTTGTAGACGCCGACTCCGTGGCGTCCGATCGGCACCAGTTTATAAGTGCCGGGTGCGATTTCGTCGACGGTGGCGACGGCGTGCTCGCGGCCCTGCGCCAGTCGGGACCGCTTGACTTCTCCTGGCATTCAGAACACCCGCACCTGACCCTCGAGAACCGGGACGGTATCCGGCAGGTGATAGGTCGCAATGCCGTTTTTGAACATGACCGCCTCGCGGGCGGATTGGGGTAGATGTTTGACCAGCCAGCGCGGATCGTCGAAGGTCCAGTGCGGGTAGTCCGAGGAGTACAGCAGGATCTTGTCGCACTCCATCCACTCCAACGCGCGGGTCAGCTCGGTCTTGTCCTCGGGGTAGTCCAGCGGCTGGGTGGTGAACTTGATGTGGTCCTTGACGTAGTCGGACGGCTTGCGCTTGATGTCCATCCACGACTTCCGCGCTTCGTAGATCGCGTCCATCCGCCACATCAGCGGCAGGATCCAGGTGAAGGCATGCTCGACAAACACGATCCGCAGAGTGGGGAACCGGTCGAAGACGCCGTCGAAGATCAGGCTCATCACCTGGTTGGCGGCCAACAGCGAGTAGGTCACCATGAAATCGTGGTTGTAACTGGGGAATCCGACCGGCGGCATGGGCAGCTCGTCGAAGTGGCTGCGGGACAAGTGACAGCTCACCGTGATGTCGTGCTTGGTGGCTGCGGCCCAGATCGGTTCGTACTTCGGATCTCCCCACGACGGACGCGGCTCTGCCTTGATCAGGATCTGCGCCATGTAGGGGTGCCCGGCCCAGCGCTCGATCTCGCGAACGCTCGCTTCCGGCTCCTCGATCGCGGCACAGATCGACCCTCGCCACCGCTCGTGCCAGTTGTTGTGGCTGTCCAGCCAATGGTTGGCCTGCCAGTCGTTCAAGGCGCACGCCATCGCGTGCTGCGCGCCAGGCAGGCGCGCCGGGTACGCGCCGGGTTCCAGGATCGCGATGTCCGAGCCGGCTTCCATGATCAGCTGCCTCAGCGCCATGTCCGGGTCGCTGCCGGGGAACTCGCCGTCGGGGGGGAAGGTGTCTACGCGCATCGCGTACGCGTGCGCGTAGTCGGGAGCGTCGTAGTAGATCTGGTCACCGACATTGCGAGTGAGGAAGTATTTGCTGCGCCAAGGTTCCGGGATGTAAGGCGTGAGCTCACCACGTTTGGGCACCGGATGGACGTCGGAGTCGACGCACCGGACGGGTATTCGCTCGGCTGCGGGGGTGCGCTCTCGCGCATGTGTCAGCGTCATCGTGGTCTTCCTTCGCGAAATCCCATTTGCCTGGTGACTAGTGTGTGCCCACATCGGCCTGGACGTCTATGCCGTACAGTTCGGCGGCATTTCTCCAGCACAACTTGTCGCGTTGTTCGGCGTTGAATGCACCGGGCACCCTCAACTCATTGCACTGCCAGTGCGGATAACTGGAGCCGAACATCACCATGTCGTCCTTGCCGGTGAAGCTGGACCATTCGCCGGCGAATGGTGCATCGCCGGGCCCGTCGAGGCTGCCCTGCACGAAATACACGTGGCCCGGCAGGTAGTCGCTCGGCATCTTCGGCGCCCATGGCGTCTGCTCCAGGTGCGGCCGGCCGAAGCAGTCCATCCGCCAGATGAACGGCGTCAGCAGGTCCGCGGCTCCGTCAGCCCAGACGAACTTCAGCGCGGGCATCCGTTCGAATACTCCCTCGGCGATCATGTTCATCAAGTGGTACAGGTAATTCAGCGCCATGAAGCTCACGTACTGCTCGTAGGTGCGGGTGTTCCCGGAGGGCGTCGGCGTGAAGCCGATGCCCGAGCCGACCTCGATGTGCACGGCCACCGGTAGGCACGCGTCGACCGCCGCTTCCCACAGCGGCCAGAACTGAGGTTTGCCGTACAGCTCACGCGACTGCAGCGGGACGCCGATCTGCACCACGCGCGGATGGTCTTTGTACTTTGCGACCTCGCGCACTGCACCGGCGATGTCGTCGGGATTCACCCGGATAGTGCCGCGGAACCGGTCACCGAACTCATCGGACTCCAGCCAGCGCGACACCATCATCTCGTTGTGCGCGGCATGCAGGGCGCTGCCCAGATGCCGGTCCGGCATGATGCCGCGGCCCATCGGGTGCAGGATCGCCACGTCGACCCCGCGCTTCGAAAACAATTCGTCGGCAACGAATTCCGGATCCGATCCCGGATATTGGCGATCCGGTCCCTCGCTGTTGGGTGTGTACTCGCCGCCGGGCGCCCCGTACCAGTCCATCTCGTAGTCCGGGAACCCGCGGCTCTTGAACGGCTCGCGCAACAAGCCCCGTAAGTCCTTGGTGGACGGAAAGAAGATGTGCACGCTGGCGTCGATCACTGGCGTGCGTGTTCCGTCAGCGTTGTCGATCACGCAAGCCACCCGTCGGCGCGGGCAGCCGAAGTGAGCCAAACCCCGTCATATGATCGCGAATCTAACATTCTGATCGGTTGCCAATCAACGGATTTCCGGTAAGCGTTTCGGTTAGTCATCGGGCCTGGTAGTCATCGCTATCGCCGTGACACGTGCGAGTGTCGTTCTTGAATTCCGATAATATCATTCTCCGGGTCGGCGACGCGAGCCACCCGCGCGGGTGAGGTCGCCGGCGTCGGCCGACAAAACTACAACCACCAGCGCGCGTCAGGCGTGCCCCGATGCGTTATACGCTGATTTTGAGATTGTAACTTCCGCCAGAGAGAATGCTATTCTCGCTGTGGCGGTGATGACAGGAGGCAGCCCCGATGCTGTTGGAGTTCGATGCTGATCAGCGGCTGTGGCAGAACACGGTGCACGACGTCGTTACCAAGCAGTGTCCGCCCTCGCTGGTGCGTAGCGTGGCTGAGGACGGCGTCGACCCGAGCCCGCTGTGGAAGTCCTATGTGAACCTTGGCTGGACCGAGCTGAACGATCCCGCCAGCGCGGTAGAGCTGGCCATCGTGCTCGAAGAGCTCGGCCACGCCACCGACCCAACCCCGTTCTTGGCGACGATGAGCCAGTTCGCGCCGTTGGCCGCGGACCGGTTCGACCCGCACGAGTCGGGTACCGCGGTGTACAACGGGGTGTCGGCGCACCGAGATGCCGAGGGCTGGGTGCTCAACGGAACGGCACGCCACGTCCTGGACGGCGACCGTGTCGACCGGCTGGCGGTGGTGACCGACGCCGGGGTGTTCATCGTCGCGTCCAATCAGGTCCAGGCCCGGCGCTCCGCGGTTTTCGACCCTGTACTGCATGTCGCCGACCTTTCCTTCGGCGAGGTTCACGTCCCCGACAGTGACCGGTTAGCTCTCGACCGGGAGCCTGCGCACCACACTGCGCTGACCGGCATGGCGATCACGATGGTCGGCGCCTGCCAACGCATCCTCGATCTGGCGCTCGAGCATGTCCGCAGCCGTCAGCAATTCGGCGTTCCGATCGGGTCGTTCCAGGCCGTCCAGCATAAGGCCGCTGACATGCATGTCGCGGTGGAACGGGCACGGGCGTTGGCCTACTTCGCCGCGTTGACGATTGCCGCCGACGATCCCCGGCGCCGGCTCGCGGCGGCGATGGCCAAAGCATCGGCGGGGGAGTGCCAATCGCTGGTGTTTCGGCACGGCTTACAGCTACATGGCGCAATGGGTTTCACCTGGGAGAATGACCTGCAGTTTGCGCTCAAGCGGGCCAAAGCGGGTGACCTCATGCTTGGCGGTGCTGCCGAGCATCGCGCGCGGATCGCCGAGGAGTACCGTGCAACTGACTTTTGATCCCGATGTCGAGGCGTTCCGGGCGGAGTTTTCGGCATTCCTGGACGAAAACCTGCCCCCGGCAAGCGAAACGTGCGAGCGTCCCCGATCGGTCTCACACATGCCGGCATGGGCGCGTCGTTGGCAGCGGCTGCTGTTCGACAACGGTTGGCTGCTGCCCGGTCAACCTCCTGAATTCGGTGGGCGCAATGCAACGGTCGTTCAGCAGTTCGTCCACCTCGATGAGCTCTGCCGGCGGCGGATCTACCACAGCTTCAACCCGCAAGGCGTGAACATCGTTGCGGCGTCGCTGTTGTCGTTCGGTAGCGACGAACAAAAACAGCGCTGGGCCGTGCCGATCCTGCGGGCCGACATCACCGCTTCGCTCGGGATGAGCGAGCCTAGTGCCGGGTCTGATCTGGCATCGCTCCGTACCCGCGCGGTGCTGGACGGCGATCACTTCGTGGTCAACGGTCAGAAGGTGTGGACATCGGGTGCCCACGACGCCGACGTCTTGTTGACAGTCGTGCGTACCGATACGGATGCGCCGAAACACAAGGGCATCAGCGTATTGGTGATCCCGACCGATACCCCGGGGGTGGTGCGTCGGCCGTTCCCGTCGATCTGCGCCGCCGATGACCTGGATTTCAACGAGGTGTTCTTCACCGACGTGCGGGTGCCGGCCGAGAACCTGGTCGGTGGGCTGAACGAAGGGTGGCGGGTGGCCAACGGATCCCTCGGCCACGAGCGCACGATGATGTGGCTCGGTTTTGCCGATCGACTCGACAACCTGATCGCCGACTTCCGTCCCACCACGGATCTGGAGCGCGACCTTTACGCCACCACGATCATGGACAAACAGGCTCTGCGCCTGCTGGGTTCGGTGGCTTTGGCCCGCGCCGCCCGAGGCGAAGACGACGTGGCCGCGATTTCGGTGCTCAAGCTTCTCGGTTCTGAAGCCGAGCTGAGCGCAAGTGGGCACGCATTGTCGGCGGCCGGAGCCGACGGGCTCATCCACCCGGCGATGAGCGGCCCGTACGAGCCGATGAACCTGGACAGCTTTTACTCCAGCTGGTTCGAGCGTTACGCCCGCAGCTTCTCCGGCACCATCGCAGGAGGCACTTCTGAAATCCAGCGCAACATCATCGCCCAGCGAGTGCTCGGCCTACCGCGCGGCTAGGTACCGCGAGCAGACGCAAAAGCCCGCGACACGCCGCGCGTGCGCGGGCTTTTGCGTCTGCTCGCCGTCAAATGACAGCGGCTTCTTTGCGTTCGGTGACTGGCCGGGCGAGTTCTTGCTCGTCGCAGATGCGTTGCAGCTTGTCGAGGGTTTCGTCCAGTCCGGCACCGACCCTGCAGCCGGGCGTGAAAGTAGCCGGCAGCTTGCGCATGCCCTGGATAACGCCGATGGTCTCGTAGTGGACGGCGCCCTCGGGATCGCAACGGTAGTCGGGCATCCGGTCGAGAACCGCCATCAGCATGGATTTGAACACTGTGCGCGCCACGTTTGATCCGATGCAACGGTGCACACCGATTCCAAAGCTGAAGTGCCGGTTTCCCTTACGGTCGAGGATGATCTGATCCGGTTCGCTGAACACCGACGGGTCGCGGTTGGCCATGGCCCACGAAATCCACAGACGCTCACCTTCTTTGAAGTGATTTCCGTCGAGTTCGACGTCATCGGAGAAAGTCCTGCCATCCCCGGGAGCCGGGGTGAAGTAGCGCAAGAACTCTTCGGTCGCGGGGTCGAGCAGGATATCCCGGTGCTGCCGCAGACGCTGGCGCTCATCGGGGTTCTCCGAAAGCCATTCCAGCGAATGGGCAGTCAGCGCCGTCGTGGTGTCGAAACCGCCGCCGATGACCAAGCCGAGATTCCCGAGAATTTCCAGGTCAGGTGCGGGTTCGCCGTCGATCCGCATCTGGACCAGGGCATTCACCACACCGGGGCGCGGATTGTTGCGAATCTCGATCATGCTGTTGACCAGGTCAAGACCCATCTGCCGGTGCATCTCGGTTACCCGCTGGATATCCGGTGAGTGCTCGGGGGTGAATACCGCGGCATGGGTTGGCTCGCTGTAGATCTTCCATCTCTTCAGCGGGATGCCCAGCAGCGCCAGGGTGAGAACGGCAGGCACGATATTGGCCAGATCGTCGACGAAGTCGATGCTGCCTTCCTCGATCTTCTCGTCGAGGCAGGCGCGCGTGATGTCGTCGATGAACGGCTCCCACCGCTTGATCGCGGCTGGCGACAAGTACGGGTTGAGCACCGCGCGGTAGGTGCGGTGCTCGGGTTCATCCATCTCCAGGATGCCGCCCCGTATGCCGCTGGCACGGCTGGCCGTCGGGATCGAAATGCCTTTGTAGCCGCGACGCTCGTTGTTGACATCGTGATCGTTGGAAACCGCGGGGCAGCGGGCGAGCTCGAAAACCTCATGGCTGCCGGCGGCGACCCAGTGCCCACCGTAGGTGTCGCTCCATGCCATCGGGCACTGGGCGTGCATCTCCTCGGTGACCGTCTTGAACAGTGACCGATACTCCGCGGAGTGCCGGTCGAAGTGATACCGGTTCTTCTTACGGTCGCTGTCGGTGACGACGACGCTGTCGATGTCTTCGACACTCAACGTGTTGTCTCCCTTTATGTTTCGTCCGTGATTACGATGGCCTGCTCGGGACACGAATGCGCAGCTTCACGAATCCGGTCCTGCTGATCCGCGGGCACAACTTCGTTGATTGCCGACGCACTGCCGTCGATGTCGCTGAGCCGGAAAGCATCCGGCGCGATCATCGAGCACAGGGTGTGTCCCTGGCAGCGTTCTGGGTCAACCCAGACCTTCACGGTGTCTCCTGTTGTTTAAGTACGGCTCAGGTATTTCGGCCGCCGTTGACGCCCAATATCTGACCAGTGATGTAACCGGCTTCCTCGGACACCAAAAAGGCGCATGCCGCGGCGATGTCTTCCGGCTTGCCCATCCGGCGCACCGGTGTGGACGCGATGGTTTTCTCGATGTCACCGAGGAACCCGTTCTGCTCGGCGGCCCGCAACATCGGAGTGTCGATGAAGCCGGGGGGCACGGCGTTGACCGTGATACCACTGGGCCCGTATTCCAGTGCCAGGGACTTGGTGAGCCCGTTGACCGCGGATTTCGCTGCCACGTAGTGCGACATGTAGGCCGCGCCGGAATGCGTACTCGACGAAGAGATGTTGACGATCCGTCCCCACCCGGCGTCGAGCATGTCGGGTAGCACCGCCTGAATTGTGTGGAACACGCCGTTGAGGTTGACGTCGATTACCCGCTGCCAGCTCTCGAACGTGAGGTGGTTGAAGCGTTTGAACCCGTCCAGGCCCGCGGCGTTGACCAGAACAGTGACGGGCCCCAGTCGGTCATGGATCGCCGACAGCGCGGCATCCACCTGTGATCGGTCCGTGACGTCGGCGGTGAAAGCCAGATCGGAGTCGGACGGTTGCAGGTCGATGGTGGCGACGTCAAGACCGTCGGCGCGCAAGCGACCCGCGACAGCAAGACCGATGCCGGACCCACCACCGGTGACCACCGCGGTCTTCACGTCCCTGCCACCATGCAGGCACCTCCAAACGTGGCCGTCTCACTCACAAAGAATCTCCCTTACAACTTTGAGAATCGTACTCTCGCGCTGGAGCGCCGTGCAAGACAACCGGGAAACCCGTTACGGCCTGCATCGAAGGTCGATTTCGGGCCGATTGTTGAGCTGGTGAGCAGGGTGCATCGCGTTCCCGGGAATTTCTTGAATTCTCGCGAAACGACTGTAAGATTCGCCAATGAAGAGAATGGAATTATCCTGACCGTAACCCGGGGAGACGGAATGCCAGCGCAGGACACGGCGGGGACTATTGGAACCATCGCGGATGCCCCGTCGGGGTCGCAGGTCGACCGCCGACTGTTGATCGACGGTCGGCTCGTCACCACCGATAAGACATTCCCGTCGATCAATCCCGCCACTGGCGCCGTCCTGGGAAATGCCCCGGATGCCGGCGTCGAGGAGGCCGAAGCCGCGATCGCTGCGGCCCGGCGAGCATTCGACACCACCAGCTGGTCGACCGATGTCGAATTGCGGATGCGCTGCCTGGACCAGTTGCATCAGGCGCTGCGCGACCATGCCGAGGAGTTGCGTGACCTGACGATCGCCGAAGTCGGCGCCACCCGCGCCCTCACCCACGGGGCTCAGCTCGACGAGCCCATCAAAATCGTGCGTTTCTATGCCGACCTGCTGCGTAGCTACCCGATGTCGGAAGACCTCGGCGAGATCGAATCCCGGGGTATGCGGCATCACCGCTGGGTAGAGAAGGAAGCCGCGGGAGTGGTGGGGGCCATCATCGCCTACAACTATCCGAACCAGCTCGCGCTGGCCAAGCTGGCCCCGGCGCTGGCCGCCGGCTGCACCGTGGTGCTCAAGGGTGCGCCGGACACGCCGCTGATCACACTGGCGCTGGGGGAGTTGATCGCCAATCACACCGATATCCCCGACGGCGTGGTCAACGTGCTGAGTTCCTCGGATCCCGCCGTCGGAGCAGCCCTGACCACCAGCCCCGGTGTCGATGTGGTCACCTTCACCGGGTCAACACCTGTGGGCCGCCAGATCATGGCCGCGGCGAGCGAGACGGTCAAGCACGTCTTCCTGGAGTTGGGCGGCAAGTCGGCGGTGATCATGCTCGACGACGCCGACTTCGCGAGTGCAAGCATGTTCGCGGCCTTCAGCATGGTCACCCACGCAGGCCAAGGGTGTGCGCTCACCTCACGGCTCTTGGTGCCCAAGTCCCACCACGACGAAATCGTCGAGTTGGTCGCGCAGAACTTCGCCAAGGTGCGGCACGGTGACCCGGCCCATCCGAAGACGCTCATGGGACCGCTGATCAACGAGCGTCAGCGCGACAAGGTCGACGCCATGGTCCAGCGCGCCGTCGCCGCCGGGGCCACCCTGGTCACCGGTGGCAAGCGGTTGGACCCCGGCTACTTCTATGCGCCCACCCTGCTCACCGACGTCGATCCCGACAGCGAGATCGCTCAGCAGGAAGTCTTCGGGCCGGTGTTGGTGGTGATGGGGTTCGACGATGACGACGACGCCGTGCGTATCGCCAACAACTCGATTTACGGACTGGCCGGCGCGGTCTTCAGTCGCGACCAGGACCGGGCACTGGCAGTGGCGCGCCGGATTCGGGCCGGATCGTTCTCCATCAACGGCGGCAACTACTTCGGTGCGGACAGCCCGTTCGGGGGATTCAAGCAGTCAGGCGTTGGTCGCGAAATGGGTGTCGCCGGGCTTGAGGAGTTCCTGGAGCGCAAGACCCTGGCAGTCCCAGCCGTACCGGCTGCGGTGGCCAACGCATGAGGCCGCTCGAGGGCATCCGCGTTCTGGAAGTCGCCATGTACGGGTTCGTCCCGTCGGCGGGCGCGGTGCTGGTCGAATGGGGCGCCGACGTGATCAAAGTCGAGCACGCGGTGACCGGCGACCCGCAGCGCGGACTTCGGCAGACCGGCATGCTGCGCGTCGAAGGCGACCCGAACCCCAACATCGAGCACGCCAACCGCGGCAAGCGCAGCCTCGGACTGGACATGGGGGTGCCCGAGGGCAGGGAAGTGCTCTACGAGCTGGCCCGCCGCTCGGATGTGTTCCTGACCAGTTTCCTGCCCGGCGCGCGGCATAAGTTCGGCATCGACGTCGACGACATCCGGGCGGTTAATCCGAAGATCATCTATGCGCGCGGAAGCGCACTCGGCCCCCGCGGCGAAGAGGCAACCAAAGGCGGCTACGACATGACCGCCTTCTGGTGCCGAGCCGGAACCGCCGCCACCATCACGCCGGTAGGGACGCCGGGCATGATCGGGCCGCCCGGGCCGGCCTACGGCGACACCATCTCCGGCACCAACCTCGCCGGTGGAATCGCGGCAGCGTTGCTCAAGCGTGAGCGCACCGGCGAACCGTCCATCGTCGATGTGTCGCTGCTGGGCAGCGGCCTGTGGTCGTTGGGACACACGGTGGCGCTGACAAAGCATCTGGGTCAGCTGATGGTATCGCCGCCGCCCGGTGTGCACGGCTCCCCCGTCAACCCGCTCGTGGGGCTGTATGCGACATCCGACGATCGCTACATCTCCTTGGTGATGATGCAGCCCACCAAGTTCTGGGCGGATGTTTGTCGGCATATCGACAGGCCGGAACTGGCCGACGATCCCCGGTTCGCCACGTCGGAGACAATCGCGGCAAACACATCGGATGCTGTCGAGATATTGACCAAGGTCATCGCGACCCGCACGCTTGCCCAGTGGAGCGAACGCTTTGCCACTCTCGCCGGGCCGTGGGCGCCGGTGCAGGACACCTTGCAGGCGGCCGACGACGCGCAGGTCCGGGCGAACGAGTATGTTGTGCGCGCAGGCGAACTCGAACTCGTCGCCAACCCGGTCCAGTTTGATGTCAGCGCGCCGCAGACTGGACCGGCGCCCGGATTCGCCGAGCAGACCGACGAGATCCTGATGGAACTCGGACTTGATTGGGACCGCATCATCGAACTCAAGACGGCCGGCGCCGTTACCTAGGAACCGGAGCTGACTGGAAATTGTCCAATCCGAACATTGTTTGTTTCGCCACTCACCCAGCCTTTCCTGCCTGTTCGGGAAATTCAACGAAGTCGGTAACTCCACCTCAGTACTGTCCGATAACGGTTGCGCGTTTTCCGTTCCGCCTAGACGTGACATGAGTCATAATCGCCGGACGCTTACAAGACACCGGAGTTTGTTGATCCCGCGTGCCTGCGAGCGTCGACGCACGCAAGTGAACGGAGGCCGGGCCCAAGGATGCTAGCCGTTGCCGGAACCGCAAAGACGCGGTCCATGGAATGCCCGTCGGCCAATTGGCCGAAGACTCCCGCAACTCCGACCACTGACGAAGGACCCTGCGCCGATGGCGAGTAGAGGCGTAGAGCGTTGGACTGCGGGTATTTCGTTGGGGCGTGGCTCCAAGCCCATGGAAGCGGTCGGAGGGCTGTTTGCTATGTCTGCGGACGCGATCAAGTTCGTGTTCGTCCGGCCTTTCCAGTGGCGGGAGTTCTTGGAGCAGTCGTGGTTTGTCGCCCGTGTGGCTATGGTGCCGACGTTGCTGGTGGCCATCCCGTTTACCGTGCTGGTCAGCTTCACCCTCAACATCCTGTTGCGTGAGCTGGGTGCGGCTGATCTGTCCGGCGCAGGCGCCGCGTTCGGTGCAGTCACCCAGGTTGGCCCGCTGGTGACGGTGTTGATCGTGGCGGGCGCCGGCGCCACGGCGATGTGCGCCGACTTGGGTTCGCGAACGATCCGCGAGGAGATCGACGCGATGGGAGTGCTGGGTATCAACCCTGTTCAGCGGTTGGTGAAGCCGCGCATGCTGGCTTCGGGGCTGGTGGCCCTGCTGCTGAACAGCTTGGTCGTGATCATCGGTATTCTGGGCGGATACATCTTTTCGGTGTTCGTCCAAGACGTTAACCCCGGCGCGTTCGCTGCGGGTATCACGTTGCTGACCGGTGTGCCCGAAGTGATCATTTCCTGTGTCAAGGCAGCGCTTTTCGGTCTGATTGCCGGATTGGTCGCGTGTTACCGAGGCCTGACGATAAGCGGCGGTGGCGCCAAGGCGGTCGGCAATGCCGTCAACGAAACGGTGGTGTATGCGTTCATGTCGCTTTTCGTCGTCAATGTGGTTGTCACCGCCATCGGCATCCGCATGTCGGCGAAGTAGCCGACGAGCCCGAGAGTGAGGTGTAGGTATACGCTGTGACGCTGCGAGCCGTCTATCCGCGCCTGTCGCGCCAAGTCGACAAGCCGATCGCCACTTTGGGCCGAATCGGCGATCACACGTTGTTCTACGGCCGGGCGATCGCGGGGGTGCCGTTCGCGATCACCCACTACCGGCGGGAGATCATTCGTCTGATCGCCGAAATCAGCATGGGCGCGGGGACTTTGGCGATGATCGGCGGGACACTGGTGATCGTCGGCTTCTTGACCCTCGCCGCGGGTGGCACGCTGGCCGTGCAAGGGTATAGCTCGTTGGGCAATATCGGAATCGAGGCGCTGACCGGATTCCTGGCGGCCTTCATCAACGTCCGGATCGCCGCGCCGATCGTCGCGGGCATCGGTTTGGCGGCCACCTTCGGCGCCGGCGTGACCGCGCAGCTGGGTGCCATGCGGATCAACGAAGAAATCGACGCGCTGGAATCCATGGCTATTCGGCCGGTTTCGTATCTGGTCAGCACCAGGATCGTGGCCGGGATGATGGCGATCACGCCGTTGTACAGCATCGCCGTCGTACTGTCGTTCTTCGCCAGCCAGTTCACCACGGTGGTCCTGTTCGGCCAATCAGGCGGCCTGTATCAGCACTACTTCACGACGTTCCTCAACCCCATCGATTTGTTGTGGTCGTTCCTGCAAGCCATCCTGATGGCGATCACCATCTTGTTGATCCACACCTACTTCGGCTACTTTGCCTCGGGCGGACCAGCCGGTGTCGGCGTCGCGACCGGTAACGCGGTACGAACCTCGCTGATCGTGGTCGTGTCGGTGACACTGCTGATCTCGCTGTCCATTTACGGCTCCAACGGCAACTTCAACCTCTCGGGCTAGGGAATGGTGGTGAAAAGACAGTGACGCGCAACCTTGGGCCAGGCCCCTTCCACCGTTCCGAAACCACCAGCGCCGCAGCACCCGTCGCGGCGTCGCCCGGCCGTCACTTCGGCGCACGGTCCTCCGCGCGTCCCTTGGCGGGGCTGACGACAGTCGTCGTGGTTGCCGTCATCGTCGCCTTGGCCGTGGGCCTGTTCCGGGGCGATTTCACCAAGACCGTGCCGTTGACCGTCATATCGCAGCGCGCCGGCCTGGTGATGAATCCAGACGCCAAGGTGAAGATGCGTGGCGTAGTCGTGGGCAAGGTCGGCTCGATACAAGAGCGGCCTGATGGTAAAGCCGTCCTGAACCTCGAGATGCAGCCGTCGCAGATGCCTCTCATTCCGGCTAATGTGCTCGTCGACATCGCGTCGACGACGGTGTTCGGCGCCAAGTTCATCGAGTTGGTGCCGCCCGCCGATCCCTCGCCGCAGCCTTTGAAGGCCGGTGCGGTACTGCAGAACAAAGACGTCACCGTGGAGATCAACACGGTGTTCCAGCAACTCACCTCGGTGTTGTCGACCATCGATCCCGCCAAACTCAACGAAGCCCTTGGCGGAATAGCGTCGGCGGTGAACGGCCGCGGCCACAAGATCGGCCAGGCGTTGTCCGACCTGGATGCATTTCTGGCCAAGCTGGATCCCGCCCTTCCCGCGCTGAGCCACGACCTCACGGTCTTACCTGCGGTGAGTAATGCCTATGCTGACGCGGCACCGGATCTTCTTGCCACGGCTGACAATTCGATCAGGGTCAGTAAAACGATCGTCGATGAGCAACAGAACCTGGACGCGTTCCTGATCAGCTCAATCGGTTTGGCCGACATCGGCAACGACGTGGTGGGCGGCAACAGGCAAGCACTCACCGATGTGCTGCATTTACTGGTGCCGACCACCGATCTGCTCAACGAGTACCACCAAGCGCTGTGGTGCGGCCTTGCCGGGTCGCTCGCCAGTCTCCACGCTCCGAACCTGCCCGAGCCGATGATCAAGGTATTGGTGTTCGTTGGCTTCGGCGCCGAACGGTACCGCTACCCGAGCAACTTGCCCAAGGTGGCTGCGACCGGCGGCCCACAGTGCCAGGACCTTCCCGTGGTGCCCTTTGATTCCGCGCCGCCGTTCGTGATTGCCGACGTCGGCGCCAACCCTCAGGAGTTCGGCAACCCGCAATTGCTGCTCAACTCCGACGCGCTCAAGCAGTTGCTGTACGGGCCGATCGACGGGCCGCCGCGCAACTCAATGCAGATTGGGCAACCCGGATGAGCGGCTCACGCCCGATGATCATCAAGTTCGGGGCTTTCGCGCTGGTGATGGCGGTCCTCACCGTGTTCCTGTTCTTTATTTTCGGGCAGTACCGAACCGGTTCGACGACCCAGTATTCAGCGCTCTTCACCGATGTCTCGCGGCTGAAAGAGGGGCAGACGGTTCGGGTGGCCGGTGTCCGGGTGGGCACGGTGAACAGCGTCTCGTTGCGTCCGGACAAGAAGGTGCTGGTGAAATTCGACGCCGACCGCAGCGTCGCGCTCACCACCGGCACCCGGGCGGTCATTCGCTACCTCAACCTGGTCGGTGATCGCTACCTTGAGCTGGTCGACGGTCCCGGATCCACCAAACTGCTGCCGGCCGGGGCACAGATCCCGATCGATCGCACCGCCCCGGCTCTGGACCTGGATCTGCTGCTCGGTGGACTGAAACCGGTTACCCAGGGCCTCAATCCGCAAGACGTCAACGCGCTCAGTGCATCGCTCATCCAGGTTTTCCAGGGCGAAGGCGGAACCCTGGATTCGCTGCTGTCGAAGACGTCGTCGTTCTCCAATGCGTTGGCCGACAACAGCCAGACGGTGCAGGAGCTGATCGACAACCTCAACACCGTGGTGGGCACCGTCGACAAGGAGGGCACCAAGTTCTCCGGCGCTGTAGACCACCTTGAGCGGCTGATCAGCGGACTATCGCAAGACCGCGACACCATCGGCGCCGCGATCACCGCCTTGGACAATGGAACCGCCTCGATTGCCGATCTACTCACCCGCGCCCGCCCACCGCTGGCCGGCACGGTGGACCAATTGAACCGGCTGGCCCCGCTGCTGGACAAGGACAAGAACCTCATCGACATTTCGCTGCAGAAGTTGCCGAACAATTACCGCAAATTGAGGAGGCTCGGTTCCTACGGCGCCTGGTTCCCCTATTACCTGTGCGGACTGGCGCTGCGTGTCTCCGATCTGCAGTACCGGACGGTGGAAGTAGGCATCACCCACCAGGTCACCGGAAGGTGCGCGGAACCCGATGCTTAAATACCGCGGAGCAGGTCTCATTCGGGCCGGATTCATCGGCGTTGTGCTGGTGGTGTTGGTCATCGCGGTCGGGTTGGCCCCGCAGAAGCTTGCGCAATGGGCCACCACGGTCCGCTACCAGGCGCTGTTCTCGGATGCCGGCGGCCTGGCAACCGGCAATGACGTGACGGTATCGGGAATCAAAGTCGGCAGCGTGTCGGGCATGTCGCTGCAACGGGGTGACGTGCTGGTCACGTTTACTGTCGACGGGAAAGTCCAGCTCGGATCGGCCAGTACCGCACACATCAGGACGGGTTCGCTGTTGGGCCAGCGGGTGCTCACCGTCGAATCTGCGGGCGGCGGCAATTTACCTCCGATGGCCGTCATCCCGGTGTCGCGTACCTCCTCGCCCTACTCACTGTCCGAGGCCGTCGGTGATCTGACGACTGACATCGCGGGAACCAACACCGACACACTCAACCAGTCCCTGGACACGCTCTCGGCGACACTGACTCAGATCGCGCCGCAACTGGGACCGTCTTTCGACGGGCTGACCCGGCTCTCGCAGACGCTCAACGGCCGCAACCAGACACTGGGTGAGCTACTCAAGGGCGCCGCCGATGTAACCGGCATCCTCTCGCAACGCAGTAACCAACTCAACACGCTGATCCTCAATGCCGACGACCTGCTGTCCACGCTGGTGGCGCGGCGGCAGGCGATCGTGCGGCTGCTGGCCAGCACGTCTGCGGTGGCCAAGCAGCTCTCGGGCTTGGTGCACGACAACGAGACGAAGCTGGCACCGTCGCTGGCGAAGCTGAACTCTGTGACGGCGATGCTGGAAAAGAACCGCGACAACCTGTCCAAAGCGTTGCCGGGACTGGCGAAGTACGAGATCACGTCAGGCGAGACCGTTTCCAGCGGTTTTTACTACAACCCGTTCATTCCGAACTTGTTCACGTTGCAGTTCTTCCAGTGGTTGTTCGACTACGCCTTCGGATTCCGTGCCTACGGCGCGCCCGGTCAACCACCGGACACGGCCGGGCCGCGGGCGTTGCTGCCGTTCCCGTTCAACCAGGACCCGGGAGGGTCGCGATGACGCGGCTCGAGGCGATTCCGCGCAACAAGCTCAAGGCCGGGCTGGCGATCGTATTGGCCGGGCTCGTCATTTTCGGCACGGCAGTCGCCATCCGTAATACCTTCTTCCGCCCGACGACCATCACCGCCTACTTCCCCACCGCAACCGCGATCTATCCCGGTGACGATGTGCGGGTGTCCGGTCTGAAGGTCGGCACCATCACGGCCATCGAACCGCAGGGCACCCAGGCGAAGCTGGTGATGCACGTCGATCGCAGCGTGCCCATTCCAGCGGACGCCAAAGCGGTGATCGTCGCGCAAAACCTGGTGGCGGCGCGCTACGTCCAGCTCACCCCCGCCTACCGGTCCAGTGGGCCCACCATGGGTGACGGAGCGGTGATACCGGTCGAACGGACGGCGGTACCTGTCGAGTGGGACCAGATAAAAGACCAACTGATGAAGGTGGCAACGGATTTCGGTCCCAACAGCAAGGTCTCGACGCCCTCGGTGGCGCGATTCATCGACGCCGCCGCCGACGCCCTGGGCAACGGTAACGGCGACAAGCTGCGCCAGACGCTGGCCCAACTGTCAGGCGTGGGGCGGATCTTCGCCAACGGCAGCGGCAACATCGTCGACATCATCAAGAATCTGCAGACATTCGTCGGCGCCCTGCGGGACAGCAACATCCAGCTCGTGCAGTTCAACAATCGACTGGCCACCCTTACCAGCGTGCTCGACGACAACAAGTCCGACCTGGACGCGGCACTGACGGACCTGGCCGGCGCGACCGGGGACGTGCAGCGGTTCATCGCGGGTAGTCGCAACCAGACCGCCGAGCAGATTGCGCGGTTGGCCGACCTCACTCAGATTCTCGTCGACAACAAGATGGCCCTGCAGAACGCTCTGCACGTCGCGCCGAACGCAATCGCAAACGCCTACAACGACTACGACCCGGACGTCGGGAATATCCGCGGCGGCGTTGGACTGCAGAACTTCAGCAATCCGACGAACGCCCTGTGCTCACAAATCGGGGCCCTGGAGAACGCCACCGGGACCGAGACCGGCAAGCTGTGCGGCTTGTATCTGAGCCCGGCGTTCAGGGTGGCCAACCCGTTGCTGTTCTTCAACTTGAACTACCTCCCGATTCCGGTCAACCCGCTCATCGCCCCGGCCTTTGACGCGAAAAACATCGTGTACACCGAGCAACGGCTGGCGCCCGGCGGGGAGGGCCCGAAGCCGGTGGCGCCCGAGATGCCGCCCGCGGTGTCCGCGTATCGCGGCCTGCCGGGTGACACCCCGGACGCGCCGCCGCCACCGCCGCCGCCGGGGCGGATACCCGGAGCGGCGATGCCGGAGCCTCCGCCGGTGAGTGTGCCGCCCGAACCGCCGCCGGCCCCCGCGAGCGTGCCGGACATGCTGCTCCCGGCGCAAGGGCCGCAACCATGACCGCGCGAAACGCCGTACCTGCGTTTTGGAGGGGCCTCGGCATCGTCTGCGCCGTCATGCTCATCGCCACCGGATGTGGGTTCAACGGGCTGAACTCGCTGCCGCTGCCGGGAGCGCTGGGACGCGGGCCCGGCGCCAGCGTTTATCACGTTGAGGTCGCCAACGTGGGCACGCTGGAAGCGAATTCGCCGGTGATGATCGACGACGTCATTGTCGGCAGCATCAGTAAGCTGACGGTGCAGGGCTGGCACGCCAACGTCGAGGTCTCGGTACAGCCCGGTACGGTCATTCCCGCCAATGCCGTGGCAAGCGTCGGCCAGACCAGCCTGCTGGGATCCATGCATCTGGACCTGAATGCGCCGTTGGGCCAGCCACCGCACGGACGGCTGCAACCCGGCGCCACGATCCCGCTGAACCGGTCGTCGACCTATCCCTCGACTGAGCAGACGCTGTCGTCGCTGTCGGTGGTTCTCAACGCCGGTGGGCTGGGGCAGATCGGGGACATCATCCATAACTTCAACGCCGCCCTGTCCGGGCGCGCGGGCGATGTGCGCGATCTGCTTACCCGCCTGGACAGATTCGTCGGCACACTCGACGATCAGCGCGGCGACCTTGTCGCGTCGATACAGGCACTGAACCGACTTTCCGCCACGTTGGCCGGACAACGCGACGTGATCACCCAGGCGCTGTACAAGATTCCGCCGGCACTGGACGTGCTCATCAAGGAGCGGCCGCGCATCACGACCGCGCTTAACAAGCTCGGCGCGTTCAGTGACACCGCCACCAGACTGGTCAACGACGCAGGATCTGACTTGGTCAAGAACTTGCAAAATCTCGGGCCGGCGCTTGGTGCGCTCGCCGACATCGGGCCGGAACTCGACGCGGCCATTGCGCTCGCGCCGACGTTCCCGTTCACTCAGGGCTTCATCGACCGGTACGTCCGGGGCGATTACGTCAACGGGTACTTCATCATCGACTTGACGAACGCCGGGCTGCGCAAGAGCATCCTGCGGGGCACCCATTGGGAACGGCTGGGCGCGGAGGGCGTGCCGGCGCCCGGGGATCCGGAGTACCTGCAATTCAGACACGATGCGCCGCCCGGGGCACCTGGGGCGTTCGACGTGCTGCCTGGGCCGCCGCCAGCCGCGGCGCAGGCGCCGCTGGTCAACCAGGGAGCTCCCGCCTACGCACCGGGGCCACCTCCCGCTGCGGCACCAGGGCCACCCGCTGAGCAAGGTGCGCCCGTCCCGGGCGTGACCCCGGCTACCAGCCAGCCGGATGGGGGCTCGTAGATGCTGACCCGTTTCGTCCGTATCCAGCTGGCGATCTTCACGATCGTGGGGATTGTCGGCATGTTCGCGATGGTCGTGTTCTACATCCAGGCGCCGACGCTGCTGGGTGTCGGCAAGATGACGATCACGCTGGAACTGCCCGCCACCGGTGGCCTCTATCGCTTCAGCAATGTGACCTACCGCGGGGTGCAGATCGGCAAGGTCACGTCGGTGGGACTGACTCCCCGGGGCGCCAAAGCCACGCTTGCCCTTGATACTTCGCCGAAGATCCCGGCGGACCTGCAGGCGCAGGTGCTGAGCATTTCCGCTGTGGGCGAGCAGTACGTGGATCTGCGGCCACGAACCGACTCGCCGCCATACCTGCACGACGGCTCAGTCATCGCTGCGAACGATGCGACGCTCCCGCAGCCGATCGGTCCCGTGCTCGATCAGACCAGCAAGTTGCTCAACAGCATCCCGAAGGGCAAGCTCGGCGATTTGCTCGACGAGGCGTTTAAGGCATTCAACGGGGCCGGCTACGATTTCGGGTCACTGTTCGACTCGTCGGCACGAGTCTCGGGCGACCTCAATGGCGTCGCCGACCAGGCCCGGGGCCTAACCGAGGACACCGGGCCGTTACTGGACACCCAAGCGCAGACCACCGACTCGATCCGGCTTTGGGCCCACAGCCTTGCCGGGTTCACCGGTCAGTTTGCCAACAACGACCCTCAGGTGCGCACCCTGCTCAACAGAGGGCCCGGGGCCCTGAACGAGGCGTCCCGGCTGCTCGAGCAGATCAAACCGACGCTGCCGGTGCTACTGGCCAACCTCACCACGATCGGCCAGATCGGCGTGACCTACCACGCTTCACTCGAACAGGTGTTGGTGCTGCTGCCGCCGTTCACCGCCGCGATTCAGTCATTCATCGGTACGAATAGCCCGACCGGATTGGCCACCGGCGCCTTCAATCTCGTCATCAGTGATCCGCCTGCATGCACGGTCGGCTTCCTGCCGCCGAGTCAATGGCGCTCCCCAGCCGACACCGCCATTGTCGACACGCCGGACGGGTTGTACTGCAAACTGCCGCAGGATTCACCTATCGGAGTGCGGGGGGCGCGCAACTACCCCTGCATGGGGCATCCCGGAAAGCGCGCGCCGACCGTCGAAATCTGCGATAGCGATAAGCCTTTCGAACCGCTCGCGATGAGACAGCACGTGTTCGGCACTTACCCGCTGGACCCGAACCTGATTGGGCAGGGCATCCCGCCAGACGACCGGATGAACTGGAACCGCGACAGAATCTTCGGGCCGGTGGAGGGAACGCCACTGCCTCCGGGCGTCGTTCGGCCGGGGGGACCACCCGGACCACCGTTACCGCCGGGGCCGCCCAGCCCGGCGACGCAGATGGGGGAGGTGTCGCCCATAGCGCCGATCGACGTGCCTTCTACTCCCGCAGCGCCCCCGGCCGCTGCGCCGGCCAGCGCTCCGTCAGCGGCGCCGAGTGCGTTCGGACGCGACGCGTTACAGCCCGGCCCTTCGGTGGGCCCCTCGGTCGCGATTGCCCAATACGACCCGCACACCGGTAGCTACGTCGCCCCGGACGGCCAGGTTTATCGCCAGTCGGATCTGGTCGCGCCCGCCTCGCCCAGGGCGCCCAAGACGTGGAAAGACATGTTCACTACGTAATGCGCTTGGGTTCAACCAATCTTGTCCAGCCTGATCGGCTGTTCGATGGACAACGGGAGGTTGGTGCCGCAGGCGCCGCTGGGGCCGATCGTTTGTTCCCTTCCGGCCAGGACGGGCGACCCAAGCTGGTTTTCACCGGTTTCCGGGTCCGAGGGATAGAAATAGACATAGTCTTTGCCAGTGAATGCGGTGCCGTCGGCACAGGTTTCCCAGTTCGGGATGTCGCGTCTGGCGTACCAGATATACCCGTCAGTCATTTTCAGTGATGCGGTCCAGCCCTGGTCGCTGCTGACCTGACCGGTGCAGTCCTCCGCGGTGGAGCAGGAAGAGCTGATCGTCCAGGTGCTTCGCACTATCTCCTCGTTGTGATACACCGTCCTCGTCCTGGCCCAGTCGCCGATCACGGTTGCTGTGTATGTCCCGTTGATGGCAGGGTCGTATGCTCGTGCCGGCGGCGCCATGCTTACTGCGCCGGCTACGCCGGCAGCCGCCAATGTTGCGCACAGCGCCACGCCTATAGAACGCATCACGTGCTCCTCGACGCGCTACATACCGCCATTTTCAGGTGAAGTGCAAAGACTAACATCGTCTCTGCCGATCACGGTCCGGTTCAGGCGAAACAGCCTTCGCGCTCATACGCCCTCGAATTTCACACGCCCTCGAATTTCTCAATAAGCCACGAATTGTTGACCTTTTTAAGCGTTACCCGCACGCTGCTCGATGTCACCACCGGTTGCGGCTTTTCCTTGCTGGCAGTCTTCTGTTTCAGGAAAACAAGCACGACAGCTGAATTCGGTTGCATTTCCGACACGGCGGCCCTGACCACGGTCGCGGTCGTGGTGACTTGGCCGCGCTGCGCAGCCGGTCCCACGATCTGGTCGGCGAACTGCTGGTAGTAGGCCAGATAGTTCTCGGTCAGCCGGGATTTGGCGTTGGTGAAATCACGGCTCAGAGTTTCAGGCGAGTAGGACAACAGCGCCACCGCACCATCGCTAGCCGCCTTGATGGCCTGGTGTGCTGCAGCGTCGTTGGTCTGCAAATCCGGACGGTAGACGAAGAAGAAATAGCCGACACCAAAACCTGTCGAGGCAACCAGCAGAATCGTCAACAGAATCGGACGCCACCTTGCCAGGCAACGACGTGTCCAGCGCCCTATGACGCCGCTGCGGCGGCTTGCTGGACTGGGGGGCGCCGGCTGCTGAGCCACGTCGGCGTTGACCGTCACGGGGCGAACTCGATTTTCGAGACCTTGAGCTGTCCCGCGTCTCTTTCGACGTTGACGACGATCCGCCACGACCGCGACTCCGGCTTAGCCTGATCGGGCTTGCTGAGCTCAGACTTCGCCGCTACCAGGACAACCGCTGAATCCTCGGTCATGGACTGCACGGCGACGGCTTGCACGGCGGCCTTGACGCCAATCTTGGACTGCTCGATTTGTTTGACGACGCCCTCGGCGCCCATCAATATGCCAACCTTGAATGATCCGGTGGTGTCGTCGGCGAAATGCTGTAGGTCATCCCGCACCTTGGTCGCGTCGATCGACATCATCGCCACTACCGCGTTGCGGGCTGCCGTGGCGAACTCCGCGCCGCGCTGCCTTTGCTGCGCGACGTTATGGTGATGCCACACCACATAACCGCTCGCCGTCAGCGAGGCGCAGATGACCGCCAGTCCGGCAGCGGCAGTCATGGCTTTGCGACTTGGGCGGTGCAGCCACCGCCTCCCCGTCGAGGGCGACTGGGCTTTCCCCTCACTGAGGCTCGATGCCGCCTCGGCTTGTCCGCGCAGGCTTATTGCACGGGCACGAGCGGCCTCAGCCCGGGCTTGGACTTGGGTCAGTTCGTCTGCTTCGGCTACCGAAGAATGCGCAGGAGCGGAGAGGACCCCCGCGCGCGGCTTGTCTGCGTCGAGCGCCTCAGGTGAAAGTTTGCGCAGCGGCATAGATCACCTCCTCTTCCGCACACTGGGAGTTGCACACGCTAGGAGTTCCACACTTTCTTACCAGTTGTGGGAAGTTAATGAATTTTCTTACCACCTGTGGCAAATTAATCTAGTGCGATTCATCGTGGCAGCGGTCGCGGCACTGCTGGGTTTCGGTGTGTTGACGGTACCGCCTGCTGCAGCCGGACCGAGTATTTGCGATTACCCGGATTGCACGCCGGGCATCCTGCCGCACGTGGTGCTTGGTGCGCCATGCGACAACACCACCTATTTCGTGTTCGGGACCGCCGACTACTACGTGTCCTTCGCCACGCAGCCCGGACGGCTGATGTTCTGCGGCTCACCGAGAAGATATGAGCCCCGATGGTTCCGGTCACCTCCGATGGCCGGCATCAAGGACGAGAACTCGCTGTGCACCGACTACCCGGAGTACTACGTCGCACAGGCGCCGGATGGCCTCTTCCTGGTCTGCAATGCGCATGACGGTAAACAAATCTGGGAGCGCGGCGACACGTAGCCCGATTGCGGGCCCGATTCGCGACCTGATTCACGGCCGTGTGTTCGGTATTTCGGGCCACGTTTGGAAGGGGCTGGGCCCGAAGTAATCGCCGTTGTGAATTGTGCCGTCTCTGTCCCGA
>Ga0182012_10001401_pt1 | contig 26521 bp, 22 predicted proteins | sample 612S2SmetaG_FD_120486 | JGI IMG/M metagenome (GOLD analysis project Ga0182012, IMG submission 120486) | Permafrost microbial communities from Stordalen Mire, Sweden - 612S2S metaG | ecosystem: Environmental > Terrestrial > Soil > Wetlands > Permafrost | place: Sweden: Stordalen | collected...
ATGTCTGGATGCTGCTGGTTACCGCTCATGAAGCCGATCACGCGCCGGCCGGTTGCGTGCTCGATCACGCTTTCGAAACGCATGCGCATTAGGTCCTGGAACTCCATCCGCTGCTGGATCACCGCACCTCCGCGGCCGCCCTCCAGCAAGGTCTCCTCCACGCGTGAGAAACCGCCGCGCAACACGCACACGACCAGGTCGTCCGCGTAATACGACTTCGTGCGTGTCGGGCCGTGGCCATAGAACTCCTTCAGCAACGCGACCAGCCCATCCGAGATCGCGGTCAGCACATCACCGTGCTTCGGACGAGCAGCTACGACATCATCCGCGTCCACACAGAGAAGATACGCCCCGCGGCGCCGTCAACGATCACTGCTCTCGCGAACGCCCCAGCCGTGGGCGCGATCGCAAGCGACGCCTGCCGGGCTACGGCTGGGCGCGCTCCCCGACACCATTGGCCTTCCAGGCCGGCTTGGCGAAGCGGTGCAGGAGCAACGGGGGAAGGACGCCGAGGACGAGAATCCCTGCCCCGACCCCCGCCGCGTACAGGAGCGGGCTGGTGTGGCCGAGCTGTGAGGGGGACACGAATCCGATCAGGAACGCGACCACCGATGAGAGCCCGCCGAGCAGGCACAGCAGACGGAGCGCTGGGGCGCGGTAGCCGCGCTGGTGATCCGGCTGAAGGCGGCGCAGACGGACCGCGGCAATGAACATCAGGACGTACATGATCAGGTACACCTGCGTCGCGAGCGCGGTGAAGACCCAGTAGGCGCTCGAGACGGTCGGGATGAACGCGTAGAGCAGCGCGATCAGCGTGATCACGACGGCCTGTGCGGAGAGGATGTGAATCTCGATGCCGTGACCGTTGACCTTCTGGAAGTACGGCGGCAGGTAGCCCTGTTCACGCCCGATCCGCAGGAGGCCCTCGGACGGACCGTCGAGCCAGCTCATCATGCCGGCCAGCGCCCCGAGTGCCAGGGCGATCGCGACCACCGGCACCGCGAAGCCGATGCCGAAGTGCGTCATCAGGGCTTTGAATGCCTGCATCACACCGGCGGTGAAGCTGATGTGGTGGGTCGGAATGACCCAGGCGATCGCCAGTGTCGGAAAGATGAAGACCGCCAGCACGAGCGCCATCGCGACAAAGATCCCCTTCGGGTAGTCGCGCCCCGGGTTGCGAAGCTCGTCGACGTGCACGGCGTTGACCTCGACGCCGGCGTAGGTGAAGAAGCTGTTGACGATCAGCACGATGCTTGCGAGTCCGCTCCATGCCGGCAGGAGGTGACGGGTGTTCATCGGCGCATCCGAGTGGTTGCCCTGCGCCAGGAAGATGACGCCGAGGGTGACGAGGATCGCCCCCGGGATCAGCGTCCCGATCACGGTCCCGCTCGAGGAGAGCTTTGCCATGAGCGGGGCGCCGCGTGAGGACAGGAGCACGCCGCCCCAGAACAGCACGATGATGATCGCGGCGGTGTAGGTGCCGTTGCCGGCGAGGCGCTGATCGATCACGTAGGCGAGCGTGCTGCCGACGTAGGCGAGAAGCGCCGGGTAGTAGAAGATCGTCTGCGCGAACTGGCACCACACCGCGAGCAGGCCGACCGGGGCCGAGATTCCCTCGCGCACCCAGTTGAAGACACCGTCCGGCCACCCGGACGCGAGTTCCGCAGCGACCAGAGACACGGGCACCAGGAACACGACCGCGGGAAGGACGTAGAGGAAGACTGACGCGAGTCCGAGCACGGCGGTGGCAGGCGCCGATCCCAGGTAGCCAACCGACCCGACGGTCATCATCGCCAACGTAGGCCAGGCGATGAACCTCCGGGCCGGCTTCGGCGCAGCCGGCCCGACCGCACCCCGCGCGCCGCTGGTCGAGGAGATAGCCGAGCCGTCGGCGGCGCGCGGATGCCGTCGCCTGTGAACCCACATGAGCCCGAGTATGACGCTGGGTGCTCGCAGTTCGGCAGTCCGCGAGTTTGCGGTCGGCGCGACGGCGTCCCCACGGAGTCGGCCCGGAAATAGGCGTCCGCGATCGCATCTCGTGTCCGAGGGACACTCCCACTCGAGATGCTCATCATTGGGGCCGGGGTGATCGGAACCGACTGCGGCGCACACTTCGGGCCTGCCGGCCGTGACGTTACGGTCTTGGCGCACGGGTACGGACTGCCGAGGTGGGTGTAGTGCGTCGCGACGTGCGCCGCCCATCTGGGATCGCGCTCGACGTGCGCTAACGTGCCTTCAAATGTCCGGCACGTCAGCCTACGATCTCGCAGACGCCATCGAGCACGCGCTCGGTCACGGCAATCGTCTGGAACTAGCTGAGGTTGTTGGTCGTACCCCGCCGGAGGCCTTCGAGCGAGGGATCGCCAAATGCCGTGACCGCAATCGCGCCCGCCACACGGCGGCGATGAGCGCCGCCGAGTCGAGTACCGCGGGCGCGGAACAAAACATTGAGCGGTACTACGCGCGCGAAGCGGAGCTCGACACCCTGCGCGACATCGCCGCCCAGTCGGAATAACTCCACGTGATGCCGGGAGCGCTGCCCTCGCCGCAGCCCCGTCGGAACAGGGACGTGTCATGTTAAGGAAGTTTGATATTTCCGCCTAACGGCGGTGCCGACGCACGGGCCTGTCGGACAGTTGAAGGTCCTGTCCTGATCAGATTGCAGCGAGCGCGCCGGTCAGGCCGCGCCCGGTGCGGGCATTTCGACCTGCCCGAGGCGGTCAAGATAGGGCGCGAGGTACTTGGCGGCGATCTTGGCTGGCGGTGACCATGAGGCCGTCGCGCTGATCTGTGAGGCGAAGCCCTCACCCCCGGTGAGGCGTGCGGTCAGGTAGCGCGGTCTTGCTCCCGTCAGCAGGATCCCTCTTATCTCAGGCTCGAACGGTTCTGGTTTCACATCAGCTCCCGCGAGCCCGGCGATGCTCGCCGCGACAACGTCGGCCTGTTCGGCGGCGATGCCGCCGAACTTGACCACGAAGTCGGTCGCGTCGCCCGCAGCGTAGATCGCATCGACACCGCGAACACGACAGTACTGGTCGATTGCGATGAAGCCGTCATCGCCAGCCGGCAGCCCGCGAATCGCCGGTCCGACGAGCTCAGGCAGCGCGACGACCCGGTCGAACGTGAGCCTCAGGTCGCCCGGGTTCACGACCACCGCGCCCGCGGCCGGCACCTCGACCGCAGCGCCCGTGAGGACGGTGATGCCTGCTTCGCTGAGCAGTTCGCTGACTGCGCTGCTGACTTCCCGGCCAAAGATCGCCAACGCGGATTCCTCAGGCGTCATCACGGTGATTTGGAGGGTGGCGCTCGCGTCGTGCGCACGCTGAGCGGTCATCAGCGCAAGTTCGTATAGCGGTAGCGGCCACGCTTTGTGCGCCGGCATGACGAACGCGAGTGAGTGGACATAGCCGCCCTCGATATCTTGGATCAAACCGTGGAGCTGGTCGTCCAACCGACGATCATCGAGCGTCAGAGCATGTTCGTAACGCGCGTGAGCGTGCGCCCCCGACGCGAGAACCAAGGCGTCATACGGAACCGCTCGACCAGTCTCGGTGTGCGCCACCTGAGCCGGCGCATCAACCCACCCGAAGCGGTCCACCACGAGCGTTGCCCCGAGGTCGTCAACGATCGCCGCGAGTGGGTAACGCTGCGCGGCAGCGTAGGCGAACGGCTCGCGGACCGTCATCGGGCGGTACACGAAATCCGGCTCCGGGGCAACCACGGTAAGACCGATGCGCTCGCCGGCGAGGTCGCGAAGAGCAAGTCCCGCCTCGACGGCCGCAACCCCGCCACCAACAACCACCACCCTGAACGCGTCAGCACCCGCCCCGGTCATGCTCGACCGCTCCTCGCAACAGCGGGCTCGGCAAGCGCCGCGACGGCGCCGAAGTAGACGACGGTCCGATCAATCAAATCCAGGTGGTAGGGCACTTCGCGACCTCCGCGACACAGTGGAACCATGGAAGTCAGATCGTGCTGCCGACGCTGTCGCCGACCTCAACGCCTATGCCCTCGCCAGCGACTTTACGGCATGCGACGTGTGTCCCCACAGCATCCTCATTTCGGCAGGCGCCACGCTTCGTCCACTGCCACTCGGTCAAATGGGGTGGGTACCGCCCCGCGTGCGCGTCTACGGGGTCAACGGAGGTCCGTGTAGCGTACGCAGCGATCCATGGGGTTGCAGTTGACCGATTCCGCGAGGTGGCGGTCTGATGGCAGGGGCAACGCAGAAGTCCGAGATCGGGCTGGTAGCCGCGGTCAGCATCGGCGTCGGCGGCATGATCGGCGCCGGGATCTTCTCGATCCTCGGGGTCGTGGCCCATATTTCAGGGTCCGCTATGCCGTTGTCGTTCGCGATCGGCGCGGCGGTTGCTGGTCTGGCTGTGTACGGCCACTCCGCGCTGGGCAAGACGTTCCCGAGCATTGGCGGCTCGGTTACGTTCCTAGTTCGTGGCTACGGCGAAGGCGTGCTGTCAGGTTCGCTGAACCTGTTCCAATACTTCAGCTACATCATCACGATCGCGCTGTACGCCACCGGGTTTGCGGCCTATGCCGTGACCGATGGCCGCGCGCGACCGCCGCTGTGGGCACCGTGCCGGCGACGCGGACAACGTTCAGTCCACATATGCGCAGGGCGTCGACGAACCGCACGACGGCGCTCGCCAGGAAGCCGGTCAACGGACCCGACCACTGCTCGACCAGAAGGACCGCAGAAGCCACGTTCGCCGCGCCCGGGCCTGGCCGCGAGGTCGGCGCCCACCCGGTATCCGGCGTCTGCGCCGGCCGTGCCGGTGCGCTCATATCAGCGGTCGCTTGATCACGCCGCAGCCCGCCATACGGGCCGTCATGCCGCGCGCTGATGTGCTTCGGGGTGATCGATGTCGATCGAGGGAAGCTCAGCAAGCTCATGCTTGCTCAGATTGACCTCGACGACGCCGCCGACCCGCGTGACCGAGTGAATCGGGATCGACACGTCCCGCTTGCCCCAGAGGTGACCCTCCTGAAGAAGCACGTGGGTGATCTCCCCGGCCGGCGTTCCGATCACCAGTCCGGCTATCTTCCCGACCTCGCCGTCGGTGGCGCGCACAGAGTCACCTCTGCGGATCGTCACCTCTCCTCGCGGGACCGCTTCGTAGCTCGAGCTATGGCCCCAGCCGTATCCATATCCTGACCCACCGAACCCGTAGTAGGGCCAGAAGTAGGCGTTGCCATAGCCGTACCCATACCCTCGCGCGTAGCCACCGTAATAGGACCCGTAGTAATCATCCATCGGAAAGTAGTCCGTGTCCTGCGACGGATCGAGCTGATCGAATTCGCGGAGCGTGCAGGCGAGACCGATCTGCTCCGGCGTGTTGGACGCGACGAGCTCCAGCGGCACCAGGCGCCCCAGCGCCCCGTGGCTAGGTTCGACGACAAGGTGGGTGAGTATCCGCTGGATCGGATCGATGATCACCCTTGTGAGCTTGCCGCATTGCCCACTTCCGCAGGTGACCTTCGCTCCGATGGCAAACAGTGCCGTATCATGAATGTCTGATTCTGGTACCGAGAGGGTCGTCATGTTCGGTTACTCCTAGAGTCGTAAACGCCATGCTCGGCGTGGAGGTGAGTATTCGAAGGGGTAACTGTGCGGTTCCAGGAACTCAGGCGACCTTGTCGAGCCAGCTGCCATCGCCCGTCGGAGAACGCGCACGCGGGCAGAGAATTGCCGTGGAGCTCACTCACGCGGTGACTGGGGCGTGATCAATAGCCCCAGCCGCGTCCCCACGGGAGAAAGATCATGAACACCAGAAAGACCCAAAAGATCAGCCACCACGTGTAGTTGAAGCCGACGAAGTCGTAGCGGCGGCGCGGTTGCGGCCGGAGGTGATACCAGCGCCGCCCTCGCTCGTCGGTCGCGACGAGCTCGTCCTCACCGTAGCGCCCGACGATGTGATGCTCCTCGATCAGACGCGGACGGTCACCGCCCACACCCTGCGGCGGCGGGAGGCTGCTGGCGTAGTCGTCGGGAACCGGACTCTCGCCGTCCGGCGTCGGCTCGGCAATACTGCGATCAGTGGGGGTGTAGGCCATGGGACTCCTCGTCGTTTTGATCCTGTATAGAGAGTCGGCTGATTTGCGCGGCGCGGGTCTGTCGTGGCCGAGTCATGTGACTCCGGCCCTCAGCTGAGCGTGCTCGGCCCATCGGCGGCGCTGCTCGACAAGGGCTGGCGACGGGATGACCAGGACCGCACGGTCGGCGTGATGGAGGACGGCGTTGGAGACACTGCCCAGCATCAGCGATTTCAGGCCACCCCGGCCCCGCGTACCGAGAACGATCACATCGGCGTCGATCTCCTCCGCCACGGCGAGGATGTCGGCAGCGATCTCGTGGCGCCGACTGACGATCCGCGGGTTCGCCACGAGTCCAGCGCTCGTCGCTTGCTGCGCCCCGTCGGTGGCGGTGTCGAGCGCGGCCTTCTCAAGCGCCGCGTCAGTCCCGGCCTCGTCGTAGGGGCCGACCGCCCCAAAGCCCATACCCAGTGTCCCCGCCCGCGTCAACGTCTCCAGCAACGTCTCCCAGATCACGAGCACCGTCGCGTCACTACCGGGCATCAATTGCCCGGCACGTCCGATCGCGGCCTGCGCGTCCGCGGATCCGTCGTAGCAGATCAGAACCCTCACGCCATCGACCCCTCGCGGGAGGCCCGGCGCCACACAATGCGCGATCGGCAGGGCTGAGCGAACACATCGGCTGGGCGGCTCATACAGTTGACTCCAGAGCGTTGGTGATCGCGATCACCACACGGTGTCGCGCACGCCGGCCAGTCGCTGGAGCCGGAAACAGCAATGCTCGCCGAGGCATGGAGCGAAGCTTCTCCACGATACTCCCTTGGCGACGGCGGCGCGCTGATCGGCGCGTTCGTGACTCGGTCTTGCTTAGGTCCGGCTGGGATCTCGGAGGATCGAGCACAACGACCGCGAGCACCTGCGCAGGCTGATCGCGAACAAATGCAAGGATCGTTTGCGCGTCGCTTCGATCCCCGTCGCGCTCCACCACGAACAGCGCTCGAAGCCCCGGCGCGCGCACGGATTCGACAGAATCACGGCCACCTACTCGAACGCGACTCGCCGCGCGCGCTGACAGCTCGCCGGTCAATCACGACACCACACCTCCCGGTGGCGCTCGGTCCACGCCGCAACTCGTGCCGCCGCATGATTCGACCGAACACTGTGCGCAAAGTGTTCAAAAAATCGCGCCCAGAGCCGAGCGCGCGGATCGCGTCGTAGCCTGACCAGCGATCCGTGAATCGCGTTGGAAGTGGCAGCCGACGTAAATGCGTTACGAGTCGGCGCGATAGGTTGTCCAGCACAGCTGGCGACGGGATCACAACAATGCCGCAAAGCGATCCCGCGAGTCAATGGAATCCGTCCCGGCCGGGCGGTGGCGGGTCCGAGTCTTCGGCGTCGACCTTGCGGACGATCACGTGATCGCCACGGCCGAATGTATCCCAGTCACCGCCGCGGCGAAGCGCGCAACCGGAGCTCCGATCCTCACGGAGCGCGCCGGTCGTCACCCTGGAGGTCGCCGACTTCGCGCGTCGCACCGGAGAGCACCGGGGCGTCGGCCGTTCAAGCCCCACCGCGGGCCCCGTTCACCTGAACTTCCGCCACCGCGGCACCTACACTCGCTCGCCGGCTATCGGGATCTGACCGGGACCGACGAGTGGGCGAACGACTTGGCGTTGCGGCCCAGCATCACGCGTTCCCCGGCGGGGGTGAGCGCCGCCGCCGGCGGGTTGGCGCTCGCCTGCACGCAGTCGGGCCGGACGCAGACGCGGATGCGACTTCCGTGAAAGCTGACGCTGAGCTTCAGCGACTCCCAGCCGGGTGGGAGCACGGGGTCGATCGCCAGCGCGTCTCCGGCGGGTCGCAGGCCGGCGAAGCCGAGTGCGATCGCGCGCCAGACGCTGCCCATCGCCGCAAGGTGCACCCCTTCCTCGGCTTCCCCGCCGATGTCGTCGAGGTCGATCCGCGTCGTGAGGCGCAGGAGCTCCAGGGCGTGGTCCAGTTGCCCAGCGCGTGCCATCAGTGCGGCGTGCACGCCCGGGGAGAGGCTGCTTCCGTGCGCGGTGCGCGGGTCGTAGAAGTTCAGGTTCGGGCGCAATGATCCGTCCGCGAGCTCCTCGGGGATCAGGTAGTGCGCCATCAACACGTCGGGTTGCTTGACGATCTGCGCGGCGCGTACCCGTGGGTGACCGAGCAGCATGTCAGCCGAGACCGGCCGTCGTGCCAGGTCGGCGATCACGAGTGGCTCGAGCGCATTGAAGCCGGCGAATTGCTCGTAGATGCCCGTCACGGGGTCGTAGCCGTCGACGATCGCGTCGGCGAGCTGGAGCCAATGCCTGCGCTCGCGCGGGTCGACCGAGTCGTTGGCGGTGGCGCCCGCGGCGCGGCGGAGGTTCCAGCGGGCCATGACGTTGGTGTAGGCGTCGTCGTCGACGTGCTCGTGGTATTCGTCGGGGCCCATCACGCCGCGAATGTGGGCGCCGCCGTCCTCGTCGCGTTGGATCCGCGACGCCCACCAGCGCGCTGTCTGCACGAGCAACTGGAGGCCCGGGCCGGTGGCGAATGCCTCGTCGCCGGTCCAGTCGATGTAGTGGGCCGCCGCCCAGGCGACGTCGGCGACGACGTGCTCCTCCTGGCGGCCGCTGTAGACCGGGTCGTTCCCGCCACGGCCGTTCGGCGCCGAGAGCGGCGTTACGTCCCGGCCGGAAGCCGCCGACTCCCATGCGAACCGAGCCCCGGAGAGCCCTTCGGCGCGCGCTGCCGCAAGCGATGCCGGCAGGCGACGCACGCGGTACTCCAGCATCGCCCGCGCGGACGCTGGATGCGTCGCTGCAAGGAAAGGTAGTACGTACACGTCGCTATCCCAGAAGACGTGGCCGCGGTATCCAGGGCCACTCATACCGCGCGCGCCAACCGCAGCCTCGCCATGATCGGTCACAGACGCCATCAGGTGAAACAGCGCCAGGCGCACCGCGAGCTGGAGGTCCGGGTCGCCGTCAATATCGATGTCGGCGTCCTCCCACCGGTTCGCCCACGCGCGGCGATGCTCCTCGAAGAGCGCGTCAAAGCCCAGGTCGGCCGCGACGGCCACGGCGTCGAGGGCCTCCTGCCCGTCGGTCGCTCCCGCCGACCGGCTCTCGTAAGAGGTCATCCGGTCGAGCACCCAATGTTGTGCTTCGTCGCCGCCCGGTGCCGCCACGACGCGTGTGTGGCGCGCGGCCAGGATCGACCCCGGCGCGCCTGTCACCCGGATCCACGAGCAGTCGCCGCTCGCTCCCCGCTGATGCTCGGCACCGACCGGTGCCTCGAGGCCGTCTTGGTCGGGCATCGTGACGCCGCTGCCGTGGACGCGGAGCACGGTCGTCGCCGGGCGGGCGAGCGAGGAGAGGAGAAGTGCCTGCAGCTGGGCCGCGCCGCCGAGGAACTCATGGGCCAGGGTTGCGGAACGAAGGTTCAGCACCCGCCTGCCCGATCGTCCTGGTTGGGCGTCGAGCGCGAGTGTGTTCCAGCTTGCGCCGTCGAGCAGCCTGGTCTCCGGCCCCTCGCCGCGGTAGACGCCTGCCATCAACACGCTGGGATCGTCTTCTGCGTTCGCGACCAGCGCGCTCCCGCGCGTGCCGAGAGTGCCGTCGGCGAGGGTGAGCAATCCCTCGGGCACGCGCCGCCCGGCGGCATCACCGTCGGTGACCGTGAGCGTCCACTCCGGGTCGCGGTCGATCCGCGGTAGCTCGCCGCCACGTCGACGGGCGATCTGGTCCTCGAGCAGCGCCGCGAGCATCTGGGCCCCTCCACGCAGCCATACGACGCCGGCGGGAAGCGTGCAGGGGTCGGGGCCGACCACCACGACCTCCGGCGGGCCGATCCCGATTCGCCACAGATCGCGCAGCCGGCTGTCGAGGTCGCCCGGCGGCGCGTCGGTGAGGAACGCCAACTCGAGGGTTGCCGCGCTCGCCGCCGCGCTGAGATCGCGCAAGCGGGCCACCTCGGAGTCCTCGGCGGGCGCACCCACAGGTCGATCCGGGTCGAAGATGATCGCTTCGAAGCGGCGCGCCGCGTTCGTTGGCAGTGGCGGATCGTTGCGCGTTGCCGACGGCCGGACTGGCTGCCCGATGCTCACCAGCATCGCCGCCGCGGCCGTTCTACCGTCGCAGCGATCACGCCGCGACCTGCGCGCGGAGCTTCCCGCGGGCGTCGTGCAGCGTCTTGTAGATCGCGCCAGGGGTCGTGTGCAGCTCGAGCGCGAGCGCTTTCGCCGGCACACCGTTGATCGCGACCGCGATCAACACGGTGCGCTGCAGCGGCGTGAGCTGATCGACAATCGCGCTCGTCACGTACTGCAGCCGCTCGCGCATCTCCAAGCCGTCATGCGCAGCGGGTGCGTGATCAGGAACGTCGAACACACGCTCGGGTTCGCGTGAGATCCCGACGCGGTCGCGTCCCAGTCGCCGGCGGATGCTCACCGGTGCCTCCAGCGCGGCAAACCGCCGCGCCCACGTCAAGAACTGGCTGTCGCCCCTGTAATCCCCGAGCTTGCGCAGAATAGCCATCAGCGCCTCACCGGCGGCCTCCGTCGCAAGATCGTCGATGTCGCTCCTCGGAAACGCTGCGACGCTCGCCACGCGAATACGAATATGAAACCCGGCCTCGCGACGGAGCCTCTCGTGCAGATCGGCCACCGCGAAGCCGCGCACGGGCTCCGGCGCGTGCAATCGCACCAACCAAGACCGCGACTCGGCATCGAGTCCGGGCCGCGACCCGGCCGCGCAAGAGTGCCCTGCCGCCTTGAAGCGCGAGCGGCGTGGGCGCAGCGTTTTGGGCATGACGACCTCCGGGGCTAGATTGGAACCTCGGAAAGTCAAATCGCGCTGCCGGCCAGACCCCGCGATTTTGCCCTTCTTCGCTTCTGATACTACTGCGGTCCGGGCGCCCGATCGACGCGGGCCGCTCGGTCGCCTAGTCCCGGTCCGACGGGGTTCGACGCGGGCCTGGGCTGCGCCCAGCCGGCTGGCTCGGCCGCTCGCCGACGGTGATCTGCGGGGTCGGGCGAGACACCGGCCGGTCGGTGGTGATTTCGATCGCCTCGCCGTGGTGCCTAATTTGGAGTGGCGGGCCTTGAAGGAGCGAGTAGCGACTGTGGTCTTGGGTGACCTCGACGCGCAGGCGCCGGCCGCGAAAGCCCATGCGAAAGGTCAGGCGAGCGAGTCGCTGGGGCAGCTGCGGCGCGAAGCTGAGGGACCCGTCGTGGTCTCGCATGCCGCCGAATCCGGCGACCGCAACGATCCACACACCCGACAAAGACGCGATGTGCAAGCCATCGCGGGTGTCGTGCTCGAGGTCGTCGAGGTCCATCAGCGCGGCCTCTGCGAAGTAGTCGTAGGCCAGCTCCAGCTGGCCTATCTCAGCGGCGATCACCGCCTGCGTGCAGGCAGAAAGTGAGGAGTCGCGCACCGTCAGCGCCTCGTAGTAGGCGAAGTTGCGCGCCTTGGCATCGGCGCTGAACGCGTCGCCGCGCAGGTGCATCGCGAGCACGAGGTCTGCCTGCTTGACGACCTGCTTTCGATAAAGGTCGAAGTAGGGGAAATGAAGGAGCAGCGGGTATTGCTCCGGCGCCGTTCCGTCGAAGTCCCAGAGTTGGTGTTCGGTGAAGTTCTCGGCTTGCGGATGGATCCCGAGGCTTTCGTCGAAGGGAATCAGCACCGTCTCGGCGGCGTCGCGCCACGCCGCGATCTCCTCGGGGTTGACGTCCAGCTCGGCGGCGCGATCGGTGTGGCGAACAGCGGCGTCGGCTGCCAGGCGCAGGTTTCGCTGCGCCATCAGGTTGGTGTAGACGTTGTTGTCGGCGACGGCGCTGTATTCGTCGGGTCCGGTCACCCCATCGATGCGAAAGCGCCCGCGGGAGTCGTGGTGGCCGAGCGAGCGCCACAGCCTCGCGGTCTCGACCAGCAGCTCGATTCCGAACTCACGCTCGAACGCTTCGTCGTCGCTGGCGGCCTGGTAGCGCCCGACCGCATCGGCGATATCCGCACCTATGTGGAAGGCAGCCGTCCCAGCCGGCCAGTAGCCCGAGCATTCCTTTCCGTCGATAGTGCGCCAGGGAAACGCCGCACCCGCGAACCCCAGGAGCTTCGCCCGCTCGCGCGCCAAATCGAGCGTCGCGTGACGCCAGCGCAGAGCGTCACGGGCGGCCTGCGGCGCGGTATAGGTGAGGACGGGCAGGACGAACGTCTCGGTGTCCCAGAAGGTATGCCCGTCATAGCCAGGGCCAGTGAGCCCCTTCGCCGCGATCGCTCGCTGCTCGCCGCGGGCGCCCGCCTGGAGGGTATGAAACAGCGAGAAGCGCACGGCCTGCTGAAGCTCCGCGTCGCCTTCCAGCTCCACGTCCGCGCGCGCCCAGAAGTCATCGAGGTACTCGCGCTGGCCGGCGAGCAGCCCGTCCCAGCCAGCGTTTCGCGCCTCCGCCAGAGCCGCGGCAACCTGCGCATCGAGCGCCGCGACCGAGCGCTGGCTCGACCAGCCGTAGGCCAGCAGTTTCACGACGCGCAGTCGCTCCCCAGGCTCAAGGTCGGCGGTGATCGTGACGCGAGCGAGGTCGCCGCTGCTCTCGCTCGCCGTCTGCAGATCCGCCGGACCGTCGATCAGGTGATCCATCGCCGCAGCCATCCGCAGCCGGCTCCGCTTCGTGGTGTGCACCAGCGCGGCGAGCACGCCGTTGCTCGAGAACCGCTCCGAGTGCAGCGCCGCGTGCAGGTCTGCCGCGGTGCGCGGGTCGGACTTCGCGTGGGACGTCGGCTCGTTGGCGACCAGTTCCGATTGCACGACGACCCGAACGGGGGCGTCTACTGCCTCGACTTCGTAGGCCATTGCGGCGACAGCTCGCTGCACCAGCGAGACCAGGCGTACGGAGGCGACCCGCACGCGCTTGCCTGCCGGCGAGCACCACTCAGCGCGACGTCGGAGCACACCGGCCCGGAAATCCAGAACACGCTCGTGGCCTCGCAACTCGCCGAAGCGCACGTCGAAGGGCTGGTCGTCGACGAGCAGGCGGATGATCTTGCCGTTGGTGACGTTGACGACGGTTTGTCCTGCCTCCGGGAAGCCATAGCGGGCTTCCGCATAGGGCAGGGGACGCTGTTCGTAGAAGCCGCCCAGGTAGCTACCGGGAAGACCTGGTGGCTCGCCCTCGTCCAGATTTCCGCGCAGCCCGATATGCCCGTTCGCCAGTGCGAACAGCGATCCGGTCTGCTCGAGCACGCCCAGGTCGAGCTCGGTCTCACGGATCGACCACGGGTCAACCGCGAAGGCGGGATGGCGGATCACCGAGCGTCGAGCAATTCGACGAGATCGTCGACGACGATGTCCGCACCGTGCTCGCGCAGCGCCTCGGCCTGTCCCACGCGATCGACGCCGACAACGTAGGCAAAACAGCCGGCTCGACCGGCCGCAACGCCGGAGAGCGCATCCTCGAACACGGCGGCGTTCCCTGCCGCGACGCCAAGGGCGTGCGCGCCGGCCAGGAACATATCCGGTGCGGGCTTTCCCTTCAGATGCTCGCGTTCGGCGACAACGCCATCGATCCGTGCCGCGAACAAACCCTCGATGCCGGCGGCGATCAGCACGGCGCGACAGTTGGCGCTCGAGGAGACGACGGCCGTGGCCAACCCGGCCCGGCGGGCGGCCTTCACGTATCGCAGCGAGCCCGGGTAGGCCTCGACCCCGTGGTCGCGGATCAGCCGCAGCACGATCTCGTTCTTGCGGTTACCGAGCCCGTCGATCGTCTCGGCCTCGGCGGCATCGGTGGGATCGCCGTCCGGCAGCTTGATACCGCGCGCGTTCAGGAACGAGCGCACGCCGTCGTAGCGAGGTTTGCCATCGACGTACTCGTCGTAATCGTCCGCCGCGTCAAACGCTACGAACGTCCCGTCTCCGCGCGCCGCGCGTTCGCGCAGATACCCATCGAACGCCTGCTTCCAAGCTGCCGCGTGGACCTTCGCCGTCCGTGTCAGCACGCCGTCGAGATCGAACAGGCAGGCTGTAACAGGATCAGGCAGACCAAGCATCGAGGCCATCAGCTCCAACCGTGTTGATCGTGTTGGACGCGCTTGATGAAGTAGACGAGCCCGCACACGCTGAGGAAGGCGGGCGCGATGGCTACTTCGATGCCCGGAGGGTGGCCCGGTCCGAGTCCGAACACGAGCACGATCGTTGTCAGGGCCACGACCATTCCCGTCGTCCCGCCGATCGGCAGCGGCCGGCACCTCGTGCGGTCGACCAGGCTGCTCTCGACGATCGGCACGGCGACGTTGATGGCTCCGCTGGCGACGTTGGCCGGCAGTGGCGCAGCGTTCTCGACCGCGGCGCTCTTGAGCCGCGTCGGCGCATAGTAGATGAGGGTGATGATCGCGGTCACACGCTGGAACACCGCGAGCGACAGGCCGATCATGACGAGCCGGCGGAAGTTCGGCTCGGGCAGGGTAGGATTATTGTGTGACGGCGGTCGGGATCGTTGACGTCGGCGGTCGACCTCGGCGCGGTCATCGCCGGGTCGGGTTCTGCCGTCGCGGCCTGTCCGGTGCTTCCGTGGAAGCGCGTCATAGTGGCAGGGGATCCGTTAGTGAAGCGATCGCGTAGTCGGCGCCCGCGTCTCGGAGTTGCTTGACGGTGAAGTTGTTGCTGGCCACGCCGACGCAGGCGATTCCGGCTGCGTGCGCGCCGGTGATGTCATGCGGGGTGTCGCCGACGGTGATCGCCTGCGCCGGCGTGACCGCTTCGCCGTAGACGAGTGCGGCACGCCTGAGTGCGATCTTGGTCAGCTCACCTCGGTCGGTCGAGTCCGAGCCGTAGCCGCCGAACGAGAAGAAGCGGTTCAGTCCCGCACGGTGGAGCTTGATGTGGGCGGACGCCTCGAGGTTTCCGGTGACGAGCCCCAGCAGATAGCCGTCCGTGATCAGCCTCGGCAGTAGCTCGTGCACACCAGCGAGAACGCGATAGCCCGTGGAGTCCCTGACGGTCTGATGCAGGTAGAACAGCCGTCGCTCGAGCAGCCGCGTGAACTCCTTGCGCTCGGGCGCGCGGTGCATGACCGCCTCGAACGTCTTGCGGCCCACATCGGGGTCGGTCAGCCCGGCGTCGGTGAACTCGCCGATGTCGGCCGGGATCCCAAAGAGCTCATCGAACGCCATCCGCCACGACGCGGCGCCGGCCCCGCCCGTGACTATCAGGGTGCCGTCGATGTCGAACAGCACCGCTATGCGCTCGGGGGCGTTCACAACAGTCCCGCACCTGCAGGCCGGTCCGCCGAGACGATCTCGAGCTGTCCACCTGGCAGAGCGCTCGCGACGATCTTGCCATCGGGGGCCTGCGTCATATCGAGACTCACGGCAAATCGTCTCCATCAGGTTGTGGGGCTCGGGGGGTGCGCCGTACCTCCGGCCTCGCGTGGCCGCCGGTGCTTTCCGCCGCCCCCGGGAAACGGAGGTGGGCATGATTTGCGTCGATGTCAGACAGGACGAAGGCGGGCTTGATCGGGCCGGGCACGTTCAGGCCTTCTTCTCGTTGTGGCCGCCGAAGCCCTTGCGCATCGCCGAGAGCACCTTGTCGGCGAAGTCGTCGAGACCGCGCGACGCGAAGCGGGAGTACAGCGCCGTGGTCAGCACCGGCGCGGGGACGCCTTCGTCGATCGCCGCGATCGAGGTCCAGCGCCCCTCGCCCGAGTCAGAGACCCGTCCCGCGAACTCGCTCAGGTCAGGCGAGTCATACAGTGCGGCCGCGGTCAGGTCCAGTAGCCATGACTCGATGACGCTGCCGCGTCGCCAGACCTCGGCCACCGCCGGAATGTCGATCTCGAACTGGTAGAACTCGGGCTCCTCCATTGGCGCTGTCTCTGCGTCAGCCTCGCGCGTCGCCTTGCCGGCGTTGGCGTGTTTGAGGATGTTCAGACCCTCGGCGTACGCGGCCATCGCGCCGTATTCGATGCCGTTGTGGACCATCTTCACGAAGTGCCCCGCGCCGTTCGGGCCACAATGCAGGAAGCCGTTCTCTTCGTTTGACGGCTCGCCGCTGCGCCCCGGCGTGCGCGACGCGGCGCCGACGCCCGGCGCGATAGCGGCGAACACCGGCGTGAGGCGATCGACGACATCCTTCTCGCCGCCGATCATCAGCGAGTAGCCGCGCTCCAAGCCCCACACACCGCCGCTCGTCCCAACGTCGACATAGTGGATGCCCTTCTCGGAGACCGTCTTGGCGCGGGCGATGTCATCGCGGTAGTAGGAGTTGCCGCCGTCGATGATCACGTCACCGCCATCCAGGTGTTCGCTGAGCTCGCTGACGGTCTGCCCGGTGATCTCCCCGGACGGAACCATCACCCACACCGCGCGGGGCTTGTCCAGCAAACCGACGAGCTCCCCCAGCGAACCGGCGGCGGTCGCGCCTTCGCCCGCGAGCTCCTTCACGGCCTCGGCGTTGACGTCGTAGATCACGCAGTCGTGCCCCGCGGGCATCAGCCGCCGCACCAGGTTTGCTCCCATACGGCCCAGCCCGACCATTCCCAGTTGCATTTCTCAGTCCCGCTTCCCTCGAACGATTGTGATGAATCGGCGCTACATCACCGCTGGACGTGTCAGAGCGCTTCAGCGTGTCGGAGCATTCCCCCATCGACAAAGTAGGTGGACCCGGTGACATACGATGACCGGCCGGAGGCAAGAAACAGCGCGACCTGGGCGACTTCTTCGGGTGTGCCCATCCGGCCGAGCGGCACGATCTCGGCTAGGCGCGCAACCTTCACCGGGTCCGCGAGGGTGGCCGCGTTGATCGGTGTCGCGATCGCTCCCGGCGCGATGTTGTTAACGCGAATGCCGAACGGGGCGAGCGCGAGCGCGGCGTTTCGCATCAGCATGCGTAGCCCGCCCTTCGCTACCGCGTAGGGCGCATAGCTCGGGAACGGGACATCTTCGTGAATCGAGGAGATGTTCACAATCGAGCCGCCGCCGCTGTCCTTCATCCGGCGCGCCGCCGACTGGATGCACAGGAAGGGCGCCTTGAGATCGACGGCCAGCGTGCGATCCCAGCTTGCCTCATCGATGTCCAGTAGCGGCTGCGACTTCTCGATCCCGGCGTTGTTGACCAGGACGTCGAGCCGACCGAACCGCTCAAGGACCCGAGCGACCAAGCCCTCGACGGCGGCGGCCTCGGTGACGTCCGCCTCGATGGCGACGGCCTTCGCCCCGGCGCCATTGAGGTGTTCTGCGAGGGCTCGCGCGTCGTCGCCGTGCTCGAGGTAGTCGATTGCGACCGCTGCGCCCTCGCGGGCGAAGCATTCGGCGATCGCGTAGCCGATGCCGCTGCCGGCACCGGTCACGAGCGCGACCTTCCCGACCAGCTCGCCTGAACGGATTCGGATCTCGCTCGGATCTGCGCCGCCAGAGACGTCGAGGACGCTGACGTGGGAGCTCATGAGGACTCTATTCCCCAGCTCGCTGCGAACGACTCGCCCGGCTCGAGGATGACGAGCCCGTCGCCGCTCTGGAACGCGTTGGGGGCACACGTCATCGGCTCGATCCCGAGACTCCGGCGATCGACATCGGGCAACGGGTCGCCGGTGAAGAGCATCAGATACCGGTAGTGCTCGTCGAGCCAGAGCGTCGCACTCACCGCACCGTCCGGCGCAGCGAGTCGGACACGTGCGCGCCCGTCGAGATCGCGCTCGAGGTCGCCGAAGGCCGTGTCGAGCTTCAGGCTCCCGATCGGCCGCCGCTCGCGAAAGTCGTACTCGCTCGCATCCACCGCCTCCGCACCCGTCGGAATCCCGCGCGCATCGCCGATCAGGCGAGTCCGACCCGGTGCCCGCAGCACGATGCTGTCGACCGATGGCGTGCCGACGGACAGGTAGGGGTGCGCCCCCGCACCGTACGGACAGGCGGTCAATCCAACGTTCGTCGCGGTCGTGCGAACCGTGAGGCCGCTCGCGTCCACGCGGTAGTCCACGACCAGTGCCAGGCTGTGTGGGTAGCCGGGCTGGGGGTGCAGCCGCAATTCCAACGTGACGCGATCGCCGGCCCGCTCGGCGACAGTCCAGTTCGCCCAGCTGCCGAGACCGTGTATTGCTGTTTGACGTTCCGGCTCGTTGAGCGCGAGTTGCTGGCGGACCCCGGCGAACTCGTAACTGCCATCGGCGATCCGGTTAGGCCACGGGACCAAGCACTGACCGCGTGCCGACCTGCACATCTCATCTTCACCGTAGCCGTCGAGCACCTCGCGCCCGCCCACGGAATACGTGCGCAGTCCACCGCCAACTTCCACGACGCAGGCACGACGGTCCCCCGAGGCGATCTCGAACTGCCGCCCAGACGGCGCAGTCACGACGCGCGCGCCGCTCAATACGGCTCTCGGGTAACGACCCACTGGAATCTCTGCCTCTCAGGAATCTCTTCCTCTCGGCCCGCGGAGCGGGATCTGCACCTCCAGCGTCGTCGGGACGCAAGTTCTTACGTCGCCGGAACCACCGCATTTGGCTCCTTCGACGCCGGGCCCGCCGGCGCCCGGCGCACCTATCAGGACGCTTGTGAGGAGTTCTGATCGGTCGATCGCGTGATCGTCAGCCGCTGTCTTTCGCCAACGTCGACGGGCTGGGGTAAGACCACGCGCGATCTCGACGCTACACGGGTATGAGTGATCTGACTCTCGCCAGCGGCGACGGGGCCGCAGGCGCCCCGAGCAGCCGGCTCGTTGCTGGAGTAGCCCTCGGCGCTCCAATCAAGGTGGGGTGCGATGTCTGACGATCACGATGACTCGATCGCGACGTTCATCGCGCCGTTTCGGGTGGCGCCTGGGTCGACGGTGAGCCTCGAGAACGACTTTGATCCCGGGTTCAAGGGCGCCCTGAAGAAGAAGCGTGCCGTCAAGCGGCTGCGTGCGGGCGTGCAGTCGCTGAGCGAGTACCAGGCTCGTCTCGCGGCTCAGGACACCTACGGCGTGCTGATCATCCTGCAGGCGCTGGATGCTGCCGGCAAGGACGGCACGATCCGTCACGTGATGAGTGGGGTAAACCCGCAGGGCGTCGCCGTTCACAGCTTCAAGGAGCCCTCGGCGGAGGAGCTCGATCACAGCTTTCTGTGGCGCTACCAGCAGTATCTGCCGGCGCGCGGGCAGATCGCGATCTTCAATCGCTCGCACTACGAGGAGGTGCTCGTCGTCCGTGTGCATCCCGAGGACCTCGATCGCCAGAGGACGCCCCCGGCGGCCAAGCGCGACGGTGTCTGGGAGCGGCGCTACCGCGAGATCAACGACTGGGAGCACTACCTCGTCGACAACGGCCTGCGGATCGTGAAGCTTTGCCTCAACCTTTCCAAGGAGGAGCAGCGGGTGCGGTTCCTGCGTCGCTGCGACCTGCCCGAGCACAACTGGAAGTTCTCGGCCAACGACATCCACGAGCGCGCCCACTGGGACGCCTACCAGCACGCGTTCTCGCAGATGCTGTCGCACACCAGCACCCCATGGGCGCCCTGGCACGTGATCCCGGCAGACCACAAGTGGTTCGCGCGCATCGCCGCCTCCGAGGTGATCCTCGACGCCCTGATCGACATCGACCCGCAGTACCCGACACTCGACGGCGACGCGCGCGCGCGACTGCTCCAGGCGAAATGCGAGCTTGAGGCGCAGGCGCCAAAGGGAGCCGCCCCGGATCCCGTGACAGCCACGCAGGCGTCGTGATCGGCCCCGATCAGCTGGCCTGCCGTTGCGCTGCGCCTGGTGTGATGTGAAGGTCGCCTGCGGGTTTGCCCACGCGGGCGTGGCACTGCACGAGGTGGTCATCGACGAGCTGGTGGACGGCGGCCACGAAGCGCTGGACCTGGGTGCGGCCGACGACTACCCGGTGATCGCGCGGGCGGTGGCGCGGGCGATCAGCGATGGCAGAGCCGCGCGCGGCACTTTCGTGTGTGGCTCGGGCGCCGGGGTATCGGTCGCAGCGTCGAAGGTTCACGGGATCCGTGCAGCAACGGTCAGTGACACCTACACCGCCCATCAGAGCGTCGAGCACGACGACCTCAACGTTCTGTGTCGCGGGGCTCGCGTGATTGGATCCGAGCTCGCGAGAGAACTGATGCGCGCGTTTCTGGGCGCTCGTTTCAGCGGTGCCGAGCGGCCACCTACGCCGCCTGGCGCAGGTCAGCGAGATCGAACGTCACGGCGTCGGCGTGCCGGCTGACGGCCCGGCCTAACCCGGGCCGCTCGCTTTGCGTGTGCTCGTCGTCAACGCCGGATCGAGCTCGCTGAAGCTGACGCTGCTCGACGGCGCCGACCAGGTGATCGCGGCGAGGGAGCTTGAGGCAGCGCACGGCGAACTCGACGAAGCGGCGTTGCGTGACGCGCTCGCCGACGGCCTGGACGCCGCCGATGCGGTCGGGCACCGTATCGTGCACGGTGGCGAGCGGTTCGTGACGGCCACGCTCATCGACGCCGAAATCGAAGCCGCCCTGCGCGAGCTCACCGACCTCGCCCCGCTGCATCAACCGAAGTCACTGGCCGCGCTGGACGCAGTATCGGCGCAGCTGCCAAAGATCCCCGCCGTGGCCTGCTTCGACACCGCGTTTCACGCCGGCCTACCGGCGGCTGCGAGCACCTACGCGCTGCCAGCCGCCTGGCGCGAGCGCTGGCCGATTCGCCGCTACGGCTTCCACGGGCTCTCCCACAGTTGGGTGGCGCGCCGGGCGCCGCAACTGCTCGGCCACCCGGCAAACGACCTGCGGCTGGTCAGCTGCCACCTCGGAGCAGGCGCGTCGCTGTGCGCGATCGCCGACGGACGCTCACTGGACACGACGATGGGCTTCACGCCACTGGAGGGCCTGGTCATGGCGACCCGCTCCGGGAGCATCGATCCCGGACTACTACTGTGGCTGATGCAGCACACCGAAATGTCCGAGCACGAGCTCGCGTTCGCGCTCGAGCACGAGTCCGGCCTACAGGGCCTGTCCGGCAGCGCCGACATGCGCATCGTGCTCAAGCGCGCCGCAGACGGTGATCCATCGAGCGTGCTCGCGCTCGAGGTCTGGGAGCATCGACTGCGGGCACTGATCGCCGCCATGGCCGCAGCGCTCGGCGGCCTCGACGCGCTCGTGTTCACCGGCGGTATCGGCGAGCGCTCAGCGCCCATCCGTGCCCGCGCGGTGGCCGGCCTCGGCTTTCTCGGCCTGGCCATCGACGCTGAGCGCAACGAGACCGCAAGCGGCGACCTCGAGCTCACCGCCGAAGGCGCCCGAACCCGCACACTCGTCATTGCAGCGCGCGAAGACCTCGAGATCGCCCGTCAGACACGCGCCGTGCTCCAGGCCGCACAAGGGCGCGTCAGCACGTCGTGACCGAGCCGAGTATCCCCCGCCCGGGAACTCGGGGCCGGGACACGGACGCTACGGTGGCGTTCTGCCCGGTGGCGGCAACCGGGACCACAACCCCAAGGACGACCGGCATGACTCACGCAGCAAAGGCCCCACAACCGCCCTACCACCTACACCTCGATCCCGGCGAGGTGCCCGTGGCCGCGAGCGCGCTACGTCTGCTGATCTCCGACGAGGCCCACCAGCCCGAGATTCGCCGGCTCGCACGAGCGGTTCTCGCCGACCTGGAATCAGCGGGCGACGATCGAGGCAACCTCACGCTGACGCTCGAACCCGAGCAGATGAAGATCACCCACACTGCCGTGCAGCTGCTGTTCGAGGATCTACAGCGCGGACAGGCCAGCGAGCGCGAGACTCTCCGCGGCATCCTGAACAAGCTCCCCGACGCCCACACGATGCGTGCGATCAAGCTCGAATAGCCATCGCTCCGTCGCTCACGCTCCTCGCTCGCGAGCCGGGAGTACCCCGGCGCAACTCTGCGGTCAGTGGTGTCGGAGTCTGAGAGCTATTGCTCTGCGCAGTAGCTGCACAGCTCGCGTCCACCGGTCCCGTCCACGCGGTGCGACGCTTCGATCTCGCTGCCGTAGGGGCAGGCGTCGTCGGTGTGGTAGACGCTGCGGTGACTCGGCTCGTATTCGCGTGAGGTTGTGTGGTAAGCGTGCTTCGGGGTCGTCGCGCCATTACTCGACATGTTCAGCGGAGCGCCGCTCGCGTCGGGCGTGGTCGAGCTCGTCGTCCCCGTGGTATGGCTGTCAACCGGGTCGAGTACTCGGTAGGCGAATAGTTTTACGCGGTCGGTGATCAGGAACCAGGCGATCGCGTAGCCCCAGACAGCAAGCGCCCAATACCAGGGCAGTGGGGTGACGAGGATTCCTCCGACGGCGATGATGGTGGCGATTGTCTGCGCGCCGATCACGGCGATCACGAGGACTCGTGCGGGGCGGATCGACCAGAACGGGCCGCGGGTGCGGGTCAGGAAGATCGTGAGCTGTCCGGCGACGGAGAGCATCAGATACATCAGCGTTTGCAGCTCCGGTCGCCCGAGAGTGAAGACGTTGTCAGCGACGTAGAACAGGCCGAACGCGGCGACGGGGCCGACGAGGCCGAGTACCGAGGCCATGCCGAGGACGAGGCGCATGTTCCACGCCTCGGGTCGGTCGGAGTAGCGGACGTTGTCGTAGGCGATCGACAGGATCGCGCCGTCGTTGAGCAGCGCCAGCAACACGATCATGATCGCGGTGACGGGAAAGAAGTTGTAGAGGAGGATGACCAGGGTCACGAGCCCGAGTACACGGAGGGTCTCGGCGATGCGGTAGATCGCGTAGCTGTTCATCCGCTGCACGATCCGGCGGCTTTCCTTGATCGCGTCGATGATCACCGACAGCCCCGGTGTCATGAGCACGATCGAGGCGGCGGCGCGGGCGGCGTCCGTCGCGCCAGAGACGGCGATGCCGCAGTCGGCCTTCTTCAGCGCCGGAGCGTCGTTGACGCCGTCGCCGGTCATCCCGACGATGTGGCCTTGCTTCTGGAGGACGTCCACGATGTGGAACTTGTGCTCCGGGAAGACCTGGGCAAAGCCGTCGGCGTGCTCGATCGACGCGGCCACCGCCTTGGTCTCCTTGCGCTTTGAGTCGCTGAGACCACCCGCGTCGAGGATGTTGGTTCCCAGGCCGAGCTTCTTCGCCGTTTCCTGCGCGATCGCCAGCGCGTCGCCGGTCACCATCTTGACGTTCACGCCGAGCGCTCGGGCGGTGAGGAGCGTCGCCTTCGCGTCTTCGCGCGGCGGGTCAAACAAGGGGAGCACGCCGACGAGCTTCCACGGCCCGTCCCCATCGGCGCGGGCCACACCCAATGAGCGAAAGCCGCGCGCCGCGAACTCGTTGACCGCCTTGTTCGCGTCCGCCTTTGCCGCTCCGGTGGTGGCGGCGAGCGCGAGAATGACCTGTGGCGCACCCTTCGTGACCTTGAAGGCCGTCTGGCCCTTCGCTGTGACGGTGGCTTCGGTGCGCTTGTGGACCGGGTCAAACGGCTGGAAATGACCAACCGTGTAGCCGTCGAGTGCGGTGGGGTCCTTGACCCCGTGGAGAATCGCGAGGTCGATCGTGTCGTCGTCGTCGTCGCGTGAGGCCAGCGCGGCGCAGAGGATGACCTCATCCGCGGTGATGCCGTCGACGGAGTATGGATCGCCAAGTGTGAGCTTGTTCTGGGTCAGCGTGCCGGTCTTGTCCGAGCACAGCACGTCGACGCCCGCGAGCTCCTCGATCGCGACCAGGCGGCTGACGATCGCCTGCTTCTTGGCAAGCAGACGCGCGCCGACCGCCATCGTCACCGACAGCACCGTCGGCATCGCAACCGGTATCGCCGCAACCGTCAGCACCAGCGCGAACTGCAGCGTCGTCAGGAACGCATCGCCGCGCAACAGCGAGACGACGATGATCAACGCGACGAGCGCGAGCGCGAGAACGATCAGATAGGTGCCGATCCTCAGCACCGCGCGCTGGAAGTGGCTGACGCTATGCGCGTCCTGGACAAGCTTGGCCGTCTCGCCGAAGTAGGTGTGTGCGCCGGTGGCGTAGACCAGCGCGCCGATCTCGCCCTGGCGGATGATCGAACCCGAGAACACCGCCTCACCGGACTTCTTCTCGACCGGCAACGACTCGCCGGTCAACGCCGACTGGTCCACCTCGACCGGGTCGCCGTCCAATAACCGGGCGTCGGCCGGAACGATGTCGCCCATCCGCATCCGGATCACATCACCCGGCACAAGCTCCGCCGCCGGCGGAGTGATCCACTTTCCGTCGCGCAAGACGCGCGCCTTGATCGCCAACTGCGCCTTCAACGCAGCGATCTCCTTGCCCGCCTGATGCTCCTCAGAGAACCCGACCGCAGCGTTCGCCACCAGCAACACCAGGATGATGAAGAAATCCGCCCAGTGCCCCAACGCGGCCGACAGGACCACCGCGATCTCGATCATCCACGCGATCGGACCCCAGAAATACGCCAGCAGCGCCCGCAACCAGCTGGTCGACTCCTCCTCAATCTCGTTAGCCCCATACTTCGCCAGCCGCTTCTCCGCCTCGACCGCAGTGAGCCCATCCGGCGACGTATCGAGCCGCTTCTCCACCTCAGCCAGCGGCAGCTCCTTCAGATCATTGCTCGGATCCGGGGAGGATCCGCCGTCCGTGCCACGGCCCTCGGCCTGTGGCGCCGCGTCACGCGATTGCGCGCGGCCACGGCGACGCCCACCAGCGGTCTTCCTGCTGCTTGTCGCGCTCATGGCGTGCCTTCCGCGGCGGCGCTGTAAGCGCCGCCGCGTGCCATCTGGTCGCATCTCGCCCGATGGCGCAGGGCCCGCTGGGCCGCCGCGACGTTCGCGTCCTCCCCATGCCAGATCGCGAGCGCCGGCTGCTGAATCGCGCGGCCGAAGGAGAAACTGAGCGGCCACGGTGCGCACGGGCGCGAGCGCAGAATGACGGCGTTCAGACGCGCCGACGCCAGCTCGCCGGACTGCCCACCGGAGAGGAACGCGATCCCGGCAACCGCCGCGGGAACCGCGCGCAGCAAACAAGTGAGCGTGGCGTCGGCCACCTCATCCACCGACGGCTGCTTGGCGGCACCCGATCCCGGCAGCACCATGTTGGGCTTGAGAATGACCGCCTCGAGCGTCACCCGCTGGCTGTGCAGGCTGGCGAACAGTGCGCGGAGGATCTCTTCTGTGATCTCGCCGCAGCGCGCCAGTGCGTGGTCACCGTCCATCAGCACCTCGGGCTCCACGATCGGGACCAGCCCCGCCTCCTGGCAGAGTGCGGCGTAGCGTGCCAGCCCCCCGGAGTTGGCCTCGATGCAACCGCGGCTGGGTGTGCCCTTGCCGATGGTGAACACGGCGCGCCATTTGGCGAAGCGAGCGCCCATCCCCCGGTATTCGATCAAGCGGTCTCGCAATCCGTCCAACCCCTCGGTGATCCGCTCGCCGGGATGCCCCGCCATCGGCACCGTCCCGGCGTCGACCTTGATGCCGGGGATGATCGCCGCGTCGACCAGCGCCTGGATCAGAGACGTGCCGGCTTGAGTGTGCTGGCGGATCGTCTCGTCGTAGAGGATCGCGCCGTGGATGCTGTCGACAAGACCGGGGGTCGTCACCAGCAGCTCCCGGTAGGCGCGCCGGCTCTCGATCCTCTGCTCGATTCCCGCGGCGGCGAACCGCCGGTTGCACGTCGCGATGCTCTCGTCCATCGCCAGAATCCCACGGTCGCCGGCCAGCAGCTCCTGTGCGGTGTCGACCTGCGCCTGCGCTGTCATCTGCTCGCGTCCCATTTCCAGTTGCGGATCTCGGGCAGGTCCTGGCCGTGCGCGTCGATGTACTGCTTGTGCTCGACGAGCTTGTCCTGCATCGTCTGCTTGAGGTAGCTGCCGGCTGCACCGAGCCCGGGAACGCGGTCGACCACGTCCTGAACGAGGTGGAAGCGGTCGAGGCTGTTTTGGACGCGCATGTCGAACGCGGTCGTGATCGTGCCCTCTTCGTTGTAGCCACGGACGTGCAGATCGCAGTTTCGACGGCGGTACGTCAACCGGTGGATCAGCGACGGGTAGCCGTGGAACGCGAAGATGATGTGCTTGTCCGTCGTGAACAGCGAGTCGTAGTCGCTGTCGCTGAGCCCGTGTGGATGCTCGCTGGCGGATTGCAGCTTCATCAGATCGACCACGTTGATCACCCTGACCTTCAACTCGGGCAGCTCGTCGCGCAGGATCGACACGGCTCCCAGGACTTCGAGCGTGGGCGTGTCGCCGCAGCACGCCATCACGACATCCGGTTCGCCGTCCTGGTCGTTGCTGGCCCATGACCAGATGCCGATGCCCTCGGTGCAGTGCACGACCGCCTCGTCCATCGTCAGCCACTGCGGCATCGCGTGCTTGCCGGCGACGATCACGTTCACGTAGTCGCGGGTGTTCAGGCAGTGGTTGGCGACCGACAGCAGGCAGTTAGCGTCCGGCGGCAGATACACCCGCACGATGTCGGCCTTCTTGTTGACCACGTGATCGAGGAACCCGGGATCCTGGTGGGTGAACCCGTTGTGATCCTGCTGCCAGAC
>Ga0182012_10001402_pt1 | contig 26518 bp, 22 predicted proteins | sample 612S2SmetaG_FD_120486 | JGI IMG/M metagenome (GOLD analysis project Ga0182012, IMG submission 120486) | Permafrost microbial communities from Stordalen Mire, Sweden - 612S2S metaG | ecosystem: Environmental > Terrestrial > Soil > Wetlands > Permafrost | place: Sweden: Stordalen | collected...
GTGATGGTCTACCAGGCGCTGCGCCACTATGCCGATGCCGGGATTTCGGCGCACTTCGTCTCCAACGTCGACCCGGCCGACCTGGTCGCGAAACTTGCCGATTTAGATCCTGCCACAACGCTTTTCATCGTTGCCTCCAAGACTTTCACCACGTTGGAGACGCTGACCAACGCGACCGCCGCTCGCCGCTGGCTGACCGAAGCGCTGGGCGACGACGCGGTGTCCAAACACTTCGTGGCGGTTTCGACCAACAAACGGCTGGTCGACGAATTCGGCATCAACACCGACAACATGTTCGGGTTCTGGGACTGGGTCGGCGGGCGCTACTCGGTCGACTCGGCGATCGGGCTATCGGTGATGGCCGTGATCGGGCGGGAGGCCTTCGCCGATTTTCTGTCCGGATTCCACATCGTTGACCGACATTTCAAGACCGCCCCTCTGGAGTCCAACGCGCCTGCGCTGCTCGGCCTGATCGGGCTGTGGTACGCCAACTTCATGAACGCGCAATCGCGCGCTGTGCTGCCGTATTCCAACGACTTGTCGCGTTTTGCCGCCTATCTGCAGCAGCTGACCATGGAATCCAACGGCAAGTCGACGCGCGCCGATGGCACGCCGGTCACCACCGACACCGGCGACGTCTATTGGGGCGAACCTGGAACCAATGGCCAGCACGCTTTCTACCAATTACTGCATCAGGGCACCCGGCTGGTCCCCGCCGATTTCATCGGTTTCAGCCAGCCCACCGACGATCTGCCCACCATCGACGGCACCGGCAGCATGCACGACTTGTTGATGAGCAATTTCTTCGCCCAGACCCAGGTGCTGGCGTTCGGCAAGACCGCCGAAGAAATCGCCGCCGAGGGCACGCCGGCCGACGTGGTGCCGCACAAGGTGATGCCCGGCAACCGGCCGTCGACTTCGATTCTGGCCGATCGGCTCACGCCGTCGGTGGTGGGCCAGCTGATCGCGCTCTACGAGCATCAGGTTTTCACCGCAGGTGTGATCTGGGGCATCGACTCGTTCGATCAATGGGGCGTGGAACTGGGCAAGACGCAGGCCAAGGCGTTACTCCCGGTGCTCACCAGTGACACCTCGCCCGCGGCACAGTCGGACAGCTCCACCGATGCTCTGGTGCGTCGCTACCGCACGGAGCGGGGACGCACGAGTTGAGCAGGGCGAGCAGACGCAAAAGCCCACGTAAGCTCGGCGTGTCGGGGGCTTTTGCGTCTGCTCGCCCGTTTAGGCGAACCGTTTGGTCAATGGCGGCGGCAGCACCCGCATCAATTGCACGAGCGGCGCCCACGGCCATCGCGGCACCACGGCCCGGCCGGGCTCCCGCTCGATCGCGTCGACCAACGCTTTGACGCCAGTTTCGTTGTCTACCATCAACATTGTGCTGTTCGACTTGGCCGTCATCTCCGACTCGATGTAACCGGGCTCGATCACCGAGACCTTGATCGGGCCCTTCGCGTACTCGGCGCGCAGCGACTCGCCCAGCGACGTCAACCCCGCTTTGCTTGCGCAGTAAGCGGCTTTGACGCCGGGCACCCCCTTGTTGCCGAGCACCGAGGAGATGAGCACCAGATGCCCCGATCCGCTCGTGTGGAACATCTCCAGCGCGGTCTCGATCTGGACGAGCGCGGCCACCAGGTTGGTCTCGATGGTCTTCTTGTTCGCCCAGAGCTTGCCGGAGCCCAGCCGGCCTCCGCTGCCGATGCCGGCGTTGACGATGATGCGGTCGACGCCGCCGAGCTCATCGCTCAGCTCCGCGAACACCTTCGGCACCTGCTCGTGGTCTCTGACGTCCAGCGCCGCCACCGCGATCTCGATAGCCGGATATTGTTGCTTCAGTTCGGCTTTCAGCTCATCGAGCCGGTCGGTGCGACGGGCGCACAGCGCCAGGTCACGGCCCTTGGCGGCGAAGGAACGCGCCATGCCGGCGCCCAGCCCGGAACTGGCACCGGTGATGAGGATCTTCTGGCGAGTCACCGAAGCAGCATATCGGCCGCTCCACCAACGTCGAACTCCGACCGAGCGTCGAGTTTTCGGGCCGAATAGCGTGGCGAATGGTCCGGACAACTCCACGCTCGCGGGGGGGACTGTCGAAGCGCGCGGTTATTTGAGCAGTCGCGACATGCGCCGGTCAGCCAACACCTTGCCGCCGGTCTGGCACGTCGCACAGTACTGAAAAGACTTGTCGGCGAATGACACTTCACGCACGGTGTCCCCGCAAATCGGGCATGGCAACCCGGTGCGTGCGTGCACCCGTAACCCGGAGCGCTTCTCTCCTTTGAGCGTGGCGGCGCCCTGGCCGACGGATCGGTGCACCGCGTCCGTTAGCACCGACACCATCGCGTCGTGCAGGGTGGCGAGCTGCCCGGCTGACAGCTTCCCAGCCGAGGCGAACGGCGAGATCTTGGCGACATGCAGGATTTCGTCGCTGTAGGCGTTGCCAATGCCGGCGATCACTTTCTGGTCGGTAATGACGGTCTTGATCCGGGCGGTATTGCCGGCCAGCAAGGCGGCGAGTTCGTCGACGCTGATGTCCAGCGCATCGGGGCCGAGGGCGGCAATCCCCGGCACCTGCTTGGGGTCGTCGACCAGCCAGACGGCCAGGCGCTTCTGGGTGCCGGCCTCGGTGAGGTCGAATCCCGGAGCGATACCCGGGGTACCCAGGTGCACCCGCAACGCGATCGGCCCTTTGCCCGGCCGCAGCGGCGCCGCGGCCAGCTTGTCAGACCACCGCAACCAGCCAGCGCGCGAAAGATGGGCGATCAATAACAGTTCTCCAGCGCGCAAACCCAGATACTTGCCCCACCGCTCGGCCCCGACCACCGTCTGGCCCTCCAACGCGTTGATCGGCGGGTCGAACGTTTTCAGAACGGACAGGGCGGCGACGTCGACGCGACCGATCGTCAGACCGGCGGCGTGCCGCCGCAGATGATCGGCGAGCGCTTCGACCTCGGGGAGTTCGGGCACACATTCAGTGTGCCGATCGCAGCACTGCGCCGCCAGCTACCGGCCCGGTGCCGAACCGCGGTTTCCCGCGTCATCTCCGCTGCCGCCGGCACCCGCGTTGCCCCCGTTGCCGAACAAGCCGGTTTGGCCGCCGCCGCTACCGAAGCCGCTCCCGTTGCCACCAAAGTTCGCCGCACCATTTGTCACCGACTGGCCGGCCCCACCGTTGCCGAACAGGCCCAAGTTGTCGCCATTGCCGCCCGTGCAACCCTGGCTGAGGAGGCGCCCGCCGAAACCACCGGTGCCCCCGTTACCGCCGCCGTTCTGCCCGGGGCTAAAGCCCCCGGCCCCGGCGCTGGCCAGCCCGCCCTTTCCACCCAGCCCGGAGAACCACCCGCCGGCACCCCCGTTACCGCCCGCCGGGCCGGGTTCGCCGACCGGACCTTCGGCACCGACGACACCCGCGCCACCATTGCCAGCGATGCCGCATAGCCCCGCTGACCCGCCGCTGCCGCCGTTTTGGCCCGCCTCGCCTGATCCACCGTTGCCGCCATTGCCGAACAACCACCCACCGTTGCCGCCGCTGTCCCCCGTCCCTGCGGCGCCGTTGGCGGTCAGCGCACGCCCGGTCGGCGTCTGCACGGCGGCGCTGGCGAAGCTCTGCTGCATCGGCGACGCATTCTGCGCTTCTGTTGCCGCATACTGATCGGCCCCGGCATTGATCTGTTGGGTGAACTGCTGCTGAAACGACGTCATCTGCGAACTGATCGCCTGATAGGCCTGGGCGTGTGCGCCGAAGAACCCCGCAACCGCCGCCGACACCTCATCGGCGCCCGCGGCCAGCAGTCCCGCCGTCGGGGCCAAAGCCGCAGCATTGGACGCATTCAGCGCGGAGCCGATATTCGCGAAATCCGTGGCCGCCAACGCCACGGATTCCGGCGCCGCGTTGACAAACGACATTCCGAACCTCCCATTGGCCCGACGATCGCCCAGAAATCGTATTGTGATCCTTACCACGTATCGGTGCACTTCACTTAGTCCTCATCGGCTGCGTATCCGAAGCGTGATCGCGCCGATGTCGTAGCGCGCTCGATTGATGCCCCCGGCATCTAGTCGGAACCTCAAGTACCCGGTACCATCGGTATTGAGTACCTGTGGCGATCCCCTACCTCTGACGCACTGAAGGAACAGCAGCGATGACCACTGCGGTGAAATCCGACGGGCCGAGCCGTGAAGAGTTCTCCGACCGATTGCTAAAGGGCTCGGTCAGAAAGTCATACGAGCCCATCGTCGACATCGACTGGGATGCCCCCCTGGAACCGGACAAGTTCTATCTGCCTGCCACGCTGGTGTCCCTGTACGGCACCCCAATGTGGGACGAGATGACACGCGAGCAGCAAATCGAGCTGTCCCGCCAGGAACTCGCCAACACGCTATCGGCTGGGATCTGGTTCGAGAACATACTCAACCAGGCGCTACTGCGCACCATCCTGCACAAGGACCCCACGAGCAATTCGACGCATTACAAGCTGACCGAGCTGGGCGACGAGACCCGCCACATGGTCATGTTCGGCAAAGCCATCGAGCGCATCGGCGCCAAGCCGGTACGCCCGCGGTTGTACCACCGCATGATCATCAACGCGCTGCCCCTGGCGTTCCAGCGGGGCTCGATGCTGTGGGTCGCCGCCCTGATCGGTGAAGAAATCTTCGACTCGCTGCAACGCCAGATGATGGACGACCCGGAACTGCAGCCGATGATCCAGCGAATGATGCGGATTCACGTCACCGAAGAGGCCCGTCACATCCAATTCGCCCGCGACGGTGCCCGCAACTGGGTGCAGACCATGCCGCGGATCAACAAATGGTTCATGGCGAACATAAACGGGCTCGGCGGGTACTTCTTCCGTTACCTGTTCAGCAATCCGATTCCGTATGCCCGCGCAGGTTTGGACGCCAGGCGGGCCCGGGCGGCCGCGCGCAACAGCCCGCACCGTCACGAAGTCCAGGTGGCGGGCTTCGCCCCGCTGGCGGCGTTTCTGGCAGAGGTGGGCCTGCTGGGCGCGATCGCGCGCCGCAGCTGGAAGCGCTGCGGGTTTCTGTGACGGAGGCTCACCCCCGCCGCCAGGTCATCGTCATCGGCGGGGGCGCCGCCGGTCGGGCCGCCGCGGCCGAGTTGCGGGCGGCGGGGATCGCCGACTTCCTAGCTTTGGACGAAGCGCCAACGAGTTCGGTGTTCGACGACGCCACCGACACCTGGGCGTTGCGAACCGCCGCCGGCGAAATTCTCCTGGGCCATGTCGTGATCGCGGCCCAACAATCGATTTACCGCCCTTGGATCCCAGAGTTTGCCGGGTGCAACGACTTTCGCGGATTGTCGTTTTGCGCGGCGCAGTGGAAGAGCGATTTCGATCCGGCCGGCAAGCACATCGCGGTCATCGGCGCCGATGCCACCGCGGGCCATTACGTCGAGCAGCTTGTCGAATCGGCGGCTTCGGTCACCGTCTTCGCACACGCGCCCCGACGATTTGTGCAGGAACTGCCGTTGCCGACAACCCGCGCGAAGCGCTGGCTGCGCCGCCGCACACGGCTGGCACCCCGTGATCAACACCAGCGGCCTACGGCCGAGCTGGTTAGGTCGCCGATCGACACTCTGACCGCGTCGGGGATTCACACCGTCGATGGCATCGACCACCCCGTCGACGTCATCATCTACGGCACCGGATTCGCGATTTCCGATCAAACGAGTGCTGATGCGCTGGTCGGTGCCGGCGGCCTGACGATCAGGCAAGCCTGGGCCGACGGCATGGAACCCTACTTTGGGGTCGCCATGCACGGTTTCCCCAACTACTTCTTCGTCAGCGGACCCGATGTCAGCGCGCAGGCACGCTACGTCGTCGAGTGCGTAGGCGTGATGAACCGCACGGCCAGCACCCGCATCCAGGTGCGACGCAGCAGCCACCAGCTGTTCAACGAACGCGTCTGTGCGCGACCGGCCCAGCCCCATCGGGTGTCGCGGGCGTTCGACACCTTCGGCCCTTCCCCAAGCGCGGGCGCGGACAAACAGACCTACGACGGGGACGCGACGCTGAAGATAGCCGGCACCGGCCACCACGTGCGCGTTCGGCTCACCGGCCAGCTGAACCCGATCGACGGCCACTATCACTGGCAGGGAACCGTCTTCGGTTCTCTACCGGACGAAGCGCTCAAGCAGGCACGCACCGCGACACTGTCGGTGGGCGAACGCTGCGCGCCCGTACGCGTCGTTGAAAGAACACCGTGGGGCACGCATTCTGTCGCCGGAGTGGGCGCTCCGCCGTACCCACTCACCCAGCCCTGAGCGCACGGAAAATTCCCGCGTTTGACGCCCGTCAAGGGTGGGTAAGCCTGCCTCGCTAACGAGAACGCAGAGTTCGGTCGGCGCGGAAGCGTTCCGATGAAGGGTGGAACGCGGATGGCGGATCGCCGGATCGCGTTGAGTGCGGCGGCTGAATCGTCCGTCGTCCGGCGTGCCGAGACACGGCTGGCTGCGGACCTAACCAGCCTTCGCGAGTCACGCCGACTCGTCCGCGAGTGGCTCACGACCCGGTCGCAAACCGAGCTAATCCCGGTCGCGTTGGTGGTTGTCAACGTGTTCGTGGAAAACGTCCTGAAACACACCGGCGGGGCTCCGATGATGCGAATCGAGAGCGACGGCGCGACAGCGACAATCGAGGTGTCCGACGACAGCAGCGCGCCTGCGATGCGGCTGCCGACGCCGTTGAAGGGCTCCGACATGTCCGGCCTGGCGATCGTGGAGGCCTTGTCGCGCGCGTGGGGCAGCACTCCCACCTCGTCGGGCAAGACGGTCTGGGCGGTCGTCGGCCCCGAGAACCAACTCTAAACAGAGCATCTTGTTGTTCGGGGGACCCGAGCGCGGGCCAAACTAGAACACGTTCTAATGTCGGGTGACGGCCTCTTCAGGCCGCTCCCGCCCTTTCTTAGGAAGGCAGATATTACGTGCGGTTCACCTACGCAGAGGCGATGACTGACTTCAACTTCTATATCCCGCTGGCCAAGGCGGCCGAGGCGGCCGGGTACGACGCGATGACGATCGCAGACAGCATCGCCTACCCTTACGAATCCGACTCGAAGTACCCGTACACGCCTGACGGCAATCGGGAGTTTCTGGACGGCAAGGACTTCATCGAAACGTTCGTCATCACAGCGGCATTGGGCGCGGTTACGTCGACGCTGCGGTTCAACTTTTTCGTCCTCAAGCTGCCCATCCGACCGCCGGCGTTGGTGGCCAAGCAGATCGGTTCACTGGCCGCGTTGACCGGCAACCGGGTGGGGTTCGGGGTAGGGACTAGCCCGTGGCCCGAGGACTACGAACTGCTGGGCGTCCCATTCGCCAAGCGCGGCAAGCGGATGGACGAATGCATCGAGATCATCCAAGGCCTCACCACCGGCGAATACTTCGAGTTCCATGGCGAGTTCTACGACATCCCCAAGACCAAGATGGCCCCGGCTCCCACCAAGCCCATCCCGATCCTGATCGGCGGCCACGCTGATGCGGCGTTGCGGCGCGCCGCACGTTTGGACGGCTGGATGCACGGTGGCGGCGATCCAGAGGAACTCGACCAGCTCATTGCGAAACTGAAGCGCTATCGCGAGGAAGCGGGCAATACCGGTCCGTTCGAAATTCACGTCATCTCGGTCGACGGCTTCACCGTGGACGGCGTCAAGCGACTCGAGGACAAAGGCGTCACCGACGTCATCGTGGGCTTCCGCATCCCCTACATCATGGGTAAGGACACAGAACCCCTCGAGGATAAAATCCGCAATCTGGAGTGGTTCGCCGAGAATGTGATCGCGAAGGTCTAAGCCTCAGAGCGGATCCCACTTCGGGGCCCGCTTCTCCATGTGCGCCGTGGCGGCCTCGACCGGATTGTTGGTGAAACCGCTGAGGATCTGGGTGCGGTTCTCGATCTCGATGGCATGCCGCAAACTGGGTGCGTCCAGCGCAGCATTCAGGCCAATCTTCGTCTGCCACACGCCGTAGGCGTTGTTCTCAGCGATCGAGCGGGCCATCGCCAGCGCCGCCGGCAGCAGATCGTCGGGCGCCACCACCTCGTGTACCAGCTTGATGCGATACGCCTCGGCGGCATCGATGATGCGACCGGTCAGCATGAGTTCGCGGGCCACCCCGGCGCCGACGATCTTGGGCAGCAGGTAGCTGGTGCCCATGTCCATCGACGAGAACCCGGCCTTGATGAACACCGACCCGAACCGGGCCTGTTCGGACGCGATGCGGATATCGCTGACCAGCGTGAACGCCAGCCCTCCTCCGACGGCGACACCGTTGACCGCGGCGATCACCGGGATGTCCAGCTCGTAGATCCGGGTATACAAGCCCGCTAGGCGAACCTGGGCGTCGTAGTTGGTCTTGAACGGCGGGGTCTCCGGACTGGCCGGCGTTGTCCAGGCCTTGCCGGTGCCGCTCAGGTCGGCTCCGGCACAGAATCCGCGCCCGGCACCGGTGAGGATCGCGACGCGGTGCTGGCCGCCGCTGAGCGCGTCCAAGGCTTCGTCGACGCCGTCGATCAGCGACCCGTCGATGGCGTTTAGGCGATGCGGCCGGTTCAGGGTGACGCAGGCGATGTTGTCCTCAAGAGTTTCGAACTTTACTGGGGGATCCACTACGGCCATACCCAAACCGTAGGCGACATGATTCCTTGCCAACGAAGCCGACCTCGACCGACCGAACCGGCCCCGCCCGAGATCGGCATTCGCACGACACGCAATGACACGCGGACGGACCCGGCCTGGCGCATGCAGCAACGGTCTGCGCGGGCGAATCGGAACCAGCCACCGCACTGCACATCCCGCGCTCATCGAGCGAACTATTGTGTATTAGGTCGGCCAAGATTCACTGTTTCATCGCAGCCGACATGGAAGCCGAACCATAAGTCAGCTGAGAATGGCTGGGATCTAACTGGGGATTACCTGAAAATCAAGTGGTGGCCTGTCGAACAATCGTCAAGCACGCGTTGGGATTTCGCCTGCGTAAGTTACAAAAAAGTAATCTCTGTTAAGAATACAAGGCAGGATGTGTCGGCAGTCACAACACCATTGCACCGCGGCACCCATACTCGCTATACCTGATGCGAGGCAATAATTTTCACACCGGTGATCTGGGGAAACTCAGATCACCTAATTGTGTATTGACACTTGCATGCATACGTTTCGGTTGATCGGATCTCAGAATTAGGGGGCATAATGACGTCCAACCACGTCGCAGGACTGCTGTTCTCTTTGGCGGCGATCGTCGTCACGGCGTGGCTGTTCGGAGCAATTGCGAGAAAACTCGGTCAGCCGGCGGTGATCGGAGAGATCGCCGGCGGCATCCTGATGGGGCCCACCCTGTTCGGGGGTGCGATCTCGAACTTCCTGTTTCCCACCGATATCCGACCGATCCTGGGCATGCTGGCCGGTGTCGGGGTGGCCATATTCATGTTCCTGGTCGGTGTCGAAACCGAACCCGGCGCCGTGAAAGAGCAGGGCGGCACCACCCTGGCGGTCTCCTTGACGTCGGTCATACTGCCCTTCGGGCTGGGTATCTGCCTGGCGTTATACCTACTGCCCCGGCATCCGACCCACAGCCGGGTGGGTTTCATCCTGATGATCGGCATCGTCATGTCGGTGACGGCATTCCCGGTGCTGGCACGAATACTTGCGGACCGGGACATGATTCGCACCCAGGTCGGGCGCCTCGCGGTGGCCTGCGCCGCGATCGCCGACTTGATCGCGTGGTCGCTGCTGGCAGTGGCCGTGGCGTTGATGGGAATCAACCGAACCGAATGGCGAATTCTGCTGCTGGTTCCCTACATCGCCGTGATGATCTGGGTCGTGCGTCCTTTGCTGAAAAGGGTGGCGAAATCCCACGCCGCAAGCGGTGAACTCACGGTCCAAACACTGGCCGCGACGCTCACCGGATTGCTCGCATCCGCAGGCTTCACCGAGTGGATCGGCCTGCACTATATTTTCGGCGCCTTTCTGTTCGGGATCGCGATGCCGCGCGACAACGCGGCCGATCTCTTATCCGAGCTGCAGGATAAAATGGGCAAATTCTGCAGCGTACTTCTGCTGCCCGCCTTTTTCATCGTCGCGGGATTCACGGTCAACTTATCGGCCATCAAAGGTGCCGCCCTTGGTCAACTCGGGTTGATCCTGCTGGTCGCCATCGGCGGTAAGTTCGGCACCTTCTTCGCGGCCCGCGCCGCCCACCTCTCCAATAGAGATGCGGGAGCGCTTGCGGCGCTGAGCAATACACGTGGGCTCACCGAGCTGATCATCCTCACACTCGGGCTCAAACTGGGCGTCTTCGACACGTCGCTCTATTCGATGCTGGTGTTGATGGCAGTCGTGACAACGGCGATGACGTGCCCGATATTGCAGCTGATCTACCCCGCGCGCTTCATCAAGGAAGACGCCCAGGATGCCTCGGTCGAGGACGACGCGCAGGATGTCGGGGACAGGGAAGACGTGGAGCTCCCGCAGGCGTCGCGTGGGCGGATGCCTGAAGTATTCCTACGGCTATCAGGGCAATCTCGTTGACTCGTCACCTCAATGGCCGTTCGAAGGTGGAGCTCGCCGAGCTCGAACCTGCGACTAAGGGATTGCCAGCGGATAACCCCGAAGCGGTCCCGTCGTCCCCGTTAACGCGCCCGCGGGCTAAGGTCCGCAGCCGCCGGTGGTGGCCACGCACGAAACTCGGCGTCATCGCCCTGGTCGGCATCATTGGCTGCGTATTACTGACGTCGACCGTTCTATACGTCGATGGCGAAGGGGCCGGACGCGTTAAAAGTCGCGGGGCACCCACCAAAAGCGGCACAACGGTGACGTTTAATGTGGCAATTATTCAAAACAGCTATAGCGAGCTCGTCGGCGATCTCATCGTTAAGCCCGGACCTGAGTTGTTGGATCCGGCGACCGACGGTCTCAAGCAAGACCTCACTGTCGCAGTCACATCCACGACGACGCCAATCAAGCGCACCTGGTCCAAGGGCATGTTGCCCGGCGTTTTCCCTGTTCCGCTGACCCTGGCGCGCGACGTCGAGCGCTGGCCGTTCGATAGCTACTACACCGGGCCCGTCACGGTCAGCCTCTTCACAGGCACGGAAGCGCCGGAACGCGCCAACGTCGGATTCGTCGATCGGCTGACCGGCTGGAAAGTCGATGTGGATCGCGTCAGTGACGCCAACCCGACGTCGCCCTATGTCGTCACATTGCAGAGATCCGCGAGCACGATGCTATTCGCGCTAGTCATCCTTCTTATTTTCGTCGCGATCGCGGCAGTTGGCTCGTTTGTTGCGATTCAAACGTATCGCGACCCATCGAAGTTTCAGTCGCCGCTCACAACCTGGTATGCGGCGATGCTATTTGCGGTAATACCGCTGAGAAACGCCCTCCCAGGCTCGCCGGTGTTCGGAAGCTGGATCGATCTCACGATTGTTGTGTGGGTACTGGTGGCTTTGGTGATCTCGATGCTGCTCTACATCGGGGCCTGGGCGCGAGCGACATCTAAGAAGGCCACCTGAGAACCAAAGCACAGCGCGTAACCACCGAAAAGCAAGGAACAACCGCTGCGTTTGCGGGTGAAAAGACGATCAGAATCGTCTAAAACGGCCCCAAGATGAATTTCGAGGGCCTGATGATGTCTGCGGGCACATCCGGGCCACGCCCGCTAGCCTCACTAGGGACGGGCGCTATCTCATCCAGGACAGCTTTCAGTCCGTCATCAAATGGTGCTGTGGCCTGTGCCTTATTGATGAACACGCGCTCACTGCTCACCGTTGCCTTTTGGCTAGTCATCGTTGACCCTCCTGTTAGCTACGAAACTGTGCGGGAGTCTACGGCACACGCGCGCAAAACTCCCACGCCTGATCCACGTCAGGCGCTGCCCTGTCGGCATCGAAGTCGCCGGTCTAGCCGCGTTTGGCCAACCACTCGGCCTGCATCATCAGCAGCGCCATGATCTCCAGCTGCGGGGTGTTGGGGTCGAGTTCGCGGTAGCGCTGATAGACGTTGACCACGACCCGTTCGGCGTCCAGCCAGCTCGCGTATTCGCCCAAGTCGATGGCATCGGCGGCCTCGGCCCACGACAAACCCTTGCGGTAGGCGGCCTCGGCCTGTTCGGCGACGTGCGAGAGGTAACCGCGGACCGCGCGGATCCCGTCCGGGTCGGTGATCGGGCCGTGGCCGGGCACGACGGTCGGTGCGTCCAGCGCGATCATGATGTCGCAGGCCGCAACCCAGTTGGCGATCGGCCCGGCCCAGACGATCGGCGTGCAGCCGATGAACAGCAGGTCCCCACCGAACAGGACCCCGGCGTCGGGCACGTGCACGACGGAGTCTGCCGCGGTGTGCGCCGGACCGAGGTTCAGCAGATTGATCCGCCGGCCGCCGACGTCGATGGTGAGGTCGCGCTCGAACGTCTGGTCGGCGTTGCGCAATTTAATTCCGGCGAAGTCGAACTGCCCGAATCGATCACGCGCGTACGGGGTCGCAACCGGACCCAGGTTGGCGGTCTGCACCATGGCCAGCATCTCGGGTGCCATGCCGTGCGCGATCTCCTCAGCCGTGCCTTCGGCGGCGATGATCCGCACCGACCCGTCGAGCAGTTGGTTGCCGTGGGTATGGTCCCCGTTCGAGTGGGTGATCAACGCGTCGATGATGGGCGCGCGATCGGTGATGGGCTTCATCGCGGTCAGCATTTCGCGGGTCAGCGCCAGGTCAAACAGGGTGTCCACCAGCAGGGACGCTCCCTCACCTGCGACCAGACCGGCGTTGCTCCAGCCGTAGCCCCCGTCCGGCAGTATCCACGCCCACACCCGGTCGGCGACTTCGTGGAGCCCGCGCGTGTAGGGCACCCGCGCGGGGGCACGGTTGACCCGGGTGGGCGCGGGCGCGGCATCCGGGTTGGGCCGGGCGGCCAACGGATGTGGCGCACCGCTGGCACGGACGGTTTGCCGAGTCTCCCCCAGCCCCTGGACTTGCAAAGTGACGACATCACCGTCGTGCAGCCAACCCGGGAACGACTCCAGCGCCGCCGGATTGAGATGCTCGACCAGGGTGCAGGTGGGTACCGTGCCGGAGCCGATGACGTCGCCGGGGGTCAGTGTCACCCCGCGTGAGGCGTAGGAGATGACCTCACCGAAGGTCCAGTCCATCTGGCCGGTCGACCCCGAACCGATCACGGTGTCGTTGACCAGTGCGCTCACCTGCAGGCTCAGCTTGCCAGGATGTGAGGGGTGACGGTAGGGCTCCAGCTCGTCGGGCGTGACCAGGTAGGGCCCTAACGTCACGCCGCTGTCCTTGCCTTTGCCCTGCCCGATCGCCAGTTGGCCCTCCAGCTGCTGTAGGTCGCGCGCCGACCAGTCGTTGAAGATCATGTAGCCGATGATGGCCTGTTCGGCTTGCTCGACCGTCAGGTCTTTACCGGTTGCACCGACGACCGCGGCGATCTCCAATTCGAAGTCCTGCCAAGCACTTCCGGGAGCCGCGGGCGCGTCGTCATAGGGTCCCAAGACGGTGGCCGGGCAGGCAAAGTAAAACGCGGGAATGCGGTACCAGGTATCGCTGAGTACCCGGCCGGCGCCCAGCGCCGCCTGGCAGTTGCGCATATGGTCCAAAAAGCACAGGGAGTCGCGGATCGACGGCGGGCGCGGGATCGGCGCCATTAACGTCACGTCTTGCAGACGCACCGACGACGGTGAGCGCAACGCGTCCTCACCGGCTGCGCGCAACCCATCGGCACCGCGCCCGATCAAATCGAGCAGCGTCACACCGGGCGGAACCGCGTGAATCACGTCGCTGGAGAGAACTCCGACGCGCTCGTGAGCGTCATCTTTGTACGTAACCCATTTCATTCGCGTACCACCTCACTTGGTTTCTTGTCCGGCCGCAGGCCGCGCCAACTCGATTGGCGCAACCGGTTGTCCGGGGTCCATTCGCTGTAACGCACCTCGCCCACCAGCACCGGCCGCACAAACATTACGCCTCTGGCGTCGCGCGCGGGAAGCGTTGCACCGAAGGGTGATTCGCGGGTTCGCAGTGGCTCCAGCGTCTCCTTGAGGTTCGCCAGGTCACGTTCGGTGAAGCCGGTGCCTACCCGCCCGGCGAAGTGCAGCCCGCCGGCGCCGGGTATGCCCATCAACAAGGAACCGATGCCACTGCTGCGGCCGCCTTCGCCGGGCCGCCAGCCGCCGATCACGACTTCCTGGGTATTCCAATGTTTGTCCTTGATCCACGACGCGGAGCGCCGGCCCGGCTGGTAACTGGAGTCACGCCTTTTGGCAACCACGCCCTCCCAGCCGTGTTTGCGAGATTGCTCGAGCGCTTGGGCGCCGTCACCGGGCAACAGTTCGGGGACGGCGAGATTGGTCCCACTGGCCAACGTCTCCAGCAGCTTTCGCCGATCCTGATACTTGGCCCGCAGCAGCGAGCGGCCGTCCAGATAGAGCAGGTCGAACACCCGGTACTCGACGCGGGTCGCGCGGCTACGGTTTTGCATTTCGTTGAAGCTGGGCACACCGGACTTGTCAAGAACGACGACCTCGCCATCGAGTACCGCGTGATGGTCGGCGAGATCGGCTGCCAGTGAGTGCAATTGCGGATATTCTTCGGTGACATCACGTCCGCTGCGCGACCGCAGCCGCATCTCGCCGTGATCGGCCTCGGCCAGTAGCCGGTAGCCGTCCCACTTGCCTTCGAAGGCCCACTGACCCGCCTTGAGGGCCGTCACCGAACCGTGTGTTGCGAGCATGGGAGCGATCTCATCGAACTCGAAGACCTGCTGATCCTTCATCCGGTGCGCCAGCCATTGGTCGCCACTGGTCTGAATCAGCGCGTAGCGCCCGGAGATCCGGCTGCCGTGCAGAGTGACGATCACCTCCCCTTTTTCGCCTGAGTCGCGGAACTTCTCGGTGTCGTAGGTTCCGGAGTCCCAGATGATCACCTTGCCGGCGCCGTATTCGCCCTTCGGTATGTTGCCCTCGAAGGTGGCGTATTCCAGCGGATGATCCTCGGTGTGCACCGCTAAATGGTTGACCGATGTGGTTTCGGGCAGGTTCTTCGGCACCGCCCACGACACCAGCACTCCGTCTCGTTCCAGGCGGAAGTCGTAGTGTAGCCGCCGGGCGTGGTGCTCCTGGATGACGAACGTGTTGTCCTGGCCGGTAGCTGGTTTCGCGATTGGGACCGGCTCCGGGGTCTTCGACGCGTCGCGCATGCCGCGGTACTTGGTCAGCCGATCGCGGCTGCCGGCTTGGGTAGCTAAGGCGGCCGAGCCGTCCAGCGCCTCCAGCAGATCCCCGTCACGCGCGACGCGGGTGAGCACGTCTTCGTAGCGAAGTTGGCCAAGCGCGGGGTCGTCGAGCTCCTCCCAGCGCCGCGGCGCCGCGACCGTCGGATGCTCCCGGCCGCGCAGCGAATAGGGCGCGATGGTGGTCTTCGAGCCGCTGTTCTGGCTCCAGTCCACGAAGACCTTTCCGGCCCGCAGGCTTTTGGTCATGGTCGAGGTGACCAACTTGGGCATCGCTTTTTCCAGCTGCTGGGCAACGCGTTTGGCCAGCACCGTGGCACCCTTGCTGCTCACCGGCTCGTCCAGCGGCGTGTAGAGATGCAGCCCCTTGCTGCCACTGGTGAGCGGCAGGGTGGTCAGCCCGATGTCGGTGATGAGATCCCGGATGGCACGCGCCACCTCGGCCAGCTGCCCCATCGTCACGCCCTCACCAGGGTCAAGGTCGAACACCAACCGTGTTGCCGGGCCGGGCTTGAGCTCTTGCGCCCCGCCCCGGGTCCGCTCGGTGACGAACCGCCACTGCGGAACGTGCACCTCCAGCGCCGCCTGTTGCGCAATCCAGGCCAGCGCGTCAGGGCTGTCGATGATCGGATAGGTCGTCGTTCCGGACCGGTGGTTCACGCTGGCTCGCGGCAGCCAATCGGGCGCCGACGGTGCCAGTTGCTTTTCGAAGAATGAGGGTTCCCGGACGCCGTTGGGCCAGCGCTTGCGGGTAGCCGGTCGACCGGCGATGTGCGGCACCATCAGCTCGGCGATCCGGGTGTAGTAGCCGAAGACGTCGCTCTTCGTGGTGCCGGTTGCCGGGTAGAGCACCTTGTCGGCGTTAGTCAGCGTCACGCGCTGCTCCGCCGTGGAACCCATACGTTCAAACGTACGTCTTGGCGGGCGGCCGTAGCCTGTCAGCATGGCCCGCGGGTTGGTGATCGGTGAGGCGTTGATCGACGTCCTCGAGCATCCTGAAACCGCAGAAAGCGCCGTCGAGCATGTGGGCGGCAGCCCGCTCAACGTTGCGGTCGGGCTGGCCCGGCTGGGCCGCGACATAGATTTCCTGACCCACATCGGAAACGACGACCGCGGCCGGCGCATCACCGCATACGTTGGGGCCTCTGGTGCGCAGCTTGTTCCCGGAAGCGTCTCGGCCGGCCGAACACCGACCGCCGTTGCGACCATCGCCGACGACGGATCGGCCACCTATACCCTCGACGTGGACTGGCGGCTCTCCGGCACACCTCCCGTCGCGCCACCGCTGTTCGTGCACACCGGTTCCATCGCGGCGGTGCGCGAGCCGGGGTGTTTGGCGGTCGCCGCGCTGCTCGACGCCTATCGCGTATCTGCCACCGTGACCTTCGACCCCAACGTGCGCCCTTCGTTGATCGCGGACCGGGATCAGGCCCGCACACGAATCGACCACCTCGTCGAACGCAGCGACATCATCAAGGTCAGTGACGAGGATCTGCGCTGGATCGATCCCAACCACGAACCTGAGCGGACCGCCCGGACCTGGTTGGCGTCAGGGCCTGCGCTGGTGGCCATGACCATGGGTGATCGGGGGTCGGTCGCGTTTTGCGCGGCCGGCGAGGCACGAGTGCCCGCCAACTCGGTGCAAGTCGTGGATACCGTCGGAGCCGGCGACGCGTTCACGGTCGGCCTGCTCGACGCGCTATGGAGCATGGGGTTGCTGGGCGCAAACCGGCGAGCAGACCTCGGACGCATCAGGCTGAACGCCCTGACGTCCGCTTTGGCGGCGGCAAGCCTCTCGTCGGCGTTGACCGTGTCCCGCGCCGGTGCCGACCTACCGGATCGCGCCGCCCTGGACGCGGCTACACCCTCCGGCTGAACAGCTTCTTGGCTAAACGCGCTGTTAGCGACCCGACGGTGTGGGCATACTGGCTTCATGCGCTCAATCTGGAAAGGTTCGATTGCGTTCGGGTTGGTGAACGTCCCGGTAAAGGTCTACAGCGCCACCGAGGACCACGACATCAAGTTCCACCAGGTGCACGCCAAGGACAACGGGCGGATCCGCTACAAGCGCGTTTGTGAGGCGGACGGCGAGGTGGTCGAGTACGGCGACATCGCCCGGGCCTACGAGTCCGACGACGGGCAAATGGTGGTGATCACCGACGACGATATTTCCACCTTGCCCGAGGAGCGCAGCCGCGAGATCGAGGTACTGGAATTCGTCCCGGCCGGCGAAGTCGACCCGATGTTGTTCGATCGTAGTTACTTCCTCGAGCCTGATTCCACATCGTCGAAATCCTATGTGCTGCTGGCAAAGACTCTCGCCGAGACGGATCGTATGGCGATCGTTCATTTCACGCTGCGCAACAAGACGCGGTTAGCTGCGTTGCGCGTCAAGGACTTTGGGAAGCGTGAAGTCATGGTGGTGCACACTTTATTGTGGCCCGACGAGATCCGCGATCCCGACTTTCCGGTGTTGGACAAGAAGGTCGAGATCAAGCCCGCGGAACTCAAGATGGCCGGCCAGGTGGTGGAGTCCATGGCCGACGAATTCAACCCGGACCGCTATCACGACACCTATCAGGAGCAGCTACAAGAGCTGGTGGACGCGAAACTTGCCGGTGGGGAAGCGTTTACCAGCGAGGAGAGGCCGGCCCAGCTGGACGAGACCGAAGATGTCTCCGACCTGCTGGCCAAGCTGGAGGCCAGCGTTAAGGCGCGCTCCGGCGACGGAAAGACGCCGGACAAGGCACCAGCGGAAAAGGCACCTGCGAAAAAGGCGATCGCAAAGAAGGCGCCCGCCAAAAAGACGCCCGCGAAAGCGACCTCGAAATCCTGACCACCGGACGAGGTCCCGTCACGCCCTGAGGTACGAGCGTGTTCCACGCTGCCGGGTTGCCAGGAATCGAATCGCCCAGGCCGCCAAGTTGATCACCGCGACGATGATGATGAGCGTCAGCGCCGCGCCCCACACCCGCAGGAAACCGGCGTGTTCGGGATTGGTGAGCTCCGTATAGATGAGCAGCGGCAGCGATGCCATGTTGCCATCGAAGATGTCAAAATTGATCGAGCGGCTGTAGCCGACCAGCACCAGAACCGGTGCGGTTTCGCCGATGATCCGGGCGATCGATAGCAAGACCCCGGACACCATGCCGGGTATCGCAATCGGGAAGACAATCCGCACGATTGTCTTCCATTTGGTAACGCCCAACGCGTAGCTGGCTTCTCGCAATTCGTCGGGTACCAACCTGAGCATCTCCTCGGCCGACCGCACCACCACCGGCACCATGAGCACGACCAGCGCCAGCGAGACAGCGAAGCCGCACTGCTGGAATCCCAGAGTGGCGATCCAAAGGCTAAAGATGAACAGCGCCGCCACTATTGAGGGCACCCCGGCGAGCACGTCGACCATGAAGGTGGTCACCCGCGCCAGTCGGGAAGATCCGTACTCCGCCAGGAAAACCGCGGTCATCAAGCCGAGTGGCACCGCGATAATCGCGGCAACGCCGGCTTGTGCCAGCGTCCCGTACACCGCGTGGTACACCCCGCCTGCGAACTCTTCTGGCAGCACGCCACGCAGCGAGTGAGTCCACCAGCCCGATCGGGTTACCGCGTACCAGCCTCGTGCGACCACAACTGACAGCACCCAGCCCAGCGGTACCAACGCGATGAGAAACGACGCCAGGAAAAACATCGTCGCAATGTGGTTTTTGATCCGCCGCCCAATCGCGACTCGTCGAAGCAACTCCGCCTTGACGGGCTTTTCCAGCACGTCGAAATTCATCCATTGACCTTCCCGCCGGCGATCACGCGTGCGGCTGCGTTGACGACAAAGGTCAGGACAAACAGCGCGAGCCCCGCCGAAATGTATGCCCCGGTAGGCAGCGGAGCACTGAATTCAGATGCGGCGGAGGCGATCTTGGAAGCGAAGGTGTAACCACCGTCGAACACCGACCAGTCCCCCGGGCGGGCGGCCGACCGCAGGATGATCAGCACCGCCACGGTTTCTCCCAGCGCACGCCCCAACCCCAGCATCGATGCGGCGATCACACCACTGCGCCCGAACGGCAACACTGTCATCCGCACCACCTCCCACTTCGTCGCGCCCAGCGCCAGCGCCGCTTCGATCTGGGTACGCGGGGTCTGATGGAACACTTCGCGCGATACCGAGGTGATGATCGGCAGGATCATTGCCGAAAGCACGATGCCGGCGGTGAAGATCGTGCCACCGCCGGCCAAGGAAACGTTGCCTTGCTTGAACAGAAACAACCATTCCAGATTGCGATTGAGAAAGGCCGCGAGCGGCTCCAGCGTCGGCGCCAACACGAAAATCCCCCATAACCCGAAGATGATCGACGGCACCGCCGCCAGCAGATCAACCATCGCTCCGAACGGACGCGACAGCCGTGTCGGAACATACTGAGTGAGAAAAATCGCGACCCCGATCGCGACCGGGACGGCCACCACCAATGCGGATATCGAACTCAGCACCGTGACCATGAACAGGTCACGGATACCGAACGCAAGTTTGCGGCCGTCGGCGGTATCGAAGTTGGCACTCGTGAAAAAGTTCACGTGGTTTGCGCGCAGCGACGGGACGGCACGCACCAACAAGAACAGTGCGATCAGCACAACCCCGACGACAATCGTCGAACCGGCAGCGGAGGCGACCAACTTAAACAGCCCGTCGCCCCAAGCCGCGCGCCTAGCTGTTCGCTTTAATTCCGCGCTTGGCCCGGCCCGATTCGGCCGCACACCCGACAATCCTCGGGGCATGACCACCTCAGTTCACGAGATCGCGTTGACCGCGGTGGACAACCTCGATTTGAAAGCATCGGGAATAGGGATATATCCGTTGTCCCCCAGCCCGTTCTGTCCGGCGCCGATGGTGCTTTGCAGGAACGCCTTCACAGCCGTACCGACCTGTCCATCGGGATATTTCGAGCAGACTATCTCATACGTCGCCAGCACGATCGGGTAGGAGCCGGCCTGGGAGGGCTTGTAGAACGAGGCCGTGTCGAGCACCAGATCGTTACCCTGACCCTTGACTGTTGCGCCGGCGATCGTCTTGCCCACCGAGTCAGTGCTGATCGCCACAGGGACCGGGCCGGCCGACGTGCCGATCTGAGCCATATTCAGATGCTGAGCCTGGGCGAACGACCATTCGTTGTAGGTAATCGACCCTTCGGTGGCCTTGACGGCTGCCGCCGTCCCGTCGTTCCCCTTGGCGCCCTCGCCGACACCGCCTTTGAACGCCTTTCCGGCGCCCTTGCCCCAGGCGCCGTCAGAAGCACCATCCAGATATTTTTGGAAGTTATCCGTGGTCCCCGACTCGTCGCTGCGGAACACAACGTGAATTGGCTCGTCCGGCAGTGTCGAGCCGTTGTTGAGCGCCTGGATGGCGGAATCGCTCCAGGTGGTGATCGAACCGTTGAAGATCTTTGCCAACGTGGGGCCGTCAAGATTCAGCGAAGTCACGGTGTTGACGTTGAACGTGACCGCGATCGGCCCGAACACCGTCGGCAGATTCCACGCGGGTGAGCCGCCACAGCGCTGCTGTGCGGCGGCCGACTCGTCACTGCTCAGAGGCGAGTCCGAACCACCGAAATCGGTTTGGTTACCATTGAATTCGCGAATGCCAGCACCGGAACCATTGGCCGTGTAGTTCAACGTCTGACCTGGGCAGGCTTGTTCGAACGCCTTGACAAAGCGAGTCATCGCGTTGGCTTGGGCAGTCGATCCACTGGACTTCAGCTGCTGTTTCCCGCCACAGCCCGCCTTGGCTGCCGCAGATCCCGTCGTTGCACTGCCTCCCGTTGCGTTGTTGTCACTGCCGCAGCCCGACAACACCACTACGCCCGCTGCCACGATGCTCAGCACTGCGCCAGATCGGTTGATTTTCAATCTACTTCCTCACAATAGGTGGATTCCGCCGCACTCTAGACGGGGCACGTCAACCACCGTGTTCCGAGACGTCGTCAAGCTACAGTAAGAACGGGTTAACGTTTGGCAAATTTGTCCCGCCGTTCCCAACGTGGATGCCGTCCGTCCTCAATCGCCTACGCGGCCCACGGCCATAACGACAGCAGGCGTTTCGGCCCCGCACCCCATATGACAAACTAGAACCTGTTTCAGAAATGCTGCAATCCGAGGCGGTCGGGCTTGCCACCGTTTCGGCCGGTAACTCAACGTGGAGAGGCCGTAATGATCCTTGACAGGTTCCGTCTTGACGACAAAGTCGCGGTCATCACCGGTGGCGGGCGGGGACTGGGCGCGGCCATCGCGCTGGCATTCGCCGAGGCCGGCGCCGATGTCCTGATCGCTTCCCGAACTGAATCCCAACTAGCCGCGGTCGCCGAACAGGTCCGCGCTACCGGCCGTCGGGCACACACCGTCGCCGCCGACCTGGCCCACCCCGAGGCAACCGCGGAGTTGGCCGCCGCGGCCGTCGAGGCTTTCGGGAAACTAGACATCGTCGTCAACAACGTCGGCGGGACGATGCCCAACACGCTGCTGACAACCTCGACCAAGGACCTCAAAGACGCCTTCACCTTCAACGTGGCAACCGCCCACGCCCTGACCGTCGCGGCGGTTCCGCTTATGCTCGAGCACTCCGGGGGCGGCAGCATTATCAACATCACCTCGACCATGGGCCGGCTAGCCGGACGCGGTTTCGCCGCCTACGGCACCGCTAAGGCGGCGCTGTCGCACTACACCCGACTGGCGGCGCTGGACCTTTGCCCACGCATCCGGGTCAACGCAATCGCACCCGGATCGATCCTCACTTCCGCCCTTGACGTCGTGGCCTCCAACGACGAACTGCGCCAGCCGATGGAGAAGGTGACACCGATGCGTCGCCTCGGTGATCCGGTCGACATTGCTGCCGCGGCAGTCTATTTGGCATCTCCAGCCGGAAGCTTTCTGACCGGCAAGACGCTGGAGGTCGACGGCGGCCTCACCTTCCCCAATCTCGACATCCCCGTCCCGGACCTGTGACCCCCGACCGCTAAGGAGCCCGCTCATGGCCATACCCGTCGTCCAGTTGGGAACCGGCAACGTCGGTGTCCACTCGCTGAGGGCGCTCATCGCCAACCCCGAATTCGAACTCACCGGCGTGTGGGTGTCATCAGATGCCAAGGCGGGCAAGGACGCGGCCGAGCTTGCCGGACTTCCGGATTCGACTGGCGTGCTGGCCAGTACCGATCTGGACGCCGTGCTGGCGACCGGGCCGAAATGCGCCGTGTACAACGCGATGGCCGACAACCGGCTGCCCGAGGCGCTGGAGGACTACCGGCGCGTTCTGGCGGCCGGAGTCAACATCGTCGGCAGCGGCCCGGTCTTTCTGATGTACCCGTGGCAGGTAATCCCCGATGAACTCGTCAAACCGCTGGAAGACGCTGCACGCGAAGGCAATTCGAGCCTATACGTCAATGGGATAGATCCGGGCTTCGCCAACGACCTGCTGCCGCTGGCGTTGGCCGGCACCTGTCAGAGCATCCAGCAAGTGCGCTGTATGGAGATTGTCGATTACGCCACCTACGACAGCGCCGTCGTAATGTTCGACGTGATGGGCTTCGGTAAACCGCTCGACGAGATCCCGATGCTGCTGCAGCCCGGAGTGCTGAGCCTGGCATGGGGATCGGTGATCCGGCAACTCGCTGCCGGCCTGGGCATTTCACTCGACGAGGTGACCGAGAAGTACGTGCGCGAGCCTGCCCCCGAGGCGTTCGATATCGCGTCCGGCCACATACCCAAGGGCAGCGCCGCGGGAGTGCGATTCGAGGTATTCGGCATGGTCAATGGCGAACCCGCCGTCGTCCTGGAACACGTCACCCGACTGCGCGAGGACCTGTGCCCTGACTGGCCGCAGCCCGCGCAGCCGGGCGGTTCGTACCGCATCGAAATCACCGGCGAACCGTCCTACGCCATGGACGTCTGTCTGAGCAGTCCCAACGGCGATCACAACCACGCCGGACTGGTCGCCACCGCGATGCGGATCGTCAACGCGATTCCGGCGGTAGTGGCCGCCCCGCCGGGCATCGTGACGACCCTTGATTTGCCCCTGATCTCCGGCAAGGGGCTCTACGCCGCCAAATGATGCAGGTAGCTGCCTCATAACGGTTGTCCGATAACCTCTCGACCAAGAATGACCCCGGCGGTAGTCGGTGACCGGTGCCCAACGGCTTTCGAGTAGCCTAACTTTTTTATTTGGTAGGTGGAATTGAGGGTCGATACGTTGGCGCAGGACACCGGGGCCTCGCTGAAGACGAGCTGGTATCTGCTCGGACCGGCGTTCGTGGCGGCGATCGCCTATGTCGATCCCGGGAATGTCGCGGCCAACGTCAGCTCCGGTGCGCAGTTCGGTTACCTGCTGCTCTGGGTCATTGTGGTCGCCAATGTGCTGGCGGCCCTGGTGCAGTACATGTCGGCGAAACTGGGTCTGGTAACCGGTCAATCGCTACCCCAGGCGATCGGCAAGCGGATGAGCCGCCCGGCCCGGCTGGTCTACTGGGCCCAGGCCGAACTCGTAGCGATCGCCACCGATGCGGCCGAAGTCGTCGGCGGGGCCATCGCCTTGCGGATCTTGTTCGACCTGCCGCTGCTGCTTGGCGGGATCATCACCGGAGTCGTGTCCCTGCTGCTTCTCACAATCCAGGACCGGCGCGGGCAGATCATTTTCGAGCGCGTCATCACCGGGTTGCTGCTCGTCATCGCGGTCGGGTTTGCGGCCAGTTTCTTCGTCAAGACGCCACCGCCCGATGCTGTGATCGGCGGGCTAGTGCCGCGATTCCACGGCGTCGAAAGCGTGCTGCTAGCCGCCGCCATCATGGGCGCCACCGTCATGCCGCACGCGGTGTATATGCACTCCGGGCTGGTCCTTGACCGGCACGGGCATCCCGACGAGGGCGAACATCGGCGGCTTTTGCTACGGGTTACCCGCTGGGATGTCATTCTGGCGATGACGGTTGCCGGAGCGGTGAACGCCGCGATGTTGCTGGTCGCTGCGATCAACTTGCAGAACCGCAGCGACCCCACGGTGTCTATCGAGGGCGCCTACAACGCCATTCACACAACTTTGGGTACGACGGTCGCGGTGCTGTTCGCGATCGGGTTGCTCGCGTCGGGCCTGGCGTCGTCATCGGTGGGCGCCTATGCCGGAGCCATGATCATGCAAGGGCTGTTGCACCGGTCAGTGCCCATGATGGTGCGCCGGCTGATCACCCTCTGCCCGGCGCTGGCGATCCTGGCGCTCGGGTTCGACCCAACCCGCGCCCTAGTGCTCTCCCAGGTCGTGCTGTCGTTCGGGATACCGTTCGCGGTGCTTCCTCTGATCAGACTCACCAGCAGCCGCAAGCTGATGGGTACCGACACCAACCATCCGGCGACGACGGTAATTGGCTGGGCGGTCGCCACAATGATTAGTCTGCTTAACGTGGTGCTGATCTATCTGACGGTGACGGGTAGCTAGAAAGCCGGTTTCTAACCCTGGCTGCGCGCCGGTGGCTTCGAGGGTGAATTGATGGCCCTTTATTCCCAGCTGCAATGTGCGGCACCGGCTGGGTTGACGCGGCCGTGGATCGTCGTCGCCGCCAGCACCTGCGCCGTCTGCACAGTCGGGCCGTAGGCAACGGCGTATTCACTGCCCTGACCAAGGGCCACAGCCATGCAGGTCGTGGTGCTTCCGGCGAGTTGGCAACCGGTCGGGAACTTCGCTCGGCAGTTCGCCATCGCATGCTGCTCGGCATCAGACTGGGTGTAGGCGTCGGTATAAAAGAACGTCGCGGCCTTGGAGCTGGGGTTCACCGCTCCCGCCATCCATGTGGCGGCGGCGTGCACGGGCGCAGCCACGGCGGCCGCGGTTGCTAGGGCGAGCGGGCCGGCCGCTGCCAGCTGCAAGATCCTGCGGGCAGCCGTTTTCCCGGTGTGCGTTGCCATTTGACTTGACCTCAACATGTGGTTTTCCTAACGCGACAGATCGACCGGAACTGCTGCTGGCGGTTGAGGCAGTGTGCCCGCGCCCGGCGCCCGGGCGGGGGACACAGTGACTAAACCGATGGACCAATGAACCTATATTATTACATACCTAGTGCACGGTCTATATCTTTATTGCATACATAAAGTATTGACACTCCGTTCGGACACGCCGCAAAAGCGTTCCGGTGCGCCGGCTACGCCAAACGGCTGACGACAACCGCACGGGTTCCTTGGCTACCGTGCGGGGGTTCCCCTATCTTTGTTCCCACCAGCGCGCCGTCATGGCTGCACCGCGGCACCCCCTCAAACCCGTCGTCTCCGACTAGGGGGTGTTCGCCGTTTTCAGGCCCGACCGTGTCATGATTGTTGGGGCCGTGTCGTTTCCGGGCTGAAGCCCATGTTCGCCACCTTCAAGATAGTGAGGCGGACAACGCTACCCAAGCGGCCTATTTACTCAGGTCACGGACGGCGTATTGGGAGGGCTCAGTGCTGATTTATCTGACGGTGACCGGCTAAATGCCGGGCTGCCGGCATCCCTACTTCGCATACGGGTCGAACCTGTGCGTCCGACAGATGGCATTGCGTTGTCCCGACGCCGGCGATCCGCGGCCGGCGGTGCTGCCCGACCACGACTGGCTGATCAACCAACGCGGGGTGGCCACTCTCGAGCCGTTCGCCGGAAGCAAGGTACACGGAGTGCTCTGGCAGGTCTCCAATCATGACCTGGCCACCCTGGACAGCGCCGAGGGCGTGCCGGTGCGCTATCGGCGCGACCGCCTGACCGTGCACACCAACGACGGGCTGTCGCCGGCCTGGGTGTACATCGACCACCGGGTGACTCCGGGCCCGCCCCGACCCGGCTATCTGCCACGCGTCATCGACGGCGCCGTCGAGCACGGCCTGCCGCAACGCTGGATCGACTTCCTGCGCCGCTGGGATCCCGCGCGCTGGCCCCGTCCGAGGACCTCGACATCACCTGGACCCCAATCGCTTTCAGCGTTGCTGAGCGAACCTGGGGTAAGTGAGTTCAGTCGACTGCGTTCGCGTTTCGGCTTCCTCGCCATCCACGGCGGCGGCCTGGAACAGATGACCGACCTGATCGCCGAACGCGCCGCCGAGGAAGCCGGGGCTTCGGTGTACCTCCTGCGCCATCCCGACCGATACCCGCATCACCTGCCGTCGGCGCAGTTTGACCCCGGCGAATCGCCGCGGCTCGCCGAGTTCCTCGACCACGTCGACGTCGCGGTCTCGCTACACGGCTACGGCCGGATCGGGCGCAGCACA
>Ga0182012_10001406_pt1 | contig 26369 bp, 19 predicted proteins | sample 612S2SmetaG_FD_120486 | JGI IMG/M metagenome (GOLD analysis project Ga0182012, IMG submission 120486) | Permafrost microbial communities from Stordalen Mire, Sweden - 612S2S metaG | ecosystem: Environmental > Terrestrial > Soil > Wetlands > Permafrost | place: Sweden: Stordalen | collected...
GGTGTTCATGCAGCTCAACGTAGTACCGATGAGTGCAAAGAAAACCGTGACAGCCTCGGCCAGCATGAAGTACCTGCCGTGCCCCTGGCCCAGCAGCGCGTCGCCCACAATGATCATCATGTCGCCAATCGGCGCGGCTGAGCCGGTGGCGCTTTGCATCGTATAACCCGAATTCAAGAAGTAATTGGCTGCAAAATATTCGAATAGATAACAGACCAGGCCTTGTATCAACAGCGATGAGATAACTGCAATCGGTATATGTTTGGTTGGGTTCTTAGCCTCGCCTCCCATCGAGGTGACCGATTCAAATCCGACCAGGATGAGAATTGCGACCGTGGCCTGGATGAATACGAAGCTGATCTTGTGGGCGCCGACGACCGAAGCTGCATTGGGATGCGTAAGAAAGTTGCCGCTCGAGTCGGTGGTGGGATAGCTGATGGTGAAGGGAACCGGCTTGCCTGAGGCGTCAAGCTGCGGCAGCGGATTGCCGCTGGCGTCGCGCATGATAGAGCCGTCTTTGGGGCTGGTGGCGAACTGATAGGAATAAGTTGCGAGCGACTGGCCGTCGTAATTGAAGGCCGGAGAACCAGTGGGATGGCTGGCGCGATACTGCAGTGCCAGCACGCTGAAGACCACAAGAGCCGAAATCTGCACGAGGTTGATGGCGATGTTCACGGCGGTTGAAGCGCCCGCGCCCTTCGACGCGATCCAGGCCACGAAGAACGAGAAGACGACCGCAACCAGCATCATGAAGATGGGCCCCGGATTGGAGCCGCTCATGAAATTCGGATACAGGAAACCAACTACGTATCCCACAAAGATGCCGGTGGTAGCCACCATCACACCGGGGTAAACCCAGTAGTAAAGATGCGAGCCCCAGCCCACGATGAACTTGGCGATTCGCGCGTACTTGAAGCCGGCGTCGTGCGAAAGCATGGCCTGCTCGGCGTAGTAGTAGCTCGAGCCCGTGCCGGGATACAGTTTGGAAATCTCGGCATAGGCAACAGCCGTTGCCAAACAGAGAAGAAGCGCTGCGAAGATGCCCAGCCACATGGCCGGAGCGGTCGAAGGCTGGCCGGCTACGCCTGTGCTGGCCTGGATAAAGAACGTGAGCCAGAGAAAGGCGCCGGGGGCGATGAGAGCCATTGCATTGCTGGTTAACCCCGTCAATCCGAGGGTGGCCTGCATCTGTGGAGCTTTCTGTTCTGCCATGAGCATTCTCCTGAGAGATTGAGTTGGTTAGGCGGTTCCCGTCGCCTGGTCCGGGAGGGTTTCCGAATCAAATCCGATCTGAATCGGACCTGATCGGTTTTGTGCTGCGCAGGTCCGGCGTGTGCCTGCGGCTCCTGGTATTCGCAGTCGGAGGCAAGGGACCGGCGGGTCCCCGGCTTCCTTGCGAGCTCTCAACCGGTGCTGAGAGCGTAAATGCCACCCCATCAGAACGAAATAAAGAAGCGGAAATGAGTTAGCGCCTCGGGCCGTTGAAGGCGACGACCCCCTGTAGAGCCGTCGCCTCCGTTCGGCTATTTTTCAGTAGTGTTTTTGCCAAAGATGAAGCCGAATTCAAGCACGCCCCTGAATTGGTCCGCATCCGTTCCTGAAGTGCCAAACACTGCGCCCGGCGTGTAGTTGGTGGCGTGCACATCCGACAGATCCGCGCGGAGAAACATGCCGCCCTTTTGATAGGTCGGCGTCGCGGTGAAAGTTACGCCGCCGCTGCCAGCCCCATAGCCCAGCAGGTTGACCGATCCCTCGGTAACGCTTCCCGAACTGGTCAGGTATTCCACGCGTACCGGAAGCGAGAAGCCGCTCTTAAAGGTGTAGCTGACGTTAGCTGCGCCGCCAATTGCCGATGCGCCCTTAATACCTGCAGCCGGAAGGGTATCCACGTGGCCGTACTGGTAGTACGGCGAAATAATCCAGGGACCTTTGGTGTAGGTATAGATCAGAGCATGCATAAAGCCGTTGTTTTGCACCGGCGTAGCTGCAGTTTGAAAAACTGTCTGTGACATGTTCCCCATGCCGTCGTACACCAGCGTGTGCGGCCCCTTGGTAAAGGTCACCGAGCCCGACAGCCACGAATACCGGTTGGAATAGTAACCGTCGTTCCAGCTTAAGGCTGCGCTGAGGTACTTGCCAATCGTCTGATTCACCTGGATGCCGCGGTTGATCGCGTTTTCCTGGTTCCATACAATGCCGCGCTCGATGTTGAAGTTTTGATAAGTAAAGGTCGACTCGGCGCCCATCAATGTCGGCAGCTGGCCGATTTCAAACTGCGTGGTTTTTCCCGCCTGCAACTTGAGAAATGCAACCGGAACAGGCCCGTAGTAATCCTTGTTGGTTGTTTGGGCGTCGAGAAACGGAACGCCGAGCGTCGGCATGGTATAAAGTCCTGCCTGCACGTAGTATTGAAGGTTTCCCGACGCTTTCTGGATGAAAACCTCACCGTTGCTCAGAGTGGCCTGCGCACTCGCGTCTCCGGGCACGGAGTTGTTCTGGAACACCGAGTAACCGGTGATGATGCCGTTCACCGAGAGCGCGCCCAGCGGTCCGGCATCGAATGTTGCCGGCGGAAGCCATTGCAGCGGACCGGTGAGAACAAATGTGGAGAGAGGGGCAGGCGGAGTTGCGTCAGCAGGTGCCGCGGCCGGTGCTGCCGGTGCGCTTGCCGGTGCAGCAGCAGCCGGCGCTTGCGCGCTTGCGCCGATGGCAAACATCATGCCCGCGGCGGCGATGGATTGAAGAATCTGGCGTGTATTCAAGAGCATCCGTCAATTTCCTCCAAAGAAAAAGTTGGTGATGAAAAAAGTGAAAAGGCCGTGAGGAGCGATCTGTTTTCGCAGGCTTGGTATCGGTATCTCAACACGGCTTGTTGAAACAGATCTCTGCCTGAGCGAGGGCACAATTCTCCTATCGGCTGCTGGAGATGTTGCTTGCAGTCGTGCCCGCTACACGTTGCGGAATAATCTGCTTTGTTGGCTGCAATGATTAACGCAGGAAGCGCATAAGGAAATTATGATGAACGCATAAGGATTGTTGATGCGGTATAAGGATTCGCCTTAGCGCCGCATGGATACAATTCAGCTTGCAGTTCGGAAATTTCGAACGTAAGGGCGATCTGAGAACCATCGTCAGAGTTAATTTGCAATGAAGAACCTGTTAGAATTCTTGTTATTGTTCGTTTAACCAAAAGGGCAATTCTCCTGAGCAACACAGCATAGAGAAACCGCCGCGGCCGCAAGGTCCGGTACGTGACTGTGTATCTGCCTGCGGAGACTCTCAGATTTTTTGGCTGCATTAGAACTTCGCAACACTTCGCAGCTTTTCCTTACGGTCCAATATCCGGGAACGGCGCACGTGCGAACACCGGGGCTATCGAACCCCACATCGAGCGATAACCGGCACCCGGCATCGACTCAAAGGGTAGGTTTTCTTCTTGGCCGATAGCATCATTCCGGTTCGTGGCTTTTTCAGCGCCAGGTATTCGCGCGGCTCGGGGACGCGCGTCCTGCTGTTTGCGCTGGAGTGTGCCCTCGGAATCGTGGCATTAGTGCTGGTGGCGGCTCTGGCTCGATGGGCAAGCTGGCTGCTGCCCATCTCGGCTCTCCTCTACCTGATGATTGTTGTGCCCACCGCTCTTTGGTGCGGATTCTGGCAGGCGGTCATTGTTTCTCTCTCAGCGGTTGTGATTCAGGGCTTGTTTGCCGCAGGCTCGGCGCCGCTCACGCTCGCAGTCAGTTCGGCAAATTCCATCGCGGTCCTCTGTTTGTTCATCCTGGTTTCATTAACCATCAGCCGGCTCTCATCCCGCGTCACCGAACACGCGCGCGAGGCGGAATCGTGGGGCGCGCAAATGCAGGATCTCTACGAGTTCACGCGCCGCACGCTGCAGATGAACCTCCACATGGAACCGGGGCCGCAGCTGGTCGAACTGGTCCACGACATCTTCGCGCTTGAAGCCGTTGCGGTCTTCGATGCAGATCTTCACGAGGTGTATCAAGCAGGCTTCTGGAGCGTCGACCCGCAGGAGCTTGCCCAGAGCGTTTACTATTTCGAAACCAACGACGACGATGCGGAGACAGGCCTGGGCCGGAGGGTGGTACGCCTTGGCGCCGTCCCTGTGGGCAGCCTGGTGGTGCGCGGTGAAACCAGCCCCCTGACCAACAATGCCATAGCGTCGCTGATTGCCGTCACCTTTGACCGCTACCGGGCGTTTGCCAACGAGAGCCGCATTGAGACCGAGCGGCGAACTGAGCAACTGCGTTCGACAGTTCTCGATTCACTGGCCCACGCATACAAAACTCCGCTGACGGCGATTCGCGCCGCTTCAACCGGCCTCGTGGAGATGGGCAAGTTGTCGGCAGGGCAAGCCGAACTGGTTTCGCTCATCAACGAGCAGACCGGGATGCTGGGCGAATTAACCACCCGCCTGCTGACTACCGCCCGACTCGATGCCGGAGAAATTGCCATCCATGTTGAGCAGGTGGCCCTTGGTTCGCTGCTTGAAGAGGTGCTCAGCGGATTGAAAGACCGGCTGGCCAGCATGAGGGTCTCAGTCCTGATCGAAGACGAAGAGCTTCTGCTCTGCTGCGACCGGCAGTTGATGGTCATGCTGCTGACGCAATACATCGACAATGCCTGCAAATACTCCATCTTCGGGTCCACCGTCACCATCCGCGCTTTCCTGGCAACCAACGAGGCCATTTTTTCAGTGCACAGCTACGGCCCGGTAATCCCGATCGCCGACCGCGAACGCATCTTCGACCGTTATTATCGTTCTTCAACCTATGCGAATCGCGCACCGGGCACAGGTATCGGACTTTCAGTAGCCAAACGCGTGGCCATGATTCATGGCGGATACGTGTGGGTGACCAGCGACGAGCAGGAAGGCACCACCTTTTTTGCCGCCATACCAGTTCAGAACGAGAAGGGAAGACCCTGAATGAATCAGCAAGCCATACGCATTCTTGTTGTCGACGACGAACCAGCCATCCGCCGTGCGCTGCGCCCGCCTCTGGTTGAACTTGGGTTCCAGATTACCGAGGCTTCGCGCGGAGAAGAAGCGCTGCAATCGCTGCGAGCGGCTGCTCCCGATGTTGTGCTGCTCGATGTGAATATGCCTGGAATCGGCGGAATTGAGACGTTGCGCCGCATGCGTTCCGCGTCGCCGCGGCTGCCCATCATCATGCTCACCGTGCGCGACCAGGAAGAGGACAAGGTTGAGGCGCTGGACCTCGGCGCAGACGACTATGTAACCAAGCCCTTCAGCACCCGCGAGCTGATTGCGCGGGTCCGCGCAGCCGTTCGCCGCGTGCGCGCTCCAGCCAGAGCCGAGGACGCGCCAATCGAGATAGGCGACATTCGCATCGAACCCCTCAAGCGAATCGTCACCAGGCGCGGCGAGATGATCCGGCTCACCCGGAAAGAATTCGACATTCTGCACTGCCTGATGAGCCGGGCCGGCCGCGTGATTACCTATGCCAAGCTGTTGACGGCCGTGTGGGGCGCGGATTGCCGCGAAGAAGTGGAATACCTGCGCACCTTTATCCGGCAGCTGCGCAAAAAGATCGAGGACGACCCTGGAAATCCAGCCTATCTGCTCACCGATGTTTATGTCGGCTACCGCTTTGCCGACGCCCAGATGCTGAAAGGCGAACCGATGGGAAACTCGCAGGCCAACGCAACCGAGATGGTGTCGGAGGATGCGCAATAAGCCACACAGCCCCGGCAGTACTACTCGTCGTAGTGCAGAAGGCTGAAGACATCGTACTCGGTAAACCGCTCACGGCCCTTGAGAAAGTCAAGCTCAATGGCAAAACCCAGACCGGCGATCTTGCCGCCCAGTTGCTTCACCAGCTTCACCGTAGCTTCCATGGTGCCGCCGGTAGCCAGCAAGTCGTCAACCAGCACGACGCTTTGGCCGGGGGCGATCGCGTCCATGTGAATCTCAAGCGTGTCTGTGCCGTATTCCAGGTCGTAGGTAACGCGAGCCACAGCAGCGGGCAGTTTGCGCGGTTTGCGGACCGGCACAAACCCAGCGTTTAGGCGATACGCGAGCGCCGGCCCAAAAATAAATCCGCGCGCCTCGATGCCCAGCACCAGGTCGATCTTGCGTGCGATGTAGTGTGCCGCCAGCGCGTCAATCAACTGCGCAAACCCGGTCTTGTCCTTCAAAACCGTGGTGATGTCGTAGAAGAGAATTCCCGGCTTGGGGAAGTCGGGCACCGTGCGCACCAGCGCTTTCAGCGACTCGACATTTAACGGCTTGATCGGTTCGTTCATGCGCGTTCCTTCCAAAAGGCAAAAAGATCAACAAGGGAAGGGAACAGCGCTTGCGCAGCCCGCTTCCTTATAGATTATATCCGGGCAAAAACTTCGGGCTGCGATGCGGAAGCACACTGCCGCCACGCAGTCTTCGCGAAGAGCAGAAAACATGCCGCATCCAGCCCCTGGTCTCTTCTCTCTTTTCTCTTCTCTCTGATCTCTGTTCTCCGTCTCACCACGCCGCTTCGATACGGAATGATTCGAGGTCGCGGGCTTCACTTTCAGCCAGGATGTGTTCAATCATGCGATCGACGCGGCTTCCGCGCGGGCCGCGGCGAAGGCTCGAGCGCAATTCGTCCAGATCGGCCGATTCTCCGGCAGCCAGAATTTCAACATGGCCATCCTCGGTGTTGCGCACCCATCCGTGCAGGCCCAGCTCGCTGGCCTCGCGTTGCACAAACCAGCGAAAGCCAACTCCCTGCACGCGTCCCTGAACAAGAAAATGGAGAACCAAACCTGACCTCGCTCCGTTGTGCGTCGCGCAACCTGTCACCGGCGGTTCCACGGCTACAGTTTCTGCGCTCCCTCCAGCATCGCACGAGCCTGGGGGAGGTGCGCAAAGTCGCCGGCTTGGCCACTCGCCGTTGATTCCCACGAAGGGGGTTGCTGGAAATATAACAAGGCGCGATTTTTATTTCGCAAAGCAAAGTTACGACGGTATCATAACCCGCAGCATGCGACTAAAGACCTGGGCCGGCAGCATTGCCTTGTTCACAATTCTGTCTGCGGCAACGGCTGCGCGCGGTAAAGGCGCGCAACCGGATAATCCGCGCCAGCCCGATCCGCTCAATGTCCGCGGACTGGGCTCTGGCTCGGTCCCTCTTGACGGGCAGTGGAGCTTTCATATCGGCGACAAACCCGCCTGGGCCTCGCCCCATTACGACGACTCCGGCTGGGGGACCATCGACATTGCCGGCCCATGGGGCGAGCAGGGCTACTTCGCCTACAGCGGCTTTGCCTGGTACCGGCGCCGCATCGACTTCGGCGACGCGGAAAACGTCGCCATTTTTGTTCCCTCCACCGACGCCGTCTACGAACTGTTCTGGAATGGCGCCCGCGTAGGCGGATTTGGGCCACTCCCCGGCAGGCCCAGCGCCTACTCGGTCCCGTCGGCCGTTTTTCAACTCGTCAGGCCGGGCGCTGGCACCATGGCATTCCGCGTGTGGACGAACCCGAACGACTCATCAAATCCCGGCAACGTCGACGGATTAATGGCCATTCCGCGGGCGACCAACCCAGAAACAGCCGCGAATTTGCTGCAACTCGATCGACACTCGGCGGTTCGATCGGTCCTCGCCGATTTCTCGCTGCTTCCATTTTATGCAGGACTCAGCATTTTGGGCGCGCTCGTGTGGTTCCGCAATCGAACCCAGATGCTCATCTTCTGGATGACCCTGTATTGTCTTTCGCTCTTCCTGTTTATCGCCCTCAACCCCGGTCCCACGGTTCGGGCCGAACTTCAAATGAGCCCCATCTTCCTCTCCTCGCCTTTTCACTCGCTCAACGATGTCGCTCTCTGGTATTTGCTCATCTACTTGCTGGGTCTCGATCGCCACCGCTGGATTATGCGTCTGGCGCGCTTCCTGGCTGTTGTCTCCCTGCTCTCAGCGTTTGGCGATGACTGGATCTTCGCCATCGTTTGGAGCAGCAACCATGTTCTTGCGTTCCAGATATTCGACGCCATTCTGACCGCTGGTTTTGCCATTCCCGAGCTGTTTCCTCTTGTCCTTGTCGCATTGGCCATCGGCCGTGGGCGGCTCGGCTCCTCGCGCTGGCTTGTGGCGATTGCGGCAGCCGCCAACGAGATGTGGTACGTAACTCAGCACACTGCCATTCAAGGTTCGAGATTTACGCACTGGACCCTCGGCTTCAGGATGAATTCGCCCGCGATCACTATCTACGGCGTTCCTGTACTCGTCCAGAACATTCTTTCCACCATCCTGATCCTCACGATCGTTCTGGCGGTGTATCGCTACCTGCTGATAGAAGCCGCCAAGCAGCGCATCATTCGCGAGGAGATGAAGAGCGCACAGGAACTGCAGCGCGTCCTGATTCCTGAAGCGCTGCCGCGCCTGCCCGGCTTTGCTGTCACCAGCGCTTACAGGCCTGCCGCCGAGGTCGGCGGAGATTTCTTTCAGCTGGTTGCGGTCAACAAGGCTACAGCCATGCTGGTTGTTGGCGACGTCAGTGGCAAGGGGCTGAAGGCTGCCATGACGGTTTCGCTGATGATCGGCGCTCTGCGCACCCTCACTGACTTGACGGCGCAGCCCGACAAGATTCTTGAAATGCTGAACCGCAGAATGATGGGCCGCCTGCAGAACGGTTTTGTCACCTGCCTTGTGATCCGCATCGGCTCTGACGGCGCTTGCATGGCTGCCAGCGCGGGGCACCCGCCGCCGTTTGTCGGAGATCACGAAATCTATCTGGCTCCGGCTGTGCCCCTGGGGCTCGATCCGGATGCGAGATACGAAAAACAACCCTTTGACCTGAAAGTGGGATCGCGGCTCACGGTCTACACCGATGGATTGCTCGAGGCGCGCAACAGCGATGGCGAACTGTTCGGCTTCAAGCGGCTTGAGAAGCTGATCTCGCTGCGGCCCGACGCAAAGGAAGCCGTCGATACCGCAGTCGAATTTGGGCAGGACGACGATATTACCGTGCTTACGGTAACCCGGCTCGATGTGGGCGAGCGCTCAACCACATCTCTGCAAGCCCCTGAGCTGGAGCCTGTGCAGAGCTAATTGACATGTAGCGCCAGTCTCAAGGCTGGGGTCCCCAACGAATGATTTGTATTCGTTGGGGGGTAGGCCGGTTGTCGTGCCGGCATCCACGCCGGGCGCCTGTTTCTGTCTTCCAGTACCCGCCTGGGTCCCGTACTCTCTTCCTTCCAGCTACACTGTTGATAGATGGTCTTCGTACTCGACAACTACGATTCCTTTACCTACAACCTGGTTCAGTACCTGGGTGAGCTCGGCGCTGAAGTTCAAGTGCGCCGCAACGACGAGGTCACGCCTGAGCAGGTTGAGGCGATGAACCCCGAACGGATTCTGCTCTCCCCCGGCCCCTGTACACCGGGTGAGGCTGGCATCCTGGTGCCGCTCATCAGGCACATGGCCGGCAAGGTCCCGATTCTGGGCGTTTGTCTCGGCCACCAGGCTATCGGAGAAGCATTCGGCGGCGACGTGGTGCGCGCCTCAACGCTGATGCACGGCAAAACCAGCGCCGTGGATCACGACGGCAAGGGAGTGTTTGCCGGCCTGCCCAGCCCTCTGACCTGTACGCGTTACCACTCGCTGATTGTGGCTGAGAGTTCGTTGCCGCAAGAGCTTGAAGTAACCGCCCGAACTTGTGAAGGCAACGGCAACGGCTCCGTGATTATGGGTTTGCGCCACCGCACGCTGCCGGTTGAGGGAGTGCAGTTTCATCCCGAAAGCGTACTGACCGAAGGCGGTCACCAGATGATCCGCAACTTCCTGAATATGTGAACTGGTAAGGCCGATGCAGCGTTCTCGGGAGACAAAGCCAAAACGAGCGAAGCGGGTCTGGGCGATGATTTCCGGCGCTCCGCTGTTCTTCGCCTTGGCCGGCTCGGGCCAGTTAACCGCCCAGTTGTCCCAGGAACAACAACCGCAATCTCAAGTCCCCGCGGCCGCACCCGCAAGCGAAACTGGCTCGTCATCCGCAGCTCCCATCGCCATTGTTCCCATCAACGGCCCCGTTGCCAGCGCCAATCCAACCGTGACCGGCGCGCTTGAGGTGACGGGCGGTAAAGCGATGATCGCCGCCAGCGGAAGCATCACCGCAGGCGACCGCACCACGTCGGTAATTTTGCCCCATCGCGGCACCCTGCGCGTGTGCGCCTCAACCACGGTCAAGCTGGCAACAGACTCGAGCGAGACCCCGGGCAATGCCCCGGGTCTGTTGATGGCCCTTGACCATGGAGCGCTTGAAACAAGCTATGCAACCGGGCAGGACGCGGACACCATTCTCACGCCGCATTTCCGCATTTTGATTGGCGGCCCGGGTGCCTCCGAGCTCAAAGTAAGACTGGGCGACGACGGCGATACCTGCATCGACAATCCCGGTGCGAATGCGCCCTACGTGGTGGTGACCAGCTTCTTTGAAGAAGGATTGTATCGGGTGCAGCCCGGCCAGCGCGTGATGTTCCAGCACGGCAGCCTGCGCCAGGTAGTCGATAACGAGAAAGAGCCGTGCGGCTGCCCTCCGCCGCCGTCAAATGAGGGGAACGAGTTCCCGCTGGCGCAGAGCGAGGGACTTGCGCCAACGCCTCAAATCGCCCCAGCGCCGCCGCAGCCGGCGAATCTGGCTCCGGCAGTAGCTGTGCCGCTCGTCCACAACAGTCCAGAGGCCCCGCCGCAAACCGCTCCCGCGCCGCCTGAAGCTCCTGCACAGGCTGGCGGCCAGTCTGCAGCTGCACAAGCGCCCGCTCCGAAGAAAAAGCCAGGATTCTTCAAGCGCGTCGGAAGTTTCTTCAAGAAGATATTTGGTGCGGAATAAACTCCGCTACTGAATGCTCGGGGGCGCTGGTATCTTCCCCCGCTCCCCCTCAGCCTCCGCAAATTTGCCGATGCTCTCAAGAAAGCGTGCAAAAAACTCAAAACCTGCTTCCAAATCCGGACGCACTTGCGTCGCGTTTATGTATGCCTGCTCAGCCTCTGAATTCCGTTTGAGCGTTCCGAGAAGGGTCGCCAGGTACAGACTGGACCAATAATCCTTCGGATCAATTTCGAGAGCTCGGCGAAGATGCCGCTCAGCTGGAAGCGGTTCTTTCATTTTCTGACAAATGAGGCCAAGCAATCCATGGGCGCTGGCGCGATTTGGATCGAGTTGAATTGCTCTTTCGAGCAGCTCGCGAGCCTTCCTTGGGTTGGTCTCTTTCTCAATCACCGCGAGGTTGTAAATGGCCTCTTCGTATTCAGGGTCTAATGCGATTGCTTCTTCAAACGCCGCTCGCGCCCCGTCAGCGTCGCGAAGTTTGGCGCAGGCTGCACCCAGTAGCGATAGTGAGGGGGCGCATCTTTTGTCATCGAGAGATTTAAGAAACCACTCCTTCGCTGTGGCCGCGGCCGCAAGATGATGTTTGTCCGCTCGATGAAGCCAAACGCATCCCATGAGCGATTTGGTCAAAGATCGGAACGTGGCATTCGCTGTCTCTGGACAGAGACGAATCGCCTCGGTGTACGCCACCTCGGCATCGTCCCACTTGCCAAGTTTCACGGCCACACTCCCGTATTTGAGAAGAAAGATTTCGGCACCATCCCCGCGAGAGCGCTCTTTCCACAATTCAAGCGCTGCAGGTAGATCGCCGGCCTCCTCGGCTTCCTCTGCGCGTTTCTGCAATTCATCTATCATGAACGGCTCCGGTCCACTGCGGAAGCTCTCAGGCTGATCCCCGACCCCTGATCCCTGATCCCTGTCTTCAGATTCCTCTCGCCCGCTCAATCGCCCGAATTACCGCTTGCGCCTTGTTGATCGACTCGTGGTACTCGAGTTCAGGCACAGAATCGGCAACAATGCCCGCGCCCGCTTGCAGATATCCTTTTCCGCCGATCGACAGCAGCGACCGAATAGCGATGCAGGAGTCGAGATTGCCGGAGAAATCCGCGTAGAGGACCGCGCCTCCGTAAGTGCCGCGGCGAGCCGGCTCCAGTTCCTCGATGATCTCCATAGCGCGAACCTTGGGCGCGCCCGAGAGCGTGCCGGCAGGGAAGCAGGCGCGCAGCGCGTCAACCGCAGTCAGGTCGGGCCGCAGCCTGCCTTCAATTGAGCTCACAATGTGCATCACGTGACTGTAGCGCTCAACAAACATCAGCTTGTCAACCTTCACGCTGCCAAAGTTGCTCACACGGCCCACGTCATTGCGGCCCAGGTCCACAAGCATCACATGCTCGGCGCGCTCCTTCTCGTCGTGGATCATCTCGTCGGCCAGCGCCTGGTCTTCGGCCTCGGTGGCGCCGCGCGGGCGAGTTCCTGCAATCGGACGGTACTCCACCTTGCCCTGGTTCACGCGCACCAGCAGTTCAGGCGATGAGCCGGCCAGTTCCAGGAGAGCCCGCCCCTTTGACTTTCTCGAGGAGGCCTTTGCCCCCTTCTTTGGCCTCGCTCCTCCCTCCTCCACGCGCAGAAAAAACATGTAAGGGCTCGGGTTTACCGTGCGCAGTGCGCGGTACACCTGAAAGCTGTCCACTCCCGGCTCCATGTCGAAACGCTGCGAGAGCACGACCTGGAAGGCGTCGCCGGCGGCGATGTAACGCTTGGTCTTGGCCACGGCCGCAGTGAAGTCCTTCTTTGCGGTGCGATGCGTCACCTGGAGCTTGCCCGGCTTGGCTGGCTTCAACTTTGGCAGCGATCCGGCAAGACGCTTTTCAAGCCGCCGCAGCCGCTTGATGGCCCGATCGTACGCGTCGGATGCTTTGCCCGTAGACACGTCGGCCGTCGCCACCAGCCAGATTTCTTTGCGCACATGGTCAAAGGCCAGCACCTGGTCAAAGAACATCAGGCAAGCGTCGGGAACGCCGAGCTCATCCCTGGCCAGTTCGGGCAGGCGCTCAATCTGTCGCACTGCATCGTAAGCAAAAAAGCCCACTGCGCCGGCGGTAAAGGGCGGCAGGCCCGGCAGCCGCGCCGGCTTGTGACCAGCAAGGGCATCGCGCAACACGGCAAACACGTCGCCCTCAATGTGCGTGGTTTGGCCGCGCTCTGTGATGGCTATGTCGCGGCCGCGGGCCACGATACGCTTGAACGGCTCGATGCCGATGAAGGTGTAGCGGCCCAGCTGCTCGCCGCCTTCCACCGATTCCAGCAAAAAGCACTCCGGCTCGCTCCATGCCGCTCGTAAAAAGGCTGAAACCGGGGTTTCGAGGTCGGCCGTAAGGATGCGGCAAACGGGCACCAGCGTGTGGTCCTTGGCGAGGCGCAGGAATTCTTTCCGGCTGGGATGGACGGGGTGTGTGTCGGGATTCACAGAGTCCAGTGTAACTGCCATGGAGGTTCGGACGCAGCATGCCAGTAGGCTGCCCGCCGTGATTCGTACTCGCTCTAACAATGTCCGTACTTTTTGCCGTCAGGCGGCATCAAGAAGCTTGGAACGGTAGGCTTCCAGCCAACTCACCATCGCGTTGGCCGGGATGGGGCGGCTAAATAAATATCCTTGCGCGGAATCGCATCCGCTCAAACGCAGGAAGTCCAGTTGTTCCTGGGTCTCCACTCCTTCAGCCACCACATGCATGCCGAGTTCGTGTCCCATTTCAATTGTCTTTTGAATCATGATGCGGTCCCGTTCATTGTTCTGCAATTCCATCACAAACGATCGGTCGATCTTCAGTTCCGTGGCCGGAATGTTTTTCAGTTGCTGCATCATGGCGTAGCCGGTGCCAAAATCGTCGACAGACAGCTTCACTTGCTTCATCCGCAGCCTGGTCAGGATGTCCAATGTGTTTGAAGGCTCGTTGATTAATCCGCTCTCGGTGATTTCAACCGTGATATCAGCGGGAGAAACGCCGTGTTTCTCAGCGAGAGAAACAAGAACGTCGGGGAACTTGAGATCGTGGAGAGAATGCACTGACGCATTCAGCGACAGCATAAGAGCCTTGCCGTCGCTGTCTGCAAATTGCCCCACTTCACTCATTCCGCGGTTGGCCACAATCCAACCGAGTTCATCGATCAGCGCATGTTTCTCCATGATGCCGATAAAGCTGTCAGGGTAGATCAGTCCACGCTCAAGATGCTGCCAGCGGACAAGCGCCTCAACGCCAATTACGCTGCCGGTCGCAATATCGATCTGCGGCTGATAGTGAAGCACGAATTCTTCGAGCTTGATAGCGCGCCGGAGTTCCTCCCGATGGAGGGCTGGCCTGCGGTCCTGCCTGGTTGCCGGCTGTGCTTTTGACTCTGCTTTTCTTTCCAGCACTTGTTCCAGTTCTGCCAGGCGGAACGGCTTTTGCAGCCGGCCCGCGATAGTCAGGCCCAGGGCATGCGCCAATTGTTCAGCCGACTCCATGATGCGCATGCCCGAGCCGCTCATCAGGATCAGCCCGGCCTTGCACTTACGTTTCTTGAGCATCCGCAACAGCTCAATGCCGTCCACTTCCGGCATCATCAGGTCGAGCAGGACGAGATCGACATCCGCCTTCAGCGATTCCAGGAATGATTTTGCATTGGTCGTCGCAGTGCAATCCAAACCCATCGCCTGAGCCGCGGCAGCCACGAACTCTCCCACGTCGACTTCATCGTCGATGACCAGAATCTTCCGTTTGGCTGTCATCGTTCCTCCGAATTCCGCCGGCGGCTACGCCGGAAACGACCGGTCAAACGGGTAGAGATCTCATCACACCGCGGGGGCATAGTTGCTTTCCATGACCCGGTGGACGATTGCGTTAAACTCAGAGCGCTGATAAGGCTTGTGCAGCAGGGGACCGTCAACCAGCGACATGCTTCGCTCAGCCAACGCCTCTGCCGGAAACCCAGACGAATAGATGATCTTTAGATCGGGGCGCAATGCGCGGGCGTCGTGCACCAGTTCAACGCCGTTCATTCCGCCGGGCATCACGATATCCGTGACCAGCAGGTCGATCTCTCCGTGTCGCTCAAGGATCTCAAGGGCGCTGGCGCCGCTTTTGGCGTAGTAGTATTTGAGCCCCATCTCCGCAAGATAGGAAACGGCGATTTCGAGGAGATCTTCTTCATCGTCCACAACCAGAACCGTACAACCCAACTCCGCGCTGAGAAGCTTCGGCGCATTCGGCGGAGCGGGATCCAGACGATTTTCGGGCAGGGGCAAATAAAACGACACCGTGGTCCCATGACCGAGTTCACTGTAAACCCGGACAGTGCCGCCCGACTGCCTGACGAAACCGTAGACCATGGCCAGGCCCAGGCCGGTGCCCTTGTCGCGAGACTTGGTGGTAAAGAACGGTTCGAAGGCTCGCTCCAGCGTTTCCCGTGACATGCCATCGCCTGTGTCGGTCACTGCGATGCAGACGTAGCGGCCAGGTTTTAAATCGCCTGCGCGCACTGCGGGGTGGCTGTCGTCAAGGTATTGCTCACGCGAGGCGATGGCGATCGAGCCGCCATTCGGCATTGCATCGCGCGCATTCACCACCAGGTTCAGCAGTGCGCTTTCAAGACCCGCGGGGTCCACAAACAGCGGCGGCACGGAATCATCGATGAGCGTCGCGATTTTGATATCCGGGCCAAGCCCGTGAGCAGCCAATTCAATCATGTTCCGAATCGAATCGCCCAGCAGCACCATAGACGGCTTTAACTCCTCGTTGCTTGAGAACACCAGCAGGCGTCGCGTAATGTCCGCTCCGCGCGTAGCAGCCTTCTGCGCGGTGCGAACGCGTTTTATGGCGGCTGGATCGTTGACGACAAGCCGGTCAAGCAGGTCGAGGTTCCCTATGATGACGCCGAGCAGATTGTTGAAATCGTGAGCGATTCCACCCGTTAACTGGCCCACGGCCTCCATCTTCTGGCTTTGGTGCAACTGCCGAGCCAATTGCTTTCGCTCGCTGATGTCCCGGATCGCCGCCGTTACCAGGACGCCCTCGGAGCTCTCCAGCGGGCTGAGCATGATCTCGATGGGGAATCGGGTTCCATCCTTCCGACGCCCGTTCAGCTCAATCCCGGTGCCGATCTGCTGCGCCAGGGCCTCAGCGGTAGTGCGAAGCGCGTCGGCGACCAGCCGCTCCGCGAAGCCTTCGGGAATGATGTTGGTCACTTTCTGGCCGAGGAGCTCGTCGCGGCGGTATCCGAATTGTTTCTCTGCCTGAACGTTGAGCAGGACGATTTCTCCAGACTGATTTACCACCACCATGCCATCGGGAGCCGCCTCCAGCAGCCCGCGATACCTGCCTTCCATCTGGGCCAGATGTTTTTCAGCATCTTTACGTACGGAGATGTCGCGAATGGCCGCAGTTACCAGGATGCCTTCAGTGCTTTCGAGAGGGCTGAGCATGATCTCGATTGGGAATCTGGTTCCGTCGTTGCGGCGCCCAATCAGTTCAATGCCGGTCCCGATCTGCTGCGCCAGCGCTTCGGCCGCGGTGCGCGTTCCGTCGGCGATCAGGCGCTCGGCAAAACCAACGGGAATGATGTTGGTCACTTTCTGGCCGAGGAGTTCATCGCGTCTGTATCCAAATTGTTTTTCGGCCTGCGCATTCAGCAGGACAATTTCCCCGGCTTGGTTCACCACCACCATGCCATCGGGAGCCGCTTCAAGCAGACCGCGGTACCTGCCTTCCATCTGCGCCAAATGCTTTTCGGCGTCCTTGCGCACGGTAATGTCGCGAATGGCCGCCGTAACCAGGATGCCCTCGGTGCTGTCCAGAGGGCTCAGCATGATTTCGATGGGGAACTCGCTTCCATCCTTTCGTCTCCCATTCAGCTCAATGCCGGTTCCGATCTGCTGCGCCAGCGCTTCGGCCGCTGTACGCGTTCCGTCGGCGATGAGCCGCTCGGCAAAACCTGTGGGAATGATGTTGGTCACTTTCTGGCCCAGTAGCTCATCCCGTCGGTAGCCGAACTGCTTCTCAGCCTGAGCATTCAGCAGGACAATCTCGCCGTCCTGGTCCACCACCACCATCGCGTCCGGAGCCGCTTCCAGCAGTCCGCGATACCTGCCTTCCATCTGCGCCAAATGCTTTTCGGCGTCTTTGCGCACGGTGATATTGCGGATGGCCGCGGTAATCAGGATGCCTTCCGCGCTTTCGAGAGGGCTGAGCATGATTTCGATGGGAAATTCGCTCCCATCCTTCCGTCTCCCATTCAGCTCGATGCCGGTTCCGATCTGCTGCGCCAGCGCTTCTGCCGCTGTGCGTGTTCCGTCCGCGATCAGCCGCTCCGCAAAGCCGTGAGGAATGATGTTGATTACCTTCTGGCCGAGAAGCTCATCGCGGCGATACCCAAACTGCTTCTCGGCCTGTGCATTCAGCAACACAATCTCTCCGGCTTGGTTAACCACCACCATTCCATCGGGAGCAGCTTCGAGAAGCCCGCGGTACCGCACCTCTGACTCCTTGTGCTCGCTGAGGTCGCGGCATATCTCAGAGAATCCGAGAAGATTGCCGGCGGCATCTCGCAACGCGATGAACGTGACACTTGCCAGGAACTGGGTTTGATCCTTGCGGACGCGCATGCCGAATTCCTCGTGGCGGCCGTTGGTGGCTGCCAGCCGAAGTACTTCTTCCGGCCTGCCCCGGCGTACGTCTTCAGAGATAAAAAAGCGTGAGAAATTCTGGCCGATTATTTCCTGCGCGGTGTAGCCCTTGATATGCGCGGCGCTGGCGCTCCAGCTCACCACCGTGCCGCGCGGGTCAAGCATGAAGATGGCGTAATCTTGCACTCCGTCGAGGAGCATCCTGTATTTCTCTTCGCTTTGCTGCAGGGCTTCTTCGGCTGTAGCACGGCGTTTGCTGTCCCGCACGGCAGACCACGCGGCAAGCCCTGCGATCAGAACCCCAAAAAGGGTTCCGAAAATCAGAATCAGCCGTGTTTGCTCGCGGTCGCGATCCGTGCTCTCCATGCGAATCGCCAGCAAACGCAGCTCTTCAGCCTGCATCTTGTCGATGACCGATTGAAACTCGTCATTGACCTGATCTTCGGGCCCTCGATCGATCGCGGCGACTGCGGCATCCAGCCCCTCGTTGCGGCGCAGACCGATCACCGTGTCGGCGCGTGAAATCCGCTCGGTGGCCAGTGTTGCAACGGTAGGAAAATGGTTCTGCTGTGCGGGGTTGTCGGCGGTGAGGGATCTTATGGTCGCCTGATCCTGCTCTGCCCTCAGTACATTCGCCCGATAAGCAGTCAGGTCGGTCTCATTCCCTGAGAGTACGAAGCCCAGGCTGCTGGACTCGATGTTCTCCATGGTGAGCGCAAGGTCCTGAATGCTCTCGATCACTGCATGCGTATGACGCACCCAATCGCTGCTTTTTTCTGAGATGACCATCCAGCGATACGAGAATGACCCCATCAGCACCAGGGTCAGCATGGCAAAGCCGAATGCGAGCCGCACCTTTCGGTTCAAGAAAGACTTCATCTTTTTTCCTTCATCTCTTTCGGAGCCCGTCAATTACGGCGGACCGGCGAGATAAACCCATTAGCACCAGCGAGTTCGCGCGGAGTAAATCGGGTCTCGTTCAGTTGCCGGCGCCTTGTTTACCGACAAGAAAACAATCCGCTTATACGTTAAAGATCACCACGCCTGAGGCCGATGAGTCTGGTCTATTTTGCTCACCTTTCCTTGGCGGCCAAAGCGTCGATTAGACCCTGATACGCTTGGACTTAACAGGCAGCTAACCATGCCTGCGAAGGGCGCAAAATAGCTTGTGCAGGCGGCTTTCCAGTGTCAGACTTTTTTGAATTTGGAGTTTCAGCCCAATCGTGAATAACTCTTTCCCCTTTAGCGCCTGCGCGGGAGGCACATGCCAGCCCGGGAATGGGGGTTTACTTGCCGTGTCCTTACCGCTTGACGGTCTTCCGCGCGCGGGCCTAGACTCACAAAGTTTGGTCTGAGACCCATTCGCGCCATTTCCGAAACAGAGTTTCGGGTAGATTGAAAGATAATCGGCGCAACAAAAGGGTCTCTCGGTCACCAAAAGGATTCGCCGCGTCCGCGCGCTTGACCAATAAAGTGCCCACGGCGCCACGGCGAACATGGAGAAGAAGGTTATGCCCATTGCGACTTCAACGGTGTCTTTGGAACAGGAGATCAACCCCTGGGAAGCACAAAGCGCCCGGTTCGAATTTGCGGCACGCAAGCTCAATCTCGATGAAGGCTTGTGGAAGGTGCTGCGCTCCCCATCGCGGGAGATCATTGTTCACTTTCCGGTGACGCTCGACAACGGAAAGATCGAAATGTTCACCGGTTTCCGCGTACAACACTCAATGGCGCGCGGCCCGGCCAAGGGCGGCATTCGCTACTCGCCCGATGTGACGCTCGACGAAGTGCGCGCGCTGGCCAGCTGGATGACCTGGAAGTGCGCGGTCGTCAACATTCCCTTTGGCGGCGCAAAGGGCGGCGTTATCTGCGACCCGAAACACATGAGCCGCGGCGAGCTCGAACGCATGACCCGCCGCTACACCTCTGAGATCATCGAGTTTATCGGTCCCGAGAAAGACGTTCCCGCACCCGACGTCAACACCAATGAACAAACCATGGCCTGGATCATGGACACCTACTCCATGCACATGCGCCAGACCGTTACCAGTGTCGTCACAGGCAAGCCGCTCAACATCGGCGGATCGCGCGGACGCGTTGAGGCTACGGGCCGCGGCGTGCTGGTGGTGTGCGACGAGAGCTTGCGCTACCTCAACATGCCGGTCGACGGATGCCGCGTGATTATCCAGGGCTTTGGCAACGTCGGTTCGAATGCTGCCCGGCTGATGCTTGAGCGCGGATACAAGATCGTCGGCATTGCCGAGAAGGATGGCGGATTGTTCAATCCCAACGGGATCGACATCCACCAGTTGCTCGAATACAAGTACCGCAACGAGTCGATCCTTGGTTTCACCGGCGCTGAAGCCATGCCCAGCGAAGAGCTGCTGATTTCCGATTGCGAAATTCTCATCCCAGCGGCGACCGAGAACGTGATCACCAGCCGCAACGCCGACAAGATCAAGGCGCGCATCGTGGTTGAAGGCGCAAACGGCCCCACCACCGCGGTTGCCGACGAGATTCTGGCCGACAAGCGCATCTTCATCGTGCCCGACATCCTGGCCAACGCCGGCGGCGTAACGGCCAGCTACTTTGAGTGGGTGCAGGACCGGCAGGGCTACTTCTGGAAGGAAGCCATCGTCAATGAGCAGCTTGAAACCATCCTGCGCGACAGCTTCGACGATGTGGTCCGCTACGCCGAGGCGCACGACGTAAACAACCGCATCGCCGCCTACATGCTGGCCATCGACCGCGTGGCCTTCACCATCAAGCAGCGCGGCATTTACGCGTGAGCAAAACCACAAACCAATAGAAATAATCGAGCGGAATGGGCAAGAGCCCGTTCCGCTCTTTGATTTTGAGAGATGCGGGTCTAACTCGAACTTCTCACACGCCAGCACCAGCCGAAGTCCTGACTCTAAGTTTTGTTGCCCGCCCGTTGCATTCAATTACGCGGAATGCGAGCAGAATATAAACATGCATACTTCAGCAGATACCCTGCTTCCACAACCCACTTCACTGCGCGCCTCCAACCCCTTCAGCACATCCATTTCCAGGCTGAAAGCTGAAGGCGGGAAGCAAAAAAACATACCCCTCCCCACCCCCGGGGTGCTCAGAAAGTAAATAGGGTATTTTTGGACCATCTATAAGCAAACACAAATGGTTAGTCGACTGAATGAAACAAAAATGCTGTTACATTCGTTTCGGAGAGGCTCGCGTTCTAAAGGACTTACAAGCCAGTTGCTGCATTTCTGGTGCAAGAAAACGTGCATTTTCGCGTATTTGCATGTTGCGGAAATCCATCCCTAAGCGCTTGAATTGGCAGATACTTATATCGGCATTTGCGCACTGGTTGTTTTGCTTTAATTCGCACCGGAAAGAGGTTTGAACGTCATCGATACTTGATGCTGTTTATGGGCGCCTGAGTGCGCGCCCTGTCAGAAATAGGGAAAGCTGCGCAGACCGTCAGGTCTCCTGACCGCCCAGATAATCGCAAGCCAGCTCGGTGACCTCCTCCAAGGCCGCCTCCGTCCAGAAGCACGGTGAATTGCGTACCTTCAGTGCAATAATGGAGCCACGCGAGATTCAGTTTTCGCGCCGTTTCGCACATGAATCTGCCCAATTCCATCACGATGAGCAGGATCCTGATGATCCCGCTCCTGTTGTGGATCCTGTCCGCGCACTTTCCGTGGCAGGGACCAGCGGGAACCCAGGAGATTCTGGCGTCGGTTCTGTTTGTTCTGGCGTCGATTACCGACGGCCTCGACGGCTTCCTGGCGCGAAAGCGCGGGCAGATCACCACCATGGGCATGCTGCTCGACCCGCTGGCCGACAAGATCATGGTGACAGCGGCCCTCATTGCGCTGGTGGCCTACAATCCCCAGGTGGTCAAGGTCTGGATCGCCGTGGTCATTATCAGCCGCGAATTCCTGATTTCGGGGCTGCGTTCGATCGCCGCGTCTGAGGGCTTCACCATCACCGCCAGCGAACTGGGCAAGCTCAAAACCGTGCTCCAGATTGTTTCTGTTGTCTCCGCAATCCTCGCGCATCGCTGGGATCACTGGCAGATCGGGTTCGTGGTGATTCCGGTAAAGTGGTATGCCATCGCGGCCATTTACTTCACCGTAGCCGTCTCCACAATCTCAGCCGTGGATTACTTTATCGGCTTCTGGAAAGAAATTGACCACGCCTCAAAGAACCGCCGCCAGGCGGCCGTGCTCTCGCGCGGCAAAAGCGTAAAGATAACTTGAGGCACGGAACAGGGATCAGAAAACCGATCACCGATTGCCGAAAACTCACCACTGATCACTGACCACTGTCTTTCGTCAGCTTCCCACCAGCACCGGCTCCATTGCCGGCGTTTCTACAATGATCCTGCCCGGCGATGCCAGCGAGTTGTGGATCAGGCAATGATGCACGGCGCGCAGAATGCCCTCGTTCTGTGCCTCTGAGAGAGGAACCGGGCAGTTCACTGTAATCACAAAATTGCCGAGCCTGGGGGGCTGCTTCAGTTTGTCGGCCGTCACCTGCACCTTGACCCCCGTTTCGGCCAACCTCCGAGTGCGCAGGTACTCCACCGCATAGTAGGCCGCACATGAGCCTAAGGCGCCAAGCAGTAGCTCGGGGGGCGTCATCCCACTATCCATGCCGCCGTTTTCAGCCGGCTGGTCGCTCACCAGCTCGTGGCCTCTTGCCTTGACTGAAAACCGCACCCCTTCAGCCTGCGTTACGCACACTTCCATTGCGCTCTCCCATGCATCGGGCGTCCATTCCGTGGCCGCGCACTTCAAAGGGCCGCACACCGCAGCCGGACTGCCAGATGGTAGTTCAATTTTGCCTCTGCGGTGTGATCGAGGCCGTGCTACCCATCACTCACCCTCCGCATTTGCGACGAAGGGGATTGAATTCGAGCCGCGCGACTGTGCAGCGTCTCGCCAAATGCCGCAGCAGGCCCAGAAATCCACGCGAAGAACCACAATTCCACGGGTCAAACGCACGAATCCCCCATTAATCGGTTGGCAGGCTCGGATTGTCGAAGCACGGTTGCGGAATTAACTACCTTCCCCGACCCCCTCCACCGCCGCCTTTGCGTGCGACGTAACAGTCGCGGCAGTAGACAGGGCGGTCGCCGCGGGGCTCAAAAGGCACCGTCGTCGGCTGTCCGCAATTCGAACAAATCACAGGAGTTCCTTGAGCCGGAGCTGAGCGGTAGCCGCCACCTCCGCCACCACCCCCGTCGGCTTTCTTGGCCTGGCGGCAGGGCTTGCAGCGCTTTGGAGTTGAAAACCCTCTCTCAGAAAAGAACTGTTGATCGGCAGCTGTGAACGTGAATTCCTGCCCACAATCGCTGCAAGTTAACTGCATGTCACCGGCCATAGGGCCTCCCAGAAGTTGTGCTTGTGCGCCAATTGTACAGCCCATTTTGGTGTTTAAGGCAACCATTGTTTTTGGGAATTGAAAAATATTGCCCCCAAACCCGTCGCGCTTATCGGTTCTTAACGCAGGGTTTATAGTGTCCTCAGCGGCATAGTACCGGGCCATCGGCTCGGGCGTCCCATTCCAGTGGCAAGTGGCGGCAAGCATGACGAAGGCCCCGAATCCTGAGTTCGAAGCAGACTGCATTCGCCGGATTCTGGCCGGGCAACATCAGCTTTTTCATGAGCTTATCCGTCCCTGCGAGCACGCCATCTACTTTTTGCTGCTCTCCATTTTGCATAATGAGGCCGACGCCGAAGATGCGGCCCAGGAAACCGCTATCAAGGCCTTCCGCAACCTGCACATGTTTCGTGGAGACTCGCAGTTCAAGACCTGGGCGCTCTCGATTGCCCGCAACGAAGGCCTGGGCCGGCTGCGCAAAAACGAGCGGCTGCGCGAGGACTCCCTCGAAGATCTTACGGGTGACAATACCGGCGACTTTACACCTGCAGTGCTCACCAGCTGGCGCGAAGTGCCGGCTGAGGCGCTCGAAAAGCAGGAGCTCGCCGCCCTCATCAGGGAGGCAATTGAGGACCTGCCCGATATTTACCGTAACGTAGTATTGCTCAGAGACATCGAAGAGATGGATGTGGCCGAAACCGCCGCCGCCCTGGGAGTCACAGAGGGCGCGGTCAAGGTTCGTCTGCACCGCGCCAGGGCGCTGTTGCAGCGTAAACTGGCACATAAGTTGAAACCGTTTGCATCGAAACGCAGCTTGTTTGGCTGGGGAAAATGAGAATCGACTGCGAGCACGTGTGGGAGCACATCTCCGCCTACATTGACGGAGAGGTGGACGCGGTCCTGCGCGCCGACATCGATAAGCATCTCGAGACCTGCGAAATATGCTCTGCGGTGCTCGACTCCACGCGCAATGTTGTAGTGCTGGTTGCCGACGGCCGCGTATTCGAACTTCCTGCAGGTTACAGCCAGCGGCTTCACGCACGGATCGACAGCGAACTCGAGCTCGGCAGTCCCCTTTAGAACATATGTCTTGACGGTGTAAGGTGCGGGTGCCCCATCGTCGCCGCGTTATTGTTTTTGCGGCTAGGGTGAGAGCGGCTTATAGCAAAAGGAAATGCTCTACTTACTAACCTGTGCGCTGGTGTTCGCCGGGGCCGCCGGCGGCTTGCGGTGCACCACTCCGTGCGCCCACATTTCAACTGCTACAAGCGCCAACGTGAGCACCGCCATGGCTACCTGCAAACGCTCAGAGCGTCTCTGTTGCGGAGCAATCTCTTTCTGGCGCCATTTCGCCTCAGGCCGCGAGCGAAGCCGCCATATCCACGCCAGCACCCCGAGGTTCACCACCGCGCCCAAAACCGCCAAAACCAGCATGGGAATGCGGATTGCATCCTCGTGAAACTTAAGCAAGGGAACTGAAATACTGCTGGCAGCCAGAGCGCCCAGGCCGATGAGCACACGTATTCCGTTCACCGTCACCACCGCGGTACACAAGCTCTGCAGCACGGCCAGCACCACGCTTGTGCCGGTTACAAGCTCCAGGCCTTTAGTAGATTTCAAGCCGCCTCCTGCCCCCGAGCGACACAACAGAGAAGGATTCCGGGGTTGAATCAGGTTAGCGCACTGGCTAGCCGGTCGCCAATCCCGGCCAACGGCGCTTCGTTCCCGGGATGCCGGACCCCCTATCGGCAGAATTTCATTTACTACCGTTCGATTTCCCTGTAACTATTCCATCAGACGGGTTGTCTTAGGAGCGTACCCCTCTTCTGCAGGACGGGTTGAACCTGCCCCCTGCGCATTCCAACCCGCGGAGCCCCATCCGCACCAACCCCCAAGCGAGGTCATGAATCCCAATGAAGAATCAACTGAATGCTCTGCTTTTGACCGCAGCTCTCGCCGGTTTGACTGGTGGCACCACGGTTGCAGCTCAGTCGGCAAACTCCGCTTCAAGCAATAACGCACAATTCACCAGGGCCGGCCTCAGCTTCGGCCAGCAAACCCCGGCCCCTAAGCACTCCTGTAAAGGCAAGAATTCCTGCGCTGGAACGGGCGGCTGCAAGTCAAGCGACAAGGGCTGCAAAGGCAAGAACACCTGCAAAGGCAAGGGCGGCTGCGCTACCGACGGCTCAAAGATGCCCAGCCACTTCGCCTAGTCCACTCCACAAACCCACACGAGGGACTGGAAGCATTGCCTCCTGACTGAGTCATAGCTGCACCCCAGTCCCTCGCACACCCAATCATTTGACCGAAATTAATTCGCTTTTTTGTTCACTGTCTCTCGTTCACTCCCCTATGCCCGGCAATCGTTTCAATGCGTATGCAGATCACGGAGTCGGAATCGGCTTGCGGATTCCGCACTACCAGCACATCTTCTCGCGCAAACCGGTCGTCGACTGGTTTGAAATCATCTCAGAAAATTTCATGATCGACGCCGGCCGCCCGCTGGCGAATCTCGACCAGATCATGGAGCGCTACCGCGTGGTACAGCACGGTGTATCAATGTACTTCGGCAGCGTAACAGAGCCAGATCCAGAACATTTGCGACGCCTGAAGCAGCTCGTGCGCCGCACAAAAACGCCTTGGCTCAGTGACCACCTGTGCTGGGGTTCGATTGACGGCACATACACGCACGATCTTTTGCCCTTGCCCTACACGTGGGAAGCTGTTGATCGAACCGTCGAGCGCGTGCGCAAGGTTCAGGATTTCCTTGAGATTCCAGTAGCCGTCGAGAACGTCAGCTCGTATGCGGCCTTCACGGCATCCGAGATGACCGAGTGGGAATTCCTGACTGAAGTGGTGGAACGCGCCGACTGCGGAATCCTGCTTGACGTAAACAACATCTACGTCTCTGCCATGAATCACGAGTTCAATCCCATGGACTATGTGAATGCCGTTCCTGCTGAGCGCGTGGCGCAAATTCATGTCGCCGGCCATTCGCGCTACGAGAAATACATTCTCGACACTCACGATCATCCGGTGATCGACCCCGTCTGGCAGCTTTATGCGCGCGCCATTGAGCGCTGCGGCCCCACTCCCACACTGCTCGAGTGGGACGATCGCATTCCAAGCTTCGACGAAGTCCATGCCGAAGCGCTCAAAGCCAATCGCTACCTCAATCGCGAGCAGCCGGCCCCCGAACTGATAGAGGCCGCGACATGAGCTACGCGCTCCAGCAACAAAACCGGGTGCCCCATCCTCGCGACGTATTTGTTTTTGTCGCCAGGGTAGGAAAGCACCGAACTTGACCCAAACTGAAGAGTCTTTCATGAACCTCGAATCCATCCAGCGCGAAATGGCCGCCGCTGTCATGCAGCCGCTCACATCTGACGAAAACATGCGCGAACACGCCCCCGACGGCCGCGCCATGACTGAAGTTGCGCAATCTTTCATCGCGCCCAACAGCCGCCTCAACGCCTTCGAGCGCCTCGAAATCTAC
>Ga0182012_10001407_pt1 | contig 26360 bp, 27 predicted proteins | sample 612S2SmetaG_FD_120486 | JGI IMG/M metagenome (GOLD analysis project Ga0182012, IMG submission 120486) | Permafrost microbial communities from Stordalen Mire, Sweden - 612S2S metaG | ecosystem: Environmental > Terrestrial > Soil > Wetlands > Permafrost | place: Sweden: Stordalen | collected...
GTGTCGAACTCCGCCGCCGCTACGCGCCGGCTCCGTCCGACACTGGCGGCAGCACTACCCTGCAGGAACCAACCAACCACCAGCTCTCACAGCAGGTGGACCGATGAACGGGGTCCGGCCAGTCTAACTGAATACCAGACGGCGAGGCGTGGCGCACCGAATCCAGCGAGGGTGATGTAGAGCCATAGGTCGTTTGGTAGCGCTTCCGCATTGAAAGTCGGAAGGCGTTCGAGTAGGCGCTCTACCGCAGCGATGGCAAGACGGCCTCGCGGATGCTCCGCTTCGAGCCTGCGGCAATCCTCAACGTAAAGCGGATCACGTTCAAGGGTCCAGTGATGCGTGCCGTTGCCATTTGCCATCTACAAGCCAACCCCGCTCTTCAGCGATGCGCGTGGCTTGCTTGACGTCATCAGACGATGGCGGCGATCCCGCGAGGAAGGCAGCGTCATCTAATGAGATCTTGTGGTTTGGTGCGGCGGCGACATATCCGGGGTGTTCGTGCGAGCGGGCAGACACCCTTCTCGCCGACTGCGGTCGCAGTCGCTCAATCCACGCGTCAATTATCGCAATTTGCTGAGGACTGACGCCCACCCCACCCAAGTCGGATGGCTGTTTGCGAGTAGGCATGAGGCGGTCGGCTTCATATTCGCCAGCTTTCTGCAGCTCGGCGCGACCCGACCTCTCAAGAAGCTGCTCCGCCGCCTTGAGCCGCAGCGGATAGGGACCTCGATCCCATCGACGGTATTCCGCTCCCGTGATCGGCTGTCCAAGATCACGGTACGACTCGACGTCGCTGTAGTAAAGGACCTTGGCGAGCTTCACGGCCCCAAACTGCTGGTCATCGGCGGTGCGTTCGGCGATGTAGAGGACGACCTCCTCAAGCCGACGCTGATCAGAAGCGTCCAAACGCTAACTCTCCCTGTAGGACATAGAACACCATAATCCTAGGGCCAGACGGGTCTCATCCCCGTGGTTCTTAGGCGTGGTACCACTCGACGGTCGCGCCGGCCTTTGAGCAGTCCCCGCCGGCCCCGTGGCCCGGAAAGCCGCTGCCATCGCCGAAGCAAGTCCAGCCGAGCAGCCCGTAGAGCTTCCAGCGGAACTGGTAGGCAGCACCGTTGGGGTTGCCTTGGAACGTCACGCCGACCCCGGACACCATCGCCCTGATGACGGCCAGGGCTTCCGCGCACGACGCCCCCCGTGCCTCGACCACAAGCGGGTAAGAGTGCTTGAAGCCATTGAGCGTCGAGACGGAAGGGCAATGGGCGAGTAGCGCACTCGCGGTTGCTCGCCCATGCCCGGCGAACAGCGCCACGCTACCCAGAACCACCGCCGTCACGATGAGAGCCACGAGCCGTTTCACGACAGCCGCAGCCTAACCCACGCTCAATCCAAACTGATACACCACCCGGCACGGGGTGGTGTATCAGCCCGGGATGGGGTAGGTGCCACCGGGGACGGCGGCCGCTCGCGGGCCGCGGACGAGTATCGTCAGACCGATGATCCTGGCGGTGACGGGGCTTCTTGTGGTGGGCGTGGTGGTGGCGGCGGCTGTTGCGCTGCTGGCCTTCCTGCTGGCGCGCGACGACGCCGACAGGGTCGAAGAAGAGCGCGAAAAACACGGGCTCTGAACGGCGCCGCAGCGCGTGCCGGGGGGTGCCCGGCGCCTGGACCCCGGCGCCCGCATGCGGTGCTTGCTATCGCACGGTGACCGTCCAGCCTTCGGAGACGCGCACGATCGGCGGGTGTATGTGCGTGAGCGCCGTGAACAGATGCGGTGAGACGTAGACCTCGATGGTGGCCGCGGCGAACAGCACCGGCAGCGCGATCGCAACTGTCACGAACGTGGCCGCCAGCAGCTGCTCCCACTCTCCCTTGCGACTCGCGAGGATCCAGGCGGCGAGCGGCAGGAACAGGGCCATCAGCTCTGGGATCGCATGCGGGAGCACGCCCAGCAGCAGCACCCCCGGCGCCACGCCCAGGAAGTGCGAGACGCCCGCCAGGCTGTGACCGATCAGATAGGCCTGCGCGCTCAGTGAGAACGCGGTGGCACATGCGACGAACGCGATGGCGATGCGACCACCATGCTGATGCACCCATCGCGAGACGCCGGTGTGCTGCTCTGCCTGCAGCGGTAGAGAGCTGCCTGCGATGAAGCCTGCCACGCAGGCCATGGCGTGCAGCGCGAGCACGAGCAGGTTGCTGGCGAACACGCGCAGCACGCTGTGCAGATCCCCGACGGCGAACGGAGGCTGCAGCGAGAGGACCTGCTGGTAGCCGCTGTCCAGGCTCGCAACGACCCAGACGGCCCCCAGCAGGCCGAACGCCGCGACCGCGGAGCCGGCGACCCAGCGCCAGAGCACCGTGCCCGGGGCTTGCCCCCAGGCACGCAGAGTGCTTCGCGTATGGCGAACACCATGCGCGAACGCGTACGCTGAGGCATCCATTGCACGCCATGCATCGGCGCACGGGCGCGCTACCTGAAGCGCAGGCGCGGCACCAGCCACATGGCCTCGACGGCGATCCTCCACGACATCTTGCTCTGTCCGCGCTGGCGATCGCGGAACACGATCGGCACCTCGCGCACGGTGAAGCCCGCCTGCACCGCCCGGTAGGTGAGCTCGACCTGAAATGCATAGCCCTGCGAGCGCACGCCGTCGAAGTGGATCGCCTCGAGCACCTCGCGGCGGAAGCACTTGAAGCCGCCGGTGAGGTCGCGCACCTTCAGGCCGAGCACCAGCCTCGCGTACGTCGAGCCGCCCTCGCTGATGACGCGCCGCAGCAGCCCCCAGTCCCGCACGCCTCCGCCCGGCACATAGCGCGAGCCGAGCGCCAGATCGGCGCCCGAGCGCACGACCGCGAGCAGGCGCGCGAGATCCGCCGGGTCGTGTGAGAAATCGGAGTCCATCTCCATCACGTATCCGGCGCCATGGTCCAGCGCGTGGCGAAAGCCCGCCAGATAAGCGGGGCCGATCCCGTTCTTCTCCGATCTGTGCAACACGTGCACCCACTCGTGCTCTGCGGCCAGGGCGTCGGCCAGGGCACCGGTGCCGTCGGGAGACCCGTCATCCACCACGAGCACGTGAAACCCCTCCGGCGCGGCATCGGCGAGCACTCCGCCCGCCGCGGCCACGATCGCCTCCACGTTCTCGGCCTCGTTGTATGTGGGCAATATCAGCCAGGGCTGCGCGGACATGGATCGGCGTACCCTAGAGCGTGGGCCGGGCAGCCTACGCTTTGGGGCAGTGCCCGCCGCCGAGATCTCAAACGCAGCCATCGCTGACGCCCTGGAGGAGCTGGGCGATCTCTACGAGCTCGACGGGGCGGTCGTGCACCGGGTGCTGGCCTATCGCAGCGCGGCCAAAACGGTGCGGGAGTCACCACTGTCGGTCGCGGCACTCGCGCGCGAGGGTCGCGCCAGCGAGCTGCCGGGCATCGGCAAAACGCTGCAGGAGAAGATCTTCCTGCTGCTGAGCACCGGCTCGATCCCGGCCGCCGAGCGTCTGCGCGCCAAGTTCCCGCCGGGCCTGATCGAGATCACCAGGCTTCCCGGGCTCGGGCCCAAGCGCGCGCGATTGATGCACGAGCAGCTGGGCATCGACTCGATCGAGTCGCTGCGTGCTGCCGCCGTCGCTCAGCGCCTGCGAGCCGTGCGCGGCCTCGGGCCGAAGTTCGAGGCGGGCGTCCTGGCGGCGATCGAGCAGCAGCAGGCCTCCGGGCAGAGCGGAGGCACGGGCAGCGGGCGCATCCTGCTGCCGAGGGCGCTGGAGATCGGCGAGGCGATCGCCGCGGGCCTGCGGGAGCGGGCCGGCGGGGCAGCGGACGTCCAGCTGGCCGGCTCCCTGCGCCGGCAGGCCGACAGCGTGAAGGACCTTGACATCGTTGCCGTCGGTGACTCACCGGCGCAGCTGGCCGGCTCGCTGGCCCGGCTGGAGCAGATCGACACCGTCAGCTCCGCCGGGAGCTCCGGCGCGCGGGCGCTGACGCACTCCGGCATGGCGGTCGACCTGCGCGTGGGCTCCCCGGCGCAGCTGGGCAACCTGCTGCAGCACTTCACCGGCTCGGGGCCCCACAACGCGGCGCTTCGGGAGGCCGCGGTGCGCTCCGGCCTTCACGTATCCGAGTACGGCATCGTGGACGACAGCGACGGCTCCACGCTGACATGCGCGAGCGAGCATCAGGTGTACGAGCGCCTGGGCCTCTCCTACATCCCGCCGGAGCTGCGCGAGAACCGAGGCGAGCTTCGCGCCGCGCGCGCGGACGGCGCGGGCCTGCCGGCGCTGATCGAGGCCCGGAACATACGCGGCGACCTGCACACCCACACGGTGGCCTCGGACGGGCACGACACGATCGAGGAGATGGCGCTGGCGGCGCGCGAGCTGGGCTACGAGTACCTGGCGATAACCGATCACTCGGCCAGCCACGGATTCGGCAACGCGGTCTCCCCGGAGCAGCTGCTGCGCCAGATCGAGATGGTGCGCGAGGCATCTGCACGCGTTCCCGGGATCCGGCTGCTGGCGGGCAGCGAGGTGAACATCCTGCCGGACGGATCGCTCGACTACGACGATGAGCTGCTGGCGGCGCTGGACTGGGTGATCGCCTCCGTGCACACGTCCTTCGGGATGGACGCGCGCTCGATGACCAGTCGCATGGTCTCGGCGATCGAGCACCCGCTGGTCGACGCCATCGGGCACCCGACAGGCCGACTGATCGAGCGCCGCGCGCCCTACGCGGTCGATCTCGAGGAGGTGTTCAGGGCAGCGGCGCGCACGCGCACGATGCTCGAGATCAACGCCAATCCCGATAGGCGCGATCTATCCGACGTGCACGCCCGCGCGGCAGCAGCTGCGGGGGTGGCGATCGTGATCGACTCGGACGCGCACCGGACCGGAACTCTGGCCAACATGCGCTGGGGCGTCGCCACCGCGCGGCGCGCCTGGCTGAGCGCCGAGCAGGTCGCCAACACGCGCAGCCTCCCAGAGCTGTTGCGCCTAGGCAAGCAGACGCGCCAGCAGCTGCTGGGCGACCAGGCGGTCGATAGCCTCGCGTGAGTAGGGCGCCAGTGCCAGGAGCGCCCGCTCGCGGTAATCGGGAAGCGGGTCCATGAGCGCACAGGCGAGCGCGCCGGCGAGGTCCTCACCGATCAGGCGCGGGTCCAGGTCACGGGCGATCGGCAGCGCCGCATAGGGTCCCGGAGCGGCTGTGCTCACAAGCTGACAGCCGTCCGCGAGAGCCTCGAGCTGCGCGAGCCCATAGTCCTCGCGACGCGGCGCGCACACGAACACGCGCGCGCGACGCAGCAGGGCGCGATACTCGCCGGCCTCCAGGCGGCCGAGGACCCGTACACGCTCATCATCCTGCGTTCTGATCCCCGCGCGCGCGAGTTCCTCGCTGCTCGCGCCGGCCACGAGCAGCTCATCGCCACTCGAGCGCTGCTCGGCGCTCAAGCGGCGCCACGCGGCGAGCACGACGTCCAGGCCCTTCTTGACAGGGTTGGCGGCGCATGTGATCGCGGCGATGTCGCGTTCGCGCGCCGACGGCGCTGCGGAGGGCTCCACAGCGACCGGCAGCACCAGCGCACCGCCGGCCGGGCCGCAGGGCGAGGGAGCCCCCTCCAGCGCACCCTCGCTCCAAGGGAGCAGCGCCGGCGCCTGGCGCAGGCGCCGGCGCTCCAGCGGGCGCTGCCAGAGGCCGTGACGACCCGGGCGATTCGCTGCCGACAGCGCGTCGAAGCGCACCGCTCCGGGCCTGGGCCACAGCAGCGCGGCGGTGGTGGTGGAATAGATGAGCGCCGGTGCGCGCGAGCCCGCGTGACGCGCCAGCGCGTTCACAGCGGCCACACGCGCGGCCCTCGCCCACGCGAGGTCGGTGAGCATCATCGTGCGAAGCTGCCGCGGCGCTTGGGCACGCGCGAGGCTGACCGCTGCGCCGGCACGCTCCAGGGAGCCGGCCAGCTCCTCGTCGGCTCTGCGCAGCCCCGCGGTGGAGCCGAGCGAGACGATCACCACCTCGGCCGGGCGCTCCCGGGCCATGTCAGGTCACGGCACCGTTCGCGCGCTCGGGTCGCGCAGCCTTGAAGCCCGGGGTGCGATCGAGCGCCATCGGGCGCGTGGGCGAGGTCCTGCGCACGTAGAAGCACGCTCCGTCGCGCTCCTCTATCGCCTCGACGGCCGCATCCTGATGGCGCCACGCAAGCGCCCAGATGATGGCAAAACCGGCCGCGATACCGGGGATCTGGGGCGCCAGGAAGGCGAGCCCGCCGGAGAGCAGCGTGAACAGGAGCAATGGCCACAGCCTGTTGAGCAGCACCGCCCCCGGGTGGTGCTCGGGCAGCGTCGTGGTCGCCTTTGCGCCCGACAGCAGCCGGGCGATCGGCGGCGATGTCTGCGCGCGTTTGCCCATCCACAGCCCGACGAACGTGGCGATCAGCCACCACCCGACAGCGATCGGAACCAGCAGGCTTTCCGAGCCGGCGGAACCCGCGAGCACCGTGACCGCCGCCAGCGCGGTGGCCGCTGCGGCGCTCAGAAGCACGGTTGTCCTCAGGAAGTCGACGAAGCGCACGGCGCTACAACAGCGCTCCGAGCAGCTCGCGCACCCCGTCGGTGCCCGCCACCGTGAGGTCCGCCTCGCGCGAGAGCTCCGCTGGAGCCTCCTCAGAGTCCACGGCCACACAGATCGCGCGCGCGAGCGTGCCTGCGTCCACCAGCTCACGCAACCCGCGGAAGGCGTCCAGGTCGGTGGTGTCGTCGCCCACATAGAGCGCCCCCGCGACCACGCTCTCACCGAGGAGCGTCGCTACGCCAAGGCCCTTGTGCAGTGCAACCGGCGGGCGCACCTCGAGCACCTTGCGACCCCAGTGGACAACGAAGCCCTGCTGCTGCGCGCTGAGAGCGATCTGCTCCACCAGCGCCGCAGCGGACTGCTCATCGGGAGCCCCCCTCCAGTGAAACGCCGCCACAGCTCCCTTGTCCTCGCTGCGCACCCTTGCACGCTGGACCTCCGCGGTGGCTGCGGTGGTGGCGAAACGCCGCACGCGCTCGGTCCAATCGGCCAGCTGCGGATCGACCTCGACGCTGGTGGAGCCGGGGCGCAGCAGCTCGCCGCCGTGGTTGCCCACGTAGGCGATCGTCCCGATCGCCACGATCTGCCGGGCGGTCACCGCGCGCCTGCCGCTGACGCAGGCGACGATGCGGTAGCGCCGCGCGATCTCGATCAGCAGCGTGCGCGTGGCCTCCGGCACCTGCGCGTCGGCGGAATGGCGCACGATCGGCGCAAGCGTTCCGTCGATGTCCAGCAGCACTGCGGCATCGCGGGGGTTCGAGCGGATCGGCTGCAGTGCCTCCAGGAGCGTTGCGGCGGGGGACACGGCGTCTAGTATGCCGCGCATGGTCGCCGGCCCGCCCGTTCATGGCATTGGCCGCTGAGGAGGGCTCCCACCGCTCCCTGCGACTCATGGTCATCGGCACGCTGGCCGGATTGTTCAGCGGGCTTTTCGGCGTTGGCGGCGGGTCGGTGATGGTCCCGCTGCTGATGCTGTGGCTTGGCTACCGCGAGCGGGCGGCCACCGCAACCTCGCTCGCAGCGATCGTGTTCATCGCGGCATTCGCAGCGTCGGTTCAGGGCCTCTACGGCAACGTCAGGGTGCTTGACGGGCTGCTGGTGGGTGTGCCGGCGGTGGGCGGAGTTCTGATCGGAACCTGGCTGCAGCAGCGCATGCGCTCGCGCTCGATTGCGCTGCTGTTCGCGGCGGTGCTGGTGGTCAGCGCGGTGGAGCTGGTGGTCAGGTGACGGGCGCGATCCTGGTGGGCCTGGCGGCCGGCGTCGTTGCGGGCCTGCTCGGGGTTGGAGGAGGCGTCCTGTTCGTGCCGGGGCTCGTGATCTTCATGGGGCTCTCCCAGCACCAGGCCGAGGCCACCTCGCTGCTGGCGATCGTCCCGGTGGCGATCGTGGGCACGCTTCGCCAGGACCGCTACGGCAACGTGGTACGCGCCGATGCGCTGCTGCTCGGCCTGCTCTCCCTCGCCGGCGCCGGCGCGGGCGTGGCGCTGGCGAACGCGCTCTCCGGAGCGGTGCTGCGCGACGCGTTCGCCGCGCTGATGGTGATCGTTGCCGTCCAGCTGGTCCGCAGGACCCTCGCGCAGGGCCCCTCGCAGGAGCCCGAGGGCGGCGGCCCGGCGGCATCGCAGCGCTGATGTCGTGGGCGCTATCGGCCGGCGTCTGGACGATCGGGCGGACACGCTGGAAAATGGCCTAGACTGCTCAGACAGATGGGACTAGACAACCCACTTCACATCGCGTTCATCGTGGTGATCCTGCTGTTGGTGTTCGGTGCCAAGCGGCTGCCCGAAATCGGGCGCTCCCTGGGCAGCGGCATGCGGGAGTTCAAGGACTCGATCAGCGGCGAGAGCAAACAGCAGTCGCTCGCGCCCGGGCCTGCACAGGCCGCCGAGCCGATCGCCCAGCCCGTGGCCCAGGCCGTTGCGACCCCCGCTCCGGCACCCGCACCCGTGCAGGCTCCCGCTGAGCCTTCGCGGCCGATCTAGGCGCCGCCCACGAGGAGCCGTGCGCCTCTAGCCTTCGGGCTCGTGCGCCGGCGCGGGCAGCACCGACGGGCGTGCCTCCTCGAGCAGCGGAGCACCACAGTGCCAGCAGTAGGCGGCGCCACGGCTGTGCACCGCGCCGCAGGAGCGGCACTGCCCGTGGACCCCCGCCTCGGCCGTGGCGAGCAGCCGCTGGATCTCACCGAGCTGCGCGTCTGCCTCCTGCAGCTCGGCGGCTTTGCGTGCGATCACGTCGAGCCTGTAGTGGTCGCGGATGGCCATCTCGTATGCCAGGCCCCCGAGATCCCATGTGAGCGCCGCCACCCTCTCGGCGAGCTCCAGGCGCTGCTGGCGCAGCTCGGCCATCGAGCCGCTGGGCGCGGAGCGCGCCGCCGGCGGCAGGCCGCCCACGGGCAGCAGCAACCCGGTCGCGGGCTCCGGCTGTCCCTCGGAGCTGGGCGAGCTGCCGTTGGAGGGCCCCAGCGGCTCCATCTCAGCCGCCTGTCTCGATCGGCTTGCTACCGAGGGCGTTGATTTCTTCCTCGTGCTTTTTGCCGCTCGAGGTCGTCAGTTTCTGGAGGGTGCTGCTGCTCACTTTGGTCGCCGGCGCGGGCGGGGCTTTTTCCGCTTTGGTTTCCTTGACGGCTTCCTTTTCTTCTTCCGCTTCTTCCTTCGCGCTGGACTTGGCGGCGGCGGTCTTGCCTGCGGAGGGAGTCGTGCTGGTTGCGGCTCCTGTGGCGAGGGCTCCCAGCCCTTCGATCTTGACGACCTGTGGGCCGGCGGCGGTTGAGGCCTTGCCCTGCGTCGCCCAGTGGCCGATCAGCAGCCCGGCGATCAGACACAGCAGAAGCACCGAGAGCAGGCCCAGCAGCCCTGAGTTGCGGCGCAGCCACCCCGCGGCTCCGTGCTGGGGATACAGCGGCGCGTAGCCGCCGGCGCCCATGTCGATCGTTCCCGCCGGCCAGCCCTGCGGACCCGGCAGAGCTGAGCTGCTCCGCTCACTGCCAAGCACGTCGAGGAACGCCAGCCGAACCGGCGAGCAGGGCTGACCGCAGGCGAGGCAGTAGCGCTGGTCGGCGGCTAGTGGAGCGCCGCAGTGCTCGCACGGCGCGGCGGACTGCTCTGATGGCACAGGCACGAGACTCACGTTTTACACCCCTGGCTCATCCGGCACTCGGCACGGGGCTCAGCTCGACGGTCCCGGTGCCGGCTCCGACGAGGAACGCTTGAAATGGAGCGGAGGCCCCCGGGCGACCAGCCAGCTGGTCGACGACGGCCCGGCCTGCCGCGCGGACATGGCCGCCGCCGAGCAGCACCACGAACACCGCCACCTTCGCCTGCGCCGTGTGAGAGTGGTTGACCAGGCTGCCGCTGACCGTCGTCACACCGTCCTGCTCGCCGCGCGTCACGTCCCCGGCAGCGAGCACCGGAAGCACACCGGCACGCGGGGTGCGCCCAGTGCCCACGGTGAGCTTGACGCCGCTGGCGGCCTGGGAGGTGAGCACCTGGTCGTCCACCCACCACACGCTCTGGTGCGCTCCCAGCAGGGCGACGTGCTGCAGCGAGCTTTCCTGTTCTCCGTGTGAGTTCGTGTAGAGGGTCACGCCGCCTCTGCCGGTGACGGTGACCTCGACCGGGACTTCGACCTGCGGGCGAGAGGATGCAGAGGTCAGGCGCGCGGCCACCGCCGTTCGCCCGTCCGAGCTGAGCAGCGTGAGATCGGAGACTCGCACGCGGCTATTGGGCGCACCGAGTTTCAGCGAGGCAGCGGCCGTGCTGGTGTGGGCGGCTTCGCGCCCGATCTTCTCGCTTTCCTGCTCGGTGCTCTCGCACGCCGACAGGGCCACCGCCATGACACCGCATCCGGCCATGAGCAGTACCTGCCTCAGAAGCCCGGGCCGCATGAGGGCACGGGAGGGATACAGCTCATCCGAAGGCCCCGCGCACGTAGTCGCGCGTGCGGGTGGCGCGAGGGGCATCGAACACGTCGGCGGTGTCGCCGTACTCGACGAGGTCTCCCAGGTACATGAACGCCACCTTGTCGGCCACTCTGTGAGCCTGCGCGAGGTTGTGCGTGACCACGACCACCGCCAGCTCGCGGCGCAGCTCGCCGATCAGCTTCTCGACCGTGTTGGTGGAAATTGGGTCAAGGGCGCTGCAGGGCTCGTCCATCAGCAGCACCTCCGGACGCGGAGCGATCGCGCGGGCTATGCACAGCCGCTGCTGCTGGCCGCCGGAGAGACGCAGCGCGGGGCGATCGAGGTCGTCGCGAACCTCCTCGTAGAGGCCCGCACGCCGCAGGGCGTCGACGACCAGCGGTTCCAGCTCGCGGCGGCGCGGGCGCTTGCGCGACTGTTCGCGCAGAGCAAAGGCGACGTTGTCGAAGATCGACATCGGGAAGGGGTTGGGCTGCTGGAAGACCATCGCAACACGCGCGCGCAGCGTCGTGTCGGCCAGCTCATGGATGTCCTCGCCGTCGAGCATGATCCGCCCGGCGCGCGAGGCGCTGGGCGTCAGCTCCGTGAGCCGGTTGAGCGTGCGCAGGAGGGTCGTCTTGCCGCAGCCCGACGGTCCGATCAGCGCCAGGACCTCGCCCTGGTGGATGGAGAGCGAGACCGACTTGACGGCTTCTTTGGATCCGTAGCTGATGCTGACGTCCTCCAGGCGAAGACGCTCGGGCCCCGGCGATGAAACCGCCCTGACGGCCTCGCGCTGACTGGGAGCGGTGACCGGCACGGGTGCGCGGTCGAGCACGATGGTCCTGATCGGGGGTACCGCCCCGGGGGCCTGCGCTGCCGGCTCCTCGCGAGGAGCCGCGGAGAAGCTGAAGGGTTCGCGAACCATGGTCTCAGGACTCATCGGTCACTTTCTCCATTGAATGAACTTTGACCATCAAGATGCTGAGGATAGCTGGGTTTGGCACGCATGTAAAGCGGTTGTTTCCGGCCGGCCCGCAGCGGCCGCGGCGCCGTCCTCAGACCACCGCGCCCGCGGCGGTCAGGCCGGCTGTGTCCGAGCCGGAGCGTCCGATGCGCTCGACGATCAGGTTGAGGATCAGCACGAACAGGATCAGCACGAACGCCGCGGCGTAGGCCTTCTGCGGTGCAGCCCCTTCACCGGCGGGCGAGTTGTCGTAGATGTAACTGGTGAGGCTCGCGCCGGTGCCCCGCAGGATGTTCAGGCCGGGCACCGATCCCTGTGGGCCGAAGCGCAGCGTTTCGCCGAGCAGCAGGACGACGATGGCGGTGTCGCCGATGATGCGGCTGACACCGAGCGTAACGCCGGTTGCCACGTTGGAGCGAACGCTCGGTAGCAGCACGCGCCGGATGGTCGCGATCCTGGTCTTCCCGAGAGCGAAGGCCGCCTCGCGCATGTGCGCGGGCACCGCCTGCAGACCGTCCCGGGTGGCCGTGAACAGCGGCGGCAGCGCTATCAGGGACATCATCGCGCCGGCCGCGATGAACGAGCGGCCGAACACGCCGCCGCTTTCGGCTGTGAACGAGAACGGGGCGAACAGCCGCAGCTGGAAGATGGCCAGTCCGAAGATCGCGATCACGATGTCCGGCGTTCCGGCGACGATCTCGATGCTCGACTCCACCGCACGCGCCAGCCACGTCGGCCTGCCGTACTCGGCGATCCAGACCGCGCTGCCCACCGCCAGCGGCACGGCGAGCACGATGCCGATCAGCGTCAGCAGGGCGGTCCCGAGCAGCGGGTCGAGGAAGCCACCGGAGCTGTTCTGGGAGGTGCTGATCGAGGGACGACTGACCAGCAGCGAGGGGCGCAGGTACTGGAGGCCCCGGTAGCCCATGTAGATCACGATCGCCGCGGCGATCAGGCACAGCCCGATGCCGGCGGTCCACGCGAACGCGAGCGCGAGGCGATCTCCCCAGCGCCAGCTCATCGGCGATGAGCGCCGTCCGGGACCTCGCTGCATCGGGCGTTCGGGCCGGTAGGGGGCCAGCGTGCTCATCCGCGCACCTGGTAGCGGCGCAGGGGCAGCTTGATCAGATACCCACCGATCGAGAGCACGAAGGCGCTGAACAGCAGCAGGAACGCAAACGCGTACAGCGTCGATTTCAGCGCCGGCGCGCTGAGGTTTTCGTGATAGTCCACGATCGAGGAGGCGAGCGTGCGCAGGGGCTCGAACAGGAAGATGATGCCGTCAACGGGCTTGGGGGCGAACGATCGCGAGCCCGAGACCATGGAGATCATGATCGCCTCCCCGAGCGCGCGCGCCGTGGCGAGGACGGCAGCGGCGACGATCGCCGGGCGCGCCGCGCGCAGTGTCACGGCGAGCATCGCGCGCACCGGGTTGACGCCCAACGCGATCGCCCCCTCGCGCCAGGATCGCGGCACCGAGACCAGCGCCTCGCAGATCAGCGCGATCATGATCGGGGTGATCATCACGGTGAGGATCACGACCGTGACCAGCACCCCGGAGCCTGTCAGCTCGACGACGTTCTGCACCGAGGCCTTCTCGCCGGCTGTCACGAGGTCGTTTCCCACGAACGGCACCAGCACGAGGATTCCGATCAGCCCGTAGATCACGGATGGCACCGACGCGAGCAGCCGGATCACGGGAATGGCGACGCGGCGAAGGCGGGCGGGGGCAAGCTCGACGATGAAGATCGACGAGAACACCGCGATCACCAGTCCCAGCAGGACCGCCGTGACGGCGGTCAGCAGCGTCCCGTAAACGAGCGGCCAGGCGCGCAGGTGATACACCGACGCGGCCGGGTGGACGCTGGAGTTGATCATGTTGGGGATCTCGGTTTCCAGGCTCCCGCCCGGCCCCAGCCAGCTGATTCCGTTGTGCTGGAACGTCGGCCACGCCTGGATGCCGACGAACACCACCATCGCCACCACCACCACACCGACCAGCAGCGACACCGCGCCGAGCGTACGCTCGGCGCGGTGGTCAGGCCATGGATCTCTCAGGCGCCGCAGCACCGGTCGCTCAGTTGATGGGCAGCCACTCGCTGGAGATGATCTTCCGAGCGGCAGCCGAGTGGGTTATCCAGCCGATGAACTTGGCCGCCGCACCCTTGGCTTCGCCCTTGGTCACCTCGTAGAAGCGCGAGACGCCGGGGTACTGCCCGGAGATGGCGTCTGCCTTGTTGCAGGCAACGCCGCCGAGCGCCGCCACGTTCACGCCGCCTTTTTCCGCCTGGTAGTTGGACACGAACCCGATCGACGCCGGGTCACTTTCGACGGCCTGCACCAGCTGGCCCTCGGAGATCTTTTCGGGGAAGGTGCCGGGGATCTTCTTGCCTTCCATCAGCAGAGTCTCGAAGCTGGAGAGCACGCCGGCGCCCTGCTGGCGGCTGATCACGTCGATGGTGCCCGTCTGCGTGGCGCCCGTGAGCGCCGAGCTCCACGTGCGCGTCTTGCCGGTGAAGATGCTGATCAGCTGTGCCGATGTCAGGTTGGAGAGCGGGTTGGCCTTGTTGGTGATCACGCAGATGGCATAGCGCGCGACCGGGTAGAACACCAGCCCAGCCGGGTCGGTCGAGAGCGGGTCGCGGGACACGTCGCCGATCGTCACGCGGCCGGCGGCCACGTCGTTGATACCGACCTGCGCACCGCCCTGGGCGATCTTGAAGCGTGCGCGGTGCGGATAGAGCTTGACGTACTTCTGGGCGAGCAGCGAGACCAGCGGGTAGGACGCGGTTGCGCCGCTGATCGTGATCGTGGTGGCTGCGGAGGCGGCTGCAGGCGCCGCTACTCCGAGCACGCCGGCCACCATGAGAGCGGCGGAGATACGGCGGGTGCGAGTCATTTAGGCAGGAGCTCCCTCTGTTTTTGACAATTTATTGACATTTGGGGAAGCCGAAAATAGCATATCCCCATAGACTTGATCGACATTAGTCAATTTGTGGACTCGGTGCGAAAACTGGGGAACCCTGTAGAGGGCCCCGGCCGACTCCGGCAAAGCAACGTGGCGACCGACCTAGAACACTCAAACGATCGGAAAGGTTCGCAACTTTCAGATCCTTTGCGAGATTGCACCCAGTGATGAGCGACGGACACCAGCCAACCCCCTCCCCCATCGCCGCCGCGGCCGGCAGGTCGCGCCGCGGCCTCCCGTCGCTGCGCGCCGCAGCCGCGCTGGCGGCCGCGATGCTCGCCCTGGGAGTCGGCATCGGAGCCGCCATCGGCCCGGCACCTGAAAGCTCCCGCGCCAGCGGCCTGAATGGGAGCCTTGCCGGACTGATCGCCACCGTGCGAGCGCGCGCGCAGGCCCAGCGACAGCAGCAGGCTCGCGCCGCCGCAGCGCTGGCCGAAGCGCAGGAAGCCCAGGCGGAATCCGAAGAAGCTGCCCAGCGGCGAGCGCGCAGACGCCGCAGACGCCGCAGAGCTGCCTCGAGCGCCGCCTCCGCAACCCCCGCTGCGAGCACCCCCGAAACACCGGCGGCGACCAAGCCGAAGACCAGCACTCCCAGAAAAGCGCTTCCGCAGATAGGCAACGTGTGGCTGATCGAGCTGGCGGGCGGAAGCTTCTCCGAAGCCGCAGCGCAGGCCGCCGCCGCTCCCTACATAGACAGCCAAGCGGTGCCCGAGGGCACGCTGCTGGGCGAATGGTCGGCACAGGACGCCAGCGCGTTCGCTGCGGAGGCGACGCTGGCCGAACCTGTTGCCGAAGGAGCAACGCCGCCGCTGCTGCACTCGGTCGTCCAGCCCGCGTGTCCCGAAGGTGCAGCTGGTGCCTCATGCGCCGCGGGCGCCGGGCAACTGACGGCGGCCGACGAATTCCTCAAGGCGACGCTCGCGCAGATCACCGCCACCGCGGCCTACCGTGAACACGGGCTGGTCGTGATCACGTTCGCGAGCGTCGGCCTCGCCGCGCAGCAGGGCCTGCCGGCCGGGGCGTCCTCGGCCACGCTCACCTACCGCCCGCCCAGCGGTGTGCTGCTGCTCTCGCCGTTCGTGCGCGCAGGCTCGCGCTCGGCGGCGGCATTCAACCCAACTTCACCCAGGCAGAGCCTCGAAACGCTCCTGCGCTGAGGAAGGTCCATCAACCCCGTCGAACGGAGAACCCCGTTGCACGCAACTGACGCTGCCCACCGAAAGGCCATGGTCTGGCTGACCGCGATAGTGGGCTCTCTCTCCCTGCTGCTCGCGGCGCCCGCCCTGAGCCACGCTGAAGAATCCAACCCCAACAACTACTCCTGCCTGGGCGGTCTCGCCCCCGGCACACCTGAACCGGGCAGTGAAGAACAGCAGGTGAACTACACCTTCTACTGCGACGGGCCGATCACCGGATACCAGCTGCAGGCACAGGTGCCGGTCACGGGAATCTCCAGCCCGCCGATCGTCTCCAAGAACAAACTCGCGCTCACCGACAGCTTCTCCTGCTCGGGCGAAGTGCCCGGCTACGCGCTGAACTGCGTGGGCTCCACCAAGGAAGGCTATGAGGCCATCACCGGCCAGTTCGCCATCGGCAAGAACATCTGCAAGGAGCCGAGGGTGGACACGCTGCTGACGGTGACCTACGCGTACCTCGAAAAAGGCGTGATCACCCAGGCGATCTCCGGCCCCTACGACCTGGGCCGTCCCAAAGGCTGCCCGCCGGATGCCTATTCGGGCTCCACGCGCCTTGAACCCAAGCCGCTGGAGCTTGGCGGCAAGCATCACCACAAGAAGAAGGCCAAGGCCAAGAAGAAGGCGTAACCGCTGAGGCCCGACGTCAGAAGCCCCGGGGCGGCGCGGCAGCGTGCGCAGCCGCCCCGGGCTCCCCGGCGCGTGGCGCGTGGCTGCGCAGGACGCTAGAGCATGCTGTTGGTCATGCGCTCGACCTCTGCGATCGAGGTCAGCCCCTCTCGGACCTTCGCGAGGCCGTCATCGCGCAGGCGCAGCATTCCTTCGCTCATGGCCACCGCCACCATCTCGTCCACCGACGCGCGCTCCAATATCAGCGAGCGCACACCCTCGCTCACCGACATGACCTCATACAGGCCGACCCGTCCCCTGTAGCCGCTGTTGGCGCAGCGGGAGCAGCCGACAGGCTCGAACGGTTCAGCGCCGGTGAGCCCGTGCTCGGCGAGCACCGACTCCGAGACCTTCTGCGGGCGCTTGCAGTGCTTGCAGAGCATCCTCACCAGACGCTGGGCCACGATGCAGTCGACCGCCGAGGACACGAGAAACGGCTCGATGCCCATGTCGATCAGACGCCCGAGCGCGCTGGGGGCATCGCGCGTGTGCAGCGTCGAGAGCACCAGGTGCCCGGTCAGCGCGGCCTCGACGGCGATGTGCGCGGTCTCGCGGTCGCGGATCTCTCCGACCATGATCACGTCGGGATCCGCGCGGAGCATGGAACGCAGCCCGACGTCGAAGGTGACGCCCGCCTTGGGCTGGATCTGCATCTGCTTGATGCCCGCGATCCGCTGCTCCACGGGGTCCTCGATCGTCAGCACGCTGCGCTCACCGTCGTTGAGCACGTGCAGCGCGGCATAGAGCGTGGTGGACTTCCCCGAGCCGGTGGGCCCGGTCACGAGGACGGCGCCGTTGGGTCGGCCGATGGCGTGCTCGAAGCGCTCGCGCTCGGCTGTGGGCATGCCCAGGACGCTCAGGTCCTCGACGATCGACCCGCGGTCCATGATGCGCATGACGGTGCCCTCGCCGTGGACCAGCGGCAGCGTGACCACGCGGATGTCAACGCGGCGCCCGTCGACGGTCAGCGCGAAGCGGCCGTCCTGGGGCACGCGCTTCTCCGAGATGTCCAGGTCCGCCATGATCTTGATCCGCGATACCACCCCGGTGGCCATCCTGCGCTTGATGGTGGCAGCCGGCGCGAGCACGCCATCGACACGGAACAGGACCCTGGTGTCGCCCTCCTCGGGGTTGACGTGGATGTCCGAGGCACCCTGCTGGATGGCCTGGGCCACGATCGAGTGCACGAGCTTGATGATCGGCGCGTCGTTGTCAGCTTCGTCCACCCTGAGGTCGTCGCTGTCCTCCTCGTGCTCGTCGACGATGTCCTCGATCGAGTCATCCATGCGCACGAGCCGCGCGAGCAGCAGGTTGAGATCCTCCACCGATGCTGCGGCCGGGCGGATGCGCCGCCCGGTCATCATGCCGATGTCATCGATGGTGAGGATGTTCGTGGGGTTGGCCATCGCCAGCACCAGAGCGCCGTCGTCGGTGAAGCCCACCGGCACGGCCTGGTAGCGCTTGGCGGTGTCAGAGGTGATCAGGTTCACGGCGCCCATGTCCAGGTCGTAGACCGCCAGGTCCACGAAGTCCAGCCCGAAGCGCTCGGCAACGACGCGGGCAAGCTGGTCGTGGCGCAGCACCCCGCGCTCCACCAGCACTATCCCCGTCGGGCGCCCCTGCTCGCGGGCGGCCTCCACGGCTTCCTCGATCGTCTGGTGATCGGCGAAGCCCAGGTCCACCGCGACCTCTCCGATCATGCGCGTGCTGCGACCCGGGTTCTTGGGCGGGTAGAGGCCCTTGTTGGGAGAACCGGAGTCCGCGTCCTGCTCGGCGGGCGGAGAGACCGCTGAGGCGTCCTTGCCCGGCTCGCCGCCTGCGGGCGTGCCGCTTCCTGCCGGCATGCCGACCCCGGCGGGCGCTGCGCTCCCTGCGGGAGTGCCGGTCCCGGCGGGCGTGCTGCCCGGCGTACCCGCGTGCTCCTGCGCGTCCGCGCGACCTTCGGTCTCGGAGGTTGCGGAGAGCGGCACGGGCGAGCGCCCGTGCGGAGCGGTGGGCATGGCGATGTCGGCCATCACCTGAGTATCGGCAGGCTCACTGACTGTCTTGACCGGCCTGTGCGCGGTTTTCCCGGCTTGCTAGAGGGCGAATCCGGGGCCGTGCTCGAATGCGCCCTTGACCTGAGCATCCAGAGCGTTGAGCCGGTACAGCGCAAGGGCCTCCGCGCTGCCGAAGCGCCTGCCCACGGCTGGGTCCGCGCCGTGATGCATGAGCACACAGTGCTCGAGCCCGAGCCTGCGCTCGTGCGTCAGCGAAGCCGGTGCGTGAGAAGCAAGGAGCCGCATGCCGAGCTCCACGTGCCCCAGCAGCTTCCCCTCGGCGCTGCGCCCCACCTCTGCGCCGTAGACGAACTCGCGCGTCTTGCCGAGGTCATGCACCAGCGCGCCGCACAGCAGCAGGTCCCTGTCGAGTCTCGGATGCAGCGTGCACAGCTCCAGCGCCAGCGTCCCGACAGCAACAGTGTGCTCCAGCAGCCCGCCCAGGTAGGCGTGGTGGCCCGAGGGCGCGCGTGCGGAGCGCACCGGCGCCGGCGTCGCGGCTGCTCCCGGGACGGCGAGCTCACCGACGGGTGGAGAGGCCGGTGGAGAGCAGGGCGCCCGGCGGATCTCCGCACGCAGATCGCGGTCGGCGAGAATGCTCCCCAGCAGCCCCGCCAGACCGGGGTCATAGACCTCGCGCGCGAGGTGTTCGAGAAATCCTTCCAGCTCGTCCAGGTCCCGATATGCCACTGGCAGGAAATCGGCGGGGTCGGCCTCGCGATCCTCTGCACGGGCGATCGTGCGCACCCCGATCTGCAACTCCTCGCGGAAGCGCTCCACCCTTCCGTGCACCCTGACCAGATCGCCTCGCTCGAACCGCGTGGCCAGCAGATCGGCGTCGCGGAAGGCGCGGGCGCGGATCGAGCCGCTCTGATCGCGCAACTCGAGCGTGAGATAGGGCGTGCCGGTGCGCGATATCTGGCGCTCCTTGCGGATGCACGCGAACACGCCGTCGACCTCCTGCTCGGCGCGGAGTGCCGCAACGGTCTGGCGCCGGACGTCGGCCGGGTTCTCCACGGAGGCCATCTCCCCATCATGTACGGTGGTTCGGATGCAGCCCCTCATCTGGGATCGGCGCCCCGACGGCCTGCGGGCCCCGGCCATGGTGTGCGCGTTCAAGGGGTGGAATGACGCGGGCGACGCGGCGTCGAGCGCCGTCTCGTTCATGGCCTCGACCCTCAGCGCCTCGCGCTTCGCCCGGCTGGACCCGGAGGAGTTCTACGACTTCCAGGCCAACCGTCCGCAGATCCGCCTGGGCGAGCACGAGCGCCGCGAGGTGGAGTGGCCCACCGTGGAGATCTTCGAAGCGCGCGCTCCGCGGGCGCCGAGAGACCTGGTGCTTGTGCAGGGCTTCGAGCCCTCCATGCGCTGGCGCACGCTGACCGCGAACCTGATCGATCTGGCCGAGGCGCTCGGCGTGCAACTGGTGGTCACTCTCGGCGCACTGCTGGGCGACGTGCCGCACACACGCCCGGTGTCGATGACCGGGCACGCGTCCGACGGCGCGCTGCTTGCGCGGATGGGCATTCAGCCCTCTGCGTATGAGGGTCCCACCGGGATCGTCGGCGTCCTGCACGCCGCGTGCGCCCAAGCCGGCCTGCCGTCTGCAAGCCTGTGGGCGGCGGTTCCACACTACGTCGCCGCCGCCAGCAACCCGAAGGCCGCACTGGCCCTGCTGCGACGGATGGAAAGCCTGATCGGCATCTCCGTGGACGTCTCGGAGCTCGAGTCCGCAGCTGTCGACTACGAACGCCAGGTGGGCCTGGCGGTGCAGAGCGACCCCGACATCCAGGCATTCGTGGAGCGGCTCGAGAGCGCCGCGGATACCGAGGGACAGAACATCGGCGCCGAGGTTCCCTCAGGCGACACCCTGGCCAGGGAATTCCAGCGCTTCCTGCGCCAGCGAGGGCCAGAGGGCAAGTAGGCACGAAGCCCTCGGTGGCGGGCGCCGGATACCGCCGGCGCCAGCTCAGCGCTCCGCCACGGGGCAGACGATGCGGTAGTCGCAGATGCCGCAGGCACTCTGCGAGGGGGTCGGCTCGAAGGCCTGCGCGAGGATCCCCTCGCCGGCCTCGAGGACTATCTGCCTGACGCTCTCCTCGCCGCCCTCGCTGGACGGCACCGGCACGCGCAGGTCGTCGAGCACGTAGTAGTAGGCCTGTCGAGAGGACTCCAGCCGCCAGTCCTCGCGCGCGGCGAGCGCGTACAGCGAGAGCTGAATGTCGTCGCGTAGCTGCTCGGCGGTCTTTGGGCGCGAGGTCTTGTAATCGATCAGCTCGTACAGCTCGCCTGCGCCGTCGGCGAGACGATCGACCCGGTCCACGCGCCCGCGCAGATGGTGAGGGCCCAGTCGGAAGGAGAACGCTCGCTCGAACCACACGGGCTGGCTCTCCTGACCCTGCAGGCGCGCGTGGTATCGCTGCAGCGCGGTGCGCGCCTTCTCCAGCAGCTCGCGATCCTCCTCGCGGTCCTCGCCGAAGCCGCTGCGCCGCCACCCGGCGTCGAGCAGCGCGAGCATCTGCTCGAGCGTCTCGCCGCCTTCGGTGTGGAAGCGCTCCAGCACCTGATGCACGACGATCCCGAAGCGCTGGTGAATGGTCTGCTCGGTGGGGATGCGCAGCACCCGGGCGAACTTGTAGCGAAGGGGGCAGCTGCGATACGTCTGGATGTCCGAGGCGGACAGCGCAAGGCCGATCCCCTTGCGCGGCAGAAACGGTCCGAGGGAGTGCTCCTCCCGCGGAGCGAGCGCCTGCGCGCGGGCGCGCCGGTCTCCATGCGGGCCGACCAGGCTCTGGTCGAGGGTGGAGGTCTGAAGGATCTCTCGCTGCAGCGGGGTGGCGGCGGCGAGCAGGCGCATGTTGATGTCCTCCAGCGCTTCCTCCGTGCTCTGGCCGTCGGCTCGCTGCACCAGGGCCGACACCTTCAGCAGCTCCAGGTAGCGCACGATGCCGTGCGAGATGTCCAGCTCGGTGTCCAGGCGTAGCTCTCCCAGCCGCCCGCCGATGCGCGCGACGCCGGCGAGCACCTCCTCGCGCAGCCGCTCGAGCGCTTCGAGAAGGCCCTCGTCGGGCGCCTCGCCGGGTCCGCCGGGCGCCTCCAGCGCCCCGGCGCGCTCGCCGGGCGCGTTGCCCGAAGCGGAATCGACCGCCGGCTCCCGGCCCAGGTCCGGCGCCACGGCGGCCAGATGCAAAGCGAGCTGCCGCGTGCTCGCGCCGGGGCTGGCCTGCGCGAAGTCGACGGCGAGAGCGTGCAGGCGCTGCAGGCTCGCGCCCTGCTCGGCGGCGTGCTCAGGCGCCAGCAGCGGGCGCCCGCGCATGCCCACCCGCTCGATCAGGCGGTCGACGAATACGTCCGGAGCCGCGGTGTCCAGTTCAGCCGAGGCGCTGCTGTGTAGCGCCATGAAGCGCTCGATGCGCTCCCGGGCCTCGGGCGGGACCTGGGGCGCCTCCGTGGCGGCGGCCAGACCAAGGACGAGGTCCAGCTTGCGGCGCCTGGCGACCTGGATGACACGCGCCAGGTCCACCTGTCGCAACTCGATCGGAGGGCGCGCCAGCGCCCTCACCACGGCGGCGGCGTCCTGTGGATCGACCAGCAGGCGCACCCATGCCAGCACGTCGCGTACCTCCGCGCGCTTCAGGAACGCGGTGTCCTCGCCCGCGAGCTGTCCGCCTTGTTGCGGAGCAGGCGCGATCCTGGAGCCGGACACATATGAAGGATACGCGGGCTGCGGCTCCCGGCCGGGCTACGCTCTGGGTGTGGAGTTGATCGATTGGGGCGCCGCCCAGCGGATCGGCGAGCTGGTCGCCGGCTCACCCCCTCCCGGGGGCGTACGAGCGGCCGCGGTGGAGCCTCTGGCCCACGACTTCGCGCGGCGCGTGGGCGAGTACAGCGGACTCGCCGTGCCGGACGCCCTGCCGCCACTGGAGGCGGTCGACCGCCCGCAGTGGATCGAGGCCAACCTGCAGTCGATGCGCCCGCTGCTGAGTCCCCTCGCCGAGCGGATGGGCGACGGGGCCGGCCCGCTCGCGATGCCGCTGCGCGTGGCCTCCGGCCTGATGATGGGCGCCCAGGTGGGCGCGCTGACGGGCCTGCTCTCCCAGCGGGTGCTCGGCCAGTACGACCTGTCGCTGCTCGACAGCTCGGTTGCGCCCCGCCTGCTGCTGGTTGCGCCCAACCTGGCCCAGGCCGCCCGCAACCTGGGCGTGGACCGCGAGGAGCTCGTGCTGTGGGTGACCATCCACGAGATCACCCACGCGGTTCAGTTCTCCGGCGCGCCGTGGCTGCGCGAGCACCTCGGCGGCCTGCTCAGGCAGCTGATCGACGGGCTGCAGGTCACGCTGGGCGGGCCCGGCCTGCTCTCGCGTGGCCTTCCGAGCCTGCCGGACGCGACCGAGCTCAGGAGCATGGTGGACCTGGCTCGCCGCGGCGAGCTGATGCGGCTCACGCTCGGCGAGGACCGCTGGAAGCTGGTCGAGCAGATGCAGAGCGCGATGTCGCTGATCGAGGGGCACGCCGAGCACACCATGGACGCGGTGGGCGCCGAGGTGATCCCATCGCTGCCGAGGCTGCGCCAGGCGATGAACCGCCGCCGCCAGCACCGCGGTCTGCCGTGGAGGGTGCTCGAGCGGCTGCTCGGGCTCGAGCTGAAGCTGCGCCAGTATGAGACCGGCAGGCGCTTCTGCGACGCGGTCGTCGAGGCCGGCGGCCCGCCCGCGCTTGCGCGCGCGTGGAGCGGGCCGGATGCCCTTCCGGATGCCTCCGAGCTCGAGCACCCCGCCGCGTGGCTGGCCCGAATGGGCGCTGCCCCACAGGCCTGAAGCACACCCGCCCCCAGCGCCAGGCGTGGCGAACGCAGATTCGCATGGCCGGCGCCCACGTGCCCGCCGGCCGCGGAGAAGCGGGCCGAACGCATGTTCCGAGTGTCACAAGCTCGTCGGCGCGATGCGGCTTGGTTACAAGGTGTTGACCAGGTGGTAGGATCGGCGTGTAACAATCTCTCACGGACGGGTTACAAACATGTGTTCGCCCCAAGCCCGCGCCACGGGCTCCGGCCAGCGGACACAAACAGCCAACGTTCCTCGCCCGAGCGAGACGAGAAAGAGGAGACAACCTCCAAATGCCCACCGCCAGCACAACTTCAGCCAAAGCAGCCAAACCGCGCGCCAAAGCCAAAGCGACGCGTCGTCCCTCAACGGCCAAAACCGCGACTGCGCGCACCCGCACGGCCAGCCGGCCGTCCTCGACCCGCAGCACACAGGCCAAGACCACCCGTGCCAAGGCAGCTCGCACGCGTGCCGTGCACCAGACCGAAGCTGCCGTCAAACAGACGCAGAACGCCACCCGCGACACCGCGCAGGTCGTAGGCGACTACGCTGAGCGCGCCGTCCTGATCCCGGTTGGCGCAGCACTGATCGCCCGCGAAAAAGTCGTCTCGACGGTGACCGGCACGCTCTCCACGTACTCGTCCGGCACCAAGACCCAGCAGCAGCTGCGCCGCTTCGAGCGCCGCGGAGCGACCGCCCGCAACCGTCTCGAGCGCGAGGTGCGCAAAGCGCGTGTGCGCTTCGAGCGCGAACTGCGCCAGCGCAGGCGCAGGATCGAGAGCACCGTGAGCGACATCGAAGGTCGCACCGACGCGCTCGCCAAAGGCGCCACGGACATCCCGGCACGCGTGCCGGAGCTCGCAAACCGGGTTCAGGAGCGCATTCTCAGCCTGGTCTGATCAAAAGCTTCCCCCGCCCGGCACGGAGAGGCCGGGGCACCGCCAAGCTGGCGGTCATCGGGTGAGTCTGCCGGCCTCATATCCCGCCGGCAGTAGTAGCACCCTCTCCTCCCTCGACCCGCGGACGGTCCCCACCGTCCGCGGGTCATTTTTTTGCCCTGGCGCGTGGATCCCGGTTGCACGGCCGTGGTTTGCCACAATGGGGCCGTGACCGGCGAGTCCGACATCCGCAGGGCCCTCGAGGCGGTGATCGACCCCGAGCTGCACCGCTCGATCGTGGAGCTGGACATGGTGCGCTCGGTTGACATCAGCGCCAACGGTGTGGTGGACGTGACCGTGTCCCTCACCACGCCCGGCTGTCCGATCAAGGGGCACTTCCAGACCGGTGTGACCCAGGCGGTGGCCGCGCTGGACGGCGTGACGCACGTGAACGTTTACTTCGACGTGCTCAGCGACCAGCAGAAGAGCGCGCTTCAGCAGAAGCTCGGCCGCGGCAGCCTGCCCGCTGGTGCGCTGGCGCAGGTTGGCAACGTGGTGTGCATAGGCTCCGGCAAGGGCGGCGTGGGAAAGTCGACGCTGACGGCGAATCTCGCGGCCGCGCTTGCCGCGGAGGGCAAGCGCGTGGGCGTGCTCGACGCGGACGTGTGGGGCTATTCGATCCCTCGCATGTACGGCCTCGGCGCCACCCGCCCCGATGTCTCGGCGCAGAAAAAGATCATCCCGCTGAGCGCGCACGGCGTGAAGATCATGTCGATCGGTTTCTTCGTCGAGGAGGACGCCGCGGTGGTGTGGCGCGGTCCCATGCTCCACAAGGCGCTGACGCAGTTCCTGCAGGACGTCGAATGGGGCGCGCTGGACTATCTGCTGGTCGATCTGCCCCCGGGCACCGGCGACGTGTCGATGACGCTCGCCCAGCTGCTGCCGCAGGCCCGGTTCCTGATTGTGACCACGCCGCAGGCCACCGCCCAGAAGGTTGCTCGGCGCTCGGCGCAGATGGCCAGCAAGGTCTCGCTGGAGATCGCAGGGGTGATCGAGAACATGTCCGGCTTCACCACTCCCGCGGGCGAGCGCTTTGCGATCTTCGGCGAGGGCGGCGGGAAGGAGCTGGCCGACGAGCTCGACGTGCCGCTGCTTGCCAGCGTGCCGCTCACCATGCCGCTCCGCGAGCAGTCCGACCGCGGACTGCCACTGATGGTCGAGAACCCGTCCGACCCCGCCGCGCAGGCAATCCACCAGGCCGCGCGCGGGCTCATCGCGATGTCCCCGCTGGCGCTTCCCAGCCTGCCGCTCGTCGAGGTGCTCGGTCCGCCGGCGCCGGTACCGGCTCCGGCCCCGAGCGCCAAACCCGTGGGCATGTCGCTGCCGATGGCCTGAGCAGCGGGCCCTCGCCGTGGCGGACATGCCCGTTCCCCGGCCTGGGCCGTGGCGCCCGGGCACGAGCCCTGAGGACGGGTCATCACCGAGCCGCGGGGCCGCTTGACAAGCGCCGACCACCTGGGAGGATCGTTTTCAAATGCCAGTTCAGGATCAACAGCAGGAGGAGCAGGACGACGGATCGCCGGAGTCCTTGCCGCAGCCGCCCGAAGGCGAGCTGCCCGCCGCCGAAGGCGAGGTTTCCGCGGAATTCGATGAAAGGCGCGCAAAGATGGAACGGCTGCGCGCCGAAGGCGTGGAGCCCTATCCGGCGGTCAGCCTGTGGGGCACGCGCACGCGCATCGCCGACGTGCTGGGCGCTCACGAGCCCGCGGAGCTGCAGCCGGGTGAACACCCCGATCTGAGCTACCAGGTGGCGGGCCGCCTGATCTCCAGGCGCGGGCACGGCAGGACCGCGTTCCTGGACCTGCGCGACCTGTCAGGCACGATCCAGCTGGTGATACGCGCCGATGCAATCGGCGAGCAGGAGGCCGAGCGCATCCTGGGATATGACATCGGCGACATAGTCGGCGTGGAGGGCTGCGTGTACGTGACCCAGCGCGGGCAGCTCGCCCTGGCCGTGCAGGAGTGCACGCTGCTGACCAAGGCCCTGCGCCCGCCGCCGGACAAGCACCACGGGCTGGGAGACACGGGCACGCGATACCGCTATCGCGAGCTCGACCTGCTGGCCAACGAGAGCACGCGCGAGCTGTTCATCACGCGCAACAAGATCATCCTGGCGATCCGCGAATGGCTCGCCGAACGGGACTTCGTGGAGATCGAAACGCCCGCGTTGCAGTCGCTGGCCGGTGGTGCCGGGTCGCGGCCGTTCACCACGCACCACAACGCGCTGGACCGCGACCTGTACCTGCGCATCTCGGTGGAGCTGTTCCTCAATCGCTGCATCGTGGGCGGCATGGAGAACGTCTA
>Ga0182012_10001410_pt1 | contig 26352 bp, 20 predicted proteins | sample 612S2SmetaG_FD_120486 | JGI IMG/M metagenome (GOLD analysis project Ga0182012, IMG submission 120486) | Permafrost microbial communities from Stordalen Mire, Sweden - 612S2S metaG | ecosystem: Environmental > Terrestrial > Soil > Wetlands > Permafrost | place: Sweden: Stordalen | collected...
CACCACTGCAGCCTCCACCACTAATGTCGCCCGTCCGATCAAGCTCGTTCCCGTAGTATCTTCCCTCGGCGGCCCTTATCAACCGGCGAGCATTGCCCCGCAGGATGCCACCCCGTCCGCGGCCAATCCCTGCGACGAAGGCGCGCCATCCCCCACGTTCCTGCGCGTAGGCAACACTTGCATCATTCCGATCGGAACGGTCGATCTTGATACCCTTTGGCGCGATAAAAACGCTGGCAACAGCGTGGGCACCAACTGGGGCGGTATTCCTTATAACAATGTCGCCAACGGCAAGAACTCTGAGTTCCGCTTTACTTCGCAGCCTTCGCGCATTGGCTTTCGCTTGGAAAGCGATTGGAAAGGAACTCACTTCATGGTTTTCAACGAAGACGATTTCTTGGGCACCAGTGGCGCCACCAATATCGGCGTCACCAATGGCGCGTTCCTCCTGCGCCTTAAGCTGTTTTGGCTGGATGTGAAAAAGGGCAAAGTCGAGTTCCTGGCCGGACAGAGTTGGAGCATGCTCACGCCCAACCGAACCGGCATTTCAGCGCTGCCAAACGATCTTTTCTACGGGCTCGGTTTGAACGTCAACGACATTCTCGGTCAGAACTGGACCCGGCAGCCTGGCATGCGCGTCCTGCTGCACCCGAGCGAAAAAGTCACCTTCGGCCTCTCCTTTGAGAGCCCTGATCAGTATATGGGAGGTTCAGGCGGCGGTGGCGCTATCACCCTGCCGGCCGCGCTTACCGGACTGGCCGCTACTCAGCTTGATAACGGCGGCACCATCGGCACGGCCAATACAGTGCTAACAACTCCAACGGTCGCGCCCGACGTCATCGCCAAACTCGCCTTCGATCCAAACTCGCGCTTCCACTTTGAAGTGGCGGGCATCACCAGCCAGTTCAAAATCTGGAATCCGAACACCGGCAAAGCACTCGGCGCCGGTGAACACTTCAGCGCGACCGGCGCAGGTGTGCAGGTGGCTGCGATTGCCGGACTCACCAAGAACTTCCGTTTGATCAGCGCCAATTACTGGAGTGATGGCGATGGCCGCTACATGTATGGCCAAGCTCCCGACGTGATTGTGCGCGCCAACGGCAGCCTCAGTCCGGTGCATTCTGGCGGCGTGGTCGAAGGCTTCGAAGCCAATGCGAAGAACACAGTTTTGTTCGCCTACTACGGCGGCGTGCTCATTGAACGCAATACTGCGCTCGACGCCAACGGCACAAGCCTAATTGGCTACGGCTATAAAGGCTCCGCCAACAGCCAGAATCGTGCGATCCAGGAAGGCACCTTCGGCTTCAACCAGACGCTGTGGCGGAATACGCGCTATGGCGCTCTCAACCTCATCGGGCAGTGGGAATTCACCACCCGCGATCCGTGGTCCGTGGCCATCGGCACTCCCAAGGCAACGCACTTGAACACCATCTTTTTCGACGTGCGCTACACCTTGCCCGGCAGCATGCCGAAATTCTAGCGATAAGCAGCCCATAGGGGCCGCCGCCTGATCCTAACGCGGCGGCTTCCCGCTATCCTTAAAATTGATCGCAAAATAGGGCGTATTGTAATTCGGCCCTTTTGTCAAATGCTGCAGGAAATCCCCACCTTGCAGATGTCCCACTCCCACTCCCACGTTGACGTGCGCATTCAACTCATACCAGGTATAAGCGTCGAACTCCTGGCCGATATGCGTCCCCGATTTTCCTTTCGTATCGCGTATGATCGAGCCGCCGGATGAGTTGTACAGCGAGTCTGTTGCGCTATCGAGCCACAGGTCTAAATATTGCCCTGTCACCGTCCAACGATGCCGTGGCTCAATCGTCAATCCTGCGCGCTCCGAAATGATATTCTGCCAGCCGAACTGATCCGTCAAACCGAAACGGTCGTGCGCGGTCGGATACATCGTGTCGAACGTGCCGTGCTCGCCATCGGTCGGATGTTTGTCCCCCGACGCATGGTCGTACTGCCAGAAAACTCTCGGCTTCCACCACGCTCGGTCGATTCTATAGCCGAAGCCAAGTTGCTCCGCCTTCGCCCGAATCACGTTCGAGCCGTCGCTACCCCGCTCGCCGATCCATTCGCCCGAATAATCCAGGCTCTTTAGCGTGACGCCCTTGAACCGTACTCCATAAGCCCATTCGTCCTGCTTGCCGGTTTTCACTTTTGCGGTCGTCTCAATGGCCACACTCGGCTGGACGCGCCACAATACAAACGGCTCCAGCACCGAGTTGGGAATGATATGGTCAATTCCTCCATAGGCCCCATAGATGTTGCTTCCTTCCAGATGATGGCTGATTCCTTCCGCCAGCGGCACCACCACCGACGCCCCAAACAGCCCCAGGTGATAACGGTCATGCTGCAGATTGGCCACTACTCCGTCGTACGATCTCGCTTGATTACGCCATTCCGAGTTCGCCATGATCGTGCTGTTATAGCTGATCAGTTGCCGCCCGACGCGCACGCTGATCCAATGCTTCTCCGGATCGCCAAACTCGGCATAGGCCAGTTTCAGATCCCAGGCATTCAGATTCGGCGGACCCAATGGCGGTTTTTGCATGAACGGCCGCGCATCCTGCAACTGCCCAACAAGCTTGAACCACGCCGTCGGCTTGATATTCAATTGCAGCCGCGAACGCAGCAACAGATAAGAATCGTTATTATGCGCTTTAAAGCTGCCATCGTGATAACCCTCATACCGCAAGCGCTCTTCCCAGCCGAACCAGATCCAGCTTGGCAGTTGCTCGTCTAACCAGCCGGCAGGCCGGAGATCCGGAAAATCATAGGGCGTAGTTTGCCCGAACGTGCGGTATGCCGGACCATTCAGAAAGCTCAGCGGGTTGGAAGCCGGACCGGTAATGTAACCGCCGCCATAAGCCGTGCCGGCGTTTTGCGTGGTGATGTCATCCTGCGCCAAGAGAGGAACCGCTGCAGCGAGCGGCACGAGTAGAAAGAGACCCAATCTCATATACACCGAAGTCTATCTGAAATGGGGTATTAAATGCAACTATTGCAATTCGGCACCCTCCCGAATCTCATCCGTCGCGCGCCGCACAACGTGATCGCCGGCCCGCAAATCGCCCGCCACTTCAATCAAATCCCCGTTTGCCGCGCCCTCTACCACATTCACCCACTCGGCCTTACCGGCGCGTTCGCGTATGACAAAGGTACGTTCGGTTGTCGTCACCACGCTTGTCTTCGGTACTAGCAGCGATGGCTTATCGCGCCGCACAGGCCATTTCACGGCCGGATACATCCCCGGCGCTAATGCCCCATCGCGATTGAACACGTCCATCTCAACCGCCATGGTACGTGTCTTCTCATCGAGCGCGTGAGCTAGGCGCGCCACGGTACCGGTGAACTTGCGCTGCGGATAAGCCGGGACTTTGAATTCTACCTGCGCGCCGGTGGCAATTGCCCCGACATTTTGCTCCGGCACCGCCACCACCAAGCGCAAATGCGCCACTTCTTGCAGTACCAACAAAACCGGATCTGCCCCCGGCCCCACCAACGCGCCGGGATGCACCAGGCGATCCGTCACGATGCCGCTAAACGGCGCGCTGATGCGCAGATACGATTCGAAGTCTCTTTGCGCGCTGACCGTTTCTTCCGCCGCCGCTTTTGCCTGCCGTTTCGCCTGCACCGCCGCTTGCTCAGCCTTGACTTGTTCCTCCGCCTGAATCAGTTCATTATCTGCGATCGCGCCGGGTGTTTCCGCCGCCTTTTTCAAGCGATCGAATGTGCTCTGCGCGCCCGCCAGTTTCGCCTCGGCTTGCGCGCGCTCGGCTTCCGCCGCCTGCACGTTCGATTCCGCTTCGGCAATTTGCGCCTTCATCTCCGGTGCGCTGAGTACCGCCAGCACCTGCCCGCGCTTCACCACGCTGCCGCGATCCACCAGCATCCGTTCCACATAACCGCGCACCTTGGCATGCATCTCCACGCTCTGAAATGGTTGAAATTCACCCGGCAAATCAATGGTTTGAGAAATCTCTTTCGAAACCACCGGCGTCAACTCGATTTTCTGCGCCCAGCCCACGCCGAGCGCCACCATATACCCTACCGCCAACCACCTAAAGCACTGCATAGTATCGGCTCTCCGGATCAAGCGGATTTAAAGACAGCGATTTGCTGCCGGCATTACGCTGCAGAATTGCGTAGATGGCAGGCAGTATTGTCAATGTTGTGAAAGTGGAAACCAGCAAGCCGCCAATTACCGCACGCCCCAGCGGCGCGGCTTGCGAGCCGCCCTGGCCAAAACCAATCGCCATCGGCAGCATGCCGCAAATCATCGCGGCCGCCGTCATCAGCACCGCTCTGATGCGGCCGGAAGCCCCTTCCTGCGCAGCTTCCAAATAGCTGCGCCCGGCGCGCCGCGCGCTCTCGGCAAACGTCACCAGCAAAATTGAGTTCGCCACCGCAATGCCAAGCGCCATAATCGCTCCTATAAAACTCTGCGCATTCAGCGTCGTCCCCGTGGCCAGCAGCATGAGCAAAACACCGCATAGCACCGCAGGAATGGTCAGCACAATCGCCAGCGCCAAGCGCACCGATTGAAAATTCGCCGCTAGCAAAAGAAAAATCGTCAACACGGCCAGCAGCAAACCGCGGCGCAAGCCCGCCAGAGTCTGCTCCAAAGGCGGAATCTCGCCGCGCAGTTTCACGCTCACTCCTTTCGGCGCATCGCCCACCTTGGCCAGCGCGCGATCGATTTGTTTCGCCGCTTCTCCCAGCGTCGCGCCATGCAGATTCGCCGTCAAACTCACCACGTGCTGCCCGTTATAGCGCTCAATCAAACCCGGCATCGTGCCTAACTTCATGACTGCAATATCAATCAAACGTGTGTTGCCGCGCTCTTTTTGCATCACTGGCACGTTGCCCACGTTCTCCACGCTCTGCATGCGGTTCTGCGGCAATTGAACTTGAATTTGGAAGGCGTTTCCCGAGTTCGGATCGCGCCAATAATTCGGCTGAATGAAGCGCGAAGAAGAAGTCGCGGGCACCACCGACCTGGCCACATCCGCCATCGTCAAGCCAAACTGCCCGGCGCGCTCCCGGTCGATATTGATATCAAGCGTTGGAAAATCCGCCGCCTGCACGAATTGTAAATCGCGCAAGAACGTGAGCTTCGTTAGTCCGTCACGAACTTTTTGCGCATATTTGTAATCGTCTTGCAGGCTGATGCCCTGCACCGCCACTTCGACCGGCGTGGGCGAGCCGAAGCTCATCACCTGCGTCACAATATCGCCTGCTTCGAACGAAAATTGGCAGTCGGGCAGCGCGTCTTCCAAGCTCTTGCGCAATCTCTCACGCAGCGCTTCGCCGCGCGGCGTGTCCGGTTTCATGGCCACTTGGATAATCGCTTCCTGCGGCCCGCTCGTGAATAGGTGAATCAGATCCACTGGATAACTGGAAGGGATCAGTCCGAGAAAATCGCTGGTGATCTCAACGTTGCCCGGTCCTATCTCGCGCTTCAGCACCTCCAGCGCTTGCAGCACAAGCCGCTCCGTTACCTCAATGCGCGTGCCCGTTGGCGCACGCATGCGCAGCCTCATTAGTGGCGCATTCGCCTCGGGAAAAATCTCCGTTCCCATATTCGGCAGCAATATCCACACCAAGCCAACGCTCCCGGCCAAATAAATGATCGTTAGCGGCCAGCGCACGGCGAGCGCCGCACTCAAATACCGCTCATAAACCGACCGCACACGCCCAAACAATCCCTCACGCTCTTCGCCCGGCCGGCCTTCTTTCATCAACCAGGTCGCGAAAACCGGCACCAGGCTGCTCGACAATAGATACGATGCGATCATCGAAAACGCCACCGCGAGCGAAAGCGGCACGAATAACTGCCGTCCTACACCGACCATAAATAACGCAGGCACAAATACCGCCAGAATGCAGAACATGGAGAGCAGGCGGGCCATCGCCGTTCGCTCGCAAGCTTCCACCACGGCGCGCGCCCGCGAAACGCCCGGCAACATGCGCGTGTGAATGTTTTCTATCTCCACCGTCGCCTCATCCACCAATACGCCCACTGCCAGTGCCAAACCGCCCAGCGTCATAATGTTTATGCTTTGTCCTGCCGCCCACAACATCACCACGGCGGCTAATAAGGAGAAGGGAATGTTCAAAACCACAATCAAAGCGCTGCGCCAATCGCGCAGGAAGAGCAGCACCATCAAGCCGGTCAGCGCCGCACCCAGCAATCCTTCTATTTCCAGGCCGCGTATCGAGTTGTTCACAAACGGCGATTGGTCAAACTCGAGCCGCACATCTACTCCGTCTGGCACCGCTTTCTTGAAACTCGGAATCGCCGCTTTTACCGCATTGATGACGGCCAGCGTTGAGGCATCCGCGCGTTTCGTAACCGGGATGTAGACGGTTCTTTTGCCATTCACATGCGCATACGCGCTCACAATATCGGTGCCGTTTTCAATCGTGCCAATGTCCCGTAAATAAACCGATGTACCCGCGCCCGGCCGTATGGGCGTGCTCAACAACTCCGCCAGATTAAAGCCCAGCGCGGCGTTCGTGCGTGCAATCCGCTCAAGCTTGCCGGTCCACATCTTTCCTGATGGCATCACCAGCGTGGCCTTGCTCACGGCCGCAATCGCGTCATCCGGCGAAATTTGATATTGCTGCAGCTTGTCGGGATTCAAAGTGATTACAATCGTCCGCTGGTTGCCGCCAAACGGCGGCGGCGCGGAAACTCCCGGCAAAGTCGCGAACAGCGGGCGCACCCGATTAATGGCGAAATCCTGCAATTCCCCTTGCGTGTGCGTCGCGCTGCTGAACACCAACAAACCCACCGCCACGCTACCCGCATCAAAGCGCGTCACAAAAGGCGGCACCGTTCCCGGCGGCATAAAGGCACGCGCGCGATTCACGTAACCAATTGTTTCCGCCATCGCCGACGCCATGTTCGTGCCCCCATGAAACACCAGCTTCATGAGCGCCGCGCCTTGTATGCTCTTACTCTCTACGTGATCAATGCCGGTGATGTAAAGGAAGTGATACTCGTAATAATAAGTCAGGTATCCTTCCATTTGCGCCGGGTCCATGCCGCTATACGGTTGCGCTACATAGATGGCCGGATCGCCTACTTGCGGAAATATGTCCACCGCCATGCGGTTAAGCGCTAGCAGCGCGCTCAAGGCCACCGCCACCAGCGCCACCACCACCGTCAACGGCCGCGATAATGCTGCCAGAACCAAGCGCATCCTATTGCGCCGCCTCCATGATGAAGGGCCGTATATCGCCTGCCGCGCTGGCAATGCCCAGCAAGCCGCGCCATACCCCCAAGCGCGCCAGCACATCGTCAATTTCAGCCTGCGTCAGCAACCGCTGTGCCTCGGCGAGTTCGTCAATATTCGACAATCCAGCCTGATAGCGCGCCGTCGCCTGTTTCGTGGCCGTTCGCGCCGCCGAAACTTCTACCGGCGTGTTGCCCGCAACGCGCCGCGCGCCATTCAGCGTGGCCACCGCGCGATTCCACTGCGCCCGCAGATCAACCGCGATTTGTGCCGCCTTGGCTAGCTGCAGACGAATCTCGGCATTCTGCGAAGCCTCGCGCGCGCGCAGCGCGGGCAAGTCGAACAGCGGGAATGTCACCGTCAGCCCCAGCGCATAGTCTTGCACATTCGGCGCTAGTCCATTCAGCCCGCCTAGCCGTTGGCCATCCGTTTCCGCGCCAGTCCCGCGCGCATAGGCGGCGCCCTGGAGATAGAACTTCGGAAAATAACTCCTTTCGAGCGTCCGCAGTTCGGCGCGCGCCTGTTCGATGGCCGCAGTCTGTTCCAGCGCGATCGGATTCAACGCCGTATTCAAATCGGCAGGCGCAGCATCGGCGGGCAGCCGCACCAAACCGCCAGGCTCTACCGCCAGCTGCCCAGGCTCCGTTCCTACAAACTGCGCCAGCGTTGCACGTGAAACATCCACCGCTTGCCGCGCTTGATCTAATTGCGTGCGTGCCGCTGCCAGTTCCGCTTCCGCCCGCGATTGATCCGCTCCGGGGCGCAATTCTGCCGTGACTTGAGCGCTTATCGTTCTCACGATGGTCTGCGCGCGCTCCACGCCGGCTTGCGCCGCGCGCACTGTTTCTTCGGCAGCCACCAGCGTTAAATAAGCGTCGGCCGCCGCCACCACCACATCAAACTCCGTCCGCTTCAACGCCGCTTCCGCTTCGAGTCGCGTTGCCGTCGCTGCCGCCACTTGCGCGTGCCGCCAGCCGAAATCAAAGGGTTCCCAAGTCACCAGCCCTCCCACCGCGCTGCCCCACACGGAACCCAAATTATTAGAGCCAATCACCGGCCCCGAGATAGAAGGGACCACGCTGCCTTGCGGCTGCGGTAGCAACAGGCCGAAGACGTTGTTCCGCGTGGCCCGGTTGAATTGCGCCAGCGCATCCACCCGTGGCAAGTAGGCCGTGCGCGCCAGTTGAATCGCTGCCGCCGAGGCATTCATCTGCTCCTGCGAGACGCGTATCGACGGATAGCTTTTCAGCGAACTCTCCACCGCCTGGACGAGCGTGAGCGCCACCGGCTGCGGCGCTTGTCCGCTGGCGATGCCATCGGTTAAGAAAGCTGCGAACAGGATTGAAACAAATCGCTTCGAATTCAACGCCACCGAATACACTATCTTGCATACTAATGGATGTGGAAACAAGAGTTCGCTACCTGGGGGGTGCGCGCTTTGAAGCTGAGTCGCGCGGACATAAGATCATGTGCGATCAGCCGGCGGAAAATGGTGGCGAAGATAACGGCATGACGCCGCCTGAGTTTCTGCTGGCGGCGCTGGGCACGTGCGCGGGATATTACACGCTGCAATACTTGAAGGCGCGCAAGTTGAATGCCGAGGGCCTAAGCGTCAAAGTAGAAGCCGGTAAAGCGGCGCAGCCCGCGCGCATGGATCATTTCCGGATTGTCATCGAAGTGGCCGGCCTGGACGATCCGCGCCATCAGGAAGGCTTGCTGCGCGCGGCCAAAAGCTGTCTGGTTCACAACACCATGTTGCATGCGCCCTCGATTGAGATTGCTTTGGCCGAGCGCGCTGCCCGATCGCCTGTCCTCTAACCTCCACCCCGCGCAAACGTTACAATGAAGCTGCCATGGCACGCCAGATAGACGCCGTTTACGAACAGGGAATCCTGCGCCCGCTTGAGCCTCTTGCTCTCGCCGAGAACCAGCGCGTCCGCTTGAATATCGAAGAAACTCCCGCCCGGCTAACTTGGACCACGCCCGGTCCCGTCAACGAGCGTCGCGAAGAACTGCAATGGCTCGCCAAGCAATCTGGTCCGTATGCCGGCGAATGGGTAGCCATCGAAGGACCAACCCTCGTCGCGCATGGCGAAAAACTGGCAACCGTCCGCGCCGCCGCCGAGGCAGCTGGAGCGAAAGACCCGCTATTCGCCAGCGTTCCCAGAGACAAAGACCTGCCGTTTGGCGGCTGGTAGCAATGCACCAATTGAGGTTCGCACGCGCCCACGACTATTCAGGCGAGGACGAAGGCGTGGTGATACCGGTAGCATTGCGCTCCGGTCTATACCAAGTCCCGGTCGACGCAAGCGTGGATACTGGAGCCGCATTTTGTGTATTCAGGACCGAGATCGCCGACGCTCTCGGCCTTGATCTGACCAGCGGCATCCGCCAGCGCTTCCGAACCGCCAACAGCGCCTTAGAAGCGTATGGCCACGGAGTTGACTTTACGCCCTCGGTGTCACAACACACTCTCTCATCTACTTCTTCGCGGACCCTATCATCGACAAAAATGTTTTAGGCAGAACCGGCTCGCTCGACCGCGTTCGCCTCGGCCTGATTCACCACGACAACAAAATCTTTCTCGCCCCATACGACCTCGGCTAAAGGACCACTCCGGATCGGAACCGGAACCGTAAGCGACCTAGTCCGGCGCGGCGGTCTCACTCGCAGTCTTCGTTAAAATTTGGGATAAACAGTACGGGTCTTCTGTTGGTTAGCGAAGCTTGTCCTTAAATTGCAAAAGCATTCGAACCGCGAAATCCGGCTTCGATCTAAAATCATCCGCCGTAAAAGACAGTTCCATGAAGGGGCTATATCCCTCAATTTGCTTGACCTGGTCGCCACTAATATCCCGAAACGCCATTTGCCATTCTGAAAAGCTGCGTTCGGCGATCAAGCTGTTCTTCATTAAGAAAATGCCACGGTGTCGTTGGTCGCGTTCGATTTTCTGAAAGGTCGCTCTAACCGCCGCCTCTGGCCCCTCAAGCACCTGCAGGAAATTCCCGTCCCGGTAAAGAAGCATGCCGGTCAAACCCGCTCGGGCATTATTCCTGCGCGCCTCGGTCAAAATGCCCACGATTTCCATGTCGCTGAAAAGGCGGACGGCGGAGCTTACATAAACCAACTCGACGAGCGAGTCCACCGAGAGTATTGCTGCACTACCCACCTTGTAAAACTACTTATCGGCGTTAGAAAAGCCGATTTTTAGCGATTTCGAGGTCCGTTCCGTAAAAGCGAACAAAGAGAGTATCCACATCACTATTTCGTTTCTCAAAGCCAACGAAAAGGCGGCAATCCTCACGCAAGTTCGTTCCGTCAACACTCTCAAACTCTGCCTACTCCCCCTCCACTTCTACGAGCCCAATCTGCCGATCCTACGAAAAATAGTGACTTAAAATCCACCTAGAATCAACGACATAAAAATCCGTTAGGTCCGGCATTGCTACCAGCAACTTACAGGCAACTCCCCCTCCACCCCGCGCGCCCTCGTTCCATCCTGTAGTCGGAGACACGTCCTGCGCCTTGCGCGCCACAAACTCAAATCAACTCACAGGAAACACCTTCGTTTATGGAAAACTTCCAAACCGGAAACATCAAGCAAGACAACCCCGAACCCGCGCCGCCGGGCAAATCGAAAGCAAACGGTCGCCCGACGTTCAAGCCAACCGGCTATGGCATCCCGCAGCGGAAAATCGCCAAATTCTTCGGCATCTCACGCCGAAAGTCAACAACGACGGCGAGCGAAACGGCAATTGGTAACCGGCAAAAACCGCTCCGCCTTCCGGCTTGCCACAGGGGGCTTTTAGACCGTGCCCTATATTTAATAGGGTCCAAAAACCCCTCCTTTCACCACCGGTTTTCGACCCGGCAAAAGCCGCCAATTCTCGCTGTTATGCGTGCCGCTGTTTCGCCAAATTTTTACCACTAAAGAGGTCCCTTGATGACATCCACCTGCACTCACCCGGTTCACCCCGGACCCGAACTTGTAAATCCCCTTTCGCGCGCCGGAACGTTTCCTTCCGCGCCGCTACAATGGTTCTTTCCCATGCGCTTCGCCTTGGCTCAAATCAACAATACGGTCGGCGATCTGGAAGCCAACGCTGCCAAAATTGTCGATTTTGCCGCCAAAGCCACCCAATTAAACGCCGAAGTAGTCGTCTTCCCCGAACTCGCTCTCACCGGCTACCCGCCCCGCGATCTCGTCGAAAAGCATTCCTTTCTCGACCGTACCGCCGCCGTTCTCCAGGCAGTCGCCGAACAAACCGCCCACTCCAATACCGCGCTCATTCTCGGCTACGTCGCCCGTTCCCCGGAAAATTCCGCCATTCGCGCCCAAAACGCCGCCGCTGTTCTCCACCGTGGCCAAATCGTTTTCAAGCAGGTCAAAATGCTCCTGCCTAACTACGACGTTTTCGACGAAGCACGTTATTTTCAGCCCGGCGCTTCCCAGGATCTATGCTGCCTCAACGGCACGAAAGTCGCCCTCGCCATTTGCGAAGACGGTTGGAACGACAAGCAATTCTGGGAACGCCGCCGCTATCAGCGCGACCCCATCGAAGAGCTTGCCCATAAAGGTGCGCAGCTTATTGTCTCCATCAACGCCTCGCCCTGGAACATCGGCAAGCGCCACGAACGCGAAGATATTTTTCGCGCCACCGCCAAGCGCTTCGGCCTGCCTCTCGTCTACGTCCACATGGTCGGCGGCAACGACCAGCTTATTTTTGATGGCACCAGTTTCGCCATGTCCTCCCAAGGCGAAGTTATCGCCCGCGCCAAATCTTTCGAGGAAGACCTCATCCTCGTCGATACCGAAACGAACTTAGGCGACGACCACAGTAATCATGTTGTCGATGACGATGCCGCCTTCCAGGCCCTTGTCCTCGGCACGCGCGATTACATTCGTAAATGCGGCTTCCGCAGCGTCCTCATCGGACTCAGTGGCGGCATTGATTCCGCTCTCGTCGCCGCCATCGCGGTGGAAGCCATCGGCAAAGAAAATGTTACCGGCATCGGCATGCCTGGCCCGCATTCCTCCGAACACAGCCTCACCGACGCCCGCTGTCTGGCGCAGAACCTCGGAATTCGTTTTGAAGCCGTCTCCATTAACCCGGGTTATAACGCCACGGTTAAGTCGCTCACGCCTCTTTTCACCGGTTATCACACGGATGTCACGGAGGAAAACCTCCAGTCCCGCCTCCGCGGCCTCACCCTCATGGCTCTCTCTAACAAATTCGGCTCGCTCGTCTTAACCACCGGCAACAAGAGCGAAATCGCCGTCGGCTACTGCACTCTGTATGGCGATATGTGCGGCGGCCTAGCCGTCATCAGCGACGTCCCCAAAACCATGGTCTACCGCCTTGCGCGTATCGCTAACAAGCGCCTGCCAGGCGCAATTCCCGAAAACACCTTCACCAAACCTCCCTCCGCCGAACTCCGGCCCGATCAAAAAGACACCGACAGTCTCCCCGAATATCCTATTCTCGATGCCATTCTCGAAGCGTATATCGAGGAATATCAAGCGGTTCCCGAAATCGCCGCTCATCTCAACATCCCGGAAGACCTCGTGCGCGATATCGTGCGCAAAGTCGACCGCAACGAATACAAACGCCAGCAGGCCGCCCCCGGCTTGCGCATCACCCGCAAGGCCTTCGGCGTCGGCCGCCGATTCCCCATTGCCCACAGGTTCACCGAATGATGAAAAAGCTCTTCACCCTTTTATTAGCCATCCCCGCTCGCTCACTCGCTGTGCGTCTCGCCGCGTCCCTACCGAGCCTACAGAGCCGTAACCCTAAGGGAGCGGCACTCTACGCTCTCCTCGCCACCTTCGCCGTACTCCTCTCCATCCCCTTCGCCGCCTCCCAGCAATCCGAAAAACAAAAGGTCGGCCCCATTCCCGATGGCGCATTCCTCTTAAACAGCGGTTGGATCCTACGTCCCGCCGGCGCCCAAGTCGAACTTGGCACCTTCCCCATGTCCTCCGCCCTCTCGCGCAACGGTAAATATCTTCTCGCTCTCAACGCCGGCTACGACCCTCCCACTATCAGCGTCCTCAGCACGGCCCAAAAATCAGAGCTATCAAAAACACCCGTCAAAGATGCCTGGCTCGGCCTCCGTAGCGATCCGAGGTCCGACCTCTTTTACGTCGGCGGCGGCACCACCGGCAACGTCTTCGAGTTCTCCCTCGATCCCGACACTGGCGCGGTCACTCCCAAACGCGAACTCCCAGCCGTTGAAAACCTCGCTACCAAGGGCAACGCCCTCATCGGCGACGTCGAACTTTCCGCCGACGGCCATTACCTCTACGCCGCCGATCTCTACGACGATCTCATCTCCGTCATCGATCTCCGTCAAGGCAAATATCTTGGCAGTTGGAAAACCGGCAGCCGTCCCTACCGCATCATGCTCTCGCCCAACGGCACGGAACTGCTCGTCACCGCCTGGGGCGGTAATTCCATCTACGTCCACAGCAACAAAGACGGCAGTGTCGTCAACAAAATCCGTGTCGGCCCGCATCCTACCGACATGCTCTATATCAATAAACCTCCGCCCACCGAGGAAGGCCACTCATCCTACATTGGCCGCATCTTCGTAACCGCCTCCAACACCAATAAAACCTATGTTTTCGGCGTTAATCCGGACGGCCAGCTCACCCCCACCGAAACGCTCAATATCGCCACCACTCCCATGCACCCGCTCGGTATGACGCCCAGCGCCCTCGCTGCCAATGAAAAAGGAACCACTGTCTTTGTCGTCTGTTCCGACGCCAACGCCGTTGCCCAAATCGACGTCTCTTCCTCCATTAGTCATGTCGAAGGCTTCATTCCCACCGGCTGGTATCCCACCGCCATCACCGCACTCAAAGACGGCACCCTCGCCATCCTCAATGGCAAGGGCCTCGGCAGCCATCCCAATCCCGGAGGTCCCAATCCCACCAGAACCGCCGCCCAGCTTCACGCCGAAGGCGCGTCGCCCGTTCAATATGTGGGCCACATTCAGCGCGGCACGGCGCAATTCCTGCCCATGCCCGACGCCGATCAAATCGCTGCCTTCACCCAAACCGTTCTCGACGACTCTCCTTATAAAGACGACCTTCTCGATAGCCCCATCACCGACGAACAGACTGCCTACTTCGCCAAGCACGATGGCCATCTCTCGCCCATCCAGCACGTCATCTACATCATCAAGGAAAATCGAACCTACGATCAGGTCCTCGGCGACATGCCCCAAGGCAACGGCGACAAATCGCTCGTCCTATTCGGAGAGGATGTAACTCCCAACCTCCATAAGCTCGCCCAAGACTATATCCTCTATGACAACTTCTACGAAAACGCCGACGTCAGCGCCGACGGCCACAATTGGGCCTCCGCCGCCATCGCCCCCGATTACGCCAACAAGCTCTGGCCCAGTGAATACGGTCATCGCAGCAAAGTCTACGATTTTGAAGGCGGCGAACCCGCCAATACACCGCCCGCCGGCTATCTCTGGAACAACGCCATGCAAGCAGGCGTCACAATTCGTGATTACGGCCAATGGGTGACAAACATTCCGCTCAAACAAGTCACGGGGCCCGTTCAAATCGCCGCCGTGAAAGATCTCCAACTCACCAAGTACGTTGATATGAACTATCGCAGTTTCGATCTGGAATATCCCGATGTCGACCGCGCCAAGGAATTCATCGGCGAGTGGCATAAATTCGATTCGGATAACAATGTCCCCCAACTATCCATCGTTCGCATGGGCAACGATCACACGCAAGGCGCAAAGCCCGGCGCTCTCACCCCGCTCTCTTATAACGCCGATAACGATTACGCCGTCGGCCTTCTGATCGACGCAGTTTCTCACAGCAACGCTTGGCCTTCCACTGCTATCTTCATCATTGAGGACGACGCGCAAAACGGCCCCGATCACGTCGATTCCCACCGCGCTCCCGTCTGGGTCGTCTCTCCCTTTACCCATCGCGGCATGGTCGATAGCACCATGTATAACCAAACTGGCGTTCTCCGCACCATGGAACTCATCCTCGGCATGCGCCCCATGACCCACTTCGACGCCGGCGCACGCCCCATGTTCGCCACCTTCAGCCAAGCGCCCAACACCCAGCCCTATTCGGTAATCAATCCCAAAATCCCACTTACTGACCGCAACATCGCCCACTCTCCCGGCTCTTCCGAATCCGCCCGCATGGATTTCAGCGACGCCGACAAAGCCGGCGACGACGAACTAAACGACGTCCTCTGGCGCGCCATCAAACACACCGACCCGCCCGTCCCCACCAGGAGCGCTTTCACAAAATGAAAACCAACAGAACCGCGACCGTAAGGGAGCAGCGTTTTACCGGCGACCAGAATCCTAACGGAACTGCGACCGTAAGGAAGCAGGCCGGAAAACTAACTGCCATTGCCTTCCTAACCGCCGCTGTCCTTGCCTCGGCCATGGAAATCACCGTCCCTCAGTCCTGGACCGATAAACAACTCATCGGCTTTCGCACCCCTCTCGCCGGACTCGACAAGCCTCCGCAAATGCTCCCGGAGGCCGCTTATTACGCTCTTCCCGAAATCAATCTCAAAACCTATCCCGTCTACTCGGTCGACAAAGAACCTCCCAACTATCTCGACTGGCTCAAGCAACAAGACCCGAAGCCCTTAGTCGAAGTCGACAAGCTTCATACCGACGCCGATTGGATCGCCGCCGGCAAAGAAGTATTTTTCGGCCGCGAATTGCCCCGCTTTACCGGCAGCGAAGACAACCTGCAAATCATCCGCAACCCCAAGATCATGGCCGCCTATCGCGTCCAAACCACCGCTGAAGGCGTCATGATCGGCCTCCGCTATGTCGTCCGTGAAAAAGGCAAGGTGGAACTCGGCACCGACACCTGCTCCATGTGTCACGCCCAAATTCACAACGGCAAACTCTACGCCGGCCTGCCCAACAACTACACTCCTTTCGGCCCGCTTATGGCTGATTTGACTCGCCGCTACGCGCAAATCAGCCCGCAACTCTTCGACACCCGCCGCCGCAGCCACATGCGCGAAGACTATCGCGTCCCCTATTTAGCAGATGACCCGAATCTCGCCGTCTGCGACCTCCCGGCCGATAAAATCGCCGACCTCTACGCTAAGGTTCCCCTCGGCGTTTATCCGCGCAACAACACCAGCCTTCTCTATCCGGTCAAAATCGCTAATTTGATCGGCGTTAGTGGCTACCAGTATTTCGACCGCACCGGCACCGCTCGCCAGCGCGATATTACGGACTTGATGCGTTATTCGGGTGAAATCGGCGACGTAAGCGATGCACTCACTAACTACGGAGACGGCCCCAACGCTCACTCAGTGCTCGAAAACATGGGTCTGAAAAATGGTATCCATCGCACTCCCGATGCACTCCTCTATGCCGTAGCTCTCTATATGAAGTCTCTCTCACCGCCTCCCAATCCCAATCCATTCGACGCCGAAGCCCGCCGCGGCCAGAAGGTCTTCATGAAAAACGCTAACTGCGCCCAGTGCCATACGCCGCCGTTCTATAGCAACAACAAACTCACTCTCGCCGAGGGCTTCAAACCATCGCCCGAAGAGTTGAAAGAGTACGACATTATGAATCTGACCGTCGGCACTGATCCCGGTCTGGCCCTCAAAACCCGCAAGGGAACCGGCTTCTACCGAGTGCCGTCTCTCAAAATGATCTGGACCAACAACGTGTTCCTTCACGATGGCTCGGTCAGCAGCCTGGAGGAGATGTTTGACCCTGCGCGTCTCACTCGCGTCAAAGGCCACCCCTTCGGCCTCGATTTGAATGAATCCGATAGAAAGGCGCTCATCAAGTTCCTAAAAACGTTATGACTAATCCATCCCGCATCATGCAAATGGCGAGCGCCTTCCAGGAATCGTGTCTCCTCTTTGCCGCCTCTGATTTAGGCGTCTTTAAGCAACTCAGTTCGGCACCGGCCACAGCCGACGAACTCTCCGAGGTTTTGCAGCTCAATCCGCGAGGCGCGCGTTTACTTCTCGACGCCTGCACCGCCATCCGTCTCCTCCAAAAAGAAGGAGACAAGTATTCCAATTCCTCAGAGGCAGAGGCTTTCCTCGTCCCAGGCAAACCCTCCGATCTTTCCAACGCCCTGCGTTACAACCGCGACGTCTATAACGCGTGGGGCAAAGTCGCTCAACTCGCCCGCACCGGCACGCCGGTTGAAAATCCTGAGCTCCATCTCGGCGAAGACGAAGCCCGCACCCGCGCTTTCGTCATGTCGATGCACGGCAAAGCTCTTGCCATGGCGCAACAAACGCTTTCTGCTATCGATGTCACCGGCCGCAAGCAACTCCTCGACGTCGGCGGCGGACCCGGCACCATCTCCGCTCTCTTAACCAAAACCAATCCCGATCTCGTCTGCACCGTGCTCGAACTTGCCCCTATCGTCGCCATCGCCCAAGGCCTTCTCGGCTCCAATGATCGCGTCAAGCTACTCGCCGGCGACTATCACACAACTCCCTTCCCAGGCGGCAACGATGTAGTCTTGTTGTTCGGCATGATGCACCAGGAACCCATCCCCACTATCAAGGATCTCCTCAATCGCGCTTATGAGTCGCTTGTTCCCGGAGGCGTGGTTTACGTCATGGACATGATGACCGATGCCACTCACGCCAATCCGCCCTTCTCCGCTATGTTCGCTGTCAACATGGCTCTGACCAAAGAACACGGCTGGGTTTTCTCCGACGACGAACTCCGCGGCTGGATGAAAGAAGCCGGCTTCCAGGATTTCACTGTTAAGCCCTTACCTCCGCCCGCCCCGCATTGGATGGCTAGTGGGAGGAAGCAGTAACTAATTCAACAAATACGCGGCAATTGCTCGCCGATCTGCATCGGAATCACGCGTGTACCGCCAATTTTCGTCTTGGCCGTCACCATACCCGGGCGCTCCGTCACGACAGTCCCGATGATCTCCGCATCGCCGCCCATAGGGTGACTCCGCATTGCCTTCAGGACTGAGCCAGCGGCCCCAGCACTGACGATGGCAACCAGTTTCCCTTCGTTCGCCACATAGATCGGATCCATGCCAAGAAGCTCGCAGGCCGCCTGCACGTCTGGCTTCACCGGCAGCTTCTCTTCACTCAGCGCCATCCCCACTTTCGACTGACTCGCAATCTCATTCAGCGAGGACGCCAACCCACCGCGCGTGGGATCGCGTAAGACATGTATCTCGTCCGAGGCTCCGAAAATAGCCTCCACCAAGCCATTCAATGCCCCTGAATCCGACTCAATGACCGTGTCAAACTCTAACCCCTCGCGGACACTCATCACCGCCATCCCATGGTCGCCAATCGTGCCGCTCACGATAATCGCATCGCCGGGTTTAGCTCGCCCTGGACCCACTTCCCGGCCCTCTGGAATGACACCGATACCAGCAGTGTTGATGTAACAGCCATCGCCATGCCCCTTCTCGACAACCTTGGTATCGCCGGTGACTATCTGGACGCCGGCCTTCTCCGCCGCTACTCGCATGGCTTCCACAATCCCCCCCAGCGTTGACATGGGCAAGCCCTCCTCAATGATGAATCCGGCACTCAAGTAAAGCGGCTTTGCTCCGCTCATCGCCAGATCGTTAACCGTTCCGTTAATCGCCAGATCGCCAATGCTGCCGCCAGGAAAGAAGAGCGGTCGGACAACATAGGAGTCAGTCGAGAAGGCTAACCGTCCTGCCGGGACCCGTAGCACAGCCGAGTCACCCAGACTTTCAATCGCCGCGTTCCGGAACGCCGGCAGGAACAAATTCGCCACCAGCTCAGCGGACAGCGTCCCGCCGCCGCCATGCCCAATCACTATATTCGGATAGTCACGCAGTGGAAGAGGACACATCCAACTCATGCAATAGCCATATCGACTATGTTAACGAAGCGGCCATAGTTGTAATAAGCGGCGCACGCTCCTTCGCTTGAAACCATGGTTGCGCCCAGCGGCGACCGCGGCGTGCAAACCGTGCCGAACGCCGGGCACTCCGTGGGCTTGATCGCGCCTTGCAGCACTTCGCCGCTGCGGCATAACGGCGATTCCTTCGTTACAAGCCCGCTCACTTCAAACCGGTACTCGGCATCGTAGTCGCGATACTCCCGGCTCAGCCGCCACCCGCTTTTCGGAATCATGCCGATGCCGCGCCACACCCGGTCAGTCACTTCGAACACCCGCGCCAACATCTCCTGCGCCGGCTTGTTGCCTTCGAAGCTCACCACACGCCCATAGGCATTCTCAACTTCGTGCGTCCCGGCTTCCAGTTGAATGACTGCCCGTCGGATCCCATCCAACACGTCAAGCGGCTCGAAACCGGTTATCACCACAGGCACGCCATGGCGCTCCGCCAGCAGCGGATACTGCCAGTAACCCATCACGCTGCACACATGCCCCGCCGCCAGAAACGCTTGCACGCGGTTTATTGGCGACGTCATAATCGCTTCCATGGCGGGAGGCACCAGCACATGCGAGATCAGCACCGAGAAGTTATCTAGCCTCTCTTTCGCCGCCAGACTCACAGCCATCGCATTCGCTGGCGCGGTTGTTTCAAAACCTATCCCGAAGAACACCACCTGCCTGCCCGCATTCTCACGCGCAATCTTCAGCGCGTCCAGCGGCGAATAGACAATACGCACATCCGCGCCCTCGCCCTTAATGCGAAAAAGATCTTTCTCACTGCCCGGCACGCGCAGCATGTCTCCAAACGAGGAAAAGATCACGCCTGGCTTGGAAGCAATCGCCAACGCTTTATCGATCATCTCTAGCGGCGTCACGCAAACCGGGCACCCAGGCCCATGTATAAGTTCAATGCCCGCGGGCAACAACTGATCGATCCCGTTGCGAATGATGGAATGAGTCTGTCCGCCGCAAACTTCCATCAGCGCCCACGGCTTGGTTGTTACGCGCGCGATCTCACGAAACAGTTTCTGCGCCGTTTCGCCGTCTCTGAATTCGTTGAGGTACTTCATGTAACACCGCCCAACTCCTCTTCTAGCAGGCCCAGATCATGAAACATCTGCAGTGTCTTTTCCGCCGATTCTTCATCGATCTTGCTGATCGCGAAACCGACGTGAACGATAGTGTAATCTCCGACCCTGATATCAGGCAGGTAAGCGAGGCAGACTTCTTTGGTAATACCGCCAAAGTTCACGCGGCCCATACGTGTACCGCCCGCTTCGAAGATGTCTTTCACCTGCCCGGGAACCGCTAAACACATACTAGGCTTCTTTCTTCCACGACCAGCGGCTTGATCACTTCGCTTAAATCCCAAATCATGACTCTATTGTTTCCCGAATCGGCAATCGCCAACGTGTTCTTGTGTAAGCAAATGCCATAAGGCCAACAGAGCGTTTCGTGATTCACTTCTTTCCAATGATTCTCGCCGTTCGAGCCGAAATCCGGTTGCCCAATCACGGCCGTGGCGGGAGCGCCGCACGTCTGAGTGGGATGCGAGTTCCATAGCAACACTCTATTATTCGCCGTGTCCGACACCGCCAGTATCCGTTCGTCGCACGCCACGTCATACGGGAATCGCAGCTTTTCGGCGGACTGTTTGATATACGGAAACTCAACCGCGCTGTCAAACCGTTGCTGGCCCAACACAAAATCCGCGGCTCTGTCCGCTTCCGGCGTCGGCTTCCAACCAAGGACGCGATGGTTGCCGGCGTCCGCAACATAGAGAGTATCCGTCGTACCCGCCAGCGCATGCGGCCAACGAAAAGACGCCGGACCGACGCCGGTATCCCGGTTTTCGCCGTTCTGCCTTAGATCGCGTTGGCCGAGAACCAAATCAGCCGGTTGATTTCGCTCCGGCAAACCGTACCAAGCGAGTACCCGCCGGTTCCCGGTATCGGCAACATAAAAACGATCACGAATGTAAGCCATCCCATAGGGCCAATACAGCGTCTCCGCACCCACTTCACGGCCCCGGTTCGGCTCTCTCGAATCGAGATCGGGCTGGCCAATAGCATAATCCGGCGCGGCATTATTTTCAGTGGGCATCGTATTCCAAACTAATACTCGGTGATTCCACGCATCGGCAACGAATAATTTGCGACCTATGACGCGCACACTCGTTGGGAGGAATAAACCGTTCCGGCCTTCCGAGTAAAAGTCCGGTTGACCTAGAACAACATCGGCTGGCTCATGACCACGCAACGGGGCGCGATGCCAGATCAACACGCGATGATTGCCGGAATCTGCCACCATCAGAATCTCATCGTCCAAAAACACCCCACGCGGGCCATAGAACTGCGTGGGCGTTGGATTGGCAGGCGGCAATGCGAGGCCTCCCGGTGCAGGCGCACCTAGCCAAAATTTTGCTTTCATGCCGGTCTCACATGTATGATTCCCGCTTCCACGCGCAAAGGAAGTGTTTCGAGCTGAGCGTGCGGGGCGGTCAGACACTCGCCGGTCCGACAGTCGAAGCGAAAGCCGTGCCAGGGACACGTGATAGTGCCCGCTTCACGGTCGATCATCCCTCCGTCTAGCGGCAAACCCATATGCGCGCAAGCATTCCGGAACGCTTGAATTTGGTTGCCCATGCGCAGTAGCAGTATGCCGCCGTTTTCGCCCTCAATGCGGAAGGGCTTACCATCCGCTAATTCTTCGGCAGCCGGGCCTTCAATCCAGCCTTTCTGATTTGCCGTCAGCAAACTCTCAACGGAAATGAGCACGGACGTAGGCTCATTCGGCAACACCTCAATATGTGCAATCTCCGGCACATTCTCACGCAGCGCCTCTTCCACGCCGTTTCGCAGAGTGACGGCGGACATGGAGCAGCCATTGCACGAACCGGCCAGACGCAGCCTCACCGTGTCGCGAGTTACTTCCACCAGTTCGACATCACCCCCATGAGACTGCATGTAAGGCCGCACATTGTCGATCACCCGCCGGACGCGCGAACTTAAATCGGGGCGCAACAGGCCATGCATGGAAAGCATGGCGAAAATCTCCGGCTCGTCAATCATCGAGAACAGTAATTCCTTGCCCCGTGGATCGGCCTTTAGAATCTGGACGACGCGACTGAGAGCGTTCTTATGAAACTCCTCAATCGCCGCTTTCATCGCGAGAGCCGTCTCGCGAGCATCGCTTGGCAGATCGCGAACGGCCTCAACGGCGGAGTCGGCGCGCTTGGCTAAATCCTGCATGGCATCAACGGGTTCCAAAACTGCGTTTGTCATATAGAATCTCCCTTCACGGATGCGACTTCCAAGCTACATCTCTGCTCAAGTGCTTCTTCGGTCTTCTGTTTGAGCAAATCGGCAAACGCGCATTTCGCCAGTGAACCCAGCGTCGTTTCAACCTTACCGCCGGCTACGCCCGGAACCGTTCGCTTGGCGAGTCCTTGTAAGACGAAGCACGCCCCGGCGACATTGCCAAGCAGGAAATCATCGAAAATCGCTTGCGTAAAGCGGCTCAACCAGACACCGTCGGCCTCAGGGTCGCGGCGCAGTCGTTGCAGTGCCATCTCCACACCGCCATTGCGCTGTTCCAGTCGTTCCACATAGCGCTCCACGGCAGTATTCAAAAGAAAATCGAATTGCTGTTTCTCGTGAAGATCCATTTACGCCGTCACCTGTTTGTTGCCTAGCGATTCATGAACCGTCCCTACCAGCTCCAGCACGCTGCCGGCAGCGTCCAACTCGTTGTGCCAGTGAAAGAGCTTATAGGCTTCCGTTGCTTTTTCGAGCGACTGCGAAAACAAACCCAAATGCGCCAGGGCGTTGGCCTGGTTTGCCAATAAGCGCGCATAGCCCACCGGATCTTCCGCCCGGCTGCGGGTTTGCAGCAACTCCTCATAAATTTCCACCGCTTGCAGCAAGTTCTCCTCCGGGTGCGATGAAGGCAAATGCTGCAAAGCGTTCGCCAGGTTGAGCTTGGCGCTAATCCATTCACGGCGGTGGGTTGTATCTTGGTAGATCTTCAGCGCCTCGCGAAACGACTGTACAGCCACCGCTTTGCGGAGTGAGTCACTCGCTTCCACCATCGGCATACTGAGATAAGCCAGCCCTAAGTTGTTTTGAGCCAGCGCATACATTTCGGGGTGACTCGTCTCCGATAACCCACAGTGAATTGCTTCCTGGTAAGCCTGTATGGCTTGCGTAAGATAGCTGCGCCGCCCTTGAGATTGATCCTGATAGCAAGAGCCGAGGTTCAGCCAAAGTTCGGCACGCAAGCCGGTGAGTAGCGTCTCGCCGGCAAGCCGCAGCGCCTCCCGATAGTTCTCAATCGCCTGCGTACCATTATTCCCGGGATTATTCCAGTGAAGATTTGCAATCTGCCCTAGCAACTGCGCCGCAAAGACCGGTGAGCTATTACCCACGCAAGCTACGGCCAACTCCAGATCCGAGATCGCTTGTGCCCCCTCGCCTAATTCGAGACTTTGCGAGGCCCGCGTAAGTAGCGCGGCAGCGCGAAACTCGCCCTCTAAATCCTCAGCTTGGGGTAACTCATCAGTCAATCCAAACTGAAAGGCCACGAGTCGGAGAAATGGTAGTAAATCGGAGGCGAGGTTGTTCTGAAGGCTTTGGTAGGCGATGTGGTCGCCACCTTCCAGAACGAAAGTGTTGTAAGCGGCTAATGGAGTGTTGAGGCCGACAAGTTTACTCTTTGCCTCGTCAATCCTGCCGTTTACCGCGTCCTCAAAAAAACTCCATTCCGGCGGTAATGAACTCGTGATGTCGCCATGGAGTAAAGCGGCGAGCGCTGTGTCGCCATTCGACGGAGGCAACAAAAGAAAAGCAGCCGGCGGGGGGAAGACGCCAATTGGTTGCGGACGTGGGATGTCCACTTTCATAATAAGCCGCCCTCCAGCGGACGTTTGACGTTCCGGTCGGCCGAGCGCTGTATCCATGACGCTGCCACTTCAGCGTCGCGACGCGTCGGATAATCTTTGATTCTCTGGCGGGTCGTTTTGAGGGGAGTATCTGGCGTCTTTTCCCAAAAACCGACTTCGAGATAAACCACCCAGCGGCCGTTCTCATTCTCAATCGTCGTGTTGGCGCCTATAGCGTGGCTATCCAATTGGGTGGATAAAGGAACGCAAAGGGTAAAGCGCCGCTCGTCCCAAAACGCATCTTTATTGCCTGAGGTAGTGTCAGGCGGCAGGATTTCGGAGATTAATACGCTACGGTCTCCGATGGCGTTCCTTTGTTTTAACAAGAGTCCCCCGGCCGAGGATCCGCTGGTGGGCCAAAGGAGAAGGTCTTGTCCGTCTAGCGTGGCCAGCACTGCGTCATGCGGAAAGCGTGTCCTCGCCAAATCCGCACTCAGATACAGATAACCGCTCGTTGTCAGTTCCACCTCATACCTCAAGGGCGACACTTGCTCTACACCCCTCCAACAGCCGTACGGCCAGCGTTTCTATGGCTAGCCTCACGGCGACAGATATATCAGATCCAAAATCGAGGTTTTCCGCTTCAATCAAGTATACGGTTACATTTTTTGGGTACTCGTCTTTTAGCAACCAACGACCGAATGCGAGCGCATGATCCCAACGAAAGCTATGCAAGTTCAACCCGGTTAGGGGCGGCAGATTTTCCAGTTCCGCGCCTGGTACTTCAAATATCGTGCCCGGCTCAGCGCCAGTGTGCGCGGCGTCGATAAGGAGAACATTGGCAACCCCGCGCATTTGGAAAGCCACGTCCATGCCGCCTGTCCCTCCGTCGGCACACCGAACGCCGGGTGGGAGGCCAAGTTCCCAAAGACGCCGGATGAACACGGGGCCAGCAGCATCGTCTCCGCGAAGAAGGTTGCCGCAACCGATGATCAGCGTGCGTACGTCAGACGGCATAGCAGCGACTCCCGCGCCGTGGAGAGTTTAGGAACCTTCACCTATTCGAAAGCGCGATAGTTCCTTTCCGGTCTTGCCATCATACGCGTGAACGGTGCAAACGAGACATGAATCGAAGGAGCGAGCCACGTGGCCCATCTCCACCGGGTCGCTCGGATCGGTGATACGCGCGCCAATAAAAGCCTTCTCCATGGGGCCGTTCGTTTGGCGGTTGTCGCGCGGACCTATGTTCCAGGCCGTCGGAGTAACGATCTGATAATTTTCGATGCGCCCGTTCTTCAAGATGATCCAGTCGGACAGCGAACCCCGAGCCGCCTCAGTGGAACCGAAGCCTTTGCCCTCCGGAAGTTCCGCCGGCTTGGTATAAAACTTGTCATGAAGCTCCAGGGAATCTAAGAACTTGCGCGCCAGCTTATAGTATTTGGCTGCCTCGTGCATTCGACCCATTACGCGCACAAGCACGCTGGGGCCGACCGTTCTAACGGCGTCAAGAAAGAGCGGATCAAATTCCTGGTGCGGCAGTGGATTAGGCTTGCCGGCAACAACCTGACGAGCTAACGGGCCGGCTTCGAGGGGTAGAAATCCTTTATCCGGCACATCGTAGCGCGGAGATTTCGCCCAACTATATTTGCCTTGCTTTTCACCGTCGAGCGGGTCAATCGGTTCAGTCACGCCGTCCCAGGGATGCAGCATGGAGGTTCCGCGGTAGAAAGCGTGAGTGATATCTTCTTTGACTCGGAGATGATCAAAATCATGGAAGCCTGAGCCATCGTAAATACCCGATCTATTAATAAGGGCATCGTTCCTCCCATCAATTGTGGGATGATCATACAACTCCGGTTGGAAATAGGTCCCGGTTGCCAGAAAAGCGCCGCAACCTTGCCCCAATTTGTCGAGCCCTACGCGTTGGCCAAAGCGCAGGAACAAACCGCAATCGGAATTGCGCTGGCTGTCATTCTCATCCGCCCATTTCAATACATCTGCCCAAGTCTTGTTTTCAAGCCAGCGATCAACCGAGCAACCCAACCAAGTAGATTCGAGCCATTCTTTCTTCCAATACTCCAGAATTGCAATGGCGCGCGTGACATCCGAGAGAGTCGGAGCACACATCACTCCGCCCGGAATCATAAAGCTGGAATGTGGCCATTGACCGCCAAACAGTGCGTACACCTCTACCGGCTTGCCGGAGAGAGTGACGCCTTTCTCATAGCTTGTGCCCACAAAAGGCGCAAACCGCCGGACACATTCGTCGTATTCCTTCGCCTTGGCGTAGTTCTTGTTGGTGAGATCAATGGCAAACAGGGC
>Ga0182012_10001413_pt1 | contig 26328 bp, 26 predicted proteins | sample 612S2SmetaG_FD_120486 | JGI IMG/M metagenome (GOLD analysis project Ga0182012, IMG submission 120486) | Permafrost microbial communities from Stordalen Mire, Sweden - 612S2S metaG | ecosystem: Environmental > Terrestrial > Soil > Wetlands > Permafrost | place: Sweden: Stordalen | collected...
GGTCGTATAAAGCCGCTGGTCCGTGATGCTGTCGCCATAAAACACCACGCGGTCGCCGTCATGCAAATAGAAGCCGTTCTGTGCCGGGCCGCTGCCCACAAGGACGCACGCCAGTGCGAAAACTCGCCAAAAAGCCATGCGGACGAGCTTACATCGTCCCTGCCTGCGCACCCGCTTGCCTGATTGCCGGGTTCCCGCGCGATAGACTTTTCAGCAGACCTATTCACATGCGCCTTGTCATCCTCCTCGCCGCCTTCGCCGTCAGCGTCTCCGCCCAGATTACATATCAGGCGGAACGCCACCTGATCACCTTCCAGACCGCCAGTTCCACCATGGTCCTGGGCGTGAACGAACGCCATGAACTACAAACCCTCTACTGGGGCGCTCCCGTGCCCGGCACGATCGACTTTGGGGAAGCCCACTCCACTCCAGACCGTTCTTCCTTCGACCCCTCCCAGACCCGCACGCGCGAAGAATTCCCCGGTTGGGGCGGCGCGCGCTACTATGAACCCGCCGTCAAAATCACGCGGGCGGACGGCGATCGCGACGTCGTGCTCAAAGTCCGCGCCATGAACATCACGCCCACCGCCGCCAAAATCGGATTGGAAGACAAGGACGGTGTCGCCGTCGATCTCCTCTATCGCATCTGGCCGGAACTGGGCATCATCGAGAAGCATTCCATCATCCGCAATGCAGGCAAGCAGAACATCAACGTGGAATCCGCGCAATCCGGCGTCTGGTACATGCCCCCAGGCGATAACTACCGTTTGACTTATGTGTCGGGACGCTGGGCCGCGGAGGACCAGATCTCACGCGAACCGGTCCATCCCGGCGCTAAGGTCCTCGAAAGCCGCCGTGGCAACACCAGCCACAACGCCAACCCCTGGTTCATGATTGACGACAGCCACGCCACCGAAGAAACCGGACGCGTGTGGTTCGGAGCTCTCGCATGGTCCGGCAACTGGCGCCTCTCGATCGAGCAGACCCCCTATAACCAGGTGCGCGTCACCGGCGGCTTCAACACCTTCGATTTCGCCTATACGCTTCTGCCCGGCATGTCTCTCGAAACCCCCGCCTTCTACGGGGGCTACTCCGGTCAGGGCTTCGGCGAAGCATCCCGTATGCTGCATCGCCTGGAACGGGAGGAGATTCTGCCCGGTGGCGTGAAATCACGCCTGCGTCCCGTCCTTTACAACTCCTGGGAAGCCACAACCTTTCATGTCGACGAGCCCGGCCAAAAAGCCCTCGCCGCGAAGGCCGCTTCCCTGGGCGTCGAGCTGTTCGTCATGGACGATGGCTGGTTCGGCAAACGCAACAACGATCACGCCGGTCTGGGCGATTGGTTCGTCAACAAGGCCAAGTTCCCCAACGACCTGCAGCCGCTCATCGGCGAAGTCAACCGGCTCGGCATGGATTTCGGTCTCTGGGTAGAACCCGAAATGGTGAATCCCGATAGCGACCTCTACCGCGCGCATCCGGATTGGGTGCTCAATTTTCCGAATCGGCCCCGCAGTGAGCTGCGCAATCAGCTTGTCCTCAACTTAGCCTTGCCCGACGTCCGCGACTTCATCCTCGACGCCCTCGACCGCCTCGCCACCACTTACAACATCAAATATTTCAAGTGGGATATGAACCGCAGTTTCAGCGAACCGGGGTGGGATTCGGCGTCCCCTGTCGTTGGCCTCAAAATGCCCGGCACTCCCGACGATCAGAAGAAAGTCTGGGTGGAGTATGTTCGGAACTACTACGACATTCTGCAAAAGCTTCGCGCCAAACATCCCAAGCTCGAAATCGAATCCTGTTCCGGCGGCGGCGCACGAATCGACTTGGGCGTTCTCAAATATGTGGACGAGGTCTGGACTTCCGATAACACCGAGGCCTTCGACCGTCTTCGCATTCAGGAAGGCTTCAGCTACGCCTATGCGCCGAAGATTATGTCCTCCTGGGTGACGGACGTTCCCAACATGAACGGCCGCTCCACGCCCCTGCAATATCGCTTCCTGGTCGCCATGCAGGGCGCGCTCGGCATTGGCGCCAATCTGAATAAGTGGGCCGACGCCGATTTCACAGTGGCGAAAAGCATGGTCGCGCTGGATAAGCAGATTCGCCCCACCGTCCAAACCGGCAATCTCTACCGGCTGATGTCGCCGCGCGACGGCGATGTAACTGCGAATGAATATGTCGCCCAGGATGGCAAGCAAGCCGTCTTATTCGCCTTCCGCCATTCCCAGGAGTATGATCTGCCCGCCCCCACCATCTATCTGGAAGGTTTAGATTCGCGGGCCACCTATACGGTCACCTATCTCGGTGATCGTACGGAACAACATACCGGCGCATATCTCATGCACAACGGCCTGGATTTGAACCTCAAAGGCGACTACGCCAGCACCGTCGTAGTGCTGAACCGCGACCATTAAAAGGGCCCGTTAAGGAGCAACCGCCGCGAAATACCCGCGCTGCGTCTCCACGCGCACGCCCTTTCGCATGCACACTACACGGAGCTTGTGATACTTCCCATCGCCGCTCGGCGCAGCATAAGCCAGTTGATACCGCGCGTGGTTGCCCTGCAGCGATTCGCCGACCGCCCTCGCAACTTCGCCGCCCGTGTAGAGCCGTCCACCCGTAAGGCTGGTCAACTTGATCAACGTGTCATTCGCTGTTCCAGGGTCGGCAGGCGGCAGGGTGCCGTCACGAGTCACGTCCACGCTGTTCAGAACCGTGTCGCTCTGTTCCAGCGCATTGCTGAAGTGTCGCAGGAACGGCGTATAATCCAGGGTCTGGCCCTGCCGGAATTTCGTGTAGTCGCTCGTGCATTTCCCCGCTAGATAGCCCGCAAAGGGTGCGTCGGGCACCCTCATTGCATTCAAGTAAAGCGGCCCGCGCACTCCGTTTTGCGGGCGACTTACTTAGAAGCTTCCCGAGCCTTGCGGGAACGAAATATCCTGACACCCGTAGGGGTAACGGACCCAGGTCGGCGATCCACCCGAGATCCAGATCAGGCTCTTGGGACCCTCGATCTTGGACAGCCGGTTTCCCAACTCATCCAGCGTCCGGAAGGTAGTCGCCGTGCGAACACCTCCATCCTTGTCTTCGCGCGGCCTGAGACTGGCTACTTTCTCCATGGCCTGATCCATCAGCGCGTGAATGCGTCGCGTCCACAGGCCATCGCTCGCCGGAGTCGGCGGAAGCGCATGCACATGAATCAGGCTGCCATCGTTCGCCAGAATATAGAGATAGATGGAATCGTTCGCGCCGAGCGGCGCCAGGGTTTGGTCAATCAGGGTGGCAAGGAATTCGCGGTGCCCCGGCGCCGAATTCAGCAGATCGAGCAGAATCAAAGTCGCGGGCGCGGATGGCTCCGCGGCGTTCGCCTTGAAGGAAGCGATCGGCTGAAGCTTCCCCTCGTCGAAGATCTGAAAGTCGGCGCTGGTCAGGTCCGTGACAGGCTGCCCTTTCGCGTCGAGCGCCGCGATATTCAAAACCAGGTCTTTGGTGGTTACGGGCGAGTTGGCGCCCGTTGAAGGAGCCGCGCCGGACAATATGGCACAGCCAAGAAGCGTAAACGCGGACAGCGATTTCAGAACTTGGGTGGGCAATTGATTGACCCTCCTGTTCAAGAGTATACCGAGCGGCCGCTCCGAGGCGGAGAAAGTCGCGCGAATGGTTCGATCAGCCGGTTTTTCGGCTGAACTAATGACTACGACTCCTTCACCTCAAAATACTGATCCATCGCCGGTTTCTCCACCCTCTGCACCTTACCGCTCGGCTTCGGCCAGGTAATCTCCACCCAGTCGATCTTCTCCGCTTTCCCCGCACCCAAAACCACCCTGGGATCGTGCGAAGAGAGATAACTCCCGCCGCTATTCTTCATGGTGGACCGAACCACCCCGCCCGCCGACCATCGGATTCGCGCCCCAATCGCATCCCGATTGCACGTCGCGCCCTCCAGCTTCAGTCCCACCCAATGGTTCCCCACATCGCACTTATTCTGCAGCAGTACCGGAGCCCCGCCATTCGTCGCAATCAAAACATCAATCAACCCATCGTTGTTGAAGTCTCCCGCAGCTAGCCCGCGAGCCGGATACGACTTACTAAATGCCGGCCCCGCCTGGTTACTCACATCCACTAACTTGCCGCCTTCCTGATGAAACAGTAAAACGGGCTCCTTATACTTCACCTGCGCCGAATAATCCTCAATCATGTCGTCTGGATGGCCGTTGGCCAAAATAAGGTCCGTATTCCCGTCATTGTCGTAATCGAAGAACTTCAACCCCCAGCCACTTAGAAGACGCGTCGATTGCGCCACGCCGTTCTGCCGCGCCACGTCCTTGAATCTCTCGGTCTTCATATTGCGATAGAGCGAGAACATTTCCTGGTCCACGTTCGCCACAAATAGATCTTCATAGCCCGAATTGAACACATCGGCCGCATCCACGCCCATGCCGGACCGCGCCTGTCCGTTCTCGCTGTAACCGACTTCAGAACCGAGAGCGCTCTCTTCCCACACCCACTTACCCGTCTTCTTGTCTTTGCCGCGATTGATAAACAGAAAATTCTGCACCGTATCATTGGCGACGAAAAGATCCATCAACCCATCGTTATTGATATCCGTCGCTACCACGCCCAGCCCCTTACCCAGCGCCCGCTCGATATCTGTTCCCATCTGCGTTTGCGTAAAGGTCCCGTCGCCGTTGTTGTGATAAAGAAAGCTCGAAGTGGGCCGGAATACGCGGGGAATACAGTAATACTTACGCCCCAGTTTGTTGTCGCCACACGCCAGATGTTCCGTCTTTCCGTAGTCCACAAAACTACAAAGAAACAAATCCAGCTTCCCGTCGTTGTCGTAATCGAACCAGACCGCGCTGGTGGTCCAACCCGGCGTCTCCAGCCCGGCTTCCTTCGTTACATCGGTAAACGTACCGTTCTTATTGTTCTTGTAAAGAATGCACTTTCCGTAGGAAGTGACAAAGATATCCGGCCATCCGTCGTTGTCATAGTCACCCACCGCTACGCCCATCCCAAATGTTTCCGGGCCGCCGCCCACCCCGGCCGCATCGGTGACGTCGGTAAAGGTGCCGTTCCTGTTGTTCTTATACAGCGCGTTCTTCAGCGGGGTCTTTGGTTTGAAAAAATCCGACGGCCCGCTGTTCACCAGAAAGATATCCATCCACCCGTCGTTGTCGAAATCGAGGAACGCGCAGCCCGGTCCCAGCGTCTCCGGCAGATACCGGGCGGGCGACATGGCGTTGTCGTGAACCCACTTGATCCCGGATTGCGCCGGCGTAATCTCCTCGAACAAAGCCTTCTGGCCGCCCGCCGTGGATCCCAATAGCGGGGCCCCAGCCATCATCCAAAGCCAATCGCGACGCGAAATCATCTACTTCACCTTACGCCAGCGCGGGCGCTCCACTTCCGGCAAGAACACGGTCAGCAGCCCAATCGCCGGCAGGAACGCGCAAACTTGATAAACAAACCCCAGGCTCGTCATATCGGCCAGTTTCCCCAGCACCGCCGCGCCCAACCCGCCCATGCCAAACGCAAACCCGAAGAACAATCCGGAGATCAACCCCACCCGTCCCGGTACCAACTCCTGTCCATAAACCAGAATCGCGGAAAACGCCGAAGCCAGAATCAGCCCGATCACCACCGTCAAAACACCCGTCCAGAATAAGTTCGCATGCGGCAGGATCAAGGTAAACGGAAGCACTCCCAGAATCGACCCCCAGATTACCGCCTTCCGGCCAATCCGGTCGCCCACCGGCCCCCCCACGATCGTTCCCACCGCAACCGCGCCCAGAAACAGAAAGAGGTGGATCTGCGCGTCCTTCACGGACAGATGAAACTTACCCATCAGATAGAACGTGTAGTAGTTTGTCAAACTGGCCAGATAGAAGTACTTCGAGAAGACCAGAATGCCCAGAATCGCGATGGAGATCGCTACGCGTCTCGACGTGAACGGCAGTTTGCGCTCCGCGGAAGACGCGGCATGCACCGGCTTCCCCGCGATCGTCCGCCGGTACCATCCCCCCACCCAGGTCAGAAGACAAATCGCCACCAGCGCCAGAATGGAAAACCAGCTGATGCTCCCTTGTCCCCTCGGCAGCACGATATAGGCCGCCAGCAGCGGCCCCAGCGAAGACCCTACATTCCCGCCAACCTGAAATACCGACTGCGCGAGCCCATGCTGGCCCCCGGAAGCCAGCCGCGCCACCCTGGAGGATTCCGGATGAAACACCGACGAACCCACGCCCACCAGCATCGCCGCCACCACCAGTGCGCTGTAACTGGAAGCTACCGACAAAAGCAGTAGTCCCAGCAAAGAGAAACCCATGCCAATCGGCAGAGAATAGGGTTTCGGATGCCTGTCCGTGTAATGCCCCACCAGCGGCTGTAAGAGTGACGCCGTCGTGTTGTACGCCAATCCAATCAACCCAATCTGACCAAACGCCAAATGAAACGAAGCCTTCAGAATCGGATAGATCGCCGGAATCAAAGACTGAATCGTGTCATTCAATAAGTGGCAGACGCTGATGCCCGCGAGAATGGGCGCAACCGCCCGCTGTGCCGTGGTTTTCTCAATGGTCGGCGTCAAACTAGCTTCCCCGTGTGATTCATTTTCTTCTCCAGCCGCGCCGCCCGCGCCAGCAGCCCTTCGCTCACCTCATGAGAGAGCGCCCCGCGCGTCATCTCCAGCGCCATGGCGCAATTCTTCTCGCGATGCTCATAATATTTTGCCAGTTCCTCATAGGCGCGCACGCGGCACGCGTTCTTGCAGGTGACCAGTTCGGCGAACAATGCCACCGCCGCGGCCTCATTGCCCTGTTTCTTCTCCAGCATCGCGATCTCAAAAAGCGCCGGAAATAGCAGACGATCCGGCATCCCGATCTCCACCGCCCGCCGCATCAATTGAGTCGCTTCCGGCACCCGCTGCTGCGCCACCAGCCATTTGGCGAGCCCCAGCAAATCCGCGCCATGCCGCGCCTCCACCCGAGCCGGATCGCGAAACGTCTGCGGCACCAGCGCCATCAGGCAGGCCAAAGTCACAATGTCCATCGCATTGTGATGCAGAATCGGAACCAGGCTCAGCGCCCGCTGCGTCCGAACGAAATCGAAGTAGTAATGCGGAATCAAGTCGCCGGGCAGATCGCCATGCCGCTCCACACCCAATATCTGGTGCTCCAGGTAAGAAAGCCGACAGTTCTCCAGCCTCAGCTTCCACAACCGCCGCGAACCGGCCAGCAAATCCAGATGCTCCATGTGCGCAAACGGATGCCGCAGGCGCGACATGGTGTAGCGCGTCTCCAGCAGCGGTTTATCGAAGGTCTTCCCGTTATAAGTCACCAGCACATCGAACCGCGCCAGATACTCACTCACCCGGGCGAGTTGCGACTTTTCTTCTCCAAAATCGCGCATGAAGAACTGCCGCACGCGAAACCCGGTCGCATCGATGCTCCCGATCCCCACCAGAAACGCATACGTCCCGCTGCCTCCCATCAACCCGGTGGTCTCGGTATCGAGGAAGGCCCACTTCGTGGGATGCGACCGTCCAATCGTCCCGTCCGAAATCGCTTCCAGCAGATCGTCCGGCAGATCGTTCAAATCGCCGATCGAAATGCTGCCATGCCTCTTATGCCGCTCGTACAGCTTTTCGGTTTCAAAGTGTTTTCCAAACGCCGTCTCCACCACGTCGCCGGAGAGAACCGTCTCAATCCGTTCCGCATGCTCGGGCAGCCTGGGGGGCGCTTCATAGGCCAGACGGGGCCGCGCCGCCGCGTACTTTTGGTCGATCCCCGCCACCTTCTGGCGCAGGAAAGCGAGTTGTTCGGCGAGATTGCCCAATGCGTCCCCCATCTTCGCTTTTTCTTTGCCTAATATACTAAACAGAACTTGAGAGCCCGTCTCTTCTTTGCCACTCTATTTATGGCGCTCCTCGCAGCGCATCTCTGCCATGCTCATGTTCTGTGGGCGGAAGAGACCCTGCCGCTCGCCGCAGCCGGACAAATGCTGTTCGGCAAAGCGCTGTACAAGGGCATCTGGTTCGATAAGCCGCCGCTGGTTCCGCTGATTTACCTGCTCTGGGGTGCGAGGATTGGGTTCGTTCTTCGTTTTTTCGGCGCGCTTTACTGTTTCGCCTGTTGCGTGGTCGCGTGGCTGTTTGCCCGCGACGCGTGGGGACGCCGGGAAGCCTTCTGGGCCGCCGGACTCCTTGGCTTCGCGCTTACGTTCGACACACCGTCCGCCGTTCTGCCCCTCGCGGCCGATCTGCTGCTGGTGCTCCCGCACCTTGCCGCCGTATACCTCGCTTTTCGGAAGCGGCCTTTCTGGAGTGGGGTATGCGCCGGAGTGGCCTTCCTCACCAACGTGAAAGGCGTATTCGTCCTGGCCGCCTGCGTCCTGTTCGCCTGGCCCGCCATCCCGTCTCTGGCGATTGGGTTCGTTTCGCCGCTTCTTCTCGCCGCCCTTGTGCTCCGCACAACCGGGGCGTGGGCCGCCTATATCGATCAGGTCTGGATCTGGCCCGCCATCTACGCCGGCAACTCCCCTATTTCCAATCCTTTAGCCAACGCGGCCATCCGCACCATGAACTGGGTCGGCTTCCATTGTGCATTGTGCGCGGCCGCTATTTGTGCACAATTCTGCACAAAGGAGCGCTGGCGCTGGCTCGCGTGGGGGGCCCTTTCGTTTGCCGCCGTCGCCCTGGGAATGCGCTTCTATCCGCGTTACTTCTTCCAGCTTCTCCCGGTGCTTGTGCTTTTGGCCGCCCGAGGCTTTTGTCAAATGCGCCCCAGCCCGCGATGGGCCGTCCTCGCGCTCCTGCTCATCCCACTCGTCCGGTTCGGCCCACGCTACCCCATCCTCGCGCTAGGTCTCCAACCCAACTGGCCAGACCTGGCAATGGACGCCGACTCCCAAGCCGCCGCGCGCCTGATTCCCGCCGGTTCAAAGACCCTCTACGTTTGGGGCTACCGTCCCGAAATCTTCGTCTACACGCACCTCGAAGCCGCGTCGCGCTACCTCGACTCCCAAGCCCTGACCGGCGTTCCGGCTGACCGTCACCTCGGCCAGTCCACACCTGTCGCGCTGCCTTCCACGGCACAGGCTCGTGAGGAACTCACGCGCTCCAACCCGGATATCATCGCCGATGGCCTGAGCCTCTACAATCCCGCGCTCGCCATGCAGAACTACCCGGACCTGCGCTCCTGGCTCGCCCACTACCAGGAATTCGCCCGCACCCGCACCACGATCCTCTACAAACGCGTCACCCGCTAAACTCAATCCATGCGCATCGCCGTCACCGGAGGCGCCGGATACATCGGCAGCCACACCGTGCTCGAGCTGCTCGATCGCGGCTATGAAGTCATCGTCATCGACGATCTTTCCCACGGCTATCGCCACAACGTTCCACCCGGCCTGCTCCGCGAAATCACCCTCAGCGATACGGCGGCCGTGAAAGCTGCGCTCGCCGAGAAACCCGTCGACGCCGTCATCCATTTCGCCGCCTTCATCTCCGTCGGCGAATCCATGCAGCGCCCCGAACTCTACTTTCAAAACAACACCTGCGCCTCGCTGTCGCTGTTCACCGCCATGCTCCAGGCAGGCGTCAGAAAGCTTGTTTTTTCTTCCACTGCCGCCGTCTACGGAATGCCCCAATCCGTGCCCATTCGCGAAGAGTTCCCCTACGCCCCGGTCAACGTGTACGGCGAATCAAAAGTGATGGTGGAAAAGATACTCGATTGGTTCGACCCCATCCATCAGTTCAAGAGCGTCTGCCTGCGCTACTTCAACGCTTCCGGAGCCGATCCGCAAGGCCGCCGCGGCGAGGAGCACCAGCCCGAAACCCACCTGATTCCATTGCTGTTCCGCGCCATCGAGACCGGCGAGCCGGTGAAGGTGTTTGGGGGCGACTACGCAACGCCCGACGGCACCTGCATCCGCGATTACATCCACGTAACAGACCTGGCGCAAGCTCACCTCTTCGCGGTGGAGCATTTGCTTGCCGGGGGCGCATCGGAGAAATTCAACGCCGGAACCGGTAGTGGTTTCTCCGTGAAGCAGATGATTGAGTCTGTGGAAAGGGTAACCGGGAAGAAAGTGCCTTATGAGATCGGTCCACGCCGCGACGGTGACCCGCCTGAACTGGTCGCCGATTCAGGCAAACTCCAGCGTGTCCTCGGCTGGAAACCTCGGTTCGCTCAATTAGACGAGATTGTGCGCACCGCCTGGAATTTCGAGCGATCGAGAGTTATTTCCCATTAACAGCTGACGGATGCACGTCCCCGGCAAACCAATGCCGGATACCGTCCGCTGCCTTCTCATCGCGCCCGGCGGTCACCAGACCAGCCAAAATTACGGCCGTCATGAAGATGACCATCGGGATGCTCCGATCAATGGCCTTTGCTTTCATGCTGGATTAAGAGCACTTAACGTGCCAACCACGCACAAGTACCGCCTATACTAGAGAAAGGTCCACCAAGTGTCAATTCGTACCTCCTTGCGGCTGTTCGCCCATTTACAACTGCTTCCCGTTCTTGAAAGCGGGGAAGAGACCCTCGTCGGCGGCCAGGCCGTGATGGAGGGCGTGATGATGCGCGCGCCGCACAGTTATTGCGTGGCCGTGCGCAAACCAAATGGTGAAATCGTTACCGAAGAAATGCCGGTTGAACGCATGTCCGAGAAGTACCCGCTCTTCAAGTGGCCCGTGCTGCGGGGCCTCGGCACGCTGGGTCAGGCCATGGCGCTGGGCATCCGCGCGCTGAAGTTCTCGTCGAATGTGGCGCTCGATGGCGAGGCGGCCGAAAAGGGCAAACCCGTTTCCAATACGGTCCTCGCCGTGAACCTCATTTTCTCCCTGGCATTCTTTCTTTTCCTTTACAAGTTCGTTCCGCTGTTCCTCGCTACCGCCATCGGCAATCGCGTGCCGGCCCTGCATGGCCACGTGATGTCGACTTTGGTGGACGGGGTGATTCGCATCGCTATTTTCCTCGCGTTCCTGTTTCTGATCTCGCGAACGAAAGACATCCGGCGGGTCTTTGAGTATCACGGGGCTGAGCACAAAGTGGTGTTCAATTTTGAGTCCGGCAAGGAAGTTACCGTGGAGAACGCGCAGAAATTCCAGACGTGGCATCCGCGGTGCGGCACCAGTTTCCTGCTGGTCCTGATGGTGATCTCGATGCTGGTCTACATGGTGATACCGTTTGACGGGTTTACAGCCAAAATACTTTCGCGCATTATTTTGCTGCCTGTCATCACGGGCCTCAGCTATGAGCTGATCCGTTTCGCGGCCAAACGACAGGGCACCTTTATGGCATGGCTTACCGCGCCCGGGTTATGGCTGCAACGCGTGACCACCAAGCCGCCTTCGGATGAGCAGGCCCAGGTGGCCATTCATGCCATTGAAAAGGCCATGAACCTGGAGCGCGAACAGGGCGGCGAACTCGTCATCGCATAATAGAGACGCAGTGCAATTCTCAGACAAACTGGACCAGATCGAAACTCGCTTCGAGGAGTTGACCGCCCAACTGGCCGACCCCGTCGTGATCAACGATAGCGACGCGTATCGCAAGGCGGCCAAGGCGCACAGCGCTCTCACCGAAGTGGTTTCCAAGTATCGCGAATGGAAGAAGGCTTCGAGCGAGCTGGAAGAGTCTCGCGTCATGGCCGCGGATAAAGACCCCGAGATGCGGACCATGGCCGCGGATGAGGTTCTTCGACTGGAACCTCTGGTGGTCCAGATCGAAGAAGAGTTGAAGGTGCTGCTGCTGCCGAAGGACCCCAACGACGAGAAAGACGTGGTGCTCGAGATCCGCGCCGGCACCGGTGGGGACGAAGCATCTCTCTTCGCGGCCGAAATCTTCCGCATGTATTGCCGGTTCGCGGAAACGCAGCGCTGGAAGGTGGAAGTGACCTCCTCGAGCGAGAGCTCCGTCGGAGGATTGAAGGAAGTTCTGGCGCTTATCTCGGGCGTCCGGGTCTATTCCAAAATGAAGTACGAGAGCGGCGTCCACCGCGTGCAGCGTGTGCCGGAAACCGAAACACAGGGCCGCGTTCACACCTCGGCCATTACTGTTGCGGTGTTGCCGGAAGCGGATGAAGTGGAAGTCAAAATCGAAGACAAGGACATCCGCATCGATACGTTCTGCTCGTCGGGTCCCGGCGGACAGTCGGTGAACACCACGTACTCAGCTGTGCGGGTAACGCACCTGCCCACCGGGCTCATCGTCAGTTGCCAGGATGAGAAATCGCAGATCAAGAATAAGGCCAAGGCCTTGCGCGTGCTCCGTTCGCGGCTTTATGAAATCGAGATCGAGAAGCAGCAGGCCCAGAACAGCGCCGACCGTAAGACCATGGTGGGAACGGGCGACCGCAGCGAGAAAGTCCGCACGTACAATTTTCCGCAAAACCGCGTGACGGATCACCGCATCGGCATGACCATCCACCAGTTGGACCTGTTTATGCAAGGGCGGATCGAAGCGCTGCTGGACGCGCTCACCACGTTCTATCAAACAGAAAAGCTGAAGCAACAGGGCGAAGCGGCCTGACTACTTGGTCCGCGTGACGGGCCGGACGGCCAGGTGCTTATAGACCTCGCGCTTCGAAATTCCACGCTCGCGCGCAATGGCCTTCATCGCATCCATGCGCGATAAGCCGCTGCCGATCTGGTTAGCCATCGCCGTCTCCATCGGCTCAGTCGGCTGCGCGGGTCGGTTTGATTTGCCCACCAGGAGCGTAATTTCGCCCCGAATGGAATCGCGGCTGCGCAACTGATCCCAAATCTGGCCCGCTGTACCCCGCAGAAATTCCTCGTGGATCTTGGTCATCTCGCGCGCCACCACCACCGGGCGTGGACCCATCACCCTCTCGATATCCGCCAGCGCGTCTAAAATGCGGTGCGGCGCCTCGTAGAAAATCAGCGTCGCCTTCTCGCCCTTCAGCGTTTCCAGCAGGTTCGCTCTTTGACCCGATTTGGCCGGAAGAAATCCCAGAAACTGAAACGAATCCGTGGGTAGCCCCGAAGCAGCCAGCGCCGTGACAGTCGCCGACGCGCCAGGAATGGGCCGCACATCGATGCCCGCCTCAATGGCCGCGCGCACCAGACGGTAGCCCGGATCGGAAACCAGCGGCATTCCCGCATCCGAAACCAGCGCGCCGGATTCCCCCGCCTTCAGCCGGTCCGCCAGTTCCTTGGCCCGTTCCAGTTCATTGAAATCGTGATAGCTCACCAGAGGCGTCTTGATTTCAAAGTGATCCAGCAGCTTGCGCGACTCGCGCGTATCCTCGCACGCGATCCAATCCACTTCGCGCAGCACCCGAACCGCGCGGTAGGTCATGTCTTCGAGATTTCCGATGGGCGTGGCGACCACGAACAGAGTGGACATTTTGGTGGGGAAGAGCACTTTTAGTTTAGCTGAATCCGGTGAGGACGATGCCACGTTCTTCAACCACCCGGCGTACACCCGGAGACAGCAGCGCGTCCAATTCGCGCTGGCGGCTTTCCTTCAGCCTCGTGTTGGCGGCCTTCAGTTCGTCGCGGCAGAAACCGGGGTGGCACATGAATTCGGTGAAGCCCTCGGGAACACGGCGCAAGGCTTGTTCCAGGTCCGCCGGCCCAATCTGCCCGGTCAACGCAAAACCCATGAAGCGGTCCGTGATTCTGCAGCCCGCCAGCGTTCTTTCAAACCTTCCCCACTGCGTGCGCATCAGCAGTGCGGCAACGAATCGGGTGGCGCCGGGCCGTCCGGAAGGTTCAAAATCAAACGGCCTGCGGACCCACTTGATTCCGAACTCCCGCGCCACCTGCGCGACCGCCTTGAGAACGGGTGGCAGCAGATGCGTGTGCTTGTGCGTATCGAGATGCGTCGGCTGAATTCCAGCGGCCCGAATTTTCCGTACCTGAGCGGCGAACTCTTCATAGGGCGACAGCTTCTTCGAGGCGAGCGCCTGAAACAACGGAACGAATCCCCCAGGCAAACGGCCGCCGGTAAGAGCCTCGCCGCCGATCAGCGTCAAATGGCATCCGATATCGAGCGTGGGCGTCTCACCCGCCAGACGAACCGCGTGATCGAACGCGTCACCATTAGCCATCAGCGTGGTGGACGTCAGAATGCCATGACGATGCGCTTCCACAATTCCATCATTCACGTCGGTCGTGTATCCGAAGTCATCCGCGTTCACTGCCAGCCGGATCAAGTTCGAATTGTAGCGCCTGTTCATGGCATGATGGATTACCCACTAGGGACATCATGGACATCATCACCCGACGGGATTGGTTTTCGACCTGCCTCGCGATGGCGGCATGGCCCGAACTTTCGTCCGGCCAGCCGCCGCGTTTTGAAACTCTGGATTCAGCCACGGCGGCTGAGATCGAAGCCATCACCGCGCAGATCATTCCATCCACCGGCGGTCCCGGCGCTCGCGAAGCCGGCGTCATCTATTTCATCGACCGCGCGCTATCGACCTTCGCTGCGGATGACCGCGAGACGTATCGCACCGGTATGGCCGAACTCCAGAAGAGACGCAAGGCGATGTTCCATGACTCGACCACTATCGCTTCCCTGTCCGACCAGCGCCAAATGTTACTCATCCGCGCCATCGAGAAATCCGATTTCTTCGAACTGCTTCGGACCCACACCGTGATGGGCTTCCTTGGGAACCCCAGCTACGGCGGCAATCGCGACAAGGTGGGGTGGAAGCAGATCGGCTTTGAAGATCAGATGACTTACCAGCATCCCTTCGGCTACTACGACATCCCGGGCAACGAGAAATGAGCGGGACGACTTTTCCGACAACCGACCCGGTCGACTTCCTGGTGCTGGGCGCGGGAGCGGCAGGTGGCGTCGTGGCCAAAGAGCTGGCCACTGCCGGATTCAGCGTCGTGGTGCTGGAACAAGGCCCTTACTTGCGCGAGAAAGACTATTCGCACGATGAAATCAAGTACGCCGTTCAGCCGGGCCTCACCAACGACCCCAAGGTGCAGCCCATCATGTACCGCCGGTCCGAAGCCGAAAAAGCCCGGCCAATCAAGGCCATCGAATACGGGCGGCAGGTGGGCGGCGGTAGCGTTCATTTCACCGCTAATTACTGGCGCTTCCATGAAAGTGACTTCCACGAGCGCAGCCTGTTCGGCGAGGTAAGCGGCGCTTCTCTGGCGGACTGGCCCGTAAGCTACGCCGATCTGGAACCCTACTACACCAAAGCCGAGTACGATCTGGGCATTTCGGGGCTCGCCGGCGCGAATCCATTCGAAGGGCCTCGTTCAAAGCCTTATCCGCTTCCCCCGATGCCCGTCAAGTCGTCCGGCGTCTTGTTCGAGCGAGCCGCGAAGAAGCTGGGCCTGCATCCTTTCCCGGCCCCGGTTGCCATTCTTTCCCAGCCCTATCAAGGCCGCGCCGCTTGCGTGAATTGCGGTTTCTGCGAATCGTTCGGCTGCGAGGTGCGCGCCAAATCGAGCACGCTGGTGAGCGTGATCCCGACGGCGGAGAAGACGGGCCGCTGCGAGATCCGCCCGAACTCGTACGTGCGCAAGATCGAGATCGACGATGCCGGGCGCGTCACCGGCGCAGTCTACTTCGATCGGAACCGCCGCGAGACCTTCCAGCGAGCCAAGGCGGTTTTCGTTTGCGCCAACGGCGCGGAGACTCCCAAGCTCTTGTTGCTGTCAAAATCGAAACGCTTTCCCGCGGGGCTTGCGAATTCGAGCGGCCTGGTGGGCCGGTACCTGATGTGGGATAACGGTGGCTCGGCGCAGGGGCTGTTCGATCACCCGCTGAACGAGTACAAAGGGATTCAGGTCACCCGGCTCATTCACGATCACTACGAGGCTGACCCAAAGCGCGGCTTTTACGGCGGAGGCGCCATCGACGCACGCTTCGATTACTACCCCATTAGTTTCGCGCTCAGTGGATTGGCCCCCGATGCGCCGCGGTGGGGCAGGGAATACAAAGAGATGTTCACTACTTACTTCAGCCGCACTATGACGCTGCTGGCGCATACCAGCTCTCTCGCGCAATGGAAGAATACAGTTACTCTCGACCCGGAGACCAAGGATGCCTGGGGTCTTCCCGCCCTGCGTATTACTTTCGACCACCACGCCGATGACATCGCTGCGATGAAGTGGGTGATGTCGAAGCAGATCGAGTTGCTTCAGGCCGCCGGCGCGCAGAAGGTCTGGAGCCAGTCGCTCGAACTCGCCGACAGCATGCCGAGCCGTCACCTCATGGGCACCTGCCGCATGGGCAACGATCCGAAGACTTCCGTCGTGAACGCGCATAGCCGGACGCATGATGTTCCCAATCTGTTTCTAGTGGATGGCAGTAACTTCGTCACCGCCGCGAGGCAGCAGCCCACCGCGACGATTCAGGCGCTGGCGTATCGGGCGGCCGATTATGCGATTGGCGCGGCGAAACGCGGGGAATTAATTTGACTCCATTCTTTAGACCTTCTCCTAGATAACGCCGCAAGTGGTGATACTCTCCGTCATAGAGAGGAGTTGAGCTTATGCTTCTACTCGCCGCAACGCTTCTGTTTTTTCCGCACTACGAAATCACGCGCGCGCCTGATGTGACGGCGTCTCTGTTCAGCGCCGCAGGCGGAGAGATTCGAAAGTTCGGCCTTTGCTGGCCGCGCAATCGTAGCTAAAACAACGCCAGCTTAATCCGCAGGAACTTCTTGGGATTGGCCCGCACATCCTTGATCAACGCCTGGGCTTCCTTCGTCGCCCCATTCAGCGAATCGTAAAGCGACGAATTCACCATCAACTGACCTACGGTGCCCTGCCCGGCGTTGATGTGATCGATCGCCGTATTCACCTTGGCCGCAATGGCGTCTACCTGATGGATGAGTTCGTCATCCGTCAACAGCTTGCCGGCCGTACCCTTGCCCGCATTCAGATTGTCGAGCATCGTGTGGGCTTCCTTCAAAGACGCGCGCGCCTCATCATAAAGCGCGTTGTCGTTCAGCAGTTTGCCCGCCGAGCCATGCCCCTGCTGCAGTTGCGCCAGCATATCATCCAGCCGGTGAATCGGCTTCTCAAAGTCCTGATACAAATCGTCCTGATAGATGAGCTTGCTCATCGTGCCGTGGCCGGTGCGAATGTCATGCACAATCTGGTTCAGTTCCCCAGCCGTTTGGTCCACCTGCTTGTAAAGCTTGTCGTCCTTCAAAAGCAGTCCGACGTTGCCCTGGCCGCTATTGATATAGCTCAGCAGCGAATCGGCCTTGCCTACAATGCCTTGGAACTGCGTGAGTATGCTGGCCGTCTGCGAAAGCAACTGCGGAATGTCGGTAACGGCCTCGCTGGCGATCTCACTATCGTCGGTAACGTGCTCGGCGCTCTTGCCCTTCTCGATATTGATAAACTTGTCGCCCAGCAGATTGGCTGCGCTGATGCCAGCCACCGAATCCTTGGGAATCTCATCCTGGTACTTGGCCAGGATCGCCATGTCGATCTCGATGTAGCGGCGAGGATTCTTCTCGCCCGTCAGCCGGATATGCTCAATATCCCCCACAGGAATGCCGTTCAGACGCACGGCGGAGCTTTCCGCCATGGCCGCGGAATCTTCCATGAACGTGCGCAGATGGATGCGCCGCTCGAAGAATTTGGTATTCGAAGTCAGCAACAGAATCAGTGCGCCGGCGATCAGCAGCGCGGCCAGCGCCAATAGACCGACGCGTAACTGAGACCAGCGAACTCGATTTGGCGATGGCATTCGTTCAGTCTCTTTTCACGAACTTCTTGACATATTCATCGGTCGAGCTTTCCAGCTTTTCCTGAACACCTTCAAAAATCAGACGCCCTTCCTTCAATACCATGAAGATGGTTTTGGCGGCCGCCTTCTCATCCGGCACCAATTGACCATCTTCCGGATTGTAGCGGAAATTCGCCACCAGGTTGCCGTCCTGATACCGGTAGGTGACTACCATAGCCGTGGTATTGTCCACGTCGCGCTCCTTGATAATCAGCGCCATGATGGTATACGCGGTAATGGGATCCAGCCCGGCGGTGGGCGAATCGTAGAGCAACAGCGGCGGTTTGGTGGCGACTGCCCTTGCGATCGCCGCCCTGCGGCGCATGCCGCCGGAGAGCTCCGCCGGCATCAGTTTCAGGGTCTGGCCGAGCTCCACAAAATCCAGAGCTTCCTGAATCCGCGCATGTGTCGCGGCCATGTCCACCTTGGCAGCCTTCTTACCCGAACCCTTCACATCCCGACGGGTCAACAGAGGATAACCGACGTTGCGTTCCACATTCATCGAGTCAAACAGCGCGCCCTCCTGAAACAGAACGCCCACGCGCTGCCGTAAATCGAAAAGGTCCCTCTCGGCCTTGCCCTGGATCTCCTGATCGAAAAGGGAAATCTTGCCGCTGCTCGCGCAGTCCAGCCCGATCGCCGTCTTCAGCAGCACGGTCTTGCCGCTGCCGGCGGCGCCCATCACGATCCTGGTTTCCCCTTCTTTCAATTCGAAGCTCACATCTTTCAGCGCTTCCAACTGATCGAACCGCACCGTGACATTTTCGAACCGCAGCATGCTTTCCGGCATCGCGTTACGTGGAACTGACGAAGATCTTGGTAATGATCGCGGTGAGCACGAAAATCCACATGGATGCGGTGACCATGGCCTGGGTCGTGGCTTTGCCGACTCCCTGCGTTCCGCCCGTTGTGTTCAGGCCGTAGTAGCAGCCCACCAGCGAAACGGCGAAAGAGAAAATGAAGGGCTTCAGCAGCCCCTGAACCACGTCGCTCCACTCCAGCGCCTGCCAGGTAGTGGTCCAATACTGGTGCGCGCGCAGATGATAAACGAGGGCCGAGACCACGTAGCCGCCCACCATGCCGATGAAATCCGCAATCACGGTGAGGCAGGGCAGCATGATGGCGGTGGCAATCATTCGCGGGGTGACCAGCTTCTGGATCGGGTCGATTCCCAGTGCGCGCATGGCATCGATCTGCTCGGTCACTTTCATCGATCCCAGCTCGCTCGCCATGCCGGAGGAGTTGCGCCCGGCAATCATCAGAGCGGTGAGAACCGGCCCCAACTCACGCACCAGAATGATGGACACCACTTCGCCGGTGCGCTCGGTCTGACCATACTGCCCAAGTGCCCGGCCCATCTGGAGGGCCATCACAATTCCGCTAAAAAAGCCCGTGAAGACGGCGATGGTGAGGCTGCCCACGCCGATGGTGTCCATCTGGATGAGGATGTCGTCCCAGTAATGAGGGCGACGCCAGATATTCCCGATCGCTTGCCCGGCCAGCGTCGTGAAGTCCTGCAGCCCTTGGACGGGTCCTTTGAAATAATCCAGCAAGGATACACGATGCTAACATACAGACCGTAAATGAAAGGCCTAACCGATATTCCGGGTTTGCGTGTGGGGCACGCATCCGATTTTGATGCGTTAACCGGGTGCACGGTGGTGCTTTGCAGTTCCGGTGCCGTGGGCGGCGTGGATATTCGTGGGTCCGCAACGGGAACGGTGGAGATTGATACGCTTCATCCGGGCCATATTGTGGACAAAGTCCACGGCATCGTGCTCGCGGGCGGAAGCGCTTTTGGTCTCGAAGCCTCCTGTGGCGTGCGGCGTTATCTGGAGCAGCACGGCATCGGCTTCGATACCGGCCTCGCGCGCGTTCCCATTGTCCCTGGCGCGATTCTGTTCGATCTGGCAATTGGGAAGCCCGGCGTCCGGCCGGGGCGCGAGATGGGCGAAGCCGCGGCCGCCGCGGCGTCTGAGCAGGCTGTGCAAGAGGGCTGCGTCGGCGCCGGAACCGGCGCCACCGTGGGCAAGCTCTTCGGCATGAAGCGCGCCATGAAGAGCGGCATCGGCTCTTTCACGGTTTCACTTCGCGATGGCGTGATGGTTTCGGCGCTGGTGGCCGTGAACGCCTTGGGAGATGTGCGTGATCCGCGGACCGGCGCGGTCGTTGCCGGCGCCAGAGTTTCCGAAACCGGAAAGGAGTACGTCAATTCTGAGAAAGCCATGCTGGAAGGCGCGGCCGGCGGCTTCCGAAATACGACGTTAGCGGTGGTGGCCACGAACGCTCAATTGACCAAGGTGGAAACCAATAAACTGGCGGCGCTGGCGAGCATCGGTGTTGTGCGAACCATCGCGCCGGTGAATACGATGTCGGATGGCGACGTAACCTTTGCGCTTTCGCTCGGAAGCGCGCGCGTCAATGTGGATGTGTTGGGCGTGGCGGCCATCGAAGCCGTCGAGCAGTCGATTCTGCGGGCGGTTCGGCTGGCGCGCGGCATGGGCGGACTGCCTGGGCTATCGTTCTAAATATGCGCTCATTTGCCACTGAGCCGGTCAATCTATCCAGGCTGCCGTCGTTCCGCGCCGAAAGCTTCCCTTACTCCGGTCCCCACCCCTGGCTCGACCAGCCCGATGCCATGGACCGCATCGACGCTAAGCTGCAACGCGGCGAAATCACCGAAGAGCAGGCCCGCCAATGCCGCTTCTGGAATGCGAACGGGTACATCATCGTCAAAGACCTGGTGGAAAGCGAGATCTTGGACAACGTCTGGGCGGCGTACCAGGGCGCGGTGGATTCCGGTCGCATTCCACTGCCGGCCGAGCCCGCTGATCCGGATGACCGCTATCCCGGACGCTTCCTGAATCCCCATAAGAAGCTGGCGCAGTTCTGTCGGATACTGAAGCACGAAGCTCTTCTCGGGTGGATTCAACTGCTCACCGAACGCCAACCAAAAATCCTCCAGACCATCACATCGCACAAGGGTTCCCAGCAGGGGATTCACTCCGATTCGATTCACATGACCACTTATCCACTCGGCTATCTCACCGCCGCGTGGGTTGCGTTTCAGGACATTCACCCCGATTCCGGGCCGCTGGTCTTCTACCCCGGAAGCCATCGGCTGCCGTACGTGTTTAGCAAAGATGTCGGGCTCACCGAAGAGGAATATCAGGCGCGCGGCTACACTTCCTATCACGAACGGTATGAGCCTTACATCCGCCGTCTGGTGGAAGATCATGGAATTGAGCCGCACTACTTTCACGCTCGCAAGGGAGACACGCTCGTCTGGCACGCAAATTTGATTCACGGCGGTTCGGCGCGCCGCGACATGTCGCGGTCCCGGAGGGCGCTGGTGGTGCACTTCTTCGTGAAGGGCGCGTTCGTCTATCATGACCTGGCCGCGGCGAAGTCGCGCCAGCAGTACCTGGGGACGTGCCTGCTTCGCGATAAACGAGGCAAACGGAGCATTCGTGGCTAAGGAAAGGGCTAGCGACTGGTTTTCCGATACCGATCCCAAAGCGCTCGAAGTGTTTCTCGACCTGCAGCGCAAGATGTCGCCCTCTGAAAAGTTGGAGCGAGTCTTCAAAGCCAACGCCATGATGCACTCGCTGGCGGACGGACGTCCGGCGTCTCTACCCGGATGCCGATGACCGCGAGGTCTTTCTGCGCGCCGCCGCGCGTCGCCTGGGTCCCGATCTGATGAAAAAAGTCTATGGTTGGACGGACGGCGCGTGATCGATTCGACCGAAGCGCTTGAGCTACTCGCATCCATCTTCGATCGATTCGGGATCGAGTATATGGTGGGCGGCTCGGTCGCCAGTTCCATCACCGGCCTGTGGCGCGCAACCCAGGATATCGACATCGTCGCACGCGTTCCGCCACACCAGATTCCTATCCTCGAAAAGGCACTCAACGGCAACTTCTATACCGACATGCGAGGCCGGGCTTTCAACTTAATCCACTACGCTTCGAGCCAGAAGTTCGATATTTTCCCGGTTCTTGTCAACGCCTATTACGAAGTGGAGTTCTCCCGTCGTCTTGTAACGGAACTGCGACTCCCCGATGGTCGGGTTCTGAAGATTCCGGCGGCGACGCCTGAAGACATCATCCTTGCAAAGCTGGTTCGGTATCGCGATGGTGGATGCGTCTCGGAGAGGCAGCTCAACGATATTCGCGGGGTTCTCTCCGCTCAACCCGGGCGGCTCGATCTCGAATACCTGCATACGTGGGCGTCGCATCTCGGCTGCACCCCACTCTTGGATATGGTCCTTAATCTCTGACCTTATAAGCCACGCAATCGATCTCCACCTTCAAGCCGGGCATCGCGAACTGGCACACCACCGTGGTTCGCGCCGGCTTGGCGTCCGCGAAAAACTCCGCGTACACCTCGTTCATCGCCGCGAAATCCGCGCCATCGGAGAGGAACACGGAACACTTCACCACATCGGCGACGGTCGCCCCAGCGCCTTCCAGCACGCGCTTGATGTTGGCCAGCACCAGCGTCGTTTCGCTGCGGATGTCACCCAGGGTAAGCTGCTGCGTCTCCGGATCTACCGGAACCTGGCCGGATACGAAAATGAAATCGCCCGCGCGCACCGCGGGTGAGTAAGGCCCGCGAGGAGCAGGGATGCCCGCCGGGCTCAATCTTTCAATCATCTAGTGACCCTCCGCTTCCAACAATCGTTCCACCTCGATGGCCGCCATGCAGCCCGCGCCCGCCGCCGTAATCGCCTGACGGTAAATGCGATCCTGCACGTCCCCCGCATGGAAGACGCCGGGGATGTTCGTTCGCGCTCCGCCATGCGAAACGATGTATCCGTCTTCATCGGTATCGATCTGCCCGCGGAACGGTTTCGTATTCGGAATGTGCCCGATGGCCACGAAAAAGCCGTCTACATCCTGCTCCCAAACCTCGCCCGTAGCCACGTTACGCAGCTTCACGCCGGTCACCGTCGCCTGCTTCACGTCGTAGATATCTTCGACCACCGTATTCAGCAGGAACTTGATCTTAGGATTCGCCTTCGCGCGATCGATCATGATCTTGGAAGCGCGGAACGAATCGCGGCGATGCACCAGCGCCACTTCCGATCCGAACCGCGTCAGGAAGTTGGCCTCTTCCATCGCCGAATCGCCGCCGCCGGTGACCATGATCTTCTTGCCGCGATAGAAAAATCCGTCGCAGGTGGCGCAGGAACTCACGCCGTGGCCGATCAGCCGCTGCTCGTTCGGCAGCCCCAACCAGCGCGCGGAAGCGCCCGTCGCGATAATCACCGTCCGCGCTTCTTTCCACTCGCCTTCGATTTTCAGCCGGAACGGGCGCGCGGAGAGATCGGCTTCCTCAACTGCGCCGTGCACGTATTCGGCGCCGAACCGCTCCGCTTGCTTGCGGATATTTTCCACCAGGTGCGGGCCGTTGATGCCTTCCGGAAACCCCGGGAAATTCTCCACTTCCGAAGTGATCGAGAGCTGGCCGCCGGCGTCGTAGCCCGACACCACCAGCGGCTTCAGATTGGCGCGCGCCGCGTAGACGGCCGCGGTGTTACCGGCGCAGCCCGAACCGACAATGACAACGTTATGCATGGATTACTTTGACCTGATCGAGAAGTTCCAATGTAGCATTTGGACATGGCCCGTCCGGACTGGTTGAATCGCAATGTGATCGGAATGACGGTCACCAGTTTCCTGTCCGACGCCTGCCACGAAATGGTGCTGGCCATTCTTCCCGGCTTCCTCCCGCTCATCGGAGTCACGGCGGCGGCCCTGGGATGGATCGAAGGCGCGTCCGACGCGTTTTCGAGTTTCCTCAAACTCGCCGCCGGCTGGTATTCGGATCGCATCGGCCACCGCAAGCGCCTGGTGGTGGCGGGCTATTTCTTCACCGGAACCGGGCTCTCGCTATTCTCGATCGCGCACTCCTGGCCCATCCTGCTCCTGGGCCGGATGGTGAGTTGGTTTGGCAAAGGAATGCGCGGATCTTTGCGCGACGCGATGCTGTCGGAATCGGTTGACCAGGCCGCGCGCGGCAAGGCCTTTGGTTTCCATCGCGCGGGCGATACGCTGGGGGCCATCGTCGGTCCGCTCGCCGGCGCTGGACTCATCGCGATTCTGCCCCACCAGCCACCCGACCACTCCTTCCGTCTTCTCTTCGTGCTGTCGCTGGTTCCCGGACTCGCCGCGCCGGTGGCATTCGCTCTGATGGTGCGTGAGGCGCGGAAGAGCCCGGTTGCGAAGCCAGGTCTCTGGGGCGCTGTTGTGTCCTTGCCCCGGGCATATCTGCGGTTTCTCGCGGGGATCGGCATCTTCGGGCTAGGCGATTTCTCGCCGACCCTTCTGGTGCTGGCCGCGGCGACGCTGCTTCGCCCTCGATACGGAGCGGTTGCGGCTGCGCAATTCGCAGCCCTGCTGTATGTACTTCGTAACGTGGTCTACGCCGCGGCTTCCTATCCCATTGGCGCGCTCAGTGATGCGCGCGCCAAAACGCGCATTCTGGCCGCCGGATTCGCCATGGGAGTTGCGACGGCGGCCCTAGCCAGCGCGCTGTTCGCGAAAGCAGAAGGCGGTTTTCCCGCCCTGGTTCTCCTGTTCACGCTCAGCGGGACCTTCGCGGCCGCGCAGGATACGCTCGAAGGTTCGGTCCCGCCAGAGTTCCTCACGCCGGAAACGCGTGGAACCGGTTTCGGCATGCTGGGCGCGGTGAATGGCACGGGCGATCTGGTGGCAAGCGCGCTGGTGGGAACGGTATGGACGGCGGTTTCGCCCTCAGCCGCGTTTGGATCGGCGGCGGCAATTATGGCTGTCGGGGCACTGTTAACGGCTGCGGTTCCGTCACCACGGACGTGAGCTCACCGATTCTACTTATCGTATTGCATCGCACCCACGAAATTGCCTTCGGTGTCGTTGAAGTAGACCCCCGTTCCGACGGTGGGGATGTGGAACTTGGCCATGGTGATCTTGCCGCCGGCGGATTCGATGGCCGCGATGATGGGGTCAATGGAGTCGACGCCGATGGTGCATTCGAAACCGGTCATCCCCGTGCCGTTGACCGGATCGCGCCGCGCGTGCAGCAGGCCCTGGACGCCGGGATCTTTTTGGTCGCCGGTGTGAATGAGGTAGAAGTCTGGCGGTCCCCACGGCTCGAATCGCCAGCCAAATACCTGTTCGTAGAAACGGCGGGCGCGGGTGACATCATCGGCGGTGATTCCAAAACTCTTCAGGTTGTTAGGCATACCGGCAAGTATATGGGGACACGTCGGTGTCCCGCTTGCGCTAAAGTGACAAGAAATGTCGCAAACGCGCCAAAGGCTGACCGTGGAGGACGAGGCATTTCTGGCTGTGCGGTCGATGGCGTGGAATTACAGCAGCCGGTCTGTAATTGAACTGCACCGGCACGCATGGCATCAGCTTCTTTACGCCAGTTCGGGCGCGATGACGGTGCATGCGGGGCGGCTCTCCTGGATGATTCCGCCGGGCAAAGCCGTGTTCATTCCGGCCGGTTGCAGCCACTCGATCCGGATGTGGGGCGAGGTAGCGATGCGGTCGCTGGCGTTTCCGGTGGGACTGGCAGAGACGCGGCTTTTGGGAGACGACGAGTGCCGCGTGCTCTCGGTGACGCCGCTTCTGCGCGAGTTGATTTTGCGAATTATTTCGCTGCCGGCTTTGGATTCGCGCGTGGACGAGGACCGGCGGTTGCTCGCTGTTTTGCTGGACGAGATGCGGGCCGCGGCGGTAGAGCCGATGATGCTGCCCCTTCCCGTGGATTCTCGCGCGCTCGCGGTGGCCGAGCGAGTGCTGTTGAATCCGGGGGACGACGAGAGACTGGACGGGCTTTCACGGCGCTGCGGCGCGAGCCGTCGAACCATGGAGCGATTGTTCCGGTCGGAAACCGGGATGAGCTTTGGGCTGTGGCGTCAGAAGGTGCGAATGCTGGATTCGGTGCGTTTGCTGTCGGAAGGGAAGTCGGTGACGGATGCGGCGCTGGATACGGGCTATGCCAGCGTGAGCGCGTTTATTGCGGCGTTTAAGGTGACTTTCGGGTGTACGCCGGGAAGGTTGTAGCGCTGGCAGAACGAGCGCATTCAAATGGCGGAGCCTTTAGTTCGAAATGGAAGCGATGAAAATCGTCCCGGAGGACGCGCCGACGCCGCTCGCCCCGCCGTACCTGGTTGTTCCGTACAGATCCCCATTCGCGCCCTGAAAAAGCGCGCCAGAAGGGTTTGCCCCATTCGCGCCATCAAAGCTCGATAGCGCGCTCACGGCAACCGTCGCGAAACACAGCGGCAAGAGCGCGGGCACGCGGCTCCAGCGGCGAATCCTGCTCAATAGACGCACGCCCTCAATCCGATTCATCCGTGGCTTATAGGTAAATACCAGATTTTCGCCGAACACAATCACTCCGTACCTCAATCTCCCAAGCACTCAACAACTTGCGAAAAACCACCCCTCCCAGCCGACAATTCCACTGCTACGGTGAAATCAGCAGGGAGCGCCGCCTCCTTGCCCAAAACTCAAGGAGAAAAACATGAACCCAATTAACGAACGAAACCGAACCAACGCCCAAAAAAGCTCTGGCCCACGCACCCCTGCA
>Ga0182012_10001414_pt1 | contig 26328 bp, 26 predicted proteins | sample 612S2SmetaG_FD_120486 | JGI IMG/M metagenome (GOLD analysis project Ga0182012, IMG submission 120486) | Permafrost microbial communities from Stordalen Mire, Sweden - 612S2S metaG | ecosystem: Environmental > Terrestrial > Soil > Wetlands > Permafrost | place: Sweden: Stordalen | collected...
AGCGGCATTTCGCGCGGCCGCCGCCGAACTGGAAATTGAGGGCAAACCGGATCTAAATGTGTTGTTGTCGCTGCCTGGGGTGGCCGGAAACGGCAACAATGGCGAAACGAAGCAGTTGGACGCTACATTTCAGCCGCTGCTGCTGGCGGCGCTCGCGGAATGCCTGGATGGCTTGAATGCGGTGCGCGAGCGCGAAGGCGCGGAGTTGCGCAAAGCGCTGCTCACGGAATTGTCGGCGATTGATAAAGCGCAAGAGGAAATTGCTCTGCTGCGCTCCCTGGCGATGCCGTACCTTTTGGAGCGGCTGCGGGAAAAGCTGAACGAACTGCTCAACGGCGCCGGCGTAACCGAATCCCGGCTGGCGGAAGAAGCGGCGCTTCTGGCGGACCGCTCGGATATTGAGGAAGAATTGACGCGCCTGAGCATTCATGCGCAGGAATTGCGGCGCATCGTGGAAGCCGGCGGCGCGATCGGCAAGCCGCTCGACTTTTTGCTGCAAGAAATGAATCGCGAAACCAACACTACTTTATCGAAGAGTTCTGGCGCGGGCGAAGCGGCGTTGAAAATCACCAATCTGGCCTTGGCAGTGAAAGCGAACATTGAGCGGATTCGAGAGCAAGCGCTGAATCTGGAATAAATCATTAGAATAAAAAGCGAAACCTGTGACAACGGTATTTATTATTTCGGCCCCTTCGGGCTCGGGAAAATCCACGCTGGTGGGGAAGCTTCTGGCGTGCGACCCTGGGTTGCGGTTTTCGGTTTCTTATACAACTCGTTTGCCGCGCGGCCATGAAAAGCCCGGTGAAAGCTACATTTACATCACCCGCGAAGAGTTTGAAAGGCGGCTGACGAACAACGAGTTTTTGGAGCATGCGGAGGTTTTTGGCAATTATTACGGCACAAACCGGGAGATCTTGCGGCAGGCGCAAAATGAGGGGAAAGACCTGATCCTCGACATTGACGTGCAAGGTGCGAGACAATTGAAGGAGCGGCTTCCCGAGGCGGTGTCGATTTTCATTCTGCCGCCGTCGCGCGACATATTGGAGCAGCGCTTGCGGAGCCGTTCCGAGGACGCCGAGGAAACGATTCAGCGGCGCTTGCGGGACGCGGCGGGAGAGATTCGGAATTACCGGCAGTATGATTATGTGCTGGTAAACCACAGGGTGGACGATTCCACTTTGACGCTGCAATCGATTGTGCGAGCCGAGCGGGTGAGGCGAATCAGAATGGAAGAGCATATCGAACCCATTCTGCGGAGTTTCGAGCCAAAGCCGGCGGGGTTATTTTAGGTTTACGGAGATTATTGATGGAAAGCAAACCCAGAGTGAATGCGATGCACAGCATCCCGGACGATGTGGATGCCAGCACGTACCGGTTTATTATTGTTTCGGCGAAGCGCGCGCGGCAGTTGCAAAACGGCCAGCGCAGCGTCTTGCCGGCTACCAATAAGAAGCCAACCACGCTAGCAATGGAAGAGACGCGGCGCGGCTTGGTGCCGTATACCGATCTCACGCAAGAAGAGGCGCTGCTCGCCCTACAAGCCCAGCAAGACGCAGCCGCCGCGGAGTAACCCGGCCCGGGCATGAGGATCGTTGTTGGGGTAGGCGGCGGTATCGCGGCGTACAAAGCAGCGGAATTAGTGCGGGCGTTAGGCCAGCGCGGTCACGACGTGCAGGTGGTCATGACCAAGGCGGCGCAGGAGTTCATCCAGCCGTTGACGTTTGCGGCTTTAACCGGCCGCAAGGTAATCACCGGACTTTTTTCCCAGGACAGCGGGCAAGACACTTTGGCGAGCGCGGTGGAACACATTGCGGTCGCCCAAGAGAACGATTTGCTGGTAGTGGCACCCGCCACGGCCGATCTGCTGGCGAAATTCGCCACCGGCTTGGCGGACGATTTCCTGTCGACGTTGTATCTGGCGTTTACCAGCCAAATTGTCTTATCGCCTGCCATGAACGCGGCCATGTGGGATAACCCTGCCACGCAAGCCAATGTAGAGACCTTGCGGCGGCGGGGTTGTGCGATTATTGCGCCGGATGAAGGCTGGCTTGCTTGCGGCGTGGTGGGAGCCGGCCGCTTGCCCGACCCTCTGCGGATTGCCGACTATGTGGATTCGCTCGGGCGCGGCAAGAGCGATTTCGCCGGCGAGACGGTTCTCATCACTGCCGGACCAACGCAGGAAGCGTTGGACCCCGTGCGCTATGTGAGTAATCGCTCAAGCGGCAAAATGGGCTATTCGATTGCCGAGGCGGCGATGCGCCGGGGAGCGCGCGTCATTCTGATTTCAGGACCGGTTCATTTGCCCGCGCCGCCGCATGTGGAAGTGATTCCAGTGGTCACCGCGGCCGAGATGCGTAACGCTGTGTTCGCCCATCTGGAGCCGGCGACGATCATTATCAAGAGCGCGGCGGTATCGGATTACTACGCGGCCGAGGTGCCGGAGCAGAAGCGCAAGAAGACGGCGACGCGGCTATCTTTAGAGCTTGATCCGACACCGGACATCTTGGCGGAACTGGGCCAGAAGAAGGGCGACCGGCTGCTGATTGGCTTCGCCGCCGAAACGGAAAATCTGATTGAAGAAGCGCGCCGCAAGATGAATGCCAAGAAGTGCGACATGCTGGTGGCGAATCTGGTATCGGCCAAGGGACTGGGCTTCGAGTCGGACCGCAACGAAGTGGATATCATTTCGCGGAGTGGCCAGATTGTGCATGCCGGGCCGGCGGATAAGAGTGAAATCGCGCAACAGATTCTGGATCAAATCGCCACGCTTCGTTTGAACCTGCGGGCAGTAGATGCGACGGCATGACTCCGGCACAGATACGCGACTACTTGAACTACTACCGTGACTTGGGCATTGAAACCATCTACCGGGCCGCGCCGCCGCTGGTCCAAACGGCCGCTGTCGAAACCCCTTTGATCATGGCTGAGAAACTCGCACTGCCAAGCTTGAGGCCGGAGGGCGACACGCTCGGCAAGATCAGGGAAGATATCGGCGATTGCAAGCGCTGCCGCCTGTGCGAGGCGCGGAACAAGATTGTGTTTGGCGCGGGCAACGAAACGTCGCCGCTGGTGTTCGTGGGCGAAGGGCCGGGCGCGGATGAAGATGAGCAGGGATTGCCGTTTGTTGGGCGTGCCGGACAGTTGTTGACGCAGATGATCGAGAATACGGCGGCGAAGGAAGGCATGAATATCAAGCGCGCCGACGTTTATATTTGCAACGTGGTGAAATGCCGGCCGCCGGAGAACCGCACGCCGCAACCGGATGAAATGGAGATTTGCGGCCAGTTTCTATTCCGGCAACTGAAGACGATCAACCCGAAAGCGATTTGCGTGTTGGGCGCGACGGCGATGAAGGCTTTGCTGAATACCAAAGAGGGCATTACCAAGTCGCGCGGTCAGTGGCACAAGTGGCACGATATTCCGGTGATGATTACCTATCACCCGTCGTATCTGCTGCGTCAGTACAATCAGCAGGCGAAGCGCGAGGCTTGGGAAGATTTGAAGACGCTGCTGCATTTCGTCTATGACTAAGCGCGCGTATCCTGGTTTGTTTCTCAGCTTTGAAGGCACCGATGGCAGCGGCAAGAGCACGCAGCTGCGCCTGTTAGTGGAACGTCTGCGGCGGGAGGGTTTCCCAGTGGTTGAAAACCAAGAACCAGGGACCACGCATATTGGAAGACAAATCAGACGCATTCTGCTCGATCCGGCGCACCAGGAAATGGCGGGGATGACGGAATTGCTGCTGATGTTCGCCTCGCGGGCGCAGGCGGCGGCGGAGATCATCCGGCCGGCGCTTGAAAGAGGCGATATCGTAGTGAGTGATCGCTTCACCGATTCGACGCTTGCCTACCAGGGCGAAGGGCGCGGCCTTGGTTTTGATACCGTGCTGGCGGCGCACAAGCTGGCCTTGGGCGATTTGCTGCCGGACCTGACTATCTGCATGACCATCGACGTAGAGACGGGCTTGGGGCGCGCACACCAGCGAAATTCGGCCAACGACGAGCAGGACAACGAAGCGCGGCTCGACCGGCAATCGTTGGAGTTTCATCATCGAGTAGCGGAAGGCTACCGTAAGATTGCCAAGCTGGAAGCCAAACGCTTTCGATTGGTGGCGGGCGATGGCGAACCGGATGTTGTGGCCGAGCGTGTTTGGCGCGAAGTGGAACCGTTTTTGAAAGATAGGTAAATGAGCGCTTTCCCCGATTTTTACGGCAATGAAGCAGCTGCACAAACGCTGCGGAAGATGATTGACGGCGAGCGCATTCCGCAAACGATTCTGTTGAGCGGCCCGGAAGGCGTTGGGAAAGCTACGCTGGCGCGGCGCTTCGCGGCGGCACTGCTGCACGACAGCAGCAAGATCGAAGAAGACGACCTGAGCTTGCCGCAGCATGCCGACGTTATGGCGGAACGCGACAAATGGACCGCCGATAAGCGCGCCGACGATCCGTTGCTGTTCTCGACGCATCCGGATTTCATCACTTTTTCGCCCGACGGACCCTTGCGGCAGATTGCGATTCATCAGATGCGGGAGCTTCGCGAACGGGCGCAGTTTAAGCCGCTGGCGGGAGCGCATCGCGTGTTTCTGATTGATCGTTTGGACCGCGCCAATGAACAAGCTGCGAATTCGCTTTTGAAAGTCCTGGAAGAGCCCCCGGAACATATGGTGATTTTCGCGACGGCGGAAAACTTATACGATTTGCTGCCCACGATTCGCTCGCGTTCCGTGGTACTGCCATTAGGCAGACTCTCCGAAAGTGAGATGCTGGCATTCGCCAAGGCGCGCAATCTGGCGGAAGCGGCGACCCGCGTGGCGCTGGCGGAAGGCAGCCCTGGTATCGCGGCCACGCTTGATTTAGAGGTATTTCGCGAGCGGCGAGCATTAATGCTGACAGCGCTGGAATATGGCGCCGGGATAGCGCAGTTCGCCGATTGGGTACAAAATTCGGAATCCTTCGGCAGCAAGAAAGCCGAAAAGCTGGACTTATATTTGAAACCGGCCTATGCTCTGCTGGAAGAGATTCTGGGCGTCATGCAAGGGCGAGGCGCAAGCCGGCAGCGCGATATTCAGCAAAGGGTTACGGCCATTGCGCAGCGCGTGAATTTCGAGTGGCTGGAGCAGGCGGTGAAGGGCATTGACGAGTTGGCCATCATGGTGAAACGCAACATACAAAAAGTGGGAGCCGTTGACGCTATGATTATTAAATTACGTAACTACTTGGAGGCAGCAGGCACCTATAGTTAACAAAGCTGCGCTACAGCCGAAAAGCGAGTGCGGTACTATCCAAGAAACACACCTGAGGCCAAATGATAGAAGAGAGGCGTTTGGATTCGCTAGCTAGAAAACCGATTCGGGTTGCCGTTGGAGGGGACGTAAAACGTCCGCCGGCCGCCAAGAAGAATACACCACCCGATCAGACGAATGCGGAGCAGTTTTATTACTCGAAGCAGATGCAAGGCAAGACCCGCATGATGGTCGTGCTGACCGACGGCGAGCAATTGGAAGGGGTCATTGAATGGTATGACCGGGACTGCTTGAAACTCAACCGGGAAGAGGCGCCGAACTTACTGCTGTTTAAACACTGCATTAAGTATATGTACAAAGCCGACCCGGAGTGAGAACGGCGTGCGCTACTTGACAGTGGCTTTGTGTTTGAGCGCCAGCCGGTAAGCGCGGCGTTCGGCCGCTTCGTGCCAGCGGCGTTTTTCTTCGTCCGTTTCAGGAACGATCGGCGGCAGGACAACGCGATTTCCTTGTGGGTCGACACCAACGAAGGTCAAATAGGCGGAGGACGTGTGCCGCAAGCCGCGCGTCCGCAGGTTTTCCACCCAGACCTTGACGCCGACTTCCATCGAAGTGCGAAAGACACGATTGACTTGCGATTTGAGCAGTACCAGATCGCCCAAGTGAACGGGGTGAAGAAACGTCATCTGGTCTACGGAGGCGGTAACAACGGTGCAGCGCGAATGGCGCGCACCGGCAATTGCGCCGCACAAATCCACCAGATGCATGACGTGGCCGCCGAGCATGTTTCCCAGGAGATTCGTCGTGCTGGGCAGGCAGAGTTCGGAATATTCGGATTTGGATTCGCCCACCGTGCGAACTTCCAGCGCGTCGTTGGTCTTGGGTTCGATGGACATGGGCGAATACTAAGCAGGATAGCGCTGAAGGTAACTGCGGCAGAAAGCCAGCAATTGCGCCCGCTGGCAGTTGTCGGCAGGATCAGGATCGAGCCGCTCGGAGCCGATCAGAAAGGTAAGCGGATGCCATGACACAGGCGCATAAAGCGATTCTTCCACGAACAACACTTCAAGACTAGCGGCCGAGCGGCGCAGCACGTCAAAGCGGAAAGCCGAGCGGTTGTCCCCGGCCGGGAAATGCGCGCATTGGCCGCTTGCGTTGCCGTGGTTACAAAGGCGCATCCGGGTAGCGGCTTGAATGGGTAAGGGATCAAGGCCGGCATGGCAAACGCCGTCGAATTCTTCAATCAGCGGTAGCCGGGCATTAAGATGGGTCGGTTCCGCGACGATGCGCTGCGGCTCAAAATACGGGCACGGCATTAAGCATTAAGTATCGCAAGGTCAGCTAGCTTGCCGGCTTTTCGCTGGCGCGACCACCACCACCAGTTGCGCTTTTCGGCGGGTAGACGGGGATTGCGGGCTTGGGCGACGGCGCAACGGAAGGTATCGAGAACGCAAGGGTCCTGCCGGGTACGAGTTTTAGCGCAAAGGCGCTCATAAAGATCGTCACCGTCGTGCAAGGCAAGTTCGGTGACGGAGGTAACGCCGAGAGAGCGCAGATTGGCTTCGATGGATTTGCCGATGCCGGCAAGGTCGCGGAGCTGCCGCGTACCAGGAACTCTAACGGGCGAGTGGCGCATGCTCAAGATTATACGGCTGATGGCTGGCGTGTTTATCGAAGTAACTCTTCAAACCGTGCAGAATCCACCACGTTTTGAAGCCAGATTCGCGCATTTCAGACCAGGCGGCCGATTTGGAAACTCCCAGAAAGTAGATTTTGTAGAGACCGGCGAGCAAGCTTGTTCGATCGCGGCCGAGTACGCAATGCAGGTACGCAGGCTGAAATTGCGGGTCTCTGAGAGTGAGTAGAATCTTATCGACATGCTTTTCGGAAGGAGCTATCGGGGATGCGTTCATCTCGACTGACATAAATTGCATGCCGTATCGTTGCGCCTTGCGCTTCTCGGCTCCAGAGAAGAACGGCAGGAAATGAGCATTCAAAATATATTTGATGTGCTGCGATTGCAGATATTCGAAATCCTTGTCAGTCCGCGGCTTCGAGCCCACGAATACTCGAGCATCGATTTCGGCAAAATGAACCAGAGTAGTACCGGACGGATGATCGACTACTTGACTTTGAGCCGTCAACAAACCGGCAGCCGCCAGGCAGCAGCACAAGGCAAGAACGGCTGGCTGCTTCACAAAGCACTCAGGCGCCGCCAATAGGCTTTGGCGCGGGAAACATCACGGAGGATTTGTTCTTTTAAAGCGGTCGCGTCGGGAAATTGTTGTTCCTGGCGGATAAAGCGGCGGAATTGAATTTGAATGTGTTCCGGTGGCGCGCCGTCGAAGGGAGCGAGCAGGAATGTTTCGATTGTCAGTTCGTCGCCGTTGAAGGTGGGACGGGTTCCTGAGTTGGTAATGGAAGGCCACGAGCGGCCGCTGGATGGCTCCAGTGTTTGGGTCACGTACACACCGCGAGGGATAATTTGACCGGAAGGAGGCTTGATATTCAAAGTTGGGACGGTTTGCCGCGAGCCAATGCCGTGGCCTTTGACGACAGCGCCTGTCAGCGAGAAACAGCGGCCGAGCAAACGACCCGCGAGCCCCACATTGCCCGAGGCTATGTTGTGACGGACAGCGGAACTGGACACGAGTTTGCCGCGATAGGTCACGGGCGGCAGAAAGCAGGCATTGAAATGGTGGGCTTGGCCGAGTTCCGTCAAAGTAGCGGTGCTGCCTGCTTGCTTGTGGCCAAAGCGGAAGTTCTCACCAACAAAGACGGCTTGCGCATGCAGGCCTTCGACAATAATCCGGGAGACAAATTCCGCGGGCGTAAAGAGCGCCAGATGTTCGTCAAACGGCAAAACAAGTATCTGCTCGGCACCCGCTTCGCTTAAAAGACGAAGGCGATCCTCCAGGCTGCAGATTAAGGCAGGCACGCGGTCAGGCGCGACGAAAACGGCCGGATGAGGATGGAAGGTTAAAGCGGCCGGGCGAATCTTGTTTTCCCGCGCATAGGCGCAAGTCGCTTGCAATAGCGCCTGGTGACCGAGATGAACACCATCGAAGTTACCGATGGTTACGGCGCAAGGACCAAAGTGTCCCCGGGCGGATTCGATGGAAAAATAAGTTTGCGCTTTCATGCGCCCAACCGTCCAACGGGGATTTCCAAGCCATCGTAGGCGATCTGCACATTTTCCGGCAACCTTGCGGCGAGCGTCGCGTGCATGAGGTCATGCGAAATATGTGTAAAAAACGCGCGTTTCGGCTTCAGCATCTCAACCGTGCGAAGTGATTCTTCCACGGTGGAGTGCGTCGGGTGAGGATTGTGACGCAAGGCATCGAGGAATAGGACGTCAAGGCCGCTTAGCATTTCCAGACTGGCCGAGGGAATCTCACTGTGGTCGGTGAGATAGGCGCAATCGCCGAAGCGAAAGCCATGGGCTATGCCTCTGCCATGAGCCACGCGAATGGGCTGGATGTCAATGCCCGCAAGATGAATGGGATCGGCATCGAAAACGTTAGGAGTGAGCCGCGGGCGGCTCGACTCGGACGGTGGTTCATCGAAGACATATTGGAACGTCCGGCGAATCGTCACGAGCGACTCGGCGGAAGCATAGATAGGGATGTCCGTCTTCTGCATGAAATTGAAGGGGCGGACGTCGTCCAGGCCGAGGATGTGATCGGCATGCGAGTGAGTGTATAGGATGGCGTCCAGCCGATCAATTTGAAAGCGCAGAGCCTGATAACGGAAGTCGGGCGTGGTGTCAATGAGGACGCGCTGTGTACCGAAGCGCAGCAGGACAGAGGGACGGAGACGCTTGTCGCGTGGATCAGTGGATAAACATACTTTGCAGCGGCAACCGATCATAGGGACGCCGACGCTGGTGCCGGAACCGAGAACGAGGATAGAGGCGCGCTCGAAATTTTCGAGCATCTATGCGGTTTTGCTTCCCTTCCCGCCATCCGGTGTGATGATAAGAGGCCGGTCGTCTTTCTTCTCCGCGGCAGTGGGGGCGGCAGCTTTCTTCTTTAATTCGTCGGCTACTTGAACGTAACGGAAACGAAGTTCAGTCAAGCCATTTTCAATTAGACGCTGCTCTTCCGTGGTCAGGTTGCCGCGGGTTTTTTCCTGCAACATCGCGAGCATGTCGATGGAATGACTGGCGAGTGGCAGGTTTGGTTCGTTTTCTTCATTGGCCTCGCCGAAGTTCAGCAAACCCAACTGCATTTGCGTTTGCATCAGAATGGATTCCACCAGGAAGCCGAAACTGGCGGGCGGGAGCGGGAAGTCAGACGGTATTTTTGATGTTTCAGCCATACAAGATTCCATATTACTGATTTGCCGCTGTGCGAGGATCAGGCCATGAGCGCACGTTACGCGGAAGCGGGAGAGAAGTTCAGCGAATTAGTGGCGGTTATGGCTCGTTTGCGGGCGCCCGGCGGCTGCCCTTGGGACCGGAAGCAGACATTCGAGACCATTAAAAGTTATCTGCTGGAAGAAGCTTACGAAGTGATGGACGCGATTGACCGGCAAGACTGGCGGGGACTCGAGGAGGAACTGGGGGATCTGTTGTTGCAGCCGGTCTTCTTTGCCGAGATGGCGGCCGAAAACGGTCTGTTCAATATTTCAGATTCGTTGGACGCCATTAATCAGAAACTAGTGAGGCGGCATCCACATGTTTTCGGCGACGCGCAGGCTGACACACCGGAAGCGGTGAAAGTGCGTTGGGATGAGATTAAGAGGCAGGAGAAAGCGGCGCAAGGAGCGGCTCCGGCGGCATCGGTTTTAGATGGGATACCGCGCAATTTGCCGGCGCTGATGGAAGCGGACAAAGTGAGTCACAAAGCCGCCGGATTGGGGTTTGATTGGCCGGATATCAGCGGCGTGCTGGCTAAGGTTCGCGAGGAAGCGGAGGAACTGGCAGCCGCGCATGAAACAGGCGACGTAAAAGATGTTGAGCATGAATTAGGCGACTTGCTTTTCACGGTGGTGAATCTGGCGAGGCGCTTGAAAGTTGATTCTGAACAAGCTCTGAGGAAGGGTAACGCGCGCTTCCGCGCCAGGTTCGCGCATGTTGAGCGGAGAGTAACGGAGTCGGGCAAGGAATTTGGCGAAACGTCGCTGGAGCAGTTGGAAGAGTGGTGGCAGGAGGCAAAGAAGATCGGCTGTTAGATGCCGTTGATCATGGCCTTCGCCAGTTCGATACCCTGTTCCCGAGGCTGCGAGACACGCTTCAAATCGAGCATAAAGCCGTTTTCGCCTTTGCGCACGAAGAGAAGAGAATCGAATGGCCCAAAGTAGGCCTCGTCCCAAGGGCCTTCGATGCTCTTTTGCTTTTGGCCGGCAAAGAGGCTGGCAGTTTTCAGACTGATTAAGGCCACTTTGGCGGTGCCGCGAAAAACTTGCACGCCCAAGAGAGGATTATGGCCGTTCGTCGAGGTCGAAATACTCTTGGCGAGATCCTGCAGATCTTTCAAGGTTGCCGGACCATCCTTGGACGACGTCTCGCCGCTTTGGCCGCTCACTTTCTCGCTGTCTTCGCCCGGAGCGGCTTTCTCGGACCAATAGTTGCAGTACTCTTTGACATCGCCGGCATCGTTACCCTCCACACGCACAACAGGGGAATTCAGTATTTGAGCAACTTTTTCTTTGGTGATCAGATCGCAGCCTGCTTGCGTAGGTTCGTTCTTGGCGGCGCTCGAAATGGCATCGCGCAAGCTGGCAGCGTTGGTTGAGTGAGCGAGTTCTTCAACCTTACCTTTCGCCCAGTAAAGCGCGCCGACGGTGCCGGCAATACCCAGAACAATCATCCCGGCCAGGATGATGAAAACGGCTTTTATGGTGGGAGAGCCGCCTTTAGCCGGAACGTACGAACCTTGAGCACGCGGCGGTGCGGAAGCCGTTTGCGGACTGCCGCATTTGGGGCAGAATTTGCCGCCCGCTGCCATAGACGCACCACAGACTCCGCAAAAATTCGCCATTGAACTTCCTTTCGCTGCCTGCCTTCTCTTTAGATTCGCAAATTGGGCGATCAGCGTTGTAAGTTTGCCGCCACTTTCTCCATTTGGCGCATGAGGCGTAGCGTATTGCCGCCGTAAATCTTCTTGATATCGCCAGGCGAATAGCCCTTTTCCAGCAGCGCGCGTGTGAGATCAGGGAATTTCGAGACATCGTCCAGCCCTTCGGGCGCGCATTCAATGCCGTCGAAATCGGTGCCTATGCCGATGGCGTCAATACCGGCGATCTGCTTGACGTGATCGATATGCGCCACCACATCGGCCAGCGTCGCGCGCACCGGCGCGTCTTTGGGCGCGTCGGCAGACTTCTGGGAAATGAAATTGCAGTAGAAGTTGATCTGTATCACGCCGCCCTTGGCAGCCAGCGCTTTAATCATGTCGTCGGTCATGTTGCGCGGCACGTTGGTGATGGCGCGGCAGGCGGAATGCGACGCAATGAGCGGGGCTTGGCTTGTTTCCAGCGCATCGTAGAACGTTTTATCGGCAACGTGCGAGATATCAACCATCATGCCGAGGCGGTTCATTTCGTGGATGATGTCTTTGCCAAACGGCGTGAGTCCATTATGATGCTGCACTTCGGGCTTCTTCATGTCGCCGGAGGAATCGGCCCAACCATTCGTGTTGGTGTGAGTGAGAGTCATGTAACGAACACCAAGCCGGTAGTAATCGCGCAGCAGGCGGGGTGAGTCTTCAATGGCGTGGCCCCCTTCAATGCCGAGCAGCCCGGCGATTTTGTGCTGGCGGTGGGCGCGTTCGATATCGGCGGCGCTGAGTGCCAGCGAAAAGTCTTTAGGGTAGCGATGAAGGATATCCGTGTACACCGTATCGATCATTTGCAGGGCGCGGTTGGCGGAATGGTTGCCCTCGACGTACTTCGACGAGACATAGACGGAGAAGAAAATTGCGCCAACGCCGCCCTGTTTTAGGCGCGGAATATCAGTGTGATTCTTGGGCGAATTGCCGATGTCCGCACCGTCGACAGTGAAACTCGGGATGTCGTTATGGGTGTCGATCAGGATGGCGGATTTGGTAATGGCTTTGACTTCGGCGTCGATTTTATCGGAAGCTTGTGAAACGAGCGAGGCCATGATCAACACTATAAGAGCAGCACAAAATTTTCTCATTGGTTAGAAATAAGAATACAATTGGGATAGGTATGCAAAGCGTAGCAGACGAGGCCACGGGCCAAGAAAACTTACGAAGGGCAAGCTGGCAACGAACGGCGGCCTTGGTTTGCGCGATTTTATTGGGCGTCATTTTTCTGGTTTCCGGCGGTTGGAAAGTACTAGACCCATTCAAGACAGGCGAATTGCTGGAAGAAGCGAAAGTTCCGGCGGGATTCGGCACGCTGGGAGCGGCAACTTTGGGAACGCTGGAATTGTTCGCCGCGTTCTTACTTTTCGTTCCCCAGTTGCGGCGCTGGGGAGGGTTATTGGGCTCGGCTCTTATTGTTTTCTTCTTGGGCTGGGTCGGGTATTACTACAGCGCTTTGGCGGGCCAGGAATGCCGGTGTTTCCCGTGGATCAAACGCACCATCGGGCCGGGCTTTTTCATTGGCGATGGCGTGATGCTGCTCTTCGGTTTGGCGGCGTTTGTATGGTCGGCCAAGGTCGTCAGCGCGAAGCTTCCCCTGCGGGCCTTGGCCGGCTTGGTTGTGCTGGCGGGTGTGAGCTTCGGCATCAACAGCCGAATGCATCATGCCTCGCAAGTGCCGACGCCGGTGATAGTAGACGGCAAAGCGCAGAGTTTGGCTGATGGCAAAGTGTTGCTTTTTTTCTTCGATCCGAGCTGCATGCATTGCGATGCCGCGGCCAGGTTCATGTCTAAGCTAAATTGGGGCGATACACGAATTGTGGCGATTCCCACGGTTAATCCGCAGTGGGCGGATTCGTTCCTGCATGATACCGGGCTGAAGGCGTCAACCAGTCTGGAATTGGACAAGTTAAAGAAGGCGTTTCCCTTTGTTGACCCGCCGTTCGGCGTGGCGCTGGAAAACGGGCAGGTGAAAGAGACGTTCACGCAAGCGCAATTCAATGTACCGCTACCGCAGCCGGATTTGCAAAAGCTTGGATTTGTGAAGTAGCGCAAAACCACTTCAGATTATTTGGCATGATCGCGGCCAAACGAAGGCTTTTTCGCGCTGCCTACGACCTGAATCCGCAGATACGTGCCTGCGCCATTTTTCTCGAAAAATGGATCGATGGGCTTAGCGAGCCAGCGCTTCCACCCTTGTAGAGTTTGCGATACCTTGGCCTGCAATTGCAGGGTTCCATGAAAATCCAGATCGTCAGTTGCCGTGCGGTATTGCCCATGCAACGCAACGGCTGCGCCAGGCACTTCAAAGCTCAGTTGCTTGAATGTCATGACTTGATCCTCCAAGTGAAAGTCGCCGCGCATGATCGAGAAAACATCGGCCACCGCTTTGTCGCCCGGTTCGCCTTGCCCGCGGCGGCTGAGTTCGTCAATCTTGTCTTGAATATTCGCTTTGGCAAATTCGCCCCGAGCAATCTCGAACTTGCCATCGAGTCGTAGTTTATCTTGAACGCTACGTTCCAGCGCAGGGATTGAGATTTTCGCGCGCAAGCGAATCAGTCCAGACATAAACGGCTTGCCCTTCATGGCCAGCAGCAATAGATCTTCAATATGTCCGGCAGGCATGGCCACGTCGAGATTGATCGCGCGACGCGTCTTACCTTCATGCTTGATGATGGCGCCACTGGTTTGAAATTGTGTATTGAGAACGCGGGCATGCACAGGTTGCAGAACCGTGTTGCCGTTCGTGCCGTCAATGATGGCGTCAAACTGAGTTTCGAGAGGAACGCGGTTGCCGCTGCTGGTTAGACGGAAGTCGGGAACGGACGCTTTTCCTTGCGCCTTGACCGCCGACAGGGTACCGGCAAAATGTCCAGTGGAATGAAGCGTACCCGCAATGCCATTGAATACGCCCAAGTCGGCATTCGAAAAATCATAGTCGCCGTCCAGCGGAGTTCCTCCTGGGTCGTCTCCCCGCCAAGGGCCGAAAGAGCCGTTGGCCTGAATGAGCCCAGGCGGCCGCGGATTTGTAAAAGAGGCTTGATATTTCATTTGCCGGCCAAAACCGGCCGATTCAAGATGAATAATCTGCAGCGAAAGCGCAAACGGCTTGCGACCCGCCGTCTTGGGCAAAACAGTGAAGCGGGTATTGGAGAGTTCCAAGCGATCAATAATCACACTGCTCACATAAGACGTGTTTTCAGTGTCTGCCATGGCGTTATCCGCGCGCGGTGGAATGCTAAGCGTCACATTATCAAGTGCCACGCTCGAAACGCGCGGGCGAGGCTCGCGTAACTCACCCAAATCCAAATCAAACGAGAAGGATGCGACGGTAAAAAGCGGAGGCACGTCAGGCCTTCCTTGATAACGCAGGGAGAGATTGCGACCTTCCACATGAGCCGTGGTGCCGCGCCCACGGCGAAACAATAAGCCGAGCGGAGACACCGCAGGAATACGCACCTGTAGGTTTCCGAGCGTAACACTGCTATGGAAGCGCTGCTCCAGATAGCGAATCGCTTGATTGCGAACCTCGGGTTCAAATCGCGCAGCGATTCTGCGAGCAGTGAAAAACAGTAAGAGCGCCGCCATTAGCGTGAGCCCTAAAGCCAACGCGAGAAAGCCCAAAAGCTTATTAGCCATGTTGCCGTTAACTCAACGTTCTTGGCGTATCGGCCGGGCTGGCTGCAAAGTTGCACCGTAGGTCTATGAGGGCGCGCCTCGACTGTTCACCCCCTGAAAGGATCAAATCAAGATGTTGGATACGTGCTTGAAGCATTTATGTTCGAATCCACTTCTTTCCATTACTATGACAAAATATCGCGGAACAAGGAGATTTCTGCAGGGTGCTTTAGTACTGAGTTTTGCGAAAAGGTTCAATCCGCGTGCGTGGAGCCGATGGCCAAGCACGTGCAAATAGTCCTTCGGAGGTTCGATAATGAACTGGGATCAATTTGAAGGAAACTGGAAGCAACTTTCGGGCAAAGCGAAAGAGCGGTGGGGCAAGCTGACGGATGATGACTTGACGCGTATCGCCGGCAAGAAAGACCAGCTGGTTGGTGTGATTCAAGAGCGCTATGGAATCAAAAAAGAAGAAGCGCAGAAGGAACTGGACGAATTTTACAAGCTCCAGTCTGAACACGCGGCCATGAAATCACACACGGTCTAGTTCGTTTTTGAGCAGGGGCGGTTTTAAAGCCGCCCCTGGATTTTTCAGATCGTATATTTCCCCGCCGTTAGGATATGTTTGGCAATTTGTCTGCTCAGCGCCACCGTGTTTAGCGGTTCATACTTGGCCAATCTCCGCAGAATAGCTACTTGCGTTCGCAGCGTGTCTCCCTCCGCCACCGCGGCAATGACTTTGCGGGCTGAAGCTTCCACAATTTGAAGCGCTTTAGCGGCGTAATACTTAGTCATGGCAATCGCGTTCTTCGCGCTGTTCTCTCCACTGTGCGCGATCAATTTCTCAGCGCGCAAAAGACACGATTCGAAAGTGAATACTTCGATAATAGTGTCCGCCAACGCACCCATAATTTCCTGTTGATCCGGCAAGTCAGTCATGTGCTTCTGCGAGGCGGCGCCGGCCGCGAAGAGACTGAGCTTCTTGGCGCTTTCGAGCATTTTACGTTCGGCTGCCAGCGGTCCTTCCAGATCTTCACTTAGAGTTGGCCCTTCCATGACCTCATCCATAATGCGCTTGATAGCCGGCAGCAGAGGCAGTTGTCCAGCAACCGCGCGCTTCATGAGCCAGCCAGTGATGATGAGGCGGTTAATTTCGTTCGTGCCTTCGAAGATCCGGTTGATGCGTGCATCGCGGTAAGCCGGTGTGGCGGGATATTCTTCCACATAACCGAAGCCACCGTAGATTTGCACAACGTGATCAACAACCATGTCGAGCATTTCGGAGCCCCATACCTTCAAGATGGAGCATTCCACGGCATATTCTTCAATACGCTTCTGGATCTCCTTGGCAGCGCCGGGAGCATGCGCATCCACGTCCGCCAAAGCCGCATCAATCATGCCGATAGTGCGGTAGCTAAGAGACTCACCCGCATAAATGCCGGTGGCGCAATCGGCCAGCTTTTCCTGAATAAGGCCGAACTCGCAAATTGCTTTGCCAAATGCCTTACGTTCCTTGGCGTATTGCAGGCCATGCTGGAACGAAGTACGCGCTCCGCCAACGGCAGCCGCGCCTAACTTGAAACGGCCGATGTTGAGTATGTTGAAAGCGATGTGATGGCCTTTGCCAATTTCGCCGAGCAAGTTCTCCACCGGCACCCGGCAATCGCTCAAGATGAGCGGGCAGGTGGACGAACCTCGGATACCTAACTTGTGCTCTTCTTTGCCGACGGAGAGACCCGGGGCGCTCCGTTCAACCAAGAAAGCGGAAAACTTTTCGCCATCAACTTTTGCGAAAACCGTGTAAAGATCGGCAAAACCGCAATTACTGATCCACATCTTCTCGCCGTTGAGGACGTATTCCTTACCGTCGGCCGAGAGAGTGGCTTTCGTGCGGATATTCATGGCGTCGGAGCCAGAGGTAGCTTCCGAGAGCGCATAGGCAGCCACCCACTCACCGGCGGCGAGTTTGGGAAGATATTTTTTCTTCTGTTCATCGGTGCCATACCAAACCAGCGGCAGCGTGCCAATGCCCGTATGCGCGGAGAACGCAACCGAAAAACTCGCGTTCTTGCTGAGTGATTCAGCGACCAGTGCGGAAGTCACCTTATCAAGTTCCAAACCTCCGTAGGCTTCCGGCACATCAACGGCCAGCAGGCCCAGTTCACCAGCCTTACGCATCAATCCCTTGGTGACTGTAAAATTCTTTTCTTCAATCTCGGCGGCTGCCGGCAGAACCTCGTTCGTTGCGAACTCACTCGCCGTTTTCGCCGTACTGATTTGCTCTTCGGTGAAGTCTTCAGGCGTGAACACTTCATCGGCCTGAATGGATTCAATCAGAAAGCTGCCGCCCTTGGCAGCCTTCACTTTTGTTTCGACACTCGCTAACATATTTAGACCCCCCTCTGCCTTGTCATTTCAATTCACCCTTTCGAAAATCCCAGCCGCGCCCATGCCGCCGCCCACACACATGGTCACCATGCCGTAACGAGCTTTACGGCGCTCCATCTCGCGCAGGAGCGTGGCTGTCAGTTTCGCGCCGGTGCAGCCAAGCGGATGACCAAGCGCGATAGCGCCGCCGTTGACATTTACTTTCTCGCGGTCAATGCCCAGCGTCTTAATAACCGCCAAAGCTTGCGCGGCGAACGCTTCGTTGAGCTCGATCAAATCGATTTGATCGAGAGTCAAGCCGGCCATCTTGAGAGCTTTGGGGATCGCATACACCGGCCCTATCCCCATCTCTTCGGGCATGCATCCGGCATAGGCAAAGGAGAGATAGCGCAGCATAGGTTTCAAACCCAATGACGCCGCTCGCTCCTCGGACATCACCACGGCAGCAGCGGCGCCATCGGAGGTTTGGGAGGCGTTCCCGGCGGTTACTACGCCTTCGGCATGAAATGCAGGCCGGAGCTTGGCGAGAGCTTCCAAGGAAGTGTCGGAACGTGGCCCCTCATCCACTTTGAATTGACTCTCAGTTGTCTTGAGCTTTGATTTTTCATCGGGAACGGTTAGAGTCACCGGCACTGCCACGATCTCGTCGTCAAACTTTCCCGCCGCTTGCGCGGCTAAAGCCCTCTTGTGACTGGCCAAGGCAAACTCGTCCGATTCTTCGCGAGTTACACCGTAATGCTTGGCTACGCGTTCAGCGGTAAGACCCATGGACGTGTAGGTGGCCGGGTGATTCTCTTCGATCCACGGATTCATAGAGGGCTTGTTTCCAGCCATCGGAACCATCGACATCGATTCCGCGCCGCCCGCGATGATGACGTCGGCGCCACCCGCGCGAATTCTATCCCCCGCCAGCGCGATCGATTGCAAACCCGAAGCGCAAAAGCGGTTCACGGTGAATGCGGCGGATTCGATCGGCAAGCCAGCGCGCAGTGCGGCAATACGCGCCACGTTCATTCCCTGCTCGCCTTCGGGCATGGCGCAGCCGATAATCACATCCTCTATCTCTTTAAAATCAAGCTGCGGAACACGAGCAAGCGCTCCCTTTATAGCGACAGCTGCCAAGTCATCCGGGCGCGTAAAGCGCAACGCGCCTTTGGGAGCTTTGCCTACGGCCGTGCGCACGGCGCTTACGATAACAGCGTTTTTCATGGTTTAATTCCTCAACGGCTTGCCTGTTTTCAAGGTGTGCGCGATGCGTTCGGCAGTCTTCTTTTCACCGCAAAGCGCTAGGAACGATTGCCGCTCCAGATCCAGAAAATACTGTTCACTCACAAGCGTCCCGGGCGTCACCTTGCCGCCGCAAAGAACACTGGCGACATGGTTTGAGACCTTCACATCGTGATCGCTAATGAACTCTCCCTCGCGCATCAGACGGACTGCCATCTTTAGTGTGGCGAGAATGTTGACGCCGGGCGCGGGAATATCGGTGCGCGGCACAGGGGCGGAATAGCCAGCATCAGCTAGTTCGCGGGCACGGGCCTTGGCATCGAGCAGCACGCGTTCCCGATTCATGGTGATGGTGTCCGAAGGAGACAGGTAACCCAGTGTGCGGGCTTCGGCTGCCGAGGTGGAAACTTTCGCCATGGCAATGCTTTCGAAATTACGCCGGAGCGCCTCTATCAACTCGACAGATTCGTTACGGCCGCCTTCGCGCAGAGCGGCGGCAGCATCAATCGCGCGCAGCGCCATTTCCTTACAGCCGCCGCCCCCTGGAACCAAGCCGACGCCCGTCTCAACCAACCCCATATATAACTCGGCGTGCGGCTGCCGGGAGGCCGCATGGAGAGAAATCTCGCAACCGCCTCCCAAGCACATGCCGAAGGGCGCAACCACCACGGGCTTGGGACAGAATTTGATGGATTGGGTCATCTTTTGAAATGCTTTGATGGCCATATCAATCTCATCCCAATCTTGTTCTTGGATGCCGAGCAATAGCTGCATGACATTGGCGCCAACGGAGAAGTTATCACTGTCGTTGGAGATAACGAACGCGTCGAACCGACCCAGCGCATCACTCCCCGGTTTGAGAGATTGAGTGATGAAGCTTACGATATCGCCGCCGATAGCATTCATCTTGGTATGGAATTCGATGCAGCCGATTCCATCACCCAGATCGAGCAAAGAAGCGCCGGCATTCTTCTTTACGACGCCATGCGCTTTCTTCAAAACCTGAACGCTTGTGAAGCCATCAGTGGCGGGTATTGGTTTATAGGTGCCGCTGGCAATATCATAAAAGCGCCGTCCGGAAGAAACGGAGGGATCATCTTCATACCAACTAGTCTTGCCGCTCTGGAGCAACTTCTTTACGGCCGGCGCCAGGGCAATGTGGGCGGCCTTCATTTTTTCTACCGTCGACGTAACTCCCGCCGCATCCCACATTTCGAACGGACCTAGCTCCCAGTTGAAACCATTTTTCATGGCCTCGTCGATGGCCACGATGTCATCGCAAATTTCAGGCACACGATGAGCCGAATAATTCCAAAGCTCCGGTAAGACCTGCCAGTAGAAAGCGGCCGCGCGGTCTTTTTTCGGATCGTTCGCCAGAACCATTCGCAGACGTTCGGCGACGGAGTCGGTGTTTTTGGTCAATTCGAGCGATGGAAATTTGACGCGCAGGGACGGGCGATATTCGAGGGTCTTCCAATCCAAACCCAGGCGCTCTTCTTCACCGCCGGCCCCTTTGACTTTCTTGTAAAACCCTTGGCCTGCTTTGTCTCCCAGCCACTTCCGTTCCAGCATTTGCGAGATGAATGGCGGTGGCGCAACGTCGGGCCGTTCGTCTTTTACACGCTCAAAAAAGTTCTTGGCCACATGGGCGAGCACGTCAATTCCCACCATATCGCTTAAACGAAACGTACCCGACTTAGGCCAGCCGAGAGTGGCGCCGGTGAGCGCGTCCACTTCTTCGATAGACATATCCATTGCTTGCATGATGCGCACGGCATTCATCATGGCAAAGGTGCCTATGCGGTTGCCAATAAAGTTTGGCGTGTCCTTGGCAACCACCACTGCTTTGCCAAGCCGCCGGTCGCCGAACTGCTCAACTGCCGCTATGGCCGCCGGGTCCGCGTCTGTCGTCGGAATGATTTCGAGCAACCGCATATAGCGCGGAGGATTAAAGAAGTGAGTGCCAAACCAATGCTTCTTAAAACCTGCGTCCATGCCCTCGGCAATCTGCGATACGGGCAAACCACTCGTATTCGTAGTGATAACGGCATCGGCGCGCCGGAACTGATTCACTTTGGCCAGCAGCGCGCGCTTTATCTCAAGATTCTCCGCAACGGCTTCGATAATCCAATCGCAGTCCCGCAGAAGATCCAGATTGTCTTCAAAATTGCCGGTTTGAATGAGACGGACATTCGCCGGATCAAAGAAAGCGGCAGGCTTGGATTTCTTCAGGGCCTCCAGCGCCCCGTTCACGATGCTGTTGCGCGCCGCATTGTTGCCATTGGTTGTAGTGGGAGGAACAATGTCCAATAACACAACCGGAACGGCGGCATTGGCAAAATGGGCGGCAATGCGCGAACCCATATTGCCCGCTCCCAGCACGGCGGCCTTGCGGATCAGATAAGCTCTGGCGGGCGTTGCGGTGTTTGTGATTTTTTCAAGTGTTTCGGCGATCATGGCTGAAAGTCTATGCGGAGGGTTTAGCTCCGCAGTTCTCCATAGGAAAGTTTGGGAGGAAGCTGGATAGGTTCAAAATCAGGTATCCGTAGTTTGTTCGTGCGGCGGTTGGCCAGCCCTTGCGTCAGTGTCTGCGCGAACTCCGCGGCTACCTGACTGGCAGTGAGCGCGCCCCCGGGTTCAAACCAGGTGGCTAACGAATGAATCGCCCCGGCGAGCGAAAAGGCTGCCAGCTTTACGTTGCAAGGCCGGACAGAACCATCGGCCACGCCCTGCTCAATGAACGCGCGCAGGCTTTGGTCGATTTTGCGTTTTTCGCCGCGCACTTCGGCTTGCGCCTCGGAGGAGAGCTCTCGGTCGTCTTGCCGCACCAGGAAGCGGCCGAAATCGCCGGCTACAATCAGCGTATAGGTCTGTATGAAACCGGCCACTTTCTCCAGGCCGCTACCTTCATGACAACGAATTCTCTCCAGGCTCTGCTGAGTCAAAGCTATGCCGCGGCGATAACATTCCAGGTAAATTTCTTCCTTGTTACGGAAGTAATAGTAGAGCGCGGGTTTAGTTATTTTCAGCTTTTCAGCCACATCGTCAAGCGAAGTTTGCCGATACCCGTTTTCAATAAAAAGCTGAACGGACGTCAACAAAACGGCTTCTTTCTTGCTGTCTGGATCGCGCCGCCGGTCGGCAAAGGCGGCCAGGTGGCTACGTTTGCCCGAATTGGCTTTTACTTGTTTCCGGCCGGCTATTGACACAGACATTCCCCACTTGATATCTTACTCATCGGTAAGAAAAACGCAAGGGGTCATTTTTCCGGCCCGCTCGGTATGCCATGGCTCTACTGATTTTCAGTTACGCGGAACCGGCGCATTTCTCCTCGCTCGAGACGGCGGTGCTAGGGATCTTCGTCGTTGCTTCGCTCGTGGCTTTTTGGGCGCGCTTCGGGCAGGTATTTAAGCGTATACGCGAGTCGAAAAAAGACGCCAATTTTAAGCTCGGCCATTTGGGCGAGCGAGCTTGGGATTTTTTCTGGGAAGTCATGTGCCAGGCCAAAGTGATTGAGCAGCGTCCCTTGCCTGGTTTAGCGCACGCGTTTGTCTTCTGGGGCTTCTGCGCCTTCGCCCTTGTTTCGCTCAACCATTTCGCCGCCGGGTTCGATTTGGGCTTTCTTACGCCAAACGGCGCGTTCGGCCGGGTCTACTTTGGCTTCGCTGCGGTATTCGCCTTCTTAGTGGCAGTGTCAATTTTGGGCCTGTTTGTCAGACGCTTCTTGGTGCGGCCTGTTTGGCTCGGCCAGAAGGTCTCTTATGAATCCGGCTTCATTGCATTTCTTATCTTCTTGCTGATGCTGACTTACCTCGGCGCATTTTTCGTGCCTGATTCCGGTGCGGCGGCGAAAACACTTTGGTGGCTGCACTCGCTCTCGATCCTGGTTTTTCTACCTCTCATTCCGCACACCAAGCACTTGCACCTGGTGTTGAGTCCGCTCACCGTCTTTTTGTCACGCGGAGAATTCAGTGCCATTCCCAAATTAGAGGGCGATGAAGATTTTGGCTTGGTAAAGGGCACGGATCTAACGCAGTTGGTCTCCCTGCAAGCCTATTCCTGCGTTGAATGCGGACGCTGCACGGAACATTGCCCAGCGGCAAACACCGGCAAAGAATTGAACCCCAAGGAAATCATTCTGGGTATTCGTAATTATCTAAACGACCTCGGACCCAAGTCAGACGAACCGCTGCTCGGGAAGTACAACTCTCAAGAGGCCGCGTTTCAGTGCACCACCTGCGGTTCCTGTGAGTTTCAGTGTCCAGTAGGAATTGAGCATCTGCCCATCATCATTGGCCTGCGGCGGGGCAGCGTGAACACCGGCGCATGGGAAGACGATTACGGTACGAAGCTTTTTCTGGCCCTGGAGAAAAACGGCAACGCGCTAGGGCTATCCGGCAACGAGCGAACTAAATTTATTCAGAAACAACAGTTCCCGATTTTCGACGGAACGCAAGAATACTGTCTTTGGCTGGGCTGCATGGGTGGCTACGATCCGCAAGGACGGGAGATCATCGCTTCTTTTGCCCAAGTGATGAACCATCTCGGGACAACTTTTGGCGTCCTCAAGAAGGAAAAGTGCACTGGCGATCCGGCGCGCCGCTTGGGCAACGACTTAGTTTTCCAGTTGCTCGCCGAAGAGAATTTAGAGACTGCCAGACAAAACAAAGTTACCAGGATTGTTTCCATTTGTCCGCATTGTGTGCGCACAATCTCCACTGACTGGAAAGACTTCGGGATACCTCCCGAGATTGAGCATCACAGCGAATTCATGGCGCGCCACAAAGACAAGCTGCCGCAAAGTAAAGGCGCGGATGTTGTGTTTCACGATCCCTGTTACCTCGGACGCTATCGAGACATATACGACGAGCCGCGCGATGTTATCGCACTTTCCGCTAATGTGCTGGAGCCGGCGCGCAATCGCGAGCGCAGCTTTTGTTGCGGCGCGGGCGGCGGATTAGCTTTTCTGGGCGAGGAAAAGGGCGAACGGGTGAGCCATGCAAGAGCGAAAGAACTGGCGGCCACTGGCGCGGGTGTAGTTGGGGCGGCATGTCCATTCTGTAACACCATGCTCCGCGATGCACTCGCGGCGACCTCGGACGCGGCTCCCAAGTTGCTCGATATAGCGCAGATCGTCGCGCAATCGTTGCCCCCGAAGCAGGCTGAGCCGCAACCATGAACGATTTGCCGCTGGAACGCGCCTACCATTGGGAACGAACCAGCCCAGATGTTGTTTTTCTGACCCAACCCAAGAATGGAATCGTTCACGATTGGACGTGGGCACAAGCCATGGACGAGGCTCGCCGCGTAGCCCACCATTTAATCCAGAAAAATTGGCCGGCCGGTTCACACATTGTAATTCTGTCCAAGAACTGCGCTTGGTGGATCATGGCCGACCTGGCCATTTGGATGGCCGGGCATGTCTCCGTGCCGATTTACCCTTCGCTCACATCCCAGTCCATCCGGCAACTGCTTGCGCACTGTGATCCGGTGGCGTGCTTCCTTGGTGAGATCGATGCGACCGAGGTGACGGCCCATGCCGTACCCGATGAGGTCTACTTGATCCGTTTCCCAACTGTGGCGGCCGCTGATGGTGCCGGCTGGGACCAGATCATCCGGGCCACTGAGCCACTCAGAGAAGACCCACTGCGGGATCCGGACGAGATCGCTACCATCATTTATACGTCTGGAACAACGGGATCTCCCAAAGGCGCCATGCACAAATTTCGGGCGTTCCCGTTCATCGCCCAAGCCGTGGCGCAGGTGGCTGGAGAAGGAACGCAGCGCGCGCTATCTTATCTTCCGCTGGCGCATATAGCCGAGCGTGGGCTAACCGAAACAATGGCCCTTTACTATTCCTGGCATCTCAGTTTTAGTGAGGGCATAGCAACGTTTCTAACCGATCTAAAGCGGGCCAGACCTACAGTCTTCTTTTCAGTACCTAGACTCTACACGAAGTTTCAACAGAAGGTGTTTGACAGCGTGCCGCGCAAAACGTTAACTCGTCTGCAAAGCACTCCCGGTATAGGCACACTGGTTTGCCTATATATTCTGCGCAGCATGGGCTTCGGCCAGGTGCGTTTCGCTGCTTCCGGTTCAGCGCCCTTGCCCGCCGAGCTATTGCAGTGGTTCCGCTCGTTGGGTCTTCCCTTGACTGAGGGATATGGCACGACTGAGACCGGCATCACTCACGCGGCAGCGCGTGGCGAGTGCCGCGCTGGCTATGCCGGTAAGACAGCGCCGGGGGTTGAGACGAAAATTTCGGCGAATGGTGAAGTTCTCTTGCGCAGTCCCATGAACATGGCTGGCTACTATAAGAATCCGGAAGCAACTCGCGAAGCTTTTACCGCGGACGGTTTCATCCACACGGGCGATTTAGGCGAGCTAAGTGCCGACGGCTGGTTGAAGATTACCGGCCGTATCAAAGAACAATTTAAAACGGCCAAAGGCAAATACGTTTCACCCGCGAAATTAGAGGCTCTTTTGAGCGCTCATCCAGCGGTGGACCATTGCCTGGTTCTAGGTTCGAATTTGGCAGCGCCCTGCGCGGTGATCGCGCTGAGCAAGGAGGCGCTGCGCGAAGCCGCCACCGCTACCGGCCGGGAAAGCCTGGAGGAATCATTTAACGTTTTTTTGGAATCGGTCAATAGCCAGGTAGAGAACCATGAGCATTTATCGTTCGTTGCCTTAGTGAATACTCAATGGTCCATTGATAACGGTTTTCTTACCCCGACTCTCAAATTGCGGCGCGGCCCACTGGAAGCTTTCTACAATGAGCTGATCCCCGGTTGGCTTGAGCAGCGGCGCAGGGTTATTTTCCACTTAAGTTAGCGTCGCTCGTGTTGCGGCTTGGATAACCGCGCGCCAAACGATTTTCCAGCAGTGCGTCCTGGTGATAAATGTCCAGCGTGAAGTGAACTTCGCCGTCGCGTTCCACAATGGCAGTCTCATAAATGAGCAAAACGGGAACCGGTTTCTTGAGGTTCACCTGAAACGTTCGCGAGCCATGCATAGCCGCGCGTATTCTGCTCTGCGGCCAGCGGCCGGTTTCACGCAGACACCATTCCGCCAACTGCACCGGATGCTCGACGCGCACGCAGCCATGGCTGAAATCCCGGCGGGATTTGGTGAACAGTGTTTGCGAGGGTGTGTCGTGTAGATAGACATTGTGCTCGTTGGGGATGCCAAACCTGATGAGACCGAGCGCGCAGTCAGGGCCGGGAATCTGGCGAATGCGGTATCGGCCAGCCAGCAGCCTCCGCAAAACGACATCGGTAAGGCCGTCTGGAATGGGGATGACTTTATCGGCGGTATTCACTACCTGATAACGGTGAGCGGCCAGATAATCGCGATCCGCGGCCAGCTTGGACGCCATTTCATTTTGCAGGATGCTAGTGGGAACGTTCCAATAAGGCCGAAATGTGATGTAAGTGAGACTGGCCTCAAACACGGGAGTTTCATTCTCATATGCCGAGCCGACAACCACTTTCATCTCTAGGCCGGTCTGATAGTTTTTATCAACAGTGCGCAGAGTGAACTCCGGTATGTTGACCATGATGGGAGATTGCGCGAAGTTGTGTGGAAGCCAGCGCCAGCGCTCCAGAGCGAGGCGAAGCTGCAGGACTCGCTGCGCTAGCGGTACGTTCAACTGTTCAATAGTTGCTTTGCCGAGCCTGCCGTCTGGTTCGAGTCCGTGCCTTGTTTGGAAGTGCTTGAGGGCCTCCACGAGCGCCCCGGCATAACTTTGGGAAGTCTCAGGCACGGCCTGGCCAACCGGCAAGTCGCCCAACTGAATGAGAC